>Ga0315282_10001537_pt1 | contig 43196 bp, 31 predicted proteins | sample YL17G07_20_MG_FD_203693 | JGI IMG/M metagenome (GOLD analysis project Ga0315282, IMG submission 203693) | Sediment microbial communities from Yellowstone Lake, YNP, Wyoming, USA - YL17G07_20 | ecosystem: Environmental > Aquatic > Freshwater > Lake > Sediment | place: USA: Wyoming | collected... | reverse complement strand
CCCAACGCCTTCTTCAACTCACAACCCGTAATCGGCTTGCCCATGTCTTCCCTCCTTGTCCTTAACCCCTATCGGACAAAGAGCTTCCACCAACAAGCCTACTTGCCAGAAAGATTAGTCACACACCAGAAAGAGGCCGGCGCAGTTAGGGTGGCTGGATCGGCCGAGGGGGTGCACCCCGACTGTGGCCGCGGGTTCCCGCCGTGTTACGGGCGCAGTTGTGATTACGCGAGGCGCATTCCGTCTCAGCTCATTTGTTCTTGCTATCCGCGCCTGCGGGGGCCGAGGAGGCGTCGGCCGGCGGATCGCCATCTCTGCCGCCTCTCGTGCCATCGCCTCCGCGGAATCCACCGCCGTCGCTTATGCCGCCGTCACCGCGGGACTCGCCGCCACGAATCGCACTGCCGTCACGTGTTACGCCGCCGCCAGACGCGCTTGGGGTGCGGGTTTCGCCGCCGCGGAAGCCGCCGGAGGAATAGCCGCGCTCGAAGACGGGCTGCGGGAAGGTCGGCCTGGAGGGTGTGGGCACGGCTTCGCGAGGCACGGTGCGCGGCGGAGTGACGTCAAAGCGCTGCCTCGGCGGCGCTTCCGGCGCCATCCACATTCTGTCTTCGCGTTCGTGCATGTTGCCGAGAAGCTTACGCTGGGTGTCGGCGTGGTTCTCGAACGCCCTGGTCTCGGCCTCGTGACGAGCCCTTACCTGTTCTTCCGTAATGCCTTGCGGCAGATGCTGTATTTCGTTGCGCTGCGCCTCGTCGAGCATGCCCCTGTGAGCGTTAATTCGTTCCTCAAGCACGCGGCGCTGATCTTCCTGACGGAAGGTGAGCTCGGGGGGCTTGGCGCCGGCATGGCCTATAGGGAGTTGCCCAGCGCGCTGGCGGCCTTCCTCGGTGTGCAGATTCGGCCGAAAGACGCGCAACTGGTCGCCTTCCCTGCGCGCTACGCCTGGGGCATCGAGGTCGCCCAGCCGGACGTGCTCGATGTGGTGGTGGGTGCGGTCCTCGAAGCGACGCTCAAAATCGTCCTCGTCGCGGAAGCGGTTTCTGCAGAAATGATGCTCACGGTCGAAGTCGAAATCGAAGAAGAAGTTAGTGAAGCCGAATATCGTCACGTTTCGCGCGGAGAGAATCAGGAAATCATCGCAGTCGGGCGCGAGGAAGTCGTCGAACGGCACGAAGCACCACGAGAACGCCGGAAACGCCGTGTCGAAGTCTATGCCGGTCGTCACGAATCCGTTGTCGTTATCCCAGGGAACGGATGGCCGAATGGGCGCCCAGCCGATATAGTCATCGCCCCTGCGCCATGCGACCCACGACGGCGCCCACGTGAGTCCGGGGCACCAAACCCAGCCGTACGTGTCGTCGAAATACCACCGGCCGTAGTGATACACCGCCCAGCCATAGGGATCGTTTGATACAAAGGTCCAACCCGCGTCGCTATCTTCCCAGTGGCCGTTTGTGTAGGGGCGCCAGTCGACGGGGACGTCGTAGGGGTACCAGACCCAGCCGCAGGTGTCCGTGTAAACCCAGTTGCCGTAGGGGGTAAGCGCGTCATAGAACGCGCCTACCGCACCGGCGCCTACGACCTCGTCCGAACTGCTGCCGGGGAGAGGTTGGGCCGATGCCGTAAGCGGGATGAAGACCAGAACGAAGACAAGCATCAGGAAAGCGACCGGTTTGACCATGAGATTCTCCTTGTTGCCGAGAAACAACCCTGCAAGAGGCCTTGAGGCTTGCCACTCAAATCCAAAAGACCAGTTTGAGGGCCGCAAATATCCGGGGGCGCGGGCGCGTCGCCTGCAACTGACTATACCTTTGCCGCCGGACAGGAATGCAATACAATGTGGCGGGGTGATAGGTGAACACCACTCCGGGATACAGAGAACCGCATGTCGAAGCGGGAGAATATGTTATGGTTAAGGCATACGTCGTATGCGCAGTTGCTCTCATAGTCTTTCTGGGCTCATGCGCGATACTCGCGCAGGCCGAACAAGCGGCCGTGCCGAAGGAGGCTAAGGCGACCGTAGAGTCTACCGCGGCGCGGACCACAGCGGCGGCTTCAGAGGAAACGCCGCCGCGCGGCAAGCTCAAGTGGCGAGTGGACATGGGGCAGGAGGGCGAGAGTACGCCCGTTGTTGAGGACGGGACGTTGTATCAGGGCCTGAAGAGGTCGCTGGTTGCGCTCGATGCGGCGACAGGCAGGAAGAAGTGGGTGTTTCACACGGGGGCGGGGGTTTGCGGCACGCCTGTCGTGGCGGAGGGGAAGGTTTTCTTCTCGATCAACGATTACGGCCCCACCGGCGGGAGCCGACCGCAGATATTCGCGTACTATGCGCTGGACGCCGCCACGGGCAAACAGCTATGGATGCGCAACAGCGATATCGAGCCGCCGACCGGCGGCATGGCGGTTGTAGACGCGGTGGTGTACGTCGCGGGCGGCCTCTGGGGGAACGGCGCCATTAACGCGCTCGACGCGCAGACCGGCGGGGACGTGTGGGAGTTCAGGCTGGATGATTACCCGAGCATAAGGCTCACCGTCGCCGATGGAGCGGTATACTTCGGCGACTACAGCAAGGTCCTCTACGCCCTCGACGCGAAAACAGGTCTCAAGAAATGGAGCAGGTTGGGGCTCGGATGCGCGCCGGCGGTGCTTGGCGACACGCTTTTCGCGGCCAGAAGGAATGAGCTCTGCGCGGCCGGCACGGACAACGGCAGGGCCAAGTGGACGTTTCCCACGGGGAGCCCCGTAACGACAATCCCCACGGTGAGCGATGGCGCACTCTACTTCGCGAACAAGAAGGGGACGCTTTTCGCGATCAGTGCGGCGGACGGGAAGGAGAAATGGCACTGTGAGATCGGTCCTGAAGCGGGAGAGGCAGTTGTAGCCGGCGACGGCGTGTACTGCAACACCAACGCGCACTTCACGGCGTACGCGCTCGATATCGAGACGGGCAGGAAGAAGTGGTTTTTCAATACGGGCGATTACATGCCGCACGGGGTCGCGGTGGCCAACGGCGTCGTGTACTTCACGTCGGGGAAGTATCTGTATGCGGTGGAGGCGAAATAGGGCGACGCGGCTGTAGACCGCGAGTTCGGAAAGTGCGAAAAGTGCGAAAGGAGAAACAACTACGACGCGGGGGCGCGGAAGAACGGGCTATACGCGGTAGATGCAAAGCGGCTCCCGGTTATCGCACGAAACGGAGGAAAGACGGACCGGATGGGGGAGTAGAGAGCGGTCGGGAGTCTCTGGGGAACTCGCAAGGTTGACTTGCGGTCGAAGCAGGGCGACTCAGCGAGCCGCCCCTACGATGGGGGCGTCTTTGCGGCCACTGGCCGAATTGCATGGCTGACCGTGTCCCTGATGACCCGGCAGAGATCGAGGTTATCACGGAAGAGATGCGACAATTAGCGGACGAGATCGTAGCAGGGCTTCGGGAGGGGCTTGGCCGGGCACTCGGCGCGGATAGCGGCGTGTGGTCGGTGTGCGTGAGCGGGAGCTACGCGCGGGGGGACTTCATTGAGGGCAACAGCGACCTCGATCTCAACATCGTATACGAGCCCGGCAGAAGCGGGGCGTTTCCGGTGTATGATGACGGCGCGGAGCCTGGGCGCGCGGCAATTCAGGGACTGATCGGCGGAATCCTCGCAGAGCGCACGTTCCATTCGCACAGCCCCCACGGGCTGGATGTGGCGCCGCTTCTGTGGGAGTGGATACCGAAGAGAACACAAGACGCGCGGCTGCCGGAGGGGAGTGCGAACTTCAGATACTTCAATGTGTTCATGTTCGATTTCCTTGAGAACCTTCTTGTGCTTTGGGGGGACGACCCAAGGGTCGTCATGCCGGCCGCGCCGGATCCGCGGACGTTTGCGGCGGAGTGGTTCAGGAGGTCGCAGGCGCTCAACGAGCACGCGGAGCAGGCAGACGATGAGTGGCGCGTGCCGTTTCGGGCGTTTGTGTCGATCCAGATCGCGCAGATTGTCTTTGGGGAACGAACGCTCGACAAATGGAGGCTCCTTGATTTGTATGAAGCGCACGTGCCGGAGTTTCCCATGAAGGCGTTCGGGGCGAAGATGATTCGGGACAAGGTCGAGGCGAGGTATCCTGAGAGGCCATGCAAGTTTGCGCCAAGGGCGGAGTATGTGGGGTTTGAGAGACAGTTGGGAGAGGTGACCATCCGCGCACTTGGCTGATTCGCATCCGCCATAACGAACGGATTGGAAGGCGTTTCAAACGGGAGGGGCGGTGCTATAATGGCGGTGAGTAGTCAGGCATCGGCGCAATGTGGCGCGAAGGAGGTCTGTTATGGCTCGCCTGATTGCGGTTGGCGCTCTCGTTGTGTTTCTCCTTTGCTGCACCGGGCACGTCGCGCGAGCGGTCGAAAGCCCTATGGCGCCGTCGCTTGACGTGACTGTCGAGTTGCAGGACGGCTCACGCATTGTGGGGACGGCCGATCCGCAGACTATTGCGTTTGAGTCGAGCTCCGCGGGAAAGATGGCCGTGCCCCTCAGCGCGCTTGGCTCTATCGAACGCATCGACGCGCTGACCAAGTATAGCTTCCGCAACGGCGAAATACTGAGCGGCGTTCCCGGCGACGGCAACCTTGAGCTGGACGCCTCATACGGCAGGGCGTCAATCCCAATGAAGCTCATTGTGCGCGCGACCATAGCCCATCCGCCCCTTGCGAGATTTGATATCTCCTTTGCGGACCCCGGCGAGGCATGGGAGTGGACGGGATTCCACAGCCTCAGCGTGCCGAGGATTGTCGACGGCGCGTTCGCTTTCGAAATGGCGGGCAATCATCCTTATCTCTGCCGAACCAATCTCAAAGTCCCCGCCTGGTCATGCCCAGCTCTTGTCATTACCATGAAGAAAGATGCAGGGGCCTCCATGGGGGTGTTGTACTGGACGACGGACACCTGGGCCGGTTACTCATCGCCGGCGTACATGACCTTCAAGATTCCGCCTGACGATCAGTTTCACGAGATTACGGTGCCGGTCGGCACGAATCCGTATTGGAGGGGCGTAATCACATCGCTGCGCATTGACGCCGACAGCGGCAATCAAAGGGGCCGCGGCGCGATTCGATTTGTCAAGGCAGGGGAATTGCCTCCTGATATGGCTGCGGCATCCGCGGAAAGCGCCGGCACGTCGATATTCGACGGGCAGCAATTCGAGGCCAAACCGGCGCTCGCGGGACGCAGCGTATCGGAGATATATCAGCACAGCGCCGAGGACGGCTTCGCTTACTTCTTCGTGAGGGACGCGGAACGTTCGATGATATGGACAAAGGACTTCGGCCAGGTTCTGGATGCGACACAGTACTGCGGGATCGACCTACAGTATCAGGCGTGGGAGCTGACCGATGACGGCGACGCCTGGATACTGCGATTTCTTAACAGTCGCAGCGGAGGTCTTGCGGGCTTCACGGCCGTGCGACGGAGCGACATAATCGCGGACGGCGAGACCCATTCTCTCAGGGTGCAGATGGCGGCGCTTAAGCCCGCGGGTCTCGTCAAGGGCTGCGCCGTCCAGGTGAAAAGCGGAGACATCGGCTGGGGCAGCATCTTCATTCACAGGCTCACCCTGGTGGGCTCGCCGCAGCAGGCTGAGAGCGCAGACAGCGAAGATGCGAAGTGAGGCGCACCTTGTCGGCGCTTGTTATGCCGGCGCGCTTCCGCTGGAGGCGGGATTAACGATGAAAGGAGACATCGTGAGGACACACATTCTGGCGGCGATTGCGCTACTTACCATATGCCTGTTCGCGTCGGGGCAGACAGCGCCTCAGGGCGCGTGGCAGGTTACGGGGATCGGCGGGGCGGGAGGGATGTATACGCCGACGATCTCGCCGTATGATCCGAACCTCATGTTCCTGTCGTGCGACATGAGCGGGTCGTACCGCAGCGCGGACGGCGGCAAGAGCTGGCAGCTCATTCACTACAAGCAGTTGCGTCAGAGCCTAAGGTGCCGGCCGGCGTTCACGAAGGACATGATCTTCTGGGCGGAGGAGGGGACGCTCAAGTACAGCAAGGATAAGGGCGTCACGTGGACGGCGGTGGAGTTTCAGGGCGGCGCACCATGGAAGGATACGATAACAAACATCGCGGCGCTCGACGCGAAGATGGTTCTTGTCGGCGCGGAAACCGGCGTATGGTCGGTTGATACGGTCGGTGAAGGGAAGGGGGGCGCGAAGTACAAGGAGCTTGCGAAGGGCAAGTGCGCCGGGTTGGCACTTGTCGGCATCACGTTCTTCGCGGCTGTACCGGCCAAGGGAGGTCAGGGCGCGCGCGTTCTTGTCAGCACCGTCGCGGACGAAGGCTATCTGAGAATTACGTGGAAGAGCGAGATTCCGATGCCGCAGGCCGGCGAGAACGCAATCACAGCGTTAGCCGGCGGCTGCGTCAAGGGCAAAGAGCTCAGTCCCGCGAATGCGTGTCTCTACGTTACTGTTGAGAACGTAGGCATCCTGAAGTCCGCCGACGCCGGCAAGACGTGGGACATCGTTGCCAAGTGGCAGGAGCAGCGCGATATCCTCGTGCCGCAGGGGCAGACGGAGGTTGCGTACGCTTCGCAGGAGAACAAGCATGAGGTGTGGCGGACCGATGACGGCGGAAAGACGTGGAAGGGCATATTCCATTTGACCGGCGACAGCAAGAATGTCGACGTCGCGTGGGACCAGACGTATCTGCACTGGGATTATTCCATCAGCCACCTCGGGATTGGTATAGATCCGAACGATCCGAATGTGGTGATGATGACCAGCGAGGGAGACTTCTACAGGTCGAACGACGGCGGGAAGAAGTGGTTCCAGTGCCAGAATGAGCCGGTGGGAGTGAAATCCGGTGATCGGGGGTTCAGGTACAAGTCCATTGGTGTCGAGGTTACGTCGCTCTGGGGGTACTACTTCGATCCGAATGACCCCAACCGGCAATACATCGCGTATACCGATATCGGATTCACGCGGAGCGTTGATAAAGGCGCGACGTGGATATCGGCCGTGAAGGGATGCCCCTGGTCCAACACATTCTACGAGCTCGCATTCGACCCTTACGTGAAGGGGCGCATATACGCTGCATGTTCGCAGAGGCATGATATACCGCATTGGACGCATCTGGACGCGAACAAGGGGCAGAAGGGCGGCGTGTGCGTGTCGGATGACTACGCCACGACGTGGAGCGTGCTGGGGAAGGGTCTGCCGGAGTTGCCCTGCACGAGCATCGCGGTCGATCCCAAGAGCCCCAAGAACAAGCTGACGCTCTACACGACGCTCTATGAGGGTGGGGTTTACAAGTCGACCGACGGCGGCGCGACGTGGGTGAAGAAGTCGAAGGGCCTCGGCAATCCGGGGAATCTCCATGCGATACGGATTCGGATTCATCCCAAGAGCGGGAACCTCTATTGCATGATTACAGCTTTCCGCAAGGGGGAGACGTTCCCCGGCGTCGGCGGGCTGTGGATGTCGAAGGACGGCGGCGAGAACTGGACGGATCTCACGGCGAAGCACAAGTTCCCGCGGCCGACGGACTTCGCAATCGACCCCGGTGACGAGAAAACGATCTACATCAACGCGAGCACGATTTCCGGCGCGAGCGTCGGGGGCATATACAAGACGGTTGACGGCGGGAAGGAGTGGAAGCGGCTCCTGAGCGATGAGGACTTCGGCAAATGGTGCGCGCCGAGTTATTACGAGGGGTCCACGGTTAACCTCAATCCGGACGATCCGAAGATCGTCTACGTCGGCACGGAGAGCCACGGGCTGTGGTACAGCACGGATGCGGGGAAGACATGGAAGGTGTACGAGAGCTTCCCGTTCGGCTCGCCGCAGAACGTCGCGTTCGATCCGGCGAATCACAAGAAGGTTGTCGTGACCAGTTTTGGGGGAGGGGCGTGGAGAGGGGCGGCGCTTCCGGAAGGCGCAGAGTCGACAGGTGCGAAAAGTGTGAAAAGTGCGAAAGGGAAGAACTAACCCCTGGAAAGGCAACTGCGAATGGAATGGCAGATTCCTGAGAGCGAGCGGAGGTACCTGAGAGACCTTGCGGCAAAGCAGGCGGAGTATGCGGCGCTGCCGGTAATGGAAGAGCGAAAGGGAGTGTGGTACGACCTCAATGACGGCGGGAAGAACGTGAGGCCGCCGGTGATTGTGGAGACGTGGACGTTCGACAGGGACTTCCTGCCGGAGAGCGTGTTTCGCTGCATAACCGAGACGGGCAGGATCATTGAACGGCAACTGCTGAGGAACGTGCGCAATCATGAGCTGATCGACGACGACAAGGTGATTGGGGCGACGTTTGACATCGGTTGGTTTGCACCGATAGACGAGTTTGGCGTGAAGATAGAGACGGAAACGCTCGCAGATGCGGAGGGCGTACCGACGGGGTATCGTTTCCTGCACCCGATAAAAGACCTCAGGAAGGACTTCCATCTGCTGAAGCCGGCGAAGCCGAGCGTGGACCGGGAGAAGACGTTCGCGTGGAAGGCGTTCCTCGAGGACCTGTTTGGCGGCGCGCTGCCTGTGGAGATTCGTACGCGACTATTCGGAACGGCGATGCTCACGAATCGGGTGGTGACGCTCATGGGGATGGAGGCGTTCTTCATGGCGATGTACGATTCGCCGGAAGAGACGCATCGCCTGATGGCGTACCTGCGGAATAACTGCCTGAGCCTCATGCGCTGGGGTGAGAGCGAGGGGCTTTACAGGCTCAATAACCAGAATCAGGACAGCTTCGGTTCGAGTTACAACTTCACGACGAAGCTCCCGGCGGCGGGATACACGGGCGGCCCGGCGCGCACGCGCGACATGTGGGGTTGCGCGAATAGCCAGGAGACGGTTGGCGTGTCGCCGGAGATGTTCCATGAGTTCTGCTTCCCGTACTATCGCGACTGCTGCGAGCCGATGGGGTTGATGTACTACGGATGCTGCGAGCCGGCTCACCCGTTCTGGGAGGACATCCGCGCCCTGCCGCACCTGAAGAAGGTGTCCATATCGCGCTGGTGCGACGAGGCATTCATGGGTGAGGCGCTTCGCGGCACGGACGTCATCTATTCGCGAAAGCCTGACCCGAACTTCCTGAGCGTGGACGCGAAGCTGGACGAAGAGGCGTGGGCGGCGCATATTCGAAAGACGCTTGAAGCGACTCGGGGGGTAGGGGTGGAGTTCATCATCAGGGACGTGTACACGGTGCATGGCGACCTCAATAACCCACGCCGCGCGGTCGAGGTGGCGAGGAGGGAGATAGACAAGCGCTATAGGCCGTAAATCGCAGGAACGTCCGGCGGCAACGCGTAGTCATGCAAGTGAATCGACGTTCAAGCACGAAGGGGGCCGCACAGATGGACAAGCCGTTGTCGCAGGACACTCTTCGCAAGATGGACGCGTACTGGCGCGCCGCCAACTACCTGTCTGTCGGGCAAATATACCTCTACGATAATCCGCTCCTCAAAGAGCCGCTTGACGGCAGGCATATCAAGCCGCGGCTTCTCGGTCACTGGGGCACGACGCCGGGACTGAATTTCATCTACGTTCACCTCAACCGCATCATCAAGGAGCGCGATCTAAACGTCATTTACATCACCGGTCCCGGGCACGGCGGGCCGGGCATTGTGGCAAATGTATACCTCGAGGGGACCTACAGCGAGGTCTATCCGAGCGTGTCGCGTGATGAAGCGGGCTTGAAGAAGCTCTTCACCCAGTTCTCGTTTCCCGGGGGCATACCCAGCCACGTCGCGCCCGAGACGCCGGGGTCGATACATGAAGGCGGCGAGCTCGGCTATTCGCTCGCGCACGCATATGGGGCGGTGTTCGACAACCCGGACCTCATCGCCGCGTGCGTCGTAGGCGACGGCGAGGCCGAGACGGGACCGCTTGCCACGAGTTGGCACTCGAACAAATTCCTCAATCCGCAGCGCGACGGGGCGGTGCTGCCGATACTCCACCTCAATGGCTACAAGATAGCGGGGCCGACGGTTCTCGCGCGCATTCCGCACGACGAGCTGGAGAAGCTCTTTGTCGGATATGGGTACAAGCCATACTTCGTCGAAGGCGACAAGCCGGAAGAGATGCATCAGCTCATGGCAGCCACGTTTGACACGGTCTTCGATGAGATAAAGGCCATTCAGACGGATGCGCGAGCCAACGGCTTCAAGAAGCGCCCCTCGTGGCCGATGATCGTCATGCGAACGCCCAAGGGATGGACGGGGCCGAAGGAGGTCGACGGCAAGCAGACCGAAGGATCGTTCCGGTCGCACCAAGTGCCATTATCCAACATGTGCGACAGGCCGGACCATGTGAAGATTCTCGAGGAGTGGATGAAGAGCTACCGGCCGGAGGAGCTCTTTGACCAGAACGGCGCGTTCAGAAGCGACCTGGCCGAGTTGGCCCCGAAGGGGCAGCGGAGGATGGGCGCGAACCCGCACGCAAACGGCGGGGTGCTGCTCAAGGATCTCAAGATGCCCGATTTCCGCGACTACGCGGTGAAGGTCGACGCCCCCGGCGCGACAATAGCCGAGGCAACGCGGGTGCAGGGAGAATTCATCCGCGACGTGATGAAGCTCAACGAGGGGAACCACAACTTCCGCGTCATGAGCCCCGACGAGACGGCGTCGAACCGGTGGGGCGCTCTATTCGAGGTTACCAATCGCATGTCGGCGGCGGAAATCCTGCCGACGGACGAAAACGTGTCGCCTGACGGGCGCGTGATGGAGGTCCTGAGCGAACACCTGTGCCAGGGGTGGCTGGAGGGGTATCTCCTGACCGGCAGGCATGGTTTCTTCTCGTGCTACGAAGCGTTCATCCACATAGTGGATTCGATGTTCAACCAGCATGCCAAATGGCTCAAGGTCACGCGCCAGATACCATGGCGGTGGCCGATAGCGTCGCTCAATTACCTGCTGACGTCGCATGTGTGGAGGCAGGACCACAACGGCTTCAGCCACCAGGACCCCGGTTTCATCGACCACGTCGTCAACAAGAAGGCGGACGTCATACGCGTGTACCTGCCGCCCGACGCGAACACGCTGCTGTCGGTTACGGACCACTGTTTGCGGAGCCGGAACTATGTGAACGTCATCGTGGCGGGGAAACAGCCGGCGCCGCAGTGGCTCGATATGGACGCGGCGATAAAGCACTGCACGGCGGGCATAGGACTGTGGGAATGGGCAGGTAACGACAAGGGGTCCACCCCGGACGTCGTCATGGCGTGCGCCGGCGACGTGCCGACCCTGGAGACCCTTGCGGCAGTGGACCTGCTGCACAAGCGGCTGCCGCAGATCAAGATACGCGTCATAAACGTCGTGGACCTCATGACGCTGCAGCCCCAGAGCGAGCACCCGCACGGACTTCCTGACAAGGATTTCGACGTGCTCTTCACGAGGGACAGGCCGATCATTTTCGCTTTCCACGGCTACCCCTGGCTCCTCCACCGCCTTATGTACAGGCTGCCGAACCACGACAACCTGCACGTGCACGGTTACAAGGAGGAGGGGACGACCACTACGCCGTTCGACATGGCGGTGATGAACGGCATTGACCGGCTCCATCTTGTGGGGGCGGTGATCGACCGGCTGCCACAGCTGGGACCAAACGCGGCCTATCTCAAGCAGGAAATCCGCGATAAGCTGATCGAGCACAAACAGTATATCGCAACGCACGGCGAGGACATGCCGGAGATCCGCAACTGGAAATGGGAAGGCTGAAGTACCGCAAGAAGAGTGGCGGAGTTCTCAGCGGTCAGCCGATCTGGCTTGGCCATCCGTATCGCGCGTCAAATGCCGTGCGCGACAGGCTCAGCTTTGGGCGCAAGCAAGGCGTTCCAATCCTGCTGGCTTGCCCATGCCTCGAACGTATGCCACTCGACTTCGGGATAGTCACGATGCAGGGCTTTGATATCCGCGCTGTAACCGACCCGGGTGAACCACTCGTACATCTTCACCCAATCGTAGCTGATCTTGCGCATTTCCTCCATCGGGAGGCGCGTGTACTTGACGCCGCGGCCGATGACGCGCGAGAGTATCTCGGCTTCTTCCGCGCCGGAGAGGTCGTCGCCGGCGATGTCGATGCGCTTGCCGACGAAGCGCGACTTGTTTTCTATGGCGAGAGCCGACATGGCGGCAACGTCCGCAACGGCGATCTGCTGGAGCTTCCGATCGGCGGCGAGGGGCGATGAGTAGACGCCTTTCTTAAGCCCCTCTATGCCGCGCGCGAGAAGATTCTCCATGAAATAGACGGGCGCGATCACGGCGCAATCCATGCCGATCTTCCTGATATGCTCTTCAACCTTCCACTTGCTGTCGAAGTGAGGGATGCCGGTCTTCTTGTCGGCATTGGCAACTGAGTTGTAGACGAGATACCCGGTCGAGGACTTCGCCGCGTCGGCGATATTGATGCCTTGTCTCGTCTCCGCCTCAGCGCCGGCTTCATATGGGGTGGCCATCGCGAACAGAACCTCCACGCCCCGGGCTGCGCGTTCGACTGAAGAAGGATCCTCAAGATCGCCTGTGGCGATTAGGGCTCCGAGCGCGGCAAGTTGGTGCGCCTCGGGAGAATCCGGCTTTCTGGTGAACGCGCGGACCTCGTGCCCCTTGCTGAGGAGAAGCCGCGCAACCTGCCCGCCCTGCTTTCCTGTCGCTCCTATTACAAGCACCTTCATATGGCAACTCCTTTCGCACCAGGGACTGCACGGATGTGATCAGTTTCTCACTTTCAATACGATCTTGCCCCGCGTGGATCCGGTCTGGATCATCTCATGCGCCATGCGGGCTTCCTCAAGAGGGAGCACGGCCGAAACAATGGGCCTCACGCGCCCCTCGTCGATGATGCGCGCAATCTCCTTGAGTTGCTGGGCGTCCGCGCGCGCGAGAAAGGACTCACCTCGCACGCCGAACGTGGCCGGGGCGTCGTGATCGGCGATGCCGACTGTCGAAACGAGAACGCCGCCCTTCTTGAGCGTTTGCCAGGAACGCTTCTGCGTCTCGCCGCCGATGACATCGAGAACGACGTCCACACTGCAGACGGCCTGCTCGAAGTCTATGGCCTTGTAATCGATGACCTCGTCTCCGCCGAGCGAGCGGACAAGACCCACGCCGTCTCCGGAAGCGGTTGCGATGACGTGCGCGCCTTTCCACTTGGCGAGTTGCACTGCGAAGTGCCCGACTCCGCCTGCCGCGCCGTGGATGAGCACCGTCTGGCCGCTCTGGAGCTTGCCCACCTCAAAGAGCCCCTGCCATGCGGTGAGGGCGGCGAGCGGCACAGCGGCCGTCTGAATGTGATCGAGGCATCGCGGTTTCAGGGCTATCTCGGACTGGGTGCCGATAGCATACTCGGCATAAGCGCCGGGGCTCTCGAAGTCGAGACGGCCAAAGACCTCGTCGCCCTCCTTGACGCTGGTAACATCCGAGCCGACCGCCTCAACTACGCCTGAAACATCGAAGCCCAGGACGAAGGGCAGGGCATACTTGACCCCCTTCCTCGTGGCGCCTTGGCGTATCTTCGCATCGATAGGGTTGACGCCCGCGGCATAGACGCATATCAGAATGTCGCCCCTGCCGCATCTGGGCCGCGGGGCGTCTTCGTACTGAAGCACTTCGGGCGTGCCGTAGTCGTGTATGCGGACGGCCTTCATGGTGGTTACGGCTTCTTCCTGAGCGGTCGCCTGCAAGGCGTCTTTCATGTTGAGCTCCTGACTGTCTGTAGCTGTCCCTGTTCAACAACACGTCCGCGCGCGGGGGGGTTCCGAGAGGAACAGCACTGGGCTGGCGGCGGCTGCGAATAGCCGCCAAGAGCCAGGGGAGCGAACCGCTGACATAGACGTAAGCACCGGCGTGGCAAGGGGTTGCGGCATGGCGTCATAGTAACGGACATCCTGTCCCGAGAAGGGGCTATTGCCGTACCGGTTGCCAGGCTATACTTCTTTCGCATGGGGCGATTGCACAACGAAGAGAGACCTCTCAATAATGGAGACCGTATGATGGTTTTGAGGCGTTCATTGCTTGGTGCGGCGACAGTAGTGATCCTGGCGGGCGCCGCCTGGGGCATCAGGGCCTGTGGCGCTGAGGTTGATTCAACGGCGGCCCGGAAGGCACCTGAAGGCGCCGCGGCTCCGAGGGAATATCACGCTGGGCCGGGGCAGACGTATGCGAGGGTGATTGACGTGCCGTGGGAGAAGCTTAACCCCGGCGACACGGTTTACATCCACTGGCGCTCGGAGAAAGACGGGGGCGATTACCATGAGAAGGTGAACCTCACGCGGTCAGGCGTGGAAGGCAAGCCCATCCGCATCGTGGGCGTCAAGGGGCCCAATGGTGAGAGGCCGTGCCTGAGCGGCAAAGACGCGATCACCCGAACGGAGGACCCGGACGGCAACTCTACGCACTTTCCGGGTAACCAGCAGCGCGGGGTCCTGTGCTTCTCCAGCCGGGCGCACACTCCGGACGACACTCCGGGTGCAAGCTACTGGGAAGTGTCGGGGCTTAAGATCGCCGGCGCGAGGCCGGCGTATGACTTCACGGACTCGTTCGGCAAGAAGAATGATTATCAGCGCGCGCAGGCGGGCCTCGGGTCAGCGGGGGCGGGGGTGTTCATTGACCGCGGGAACTACCTGCGGTTTTTGGACATGGAGCTGACTGATAACAACAACGGCTTCTTCGCATCGAGCGACAACCGAGGGAACACTCACAGGTACGTGCACGACGTGACTCTCGAGAATAGCCTCCTCTACGGCAACGGCGCGCCCGACAATGCGAGCGTTCACAACGCGTACGTGGAAGTGGCGAACTGGACGGTGCGCAATAACTACTTCGGGCCGCTCGTGAAGGACTCGGGCGGCTCCCACATCAAGGATCGCGGCGCGAACACGATTATCGAGGGCAACATCTTCGACGGCACGGCGGTGCCGCTGTTTCTGGACCCGCCGGAGTACAGCGAAGGCTGGATGGATAAGCAGCCCGGCTTCGACCGTCTCACGTTCCGCAATAACGTTTTGCGCAAGGACGGCAACCTGCCTGTCAATTCGATGGACATCATCTGCGTGGGCTTCGGCATATACGGCAGCTTCACGACCGTGCGCACGGTCGACATCTCGGACAACACGTTCGTGATCTCGGCGACACAGCGGGAGAACTGGTCCTTCAACGTGATCGACCTCATGGCGCGGCCGCAGGTGATCAAGTGGGACGACAACGTGTTCCTGCGTTACGTGGAGGAGAAGGATGCGGCACCGTCAGGCATTGTGTTTGTCGCCAAGATTGATCCCGTCGACGAAAAGACAATCATCGACATCGGGCCGAACAACTATCTGTCCGGCCAGGAGACACTCACAAGACAGAAAGAAGGCAACGGGACGGCGACGATCAAGGGCTGGGAAGGGCTTCACATACTTCCGGCTATGTCGCGAAGCGAGCTCGAAGAGAAATTGGGAATTAATCTCCACGATGTAACGGCGTCTGATTTTGGGCGCTTTAACGCCGAGACGAACGCGTGGTACAAGGAGCACAAGGCGGGGGCAAGCTACGCGCCGGGAGGGGCGATGCCGCCGGCGCTGCGGGTGGAATCAACAAGCACTCAATAGGGCCACGACACAGTACGAGTGAACATCATTGGCTACAAGGCAAAGGGGAAGAGAATGCTGAAGAGGATGAGGCTTGCTGGGGCCTTTCTGTGCGTGGTGGCGCTATTTACTGTTGCCGGACCTGCTCTTGCCGCTGATGCGCAACCGGCGGAGGTCACGATCAAGGGCAACGTCGTATGCAATCGGACCACGGTGCCCGTGCCGTGGGACCAGACGAGCCAGGACGCGGATCACTACCCGGTGATGTATGCCTTCGAGGGGACGCCGGAGATTGCCGCTCAACTAAATGAGATTATGGACAAGTATTGGCCGGAGACGGGGCTCGATGTAGAGGCCGCGCAGAAGTTCCTGGACGAGTTCACCGCGCGCCTCAGGTACAACGTCGCGCCAGGACCGCTCACGGACGAGATCCATAAGAAAGCGGAGTGGGGCTCGCAGATACTCTCGCTTACCGGAACGCTAAGCGAAAAGGACGGCGAGAAGTGGATTTCGGTTACGAAGTACGAGCCGGCCGCCGTTACCTATCCGGCCAGGATGATTGCGCCGGATAGACCTTTCGTGATGCCGGACAAGGAGCCGATCACGCTCAAGATTGGCGACAGCCTAACTCTCAAGTGTGTGCCGATCCCGGCGGGGCGGTTCCTCCAGGGGTCGCCGTTCTACCAGCAGCGATATCAGGATGAATTTCCGCATGAAGTTGTATTGACGAAGGATTACTACATGGCCGAGACGCCTGTTACGCAAGAGATGTACGAAGCAGTCATGGGCAAGAACCCGAGTCCCGGCAAGGGGCCGCAGTGTCCGGTGGAGACGGTCCCATGGGCGGACATTGCAGAGTTCTGCCGAATCGTGTCGGAGAAGAACGACATGAAGGTCACGATACCCACGGACGCTGAATGGGAGTACGCGGCGCGCGTCGGCACATCGAACCCCTGCTTCACGGAGAAGTACATGGACCAGATCAGCACCGTCGGCGTCGCTACGCGGGTCAAGGCAAAAGCCTCCCCCAGCGCCGAAAGCACCGCAGCGCGCGTCGACACCATAGAATACAGCACCACACCGGTCAGGACAATGAAGCCAAACGCCTGGGGCCTCTACGACATGCTGTGCGGCGGGTGGGAAGTCACAAGCACATACAAGTTCGACAACGCGCGCGCGAAGGAGATCGATCCCCAGGGGCCGCCGAGAGGGGACAGCTCGATCCAGACGGACAACTTCGGCCCGATGCACAAGTCCCGCGGCGGGTACCACTACAGCTTCATCCGGCCGAACATGCACGGCGCTATCAGCGAGACAGGAGGCCTATGGGAAGGGGGAACGGCGATATTCAGGGTGATTGTCGAGGCGGAGCCGACCGGCGCAAAGGTGGAGTCTACCGGGAAGTAGTGGGTCGCACTCTCGCAGCCGCAGCGATCATCCTTGCTGCCGTGTACGGCGCGCACGGCAAGTTGATAGCGTACGAAGGCTTCGATTACGCGCCGGGCGATGTCTCCGGCAAGAGCGGGGGCATAGGCTGGCGGGGCGGATGGTTCGGCAGCTCTGTTAACTCCACGGATAACGCTGTCGCCTCTGGGGGTCTGACGTTCGCGCATCTCGGCGTATCAGGCAACAGGATGGAGGAGCGCGGAGCCGACGTCCGGTCGTTCCGAAGGATCGACACCGCCAAGGCTGCGCTCGCGGACCTGGTGGAAGATGGACCGAACGGCAAGACCCTCGGAAGAGACGGCACAACGATCTGGATCGCGTTTCTCGTCTCTTGCGACTCATATCCGGCGGTGGCATACGGCGGCATCCACCTTTGCGACGGCCTTGGCGATCTGACGAAGGACCCTTTCGGCGATAAGCGCGCCCACCAGCGAATGTCAATGGGGCGTCAGAACATCGACACGCACTGGTACCTCGGGCGGGTGACCAACGGGGCCCCGGGCAAAGGGGCTTGGGCCAGTAACACCGTCGCTGATTCAACGGTCAGGTTGCTTGTGTACCGCTTCGATTTCAAGAAGGGCGCAGAGGAAGCATGGATGTGGATCGACCCCGCCACGGACAAGGAACCGGCGAAGCCGGCAGCGGCCATCCATGCGGAGAATGTGACGGACTTTCGGTTTAACACCCTGAGTGCCGGGGCAGGGCCGGGGACGAAGTTTCTCCTGGACGAAATCCGCATCGGCACTGAGTTCGCGGACGTCGCGCCACGCGATAAGTAATGGATTGTCAATGAGTTGCGACACGCGCATGCCCGCAGGCAGCCAAGGCGTCACATGCGGCCTGTCGATGCCAACTCACGTAGATGCGGCCGCCCTACCCCTCATGAAAAAGGCGAAATAATTCGCTTTTTCCTCTTGCCAAATGTTTCGACAGGCGAGTATACTAAAGGCTAAGGAATTCGCTCTTTGCCCGAAGCGGTTGTTCCGGACCGAAAGGGGGCTGCAATGGCGCGGCGCAAGACCCGCACACTCACCGAAGTCGAGCTCGAGATAATGCAAGTCCTGTGGCAGCACGGTGAGTTGTCCGTGCCGGGCCTGCAGCAGGCGCTTGAAGACCAGGGCAAGCCTCTCGCGCTGCCGAGCATTCGCACGATGCTTTCGATACTCTCGGACAAGGGGTACGTGGTACGTCGCGGAGGGGGGAGGGGGCATTTGTACCGGCCGGCAGTCCCGCGCGAAGACGCCCAAGAGCGCATCCTGAAGGACATAGTGGAGCGCGCGTTCCGGGGTTCCGCCTCGCAGCTTGTCGCAGCGCTCATCGATACCGATATGCTGTCCGAGAGAGAGCTTTCCGCCGTCAAGCGGCTCATTGGCAAGCGGGAGAAGGAGGGGGCAAAATGACAGTCGCAGAGATGCTGCCGCAATTCGACCGCTGCGGCTTCGAAGCCGCGAAGATGCTTCTGGGTGTGCTCTGGCAGTCGACCCTTCTCATGGCCGCCGTGGCCGTCCTCTCGTGGCTCCTGCGCAGGAGAAGGGCGTCGTTGAGGCACGCGCTATGGACCGCCGCCATCGTGGTCGCGCCGCTGCTTCCGTTTCTCGGTAGTATCCTCTCGCATTCCGGCGCGCCCCAGGCTCAGGTGGCGCTCTTGCCGCGATACGAGGCCCCTGCCGCAGTGATCGATATAGAGCCTGAGCCGGTAGGGACTCTTGCCGCTGTTGCGCCACCGGTCGCGCCAAAGCAGGCAATCCAAACGACCACCGCCTCCCCGAGCGCGCCGCGCTCCCGGTCTATGGCCGAGTATCCGTGGGCACTGGGCCTTCTCGGCTATTGCGCGGGCATGCTGGCGCTCCTTGCATGGGTAGTCATCGGACGATTGCAGATTGCCCGCTGGATACGCAACGGCCGGCCCGTCTGTGACAAACACGTGATAGGGGCGTTCGAATGTGCCGGGGAAGTCCTCCCGACGTCGCGGCGTTTGGGCCTCATGGAAAGCGACATGACGCGCGCTCCATTCACGGTAGGCGCGTGGCACCCGGTGGTGGTCTTGCCGACGCATTTCGCCGAGGGGCTTTCCGACGAAGACCTGTACGCGGTGGCGCTGCACGAGACCGCGCACGTGCGCAGGCGCGACCCGCTGACGTTCTCGCTCGTGGTGCTCGTGCGAGCGGCGCTCTTCTTCCATCCGCTCGTGTGGCTGGCAGTCAGGCGCGTGTCACTCTACGCCGAGCAGGCGGCTGACGACGCCGTGCTCGAAACGACGGGCCAACCTTCCTCCTACGCGAAGACGCTTGCGCGGATCGCGGAAAGCATACGCCGTCGGGCGATCACCGCCGAGGTGGCGGTCGGGATAGTTTTCACAAGGGGCGCGTTCCTCAGCCGCGTCGAGGCCATACTCTCTGACAGGCGCGACCGGATAAGAAGACTCTCGACTCCGGCATTGGGGGCGATCCTTGCTGCCGCTGCCTTGTCGCTCACGACCGCGCTATTGTTACCGATTGCTGAGAGTGACGGTAAGCCTGCGGGAGTGCCTGCGCTTGAGAGCACGGGCTCGGTTGCGTCCGGCGCTCAGACCGCCGCTGCCGGCGCCGCGCCAGCCGGCCAGATCAGCCGGACGTATGACTTTGCGAATGCCGTCGACTGCGAGAAGTGGGTCGACGTAGGCGGGGCGCCGGGCGTCGAGTTCTCAGGCGGCGTGGCTCGCATGTCGGCCCCGGAGGGCAGGTCGTTCATGCTCAACATGGCTGTTCAGGAAGACGACCTCGCGGTGGAGGTTACAGCCGCCAACGAATCAGGGCCGGCTCTAACGTGGATTGTCCTGCGATGGAGGAACCTCGATAACTTCTACGAGGCGGTTCTGAAGGGGGACCGCGTGGAAGTGTGGCACAAATGCGACGGGAGATACAATCCCATTCTGCGTAGCCTGCCTGTCCAACTGGACCATCCTGAGTCCGTCCATGCGTTCAAGGCCCAGATAGAAGGGCAGCCGCCGGTCGTAGCGCTCTGGCTCGATAGAAAGCTGCTGTGGTCCGGCAAGGAAGAGACCGGTCTGCCGCCGACCGGTGGACGACGCCTGGCGCTTGAGACCGAGTTCTCGACGGTGGCGGTGCACAGCGTGACCGTCTCCGAACCTATACCTGTTCCCCTGAGCGCTCCCGAAACCGGCGATGCCTCAGCGCCGGTAAGTAGCACCTCTCTGCAGCCTGAAGCGCCTGCAGTCGAGTCGACGGCGCCGCGTGGCGCCATTCAGACCCTCATCGATGAGGCTGCTTCCGGGTCAGTGGTGCATATACCAGCGGGCACCTATGATGAATGCGTCAGCATAACAAAGCCTGTGACGCTCAAAGGCGACGGATGGGAGAAGACCACGATACGCCAACTCGCTGCTGATGAACCGCTGGACGCAAGCGCCCAACTCGACCGGCGGCTGCGGAGCGCTTCATCAAGCGCGGAGCGCGTCAGATTGAGTAGTGAGTTTCGCGACAGATACCGCAGGCCCGCGATCCTCGTGAGCGAGACAGGGCCGGTGTCGATCTCGGGCATAAAGGTCATCGGCTGCTCGGGCGGCGACAAGGACCGTCTCTTTGACGACACTGCCATCGAGCTGAGAGGTTCGCAGGTAGAGATCTCGCAGTGCGCGGTTCTCCGCTCTCGCGGCTGCGGAATCATGGTGCTTGACGGTTCAAAGGCGAAGATACAAGGTTGTCTCGTGGCAGCGGCCTGGAACACCGGCATCGTAGTAGCGAGCAGGTCCGGCGCCGCTACAAGCGCTGAAATCGTAGACTGCGACGTGCGCAACTGCTACAGCAGGTGCATTGTTGTCGGCAGAGGTTGCGATTCCACTGTCATACGACGCTGCCGCATCTCCGGCTCGGCGTGGCACGGCATACGCTATGATAGCGCGTCGCCCACGATTGAAGACTGCCTCATCTTCGGCAACGCCCGCTTCGGCATCTATGCCGCCGGGAGAACGGCTGCCAAGGTCACCCGCAATATCCTGTCAGGCAACGAGATGGCGGGGATGTGGTGCCTGCAGGGTAATCGAGACACTGTTGAGGATAACGCATTCACCGGAAACAAGCGCGAAGCACTTGATATCATGGAGCCGTCCAGGCCTGTGATCTCCCGAAACGTCTTCTCCGGCAGCCCGGTCGCCATTCAGATCGGTCTTGATTCCCGGAACCCCTCGCCCAAAAGCGACGAGCCGCTCAGGATTGAAGGCAACGAGTTCAGGGATAACAAGGCTGGCATCACGAGGGTGACTTGGAAAGAGGGATCTCAGGAAGCCGCCGTCGAGAACCTGAAGATAGCGGACTTTCCCGGCAACGTCGAAACCGGCGTCTCGGCTGCCAGCACAGACACTGCAGGGGCGTTGGCGGGACGCGAGATTCCCGTTCCGGTTGACACGAAAAGCCCCTGGCCGCGGCAGGCCGAGGAATCCGCGATCATCCCGGACAGCGATACCCGCGACTATCAGCAGTGGAAGCTGCCATAATACTTGGACAATACCACTTGTCTCTCTATGAAAGGGGGTTGGCAATGAACAGGATCGCGAGACTGGCCATCGCTTTGGCTGTCGTCGCACTATTCGGCTTCGGCTGCGCCACCCAGAGGTCGACTACCGGACAGATCCAGATAAAGGCACTTATCGACGGCAGCGACCAGATCAAGTTGAACGGCGATGAGCTCTGGTACGAGCATGGGACCTTCGACCTGCCCGGGCAGTGGCAGGGACGGCACGAACCGACCTATATCAACGGCGTGGCATGGCAGCCCGATTGGGCCGGCACCGTCAGTGAGCCGTACCGGATTTCCCCTCCCTTTGCCTCCGCCGATATCAAGCGCATCAAGCTTGTGCAAAATGAGGGGCGCGGCAGGGTCTCGATAAGCGGCATGCCTACAAGGGAGAATAACTACACCCTGTCGATCCTCTTCGACGACAGGCGAACGGACGAAGCGGCTTGGTACGACGTCACTGTCTCGTGGTGACACGCGCGGGGGTCTTTCGCTTCAGGGGTCGCGGCGTTATATTTGTGTTCTGTCCGGCTCGGGCACAGCTTCGCCAGCGCGGACATCACTGCCGGGAACCCTGGTGACGGAGAGACAATGGCCGGGAAAAGAGCGCTCTTGCCGAGAATCGTTGTTGCCGGCGACAGCATCTCGCTGCAGTACGGGCCTTACCTCACGCGTTACCTCAAGGGTCTGGCCGAGTGCGCGCCGCTCAAGAACGCGCAGGGGCCGGATGAGGACGGCGAAATGCCCTGGGGCGCCAACTGCGGTGACTCCATGAGGGTGATAAAGTTTCTGCGGGAGAAAGAAGAGGCCGGCGGCATCGACGCGGACGTGATGCTCGTCAATTGCGGGCTTCATGATATCAAGACCGACCCGGCAACGGGACGCAAACAGGTGCCGCTCAACGAGTATCGCGAAAACCTGCGTACCGTCGTTGGCCTCGCGGCCAGAATGGCCGTGCCCCTTGTGTGGGTGCGCACGACGCCGTGCGACGAAGCCGTGCACAACGCCCGTGTGAGCGAGTTCCATCGCTTTTTCGCCGATTGCCGGGCCTACAACACCGCCGCCGACGAGGTCATGGCCCAAGCGCGCGTGCCCGTAATTGACCTCTACGGCTTTACCCTCAATCTTGGCGGCGATGTGTTTCACGATCACGTCCATTTCCGCGAGCACGTCCGAGAGAAACAAGGCGCCTACATAGCCGGTTGGCTGGCCGCGTGGCTGGTCTCTTTGTAAGGGCGCTCGTCCCTGCCCGCCCTGGCTGGACTGCCCAATCACGTTATCTCCCAGAGGTCCAGTCGCCACTCCCGAACAACTCCAATGGTGCTTGGTCAAGTTGCCGAACTCCTTGACTTTTTGCCCATACTCGCATAGATTGCCTTCTATCGAAATGCCCAACAGCATCAACAGGAGGACGACATGACGCCGCGCGAGGTGGTGACAGGCAATATCGAATTCCAGGCCGAGGGGCGCATAGGATACAACTTCACCGAGGGCGAAGGGTGGCTTAACGACTTCGTTGAAATCACTTGCTGGCGCGTCGGCGAAACCAAGCGCTGGGTGGAAGGCGACTTCGAGTACTACACGGATATATGGGGCAACGTCTGGCACAGGGTCAGTTACATGGGTGCGGGCGGCGAGATCTACAAGGGCGTCATCGAGGACTGGCGCGATCTCGACAAACTGACGCTGCCGGACATCGGCAACCCTATCCATTACGCCAAAGCGCGCGAGCTGGGCACCTCGGATACCGACAAGTTCCGCGTCGGCGGTCTGCCGGGCTTTCCCTTTGCCGTCTGCAGGTACATGCGGAAGATGGAGAATTACTTCGTCGACCTGATCGCTGAGCGGGATAGGATCGACGTTCTTCATGAGCGCGTGACTGCCCTTCTCGAAGAGGTCATCGACCGATACGGTGAGGCCGGGCTTGACGCCGTGATGTTCTGCGAGGATCTCGGCACGCAGGACCGAACATTGATGAGCCCCGCGATGTGGCGCGATATCTTTGGCCCCCTCTATGAACGGCTCACGAGCAGGGCGCACAAACACGGAATGAAGGTCATCCAGCACTCTTGCGGGTACAATTGGGAGATTGTCGACGACCTCTGCGGCGCGGGGATCGACTGCCTGCAGTTCGATCAGCCCCGCGCGTACGACATGCCCGCGCTCGCGGCGAAACTACGCAAGCATCACGTGGGGCTCTATTCCCCGTGCGACATACAGAAGGTCCTGCCAACCGGAAACCGCGAGCTCATCGAGAAGGAAACAACGCGGCTCGTGGAGACCTTCCGCGGCGGCTTCATCGCCAAGAACTACGAAGACCTGCACGGCATCGGTGTCAATCCCCAGTGGGACAAATGGGCTTACGACACGTTCGCAAGGGTTGGCGGCGGAAGCCTCTAAGTACGCTTTCACCTGAGCATGCGACAATGCTTCATCGTAGGGGCAGGCCCCCGTGCCTGCCCTTGCCGGCCGCAAGATGCCGCCCCCGTTGTCCAAAACGTCTCTCAACCCGTGATCGTAGGGGCGCACGGCTGTGCGCCCTCGGCAGGCAATTCCGCCTGCCAACTCGCCTGCGCACATGACGCCCAGGAATCCCCTCGCCCTCTGGGAGAGGGGTAGGGGTGAGGGAACGCTCCAAAGGCGCCTTCGAACTACCTCCCCGCTCTGCCGGCGCCATCGTAGGGCTCTCTGTGAGTCGCCCACTACAGTACGATCCGCCTGCGGCGGACCTGTCGACCGTGCAGGTGCGTTTTGTGCGCCTGAACTACCCACGTCGCATCGTACCGGCGCCATGGTGCCCTGTGAATCCTGCACAATTCGGACGTGCCTCAGTCAGGAATGAAGCGGGCGCGTCCATGCTGAACGCGCCCGCGTTTTGCGCTACACATCCACCCCAGGCCTGTTATTGCGGTCTCGGCCCGTAATGCGGTGTTGGTTTGCCGAACTCGTGCGCGCCGAGGTCGGGCGCCTTGCCGGCATAGCCGTCAGTCACGTTCGGGATTGCCACGCCGGCGTCTATCGCGTTACAGCCTCCCTTGAGAAGCATAAGCGGTCGCTCCGTCTCCACGCGCCACTCGTGCATCGCCGGCAGGGGCTTCTCGAAAATCTTGGCAGGATCGACGACCGTGTAGTGGTCGAGGGTCCTCGCGGCTTTTCGCATGGAGTCTATCGGGACGTAAAGCCCATCCCCCTCCACATAGGGCGCGCCGGGGAACAGAGCAGGATCAGCGTCCTTGCCGCCGTTGCGATCCTTCAGTATAAACGTCCCGCTCAGTCCGTCGTAGTCCATATTAAGCGTGTGATTCGTCACGTCCTCGATATGGACGTCGACCGCGGGCAACTCGGCGTCCTGGATGATGTAGAGGTTGTTGCGGCTCACGCAATGCAGGGGCATGTCGAAGGATGACAGGTAGCAGTTCCTGCCGATCGAACGATCCGCCTTGTGGCCGATGAATGTGTTGCTAATGAATATGGCGTCACGCGAGCCGCTGCGGTCCTTGGACGAGTTCTCCTTGGGCCCGATGACCTCGTTGCGGATGATGTATGCAGGGCCGCCGATGTAGGGCTGGAATGAAACGCCGTTATTTGCCGGGAACCAGAATCGGTTGTCCCATACGCGGTTGTTCGCGTCGCCGTAGTCGAACTCCACGCCGTCATCGCTGTTGTTGTACGCGTCGTTGTTGTAGAAGTCCTGGTTGTCGGTAAAGTCATAGATGCTCGTCGCATCGGCAAGGTGGTACATGCTGTTATAGCAGACGACTGTTCCGGAGCCGTGGATCTCGACCCCTTCGCCCTCGCTCCAATCGATCCCCTCGACGTCCGCCGCGAGCCCTTTGAATTCGTTGTCGGCGACGAAGCAGTCATCAGCCGTGCCGACGACTCCATACTGCGTCTTCTCCGTCTTGCAGCGCGTCACAACGACGTTCGAGAGGACTCCGCCGCTTGCCCTGAGCTTCTCAAAGCGGTCTTTCTGGGTGAACCGTCCCCCTCCGATGCTAATCGCCGTTACCGCGTCCGCGAAGGCGAGCCCGTGCACGAAGACGTGCGATCCGTCAATGCTCAGGCAAATGCTCGCGCTCTCACCTTCCTCGGTCTTCTCATATCCGAGGCCGGTGAGTACCGCGGGGCCGTCACCCGCGCCGCGGATTACGATGGGTTTCTCGGCTGTGCCGCTCGCGGAAAGCTTGAACGGCCCGGCGTACGTCCCCTTGTGCACCACGATAATGTCGCCGGCCTTCGCATTCTCGAACGCGGCGGCAAGCGCCTTCGCGCCTCCATCCGCCGTTACCTCTACCTTGTGCCCCTCGGTCGGCACCACCGGCTCAGTCCGAGTCTTCGCCTTGAGCGTCTTTTCGACCGGCGTCCCGCCGTCGCTGTCGGTTAGTCTGAGCATGACTTCATACGTGGTTCCCGGCTTCAGGTTGAAGATCGATCCGGCAAGGTAATTTGCCGCATAGTGGTCCCTCATGTACCTGGCATCGCCGCTGTCCTGGAAGTCGGGCCGCTGCGCGCCCGTTGGCCGCATCTGCATGGCGGCTTCCCCGGTGCTTTCCATGGAACGGCCGCGGCTGAATGCCGCCCGGGTGCTGTCAATCAGTCGATCCTGCGCGCCTGACGGGCGGTTACTCCCTGAACGCCTGCGCTGCGGCATCACGGCCGGGGCTTTCCTGTAGAGGGGCAGGGCCTCCTGCCACTGATCTGTTCCGACCTCGCGGAAAGACACCGCGCACGTCGCGCTGCCGTTGGCATCGCCCTCAACCGGCCACATGACTCCTATACAGTAAATGGTGGCCTTGGCGGTTGCCTCGCCCGGCGCTATCGTATCGGGCTTCTGCGCCGCCGCGGCCGATTCGGTAGAGCCGATCGCCGCGCCCGCGCTTGACTCCATCGACGTCGCCGCCTCAGCAGCCCACCCGACACTTGCCAACCCAATCGCCAGAATCGTAACGACCGCCAGAACCGCCACCTTTCTTGCCATCTTCCACCTCCGCATCCTAACGCCCGATTGTCCGTTGCCCCACACGCTGCGCCTTCCCATTGTAGAGAAGCCCCTGTCGCGCGCCAGTAAGCGGAGAATCCCCCAACGCACGGCTGCGGCCGCCTTTTGTCTGCTTCTTCGGCGTCCTTGCGCCCCTATATCTTGTGTCTTGTCGCCGTCAATCGCCGCCGAACATTGCCCCCCTCTCTTGAAAAATAACTATTCCTCAAAAACAGTTCTAACCGCTGTCCTCGCCCGTTGTTACGTCTCACGTTGACTCTGAGACCCCTCGTCGTAAGTCCTTATTTCACAACTCCAAACGTTGCCTCCCCCCTTATCTATAGAGGGGCCGTGTTTTCGGCCTGATGACGCCTGGAGGCGCGCGGTCCGGGTTGAACTTGGAGTGCTGCACGTTTCCCCGGACCGCCTATGCGAAAATCGGCCGTTTCTTGATATCGTGGTCCGGGGAGACGTGCAGTGCCTCAACCCCGCCCCTCCCATCAGAAAGCGGTGCTTGTTTTCGGCCGGTGAAAAGTTATCTTTGTCGAAGGTGCCAAGGCGTAGTTGCGGAAAAGGCGCTGGCGCTGGTATCAGGGACTTGGAAATCCGGATGGAGGATCGATGGCCAGGTGCATAGTGTTGCTGATTGTCCTGTTGTCTTTCTTCGCCTGCGCGGCGGCCACAAAGCACGCTGGCGCGCCGACGGAAACGCCCGCAGTAGCGAGTCAGGCGGGCGCTAATCTGATTGGCTTTGACCGCTCAAAGCCCGACGGCGGATGGGAGCGCTGGTCGCCGAGGCCGGAGCTTGCGCCGATGTGCGCCTTCGCGTCGGGCGAAGGGGGAGCGCCGAGTCTGACCGTCTCCGGTGGCGGAAAGCAACACGTCTTCGGCGGCTGGAGGCGTGAAGTCGGCGGCCTTGAGGAGGGGCAGGGTTATCGATTCTCCGGCTACGTGGCTGCAACAGGGGTAGACAACCTGAGGCTGAATGTGACGTGCCGGATTCGCTGGACCGGGCGCGACCTCAGCAACGACGTTTCATGCGCGTATGTCACGGACTTCGGAAAGTCCGAAAGCGGCATCGTGCCGTTTGCGCAAGTTTTTACCGCGCCGAAGGCAACCACCGGCGCGTTTGTCGAGCTGCTTATAGACCAGGCGCCCGCGGCGGAAGTGACCTTCGCAGGGGTCGCCCTCGAAAAGGCTGACGCTCCGAAGCCTCGGCCGGTGACCGTCGCAACTGTCTACTGGCGGCCGAAGGAGAGGTCGACTGCGGCGAAGAACGTGGTGGCTTTCTCCGCGCTCATGGACAAAGCGGCCGCGTCGCACCCTGATGTGATCCTGCTGCCGGAAGCGATCAACTCCATCGGCACAGGGACGACGACACCGCAGTCCGCCGAGCCGCTCGACGGGCCGACGTTCAAGGCCCTTGCGGCGAAGGCGGCCGAGTGCGCTTGCTACGTCATCTACGGCGCGTACGAGAAGACGGGAGACATCCTCTACAACAGCGCGGTCATCATCGATCGAAAGGGTTTGCTTGCGGGCGTGTACCACAAAGTGCAGTTGCCGGAGAGCGAGGAAGACGGCGCTCTGACGCCGGGGGATTCGTACAGGACGTTCGACCTCGACTTCGGCAGGATTGGGATTCTGATCTGCTACGACACGGCATTCCCCGAGCCCGCGCGGGTGGAAGCGCTTGACGGCGCGGAGGTCATTTTCGTGCCCATCTGGGGCGGCGACGTGGCGCAGCTCAAGACGCGCGCCATGGACAACGCCGTCTGGGTCGTTACAAGCGGTTACGACGTCGCGAGCATGGTGATCGACCCCAACGGCGAAGTCCTCGCAAGCACCTGGAAAGATCAGGGGGACGGGGTAGTCGTGCAGAAAATCGATCTGTCACAGGAGTTCCGGCGCCCCTATACGGGCGAATGGCGCAACCTCGTGGCAAAGCAGAGGAGAACTGACGCGTACGGGCCGGTGACGGAGAAGTAACTCCAGGAGGCGATATGCTCTGCATATTCCTTATTCTCTCCACAGCATGGGCGATATCGACGTTCTGTTTCGCCGATTCGCTCGCTTCATACGACCTCCTGAAGTGGAATCCGTCAGAGCCGGGGGGCGGATGGAGAAGGTGGTTTCCGCGAGCGGAGATCGCCCCGAAGCTCGCGGAATCCAGCGACGAGGGAGGGACATTCATCGCGGCGGGCGCCGGGCGCGATTGGTGCATTGGCGGATGGGAGAGACAAGTGGCGGGCCTCAAAACCGGCGACGCATTCGAGGTCCACGCGGAGGTCGAGTGCGAATCGCTCGTGAATCCGCCGCGCGCCCTGTGGATACGCGTCTACTGGCAGGGCAAGATGCCCGCGGACACCCCGCCCGAAATAGTCCCGATAGCCGCGACCGACGAGAGCCATTACGTCTTTCATGACCGGATAGTGGTGCCGAGAGGCGCTACCTCCGCGACGGTGAGGATCATCTATCGATGGGAGCCCCACGGGCGTGCTGTGTGGAGGAGCGTGCGCATGACACCGGCCGGACCGGAACCGGCGCATCGGTTCGTGCGGATCGCGACCGTCTACTGGCGTCCCAAGGCCAGGACTACCGTCGAAAAGAACATCACGTCGTGGCTCGCGATGATCGACAAGGCGGCGCGGGAGAAACCGGACTTCATACTCCTTTCAGAAGGCGTCACAGCGATAGGCATCGGCTTCGGCGACCTCAACGCCATCAGTGAGAAGGTGCCCGGCGGGCCGCACTTCAAGCGGATCACCGCGAAGGCAAGAGAGCACGGTTGCCACATCGCATATGGCACGTACGAGCGCGAAGGGCGTTACATTTTCAACACGGCGGTTCTCATCGGGCCTGACGGCAAACTCATCGGCAAGTACCGAAAGAGCCATCTGCCGCTCGAGGAAGATACTGCCGGGTTTGCGCCCGGCGACACGGTCGGTGTTTTCGATACGGATATCTGCAAGGTGGGATTCGTCATTTGCTTCGAGACGGATTTCCCCGAGGTGATGCGCGCGGCGCGTCTCAAGGGGGCTGAGCTCATCCTCGTTCCCATCTGGGGCGGCGACGAAGCGACGCTCAAGGTGAGAGCGCGCGAAAACGGCGTTACGGTCGTCACCGCTTCATACGACATGAAATCGATGATCGTCGACAAGAGGGGCACCGTCCTTGCCGAGACGTGGAAAGGCATCGGCAACGGCATCGCGGCGGCGACCGTGGACCTCGATGACCGGACGAAATTGCCTTGGACGGGCTGCTTTCCGGCGTATATGACAAGGATTCGGATGCCCCAGAAGTGAGACGGAGGTACATCCGGAAGCGCCGGACGGACGGCGCTTCACTACGCAAGTCCTTGCGGTATAATGGTTTCGTGATTTCGACAAAGAGCCAGAAGACTGAACTCAGGGCAAACGTGGCCCTTCACGAGCGGACGAGCACGATAGCGCTTGCGGCGCTTACGGTTGTGCTCGTCGCGGTCGCCTGCTACTACAACACGCTCTCCGCCGGGTTCGTCAACTGGGACGACGGCAAGCTTATCACCGAGAACCCCTACGTCCGCGGCCTCTCCTGGGAGAATCTCTCCTACATCTGGACCCACCCGATCAAGGAGACGTACCTGCCGCTTCGAGTGACGTCGTATGCGGCGGATTACGCGCTCTGGGGGCTCAACGCGACCGGGTTCCACCTGACCAATATCGTCCTGCATGCCTTGTGCGCGCTTCTTGTGTTCTTCATCGCGCGGAAACTGACGAGTTCGCTTGTGGCGGGATTCATGGCAGGAGCGCTCTTTGCGGTGCACCCGGTGCACACCGAGGCGGTGGCTTGGGCGTCGGGGAGGAAGGATGTTCTGTCTACAGCGCTATTCCTCCTCGCTTACCTGCTATATCTGGTGTCGAAGGATAGGAAGCGACCGTGGCCGATTATCGCGCTCAGCCTCATCGCTTTCGTACTCTCCGGGCTCGCGAAAGCGATGGTTGTGACGCTGCCGGCGCTGGTGATTCTCACCGACGTTATCTATGGCTACGTTGGAAGGGAGCGGCTGCGACGGCTTGTACCCGTGTGGATGGCGTACTTCGGAGCAGCGGCGGCGGTTACTCTCATTGCCGTGGTGTTCGCCGCCAAGGCGCACGCGATCGTTCCGTATCACTTCGGGGGCAAGGCGCGCACGATGCTCTTCATGACCTGGGCAGCGCTCTACTATGCCAAGACGATGCTGTTTCCGGATTTCCTCTCGGCTCGATACCCCTATGGCGACGCAAACAACTTCGGTGTGCCGGACATGGTGGTCTATCTCTCACCGATTGTGCTTGCGCTCGTTGCCGCGTGGGCTGTGTGGCTCGTGGTGAAAGCCAGAGGTGGCGATAGGGGAGAGGCCGCCCCTTGGACGAAGCTCGCCGCGTTGGGCGTGGCATGGTTTCTTGTGTCGCTAACGCCGGTGATGAACGTGGTGTCGATCAACGTCCTTGTCGCCGACAGGTATGTCTACTTGCCGTCGGTTGGATTCGTGCTGGCGCTCGCGGCTGTGCTGTGGTACTTCTGGGCGCGTCCGACGGTGTCGGCGCGGTCCCGCGCGAAACAAGCCGCAGTGGCGATTGTCTTTGTAATGATTCTTGGCGCGGACGCGGCGAGAACCTATGCGAGAAATGAGGTGTGGAACAACAGCATCTCCCTGTGGACAAGCGTCGTCAGCGAGTTTCCGGGGTCGCGCGAGGCGCGACTTCTCCTCGCGTCTGCGTACGCCGACAATATCCCTCCCGACTATGAGAAAGCCCTCGCGGAGATCTCGAAGGCGGAGGCGCTGAGCGGCGAGATGGGAGACGCGCACCTCATGAAGGGGCGCATCTACCAGAAGATGGGAAAGGCCGACCTGGCCAAGGAGGAACTCGACAAGGCGAGAGCGCTCGGCGTGAAGACCGCCGACGACGCCTATAGCATGGGAATGTCGCAGGCTGAAGCGCTTGAAGCGGCTGGAGACCTCGCGGGAGCGGTTTCGGCGCTTTCGGGAGCTATCGCGTCCGACCCTTCGCGGCCGGAGGCGTATGTCAATCTCGGCCGGCTTTATGAGAAAATGGGGCAAGCCGACAAGGCCGAATCGCTCTATACTGACGCGACGCGCATCGATCCGAAATTCGCCCAGGCGTGGTACAATCTGGGGATAATCGCGGCACAAAGGCAAGACAATACGGCCGCGGAAGTGTATTATAGTAAGGCGCTTGACGCGGATCCGTCTTTTGCCGAGGCGATGGTCAACCTGGCCGCCATCCGTATCGGCCAGGGCGACGTTGCGGCGGCGACGCCAATGCTTGAGAACGCGACCCGGCTGAAGCCGGACCTCGTGCCGGCGCACATGAATCTCTCCAAAGCATACACGCTCGCGGGGGACATCGCGAAGGCGCGTAGTGAGCTCGAGATCGTGCTCAAGATAGATCCGAAGAACCAGAGCGCTCGAAAGATACTGGACGGACTGGATGCGATGACAAAGGGAGGCCGGTGATGCCGTCGAACGAAATGCGGATCAGGAAGGTGATTATACCCGTGGCGGGGGCGGGCACGCGCCTGTTGCCCGTGACGAAGAGCCAGCCGAAAGAAATGCTGCCCGTTGGCAGAAAGCCCGTCGTGCAGTACGTCGTCGAGGAGATGCAGGCGGCAGGGCTCCGGGAGATACTCTTCATCACCGGCCGGCAGAAGACCTCCATTGAAGACCACTTCGACCACGATAGCGAGCTGGTCAGGAAGCTCCAGGAGACGGGGCGCACCGAGCTTCTGTCCGCGCTCGACTACGAGACCGCCGACGCGGCGTTCTTCTTCGTCAGACAGCGCGAGCTCAAGGGTCTCGCGGACGCGATAGCGACAGGGAAGGATTTCGTCGGCGGCGAGCCGTTCGCGGTGGCCCTCGGCGACAGCATCATCAAGAATTTCGGCAAGGGCAGCCTCATGAACGACATGGTGCGCGTCTTCAAGGAAAAGAAGGCGGCCGCCGTCGTGGCCGTGGAAGAGGTCCCGGCCGACCTCGTGCACCATTACGGGATCGTGTCGCCGATGGGGAAGGCCGACCCCGGTAACGTTTTCCAGATCGACGGCCTTGTGGAGAAGCCGAGCCCCGAAGAGGCAAAGAGCCGCCTGGCTATCGCGGCGCGATACGTGTTCGCCCCCGAGATATTCGACGCGATCGCAAGGACAGTTCCGCAGAAGAGCGCCGAGCTGCAGATCACCGATTCGATCCAGATACTCATCAATTGGGGCAAGCCGGTTTACTGTATTCGCCTCGCGCGCGACCAGAAACGCTACGACATCGGGAACTTCGAGACATACTTCAAGGCGTTCGTCGATTTCGCGATGGACGACGAGAAGTACGGGTACATCATTCGCCAGCACATCATCAAGAACCTTCAGGCGGAGTGACAAAGCCTATGCGAATAGTGGCAACGGCGCCCGGGCGCGCCGGAATAATCGGCAACCCCACCGACGGCTACGGCGGCAGCGTGATATCGTGCACGCTCGGCGAACGCGCGAGGGTCGTGATTGAGGACTCGGACGAGTTTCGCGTGCAGGTGGGGGACCAAACGACCGTATTTCGGTCGCAGCGCGACTACCTTCTCAAGAACGACCGGTTCGACGTCGTGCGCGCTGTGATGCAGTTCTTCGGGAAGCTCGACCTCAAGCTTTCCATCCAGGTCACGACCACGGTGCCCATTCAGGGGGGCCTCTCGGGGTCTACGGCGATACTCTCTTCGCTCGTGGCGGCGCTTCTCAAGATGTGGGGCCGCGAAGCCTCGCGGTACTACCTTGCCGAGACGGTTCGGATCATCGAGCTCAACTACCTCAAGATCCATTGCGGCTACCAGGACCACTACATGACGGTCTTCGGCGGCATCAACTATATGGATTTTCGCGAAAAAGAGAACTACCGCCGGCTCGCGGACGAGATATACGCGACTATTGAGCCACTGGCGCTCCACGTAAAGCAATTGCCGTTTATCCTGGCGCACTCGGGGATCAGGCACGTGTCCGGCGCGGTTCACCTGCCGGTGCGCGAGCGCTGGCTCGAAGGCGAGAGGCTCGTGGTCGAAGGATATGACAGGATCGCCGGTCTCTGCAGAAGGGGCAAGCGCGCGCTCATCGAAGGCGACTGGGAGACCCTCGCCAACCTCATGAACGAGAACCACCGGATCCAGCACGAGATCAGTCACGTCGGCGACAGGAACCTCACGATGATCAACGCCGCCATGGATACCGGCGCGCTTGCGGCAAAGCTTGCGGGCGCCGGCGGCGGCGGGACGATCATCGTTCTGACATCCGACCCTGAAAAGCAAAAGCCGGCGCTCAAGGAAGCGGGAGCGGCCGAATTCCTGACTGTGAAGCCTTCGCCGGGCGTCGAAGTTGCGGTCGAGGCTTAGAGCCTATTTCAGTACGTCTCGCGAGCGGCGTTGCGAGCGCCGGCGGGCCGGATGCAAGGAGCGACGACGAAGGCTTAATGAGGAATAAGTCGAGGAGGAGTGACGCGGCAGGCGGCCCGTGGTCGCCGCAACCCGAAGGGACGCGACTCGATATACTTCGCATTGCTTTGTCGCTCGTCGTGGAGCGTGTATCGAACACGCCTTCCTCCTCGCTTCGCGCACTGCTCGCATCTCGCGAGCGTCGCCGCCGCGATGCGTACTGAAATAGGCTCTTGGCGCCGGCGGCAGGCGTCTTCGGGAACGTCTATGAGCAGAGCGGCAAACCGCAGGGAGTTCATCAAAGCAGGGGCCGCGATGCTGGCCGGCGGCGCGCTTGGAAGCATCGGCGCGCGCGCCTGCAGGGCGCTTTCCCACAAGCCGAAACGTAACATCCTCCTCATCGTTCACGATGCAATGCGCGGCGACCGCATCGGCTTCACGAGAGCCATCGGCGGCAGGACCCGAAGCCTTACGCCGTTTCTCGATACGCTGGCAGGGGGCGGGATCCTCTTTGAGAGGGCGATAGCGCCGTCGAGTTGGACCCCGATTTCCATGGGCGCAATCCTCTATGACACCTCGCCGCTCGGCGTCTATTACAAGGGCGAGCTCGCCATCGACGGAGGCATCAGCCTTGCCCGGCGACTGTCCGACAAAGGGTATTTCACGGCAGGGGTAATCGCAAACGGCGTCCTTGACGCGAGCGCGATAAAGGACGCCTTTGAGCGCGTTGAGATGCTTATGTCGCAATCGGAAGATTGGACAGTTGGCGGCAAACCTACCGGCGACGCGGTCAACCGCCGTGTCGAGCGTCTCTTGGACAGCCTCAGACAGTCGAAGTCATTCTTCCTGTACGTTCACTACGTCGACACCCACGACAGGTACACCGCCCCCGCGGGGATGCTCCGGGCGTTTGGATATGAGCCGAACGCAATGATAACCACTTCGAGGGTTCGGGATCAGTTCCTCAAACGGGGCAGCGGCACGGGGCTGCCTTATGACAAGGGGCTCGAAAACCTCGTGGCGCATTACGATACATCCGTCAGGTATGCCGACGCGACCACGAAGAACCTGATGGACATGCTCGACGACGAGGGGTTGCTCGACGACACGCTCGTGATGGTCACGTCGGATCACGGGGAGGAGTTCGCGGATGGGGAGATCGTGGAGGACCGCAACGTCGGCCACGGATACAACCTCTCATACCCCGAGATACACAGCCCGCTCATCGTGTTTAAGAGGGGCGGCGCTGCCGGGACGATATCCGCGCCGGTGTCCCTTACGCGTGCCATCAACGACACGGCGATGGGTTTTGCATCAGGCGCAAGCGCGCGTGAACAGTGGGCGCGTGGCACAGGCAGCGCTAACGAGGCATTCAGCGCACTTGTGTGGGAGGGGGTCTTTGCGGGCGTCTCGTATATCGCCGGCAACCTGAGAGTCTACGGCCACCTCGACAAAGGTAACAAGATCAAGGACCTGAGAGCCTTCGCAATGCGCGGCGGGGGCGGATTCACGGCCACGGAAATGCCGGCGCATGTAGGCGAGAAGGTGGCCGCCATGGTCGCGCAGGCCGACGTGAAGGCATTCGATCCATCGAAGGCAAACGATTCGGTCAAGAAGCAGTTGAAGGCGCTCGGGTATCTGAACTGACGACGCAGGCATATGATCGCTTGTGCGGGGTCGTTGCCGACAGGTATCGCAGGGGCTCTCTCCACCAGTCGCCCGAATACAGTGGCGATGCGCCAGAATCGACCTCTTGTTTCCGTGCATCTTCTGCGCGACCCGGCAGGGCGACTCACCGAGTCGTCCCTACGACTGATCATGCCCGCGTCCACTCTGCCGACGCGCGTTCAGTAGGAGCCGAGCTTCTTTCCCAACTGCACGAAATACCTGAAGTCCTCGACGCTCACCGACTCAGGCACCGAGTGGTCGCTCGAGAGCCAGTAGCCTCCATCCTTCTTCATGACGGGTACCACACGCTCCATCTCTTCGGTGAGCTTGTCGCGGTCGCTGTAGAGCACGGCGTTTATGCCGCCATGGAAGGCGAGCTGGCTGCCGAACTCCTTCTTGAGTGCAACAGGGTTGACGCCGGCTTTTACTTCCAGAGGGTTGAGCATGTCGATGCCGGCGTCGATGAGGTCGCCGATGAAGGCGTTGATATTCCCGCAGGAGTGAAGGTGCGCCTTTATGCCATGCGAATGCGCCCAGTCACAGGCGCGTTTCTGGACGGGCTTCACGAGGTTTCGATACATGTCGAGCGAGAAGAACTGCGTGCCCTTATACCCCATATCGTCGGGCCAGTGGACTTCGTCGAACGTGTAGCCCGCGTCCCAGATCATCTCAAAGACCGCAATGTCGAGGTCGAGGTACGTGTTGAACATATCGACGCACCACTCGGGCTGGAGGGCCATCGCGGTGAGAAGCCTCTCGGTACCGACCATCCACGCGTGGGTCACGTCGAAGCCGAACCACCAATAAGTCGATATCCAATAGCCCTTCTCGCGCCATGTCTTGTACTCGCGCTTGAGGAGGTCCCAGTCCACGCGGTTCTTTGACGGCACCATGCGCTTCTTGGCCTTGGCCCATGAGTCCGGGTCCTTGACAGTGAAGTCGAGAAACTCCGGCACCCCGCCGGTATGAGTCCAATTCTTGAGCGTCGCGCCCCAACTGGTCGTGTGGATCTTGTACTCGGGCGTCTCCTCGATCACCTTCTCGGGATATTGCGGGCTGTTGTCGCCGCCTATGGAGATAATGTGGTCCAAGCCGAAGAAGTCCCTATAGGAAACGTTTCTGGGCATGCCTTCGCGATGCCAACGCTCAATTGTCGGTGCCCATGGCTGATCGTCTATCGGCACGCGGTCGGCTTCCTTGTGCTCGTACATCCGCTTCATGCGCTCGTAAGTCGTCATCTCGGTCATGGCGGTCCTTTCTATAGGCTTACGTAACTCCGGGCGTCATGGATTATACGCCACTTCTCCTTGAGATAGTAGACGTAGTTCGCGTAAGGCACGTCCGGCGGCACGCGATGGTCGACGGTCGGGATGAAGCCGCCCAGCGGCAGCAGTTCCTTCATCTTCGCCAACTCCAGGTCGATCGCCTCGCGGCCCTGGATCAGTTTCATCTTGTCAATGCCGCCTATGATGCCGAAGCGCGGGCATTTCCGTCGAACCTCCCGAATATCGTTTCCGGCACGGACTTCAAACGGCATTGCTGCTGTTACGCCGCTTTCGATGAAGAGCGGCACGAGCTCGTTCACATTGCCGTCCGAATCAACGACAACAATATCAACGCCAAAGTCGGCCAGAAGCGCCGTAAGCTGCTTGTAGAACGGCAGGATGAACCGCCTGTACATGGCCGGCGACAGAAGCGGCCCCTTATTGCAGGCCATATCCTCGCTGACCCAGGCGCCATCAACGCGGACTTCTTCAAGCGCGCGCCCAATGATCGCAAGCCTCGTCTTCGTAGTGTGCTCCTGGATGTCGAGGATTAGCTCCGGGTCGTCGTAGAGGAGCATCGAAAGCCCCTGCAGGCCGCACAATTGGCGCAGTTGCCAGAAGAAGCCGTCCACGCCGATGAAGAGCGGCCTGGTCTCGCGATTGAGGATCTTCACCTGTTCGGTCCAGTCCTCCGGGAAACGATCCGGGGTGGAGGGGTCGAATCGCTCCCTGAGCGCTTCCCAATCCTTGCGGTTCTTCAGGGGGAAGTCCACGAACTGGGGTATGGAAGAGCTGACCTTGCTCTCCCGCTTCACGATGCCTGAGCGATCCCGGATCAGCCGGCTTCGCTCGTCCTCTTCGATGATCTGGAGATCGAAACCCGGGCACATGCCGGCGTGCGCGGGGACGTAAGTCCACTCCTCTATGCCGAAGAACTCCTCGATATGCGTCACAAGGTTGGGGAGCCCCTCTTTCTGCCAGACCTCGATGTTCTCCTTCCAGTAGCCGTAGTCCCAGAAAGGCACGCGGTCCACGGGCTCGAAACGCATGACGCGCTTGAAACGCTCTCGCTGGTTCATGATTGGAAGCCCCTGATGTCCGTCATGGTGTCATTGCGCTTGCGAAGGCTGCGGTACGGCCGGCACGAACGGTTTCTGCGCTTCGGTCGCGTCCAGGTCGACAACCTCGGCGTCCTTTCGCCATTTGAACTCCCAAAGCCGCGGCGGAAGAGCGGCGCCGATTGTGGCCTTCGTGACAGTTGCCGAAATCGCAAACTGGTCAAGCGGCCAGGATATGAAGAGAGACTTGGGCAAATCGACGCCGTTGATTGTCTGGTATTTTGCATAGTCAACCTGGAGCGCCAGTTGCCCCTGCTCATCGAATACCTGATAGCTGCTCAAGCGCAGATCCTGGCGGCCGAAGATCGCCTTTGCCGTTATGACGGCCGGCGCCGAGCCCTCCACGAATGTCAGGACATAGCGGTCGGCGTATGCCTCGAAAAGCGTCTCGCGCGTTCCCTGCGGCGGAAACTGCGAGAGTGAAAACGCCGACAGCAGCCGATCGGGGCGGAAGACGGACTCCTTCGTCAACGCGCCAAATGTGCCCGTATAGACGGTATCCTTTCCTCCGGCAAGAGCCTTGTCGAGGCCGATCCAGAAGCGGTTCCCATTTGAGACGATGAAGAACAGGTCCGGCCCAAGGGCGTCGTGCAGCAATCGCAGTCTGCCGGGCTTCTCAATATCGAGCCATGCGGCGGCGCGATACTGCCTTGTAGCCTTGTTGGCCTGGTAATGAATGACCATCTGGAGCTGGGCCGAGAGGGTCGTGATTCTGTCGGCATTCGCATTGCAAGATGCCACAAGCGTCTCCGCGGTGGCTGTCTTGTAGACAACCGGCGCCGCGGCCCGAGGAGCATGGGCACAACCCGCGGCAAGAGCAATCGCCATGACGACCAAAACAGTTCTTCTCATGTAGCCCTCCATTGCTTCTTGATGTAAGGCTATATGCAGCGCGATGATATGTCAACGCAAAAGTCTCTCCACAGGCATCCTGCTGGCGCGGCCTGAAATAAGATCGCCCCTCGCGCGGTTAGGGAATTTGAAAAGCGCCATATCGGTCCTATAATTGAAGTAGACTTTCGGCTGCATCATACGCTTTCACGAAAGGCGATTGATGATCCCAATCCGGGACACGGAGCGCCGAACCGCCAAACCTTTAGTCGTTATCCTGCTTATACTTGCGAACGCCGTCGTCTTCCTGTACGAGCTCAGTCTCGGCAACCGCCTTGAAGGATTTGTCTTCAACTGGGGGCTCGTGCCGGACAAGTACTTCCAGCTTGCCGGCATGGGGCCGTCGACGTACATGGACCGCTTCCTGCCCATCTACACAAGCATGTTCATGCACGGCGGAGTCCTGCACATCGCGTTCAATATGGTTTTCCTATACATCTTCGGCGACAACGTTGAGGACCACATGGGGAAGCTGCGGTTTCTGCTCTTTTACCTTCTGTGCGGAACCGCTGCGGCGTATCTGCAGTTGTACGCCAGCCCCGCTTCACAGCTGCCGATGGTGGGGGCGTCAGGGGCGATCGCGGGGGTGCTGGGAGGCTATCTTGTGCTATTCCCAAGGGCGCGAGTCCTGGCTTTGGTGCCGATCTTTCTCTTCTTTCAGATCGTGGAGCTGCCGGCGTATCTTTTCATAGGGTTCTGGTTCGTGCTGCAGTTTCTCGTGGGAACCGCGTCGCTGATGGACAAGGCCAGAGACAGCGGCGGCACTGCATACTTCGCTCATGTAGGAGGGTTCGTGGCGGGACTGATTCTTGTAAAGCTGTTCGCAAGGCATGTTACGGCGGCGAATGGGAATACTTGAGACAGGCTCTTTGGAGGACTGACCGATGGAACGGCTTCTGACAAGAGGTTTAGTGGAGAGCCTCGGCGCTTACTATGCTGATGGCCTGCCGGTGTCTTCTGTTTACATGGCGCTGTCGCCGTCGGCCGAACGCAGGAAAGAGGTGCAGATACATCTTAAGGATCTCATATCGGCAAACTGGGAAAAGATCATTTCGGGGCGGTCCAAGGCCGAAAAGGCTACACTCGAGGGAGACGTGGACAGGTTCCTCAGCATGCTCGAAAACATGCACACGGTTGAGGTGTCCGGCCTTGCGATGTACTCGTGTTCGGCGAAGAAGTACTTCGAGACGGTCGGGGTGGCGTTCCCGTTCCGGCCGGAATACATAGTAGCCATGCGTCCCGCGGTTGCGCCTCTCATCATGGCGCTGGACGAATTTAAGCGGATAGCCGTATGCATCGTGGACAGGAGAAGCACGAAGCTGTACGAATACTTCATGGGGCGAATGGAAGAGGTGCGTCTCTTCACCGACGACGTTCCGGCGCGAGTCAGGATCGGCGGCTGGGCCGGTTACGAGGAGCGAAGGATCGAGCGACATATTCTGGAGCACGAGCACGCGCACTTCAAGAACGTCGCCGAAGCGCTCTACGAGCAGTTCAGGCTGAGAGGCTTCGACTGGCTCTTCCTCGCGGCGCAGCCCGCCTCGCGCGAGGCCGTTGAACGAGTTCTTCCGACCTACGTTCGCGAACGACTCAAAGGCTACATCGACGCTACGGCGCAGACGCAGGCGAGCGAAGTGAAACGAATGGCGGGCGAACTCGCCGACAGGCTCAAGGCCGAGGAGACGAAGCAGTTCGCACAGCGCCTCGTGGACGCCGCCGGCGGAGGGGGCCTCGCCGTGACGGGCTTCCAGAAGGTGCTTGAGGCAATTAACCTGTCGGCCGTAAACACGCTCGTCCTCAGGCAGGGGATATCACAGAAGGGGCTCATCTGCGAAAGCTGCGGGACGCTTGGTCTCAAGCGCACTGACTGCAAGCTCTGCGGCAACGGCATGACGCCGGTGGACAACATTGTGGACAAGGCCGAGCCGGCCGCGGTCGCTCAGGGCGCGGCTATCCGCCACATTGCGGTGGATTCGGCGCTGGACAGGCATGAGGGGATTGGCGCGTTTGTGCGGTTCCCTGTGAAGAACGGAAACACTTAGCAGGGCGGCTATGGCGTAATGCCGGACTGCGCGGAGGCCCTGCCGGCTCTCAAGACTGAGCCGAATCCCGCGACGCTCGCAGGCACTATAAGCGCAATCTGCAAAGGCAGGCTGTAGAGCGCGTCGGTTTCGCGGCCGATGACAAGCGTGCCGACGAGGAGAACTCCGCTCCACAGCGCGGTCGGCGCGAACCACCACTCGCGCCTCGAAGTAGAGACGAGGATCGCCAACGGCAGGATGAGCGGCCACACCCAGGCGGGGTTGTACAGGCCGTGCATCAGCGTGAAATTCCTGCCCAGAAGCGCCCCATACCAGTTGCGCGCGGCCCAGCCGTTTGTGAACGCGGAAGCGATCATGCTCGGCCAGTTCGCCGGACTCAGGGCCTGAGGGTCGCCTGGCAGCGTAACAACTGTGACCGCAGCGATGGGCAGGACAAGCATCAATCCTGCAAGCGAGCGCGATTCGCGGCCGCGCGCGAGGAAGTAAGCACTCGCCGCGGCGATCGCGAGGAGGCTTTGCGCTGAAATGAGCGCTGCAAAGACGCACACCGCCGCAAGCGCTGCCGTACGCTTCTTTCCCCGGGGCGCGCGGGCTCCGTACAGCCACGCCGCCCAGACGCCTGCGGAGGCGAGCGAAAACGCGGCCATCTCGTCGCCGCCGGGGGTGCTCCATGGAATGATTGCCGCCATGGGCAGCACGACGAGTACGGCAAGCGGCATGTTTCCGAGAATCACTCGCGCGCAGGCAACAATGACGAGGAACGCTGCGACTATGGCAACCTGACTTGGGACAAGCGCCGAGAAGATCATCGCGCCCCTCCCGCCGATGGCTCAACCACTGGCTGCGGCTTCTCAGAGGCCGATCTCGCGCGAATCTCCGTTCTTTCCCCAATCAACGCCTTAAGAGTATGCAGGCTCACGGCCGCGACGAGCACCCAGAATGCGACGCGAATCGGAGCGCTATACCGAGGGTCGGGCATATAAATGAAGGCCAGGTTTCCGACGATGACAGGCAGGCTCCACAGAAGAGTAGGAGCGAGCCACTTTGCCCCCCGTGCCCGCCACGCAAGCACCGCTACGGGCACTGCGAACAGGATGCATGGAAACGCGGCCAGAATCGTCTCCCGGCGCGTATAGACGGCCCAGGCCGCACTCGTCTTGTCGTTCTTGATCCAGGCCATGAAATCGAGCGTATCCGTGAAGACCCTCTTCGCCCACGGCCAACCGCCGCCGAAGTAGATGGGGTTAAGCGCAAGGAAGACTGCGACAGAGGCGGCAAGGACTACAAGTGGTTGGCTGAACCGTCGCGTGCCGGTGGCGGCGAAGGCATAATAGAGCATGAGGCCGACGACCATGAAAGCAGCGTTCACCTTCGTCGAGACAGCCAACCCCGCGAAGATACCCAGCAGGATCGCGCCCCACGTGCCCCTCCTGCCAAGTGCCAGCCATGCCGCCCATACCGCGACGGTCAGGAACACGAACACCGCGTCGGACCCGATGTAGGGTACCACGCATCTGAAATCCGTTGTCATCGCCGGCTCGAACGCGATTGGCAGGATGCCGACGACCGCGAGGAAGCGATTGCGCAGGATGTACGCCAGGCCGAACCAGGCGACGATGGCCGTCGCGAGAAAGAACGCGAGGTTCACCATACGCAGGCCGATGGTGATCCTGGACGGCAGGAAGTTTCCGAGCTTAAGGTTCTCGGCCCGTGTGAGCTTGTAGTCCCACTTGTGGGTCGGACGGTCATACATGCCCAACGCATGCAGGGCGAAACGGTTTACTATGCGCCCGACCGTCGGGTGATTGATGGCGTAGTTGTACTTCTGTATGTAGTCGGCAGACCACTGGGACTTGTCCATTATGCGCGGTTCGGGGAACCACCAGGGGACAAGCGACCGGTCGACCCAGTTAAGGTCATCGTGCGAGATCTCAGCGGTTACTACGCGCGGAAGTGACGCCAAGAGGACGGCGAAGACCACAAACGCAAGGGCAATAAGCGTCTTCGACGCCGGCGAGAACCCGTCTACCCGCCGGTAGAGCCGCTCTGCGTGGTGATAGAGCCTTCCTATGGCCGGCCTCCGTGGCACGTAACTGCAGCGTCGTCCTTCACATACGCACCATCATACCGCGATTCATAGGGCAGGCAAGAGCGGGGCGCCATCTGCGCGGTCCCTTCGCGCCCCTACATATTGTGCCTCCTAAGTAGGTATTCACAACTTATCACATAAATGTTTTGAGCCAGAAATCCTCTGACAGCGCTCCTGCCTTGCGGAGCGCTTCAACTGCCGTCAGACCCATA
>Ga0315282_10001536_pt1 | contig 43207 bp, 31 predicted proteins | sample YL17G07_20_MG_FD_203693 | JGI IMG/M metagenome (GOLD analysis project Ga0315282, IMG submission 203693) | Sediment microbial communities from Yellowstone Lake, YNP, Wyoming, USA - YL17G07_20 | ecosystem: Environmental > Aquatic > Freshwater > Lake > Sediment | place: USA: Wyoming | collected... | reverse complement strand
CCGCCAACAGGGCAGGTCGTCACTACAACGGGTTTCGAACCCTCCACCGCCCCTCACGCCCCCGAAATCCCGGATTCCCGCCTGAAAAAAATCCAAATCGACCCCGAATCCGCGAAGTCGGGCTAAGAAACGCAGAGCAAAGACGAAGACGTAGCAGAACGGTGTGCTGCGTACAGCGTCCAGATGAGCGTAAGAAAAAAGGCCGTGCGGCAATTGGGTTGTGGCACGGCCTGTTTACCGGTCCTGTTTGTCGGAGGTCGCGCTACGTGGAGGGCACGACTTCCTTGGGCTTTTCCTTTTGCGGCTCGGGGACCTCTTCGCCCTCGAACTTGAGGTGCTCTTCGTCCTGCACGTCGATGCGGATGAGGTTCTTGCCCTTGAACTGGCCGGAGAGGACGGCCTCGGAGAGGGGGTCCTCGATGTAATGCTCGATGGCCCGCCGCAGAGGTCTGGCCCCGAACTCGGGGTTGTAACCCTTCTCGATGAGGAACTCCTTGGTCGCCGGCGTGAGCGCGAGCTTGAGTCCGTGCTCGGTCAGGCGTTTGAAGACCTTGGCCAACTCGTAATCGACGATCGTTTGGAGGTCCTCTCTGCTGAGGGGCCTGAAGACGATCGTGTCATCGACGCGGTTGAGGAACTCCGGCCGGAAGTGTCGCTCCACTTCCTTCGAGAGGATTTCCTTCATCTTCTCGTAGCTGTGCTCCGGCGACTTCTTGCCGAAACCGAAGCCGCCCTGGTTCTTGATCAGCTCGGCGCCGATGTTGCTCGTCATGATCATGATCACGTTCTTGAAGTCGATGCTTCGCCCGAAGCTGTCGGTCAGACGGCCCTCGTCCATGATCTGCAACAGCATGTTGTAGACGTCGGGGTGGGCCTTCTCGATTTCGTCGAGCAGCAGCACGGCGTACGGCCGGCGGCGAATCCGCTCAGTGAGCTGGCCGCCTTCCTCGTAGCCGACGTAGCCCGGAGGGGCGCCGACGAGTCGGCTGACGTTGTGCTTCTCCATGAACTCGCTCATGTCCAGCCGGACCAAGGCGTTGCGGTCGCTGAACATGAACTCCGCCAGCGCCTGGGCCAGCAGGGTCTTGCCGACGCCGCTGGGTCCGAGGAAGATGAAGCAGCCCATCGGGCGGTTCGGGTCCTTCATGCCGCTTCGGCTTCGCCGGACGGCCTTGGCCACCGCCTGAATCGCCTCATGCTGAGACACGACGGTCTTGTGCAGCTCGTTCTCGAGCTCCAGGAGTCTTTGCGTTTCCTTCTTCTCGAGCCGGGTCAGCGGCACGCCCGTCATGTTGCTGACGACCTCGGCGATGATCTCGGCATCGACCACGCCGGTCGCTTCCTTGTTCTGCTCGTACCATTTCTTGTGGAGCTGAGCCTTCTCTTCCAGAAGCTGCTGCGCCTCGTCCCGCAAGGAGGCGGCTCGCTCGTAATCGGCGTTTCGGACGGCTTCGTCCTTGTCGCGCTGCAACTGCTCGATACGGGCCTCGATCTTGGTCAGGTCCGGCGGGGGCGTCATGTTCTTGAGCCGCACGCGGGCGCCGGCCTCATCGACCACGTCGATGGCCTTGTCCGGCAGGCAGCGGCCCGCGATATACCGAGTCGAAAGCTCAACTGCCTGGTACAGCGCCTCGGCGGTGAACCGCACCCTGTGGTGCGCCTCGTACCGGTCCTGGAGCCCCTTGAGAATCTCGACCGTCTCGTCTTTCGACGGCGGGTCCACGATAATCGTCTGGAAACGACGCTCCAAAGCGCCGTCTTTTTCGATGTATTTGCGGTACTCATCGAGGGTCGTGGCGCCGATGCACTGGACCTCGCCGCGAGCCAGCGCGGGTTTCAGGACGTTCGAGGCATCGATCGCGCCCTCGGCCCCGCCGGCGCCGACCAGGGTGTGCAACTCATCGACGAACAGAATGACGTTCGCCGCCCGGCGGACCTCGTTGATGACCGCCTTGATGCGCTCCTCGAACTGCCCGCGGTACTTGGTCCCGGCCACCATCATGGCCAGATCGAGCACCACGATGCGCTTATCCTTGAGGATTTCGGGCACCTGCTTGTTGATGATCTGCTGGCTGAGTCCCTCGACGATGGCCGTCTTGCCGACGCCGGCCTCCCCCAGCAGCACCGGGTTATTCTTGGTTCGCCGGCAGAGGATCTGGATCAGTCGCTCGATTTCGCGCTTACGCCCGATGACCGGATCGAGCTCGCCGCCTGCGGCCAGTTGTGTCAGGTCTCTGCCGAAGCTGTCCAGCGCGGGCGTCTTGCTCTTGGGTTTACGTCCGGCGGCCGCACCGGGCATCTTCAGCCCGAGGTCGTTCGGAGCGTCCTCCACGCCGGCGCCGAGCAGGTTCAGCACCTCCTGACGCACGTCCTCCAGCTTAAGGCCAAGATTCATAAGGACTTGCGCGGCAATGCCCTCGCTCTCGCGAAGCAGGCCCAGCAGGATATGCTCCGTGCCCACATAGTTGTGGTTCAGGGCCCGGGCCTCCTCGATCGCGTATTCAATCACCTTCTTGGCTCGCGGGGTCTGCGGAAGCTTGCCCATCGTGACCATATCCGGGCCGCTCTTGACCAGCTTCTCAATCTCCAGACGCAGCTTCTTGATGTCCACGTCCAGGTTCTTCAGAACCGTAGCGCCCACTCCGCTGCCTTCTTTCACCAAACCCAGCAGAATGTGCTCGGTCCCGATATACTCATGGTTGAATCGCTGGGCCTCCTGGTTGGCCAACGCCATCACTTTCCGTGCTCGATCGGTAAAACGTTCAAACATCTCTATTAAGACCTACATCAAAAGAGTACCTGTTTGCCAGTTGCTACGATTGCACACCTCTTCAAATTCCCTGGCTCACGCTAAGCTACCTTACCTGCTACCATATTGTCAACCATTTCAGGTGCCCTGCTATACTCCATGCCCCAGAATCGGTACGACGGGAGGATTGCTTACGTGACCCATAATTATATGACATAAAGGGCTTCCATGTTCGTTCTCCACAGGGCGCCTTCCCGAAATAATCACTCTACGTATCGGCAGAATCGGCCTGAAACTTTCCTCGGATTGGACAATGGCGCATGCCGCCGGTGGGTCAAAAGGCTTGCGGTCGCAGGAGCAAGTCAATATCCGGACCGATCTGGACAGACGGATACCCCCTATCAGGTTTCAGATTTGCCGGCAGGGCAGTTCGAGGATGCCGCAATCTGCTGCCGGCGCGGCTCGCACAGGTGCTCGAACCTGCGGCGGGTCTTGGGCGACCCCGCCACAAGGCATCACTCCCTAAATCCCACCCTCCCTGTTCTCGTTGCCATTCTCTTCGAGCAGCTTGCGGAGGTACTGGTTCTCGCGGCGGGTCGCCTCCAGGTCGAACGACTGATACTTGATGCACACCCGCAAATAATCCAGCAACTCCTGCAGCGAGCTGATGCTCTTTTGAAGCTGCTTGCGATTGGCCTCCGCCTGTTTGGCGAGATCGGCCACCTTCTGGTGACTCGGATCGGCGCTGTCCCCGAACTGTTTGACCAGTTCATTGAGCGCGCCTTCCAGACTGGCCTCGTCCATCGCACCCTCCTCCGGAAAACTTCTATACCCTTGTAGAACGAACCCCCGAACTCATATTATCCATTTTACCAGAGGGCACCACCCGGAGGAAGTCATTCGCGGTCGTTTTTCCAACTTAATGGCCCGGATCGCGCAGAAAGAGCGTTGCGAAGAACGGCTGTGTCGAGAATAGGACCTGTGACTGATCTGCCGCAGGGCGACCCTGTGCCGCTTGTGACGACCCGTCGTCCTTTGTTCCGTCACTTCATGCACTTGCCAAAGAGCAAATCCCGAGCCGAACGCTATTGGTTGAGAAGCCACTCAAGATGACAAAGTCCACACCGCCTGAAAACCTCTCCGAATTCCTACCAAGGCATCCTGGTGGAGACGCAAGATACCGCGTCTTTGCGCCGTGCCTGCTGCGTCACGTCGGTCACTGGTTGCCGGGCTGGCTCTTGGGAAGCAGGACCAGCGTCGACACGCGGCCGTCATTGAGCCCGACCATCACACCTTTTGCGCGGGCTTGGTAGGCACAAGTGCCTTCCACCCCATCGAGATTCTTGTAGAGCACGTCGTCTTCCTGACTGGCCATGATATCCTGGATCTTGGTGCCCTCGACGGTCTTGCGGGGCGGACCGAGCACTGCGAGGACCTCGTCGAGCGAGCTGCCCACTTGGACCTTGCCGCGAAAGAGGTACCCGGGACTGAGAATCGCGATCCTGAGAACCCGGTCGTCCATGATAACCACGTGGATGCTCCCCGGGTACACCATCGCGTAGCGATTCGGCAGCTTGTTGGGGTCGAGCACGTCGTTTCCAAGAGCGTAGAAGGATGGCTTGCCTAACTGCTCAATGACGGCTTTTCGCGTTGCCTTATCGATGTCGAGGGCGTCGAGCCTGGCGGCGAGTTCCTTTGGCACCGGTCCCTGAGCCACAGTTGGAATGGGGCGGTAATACTTGGCCAGTTCGGCGGTGGCCGCTGCGGCGTCGGCGAGGTCGCCCCGGCGGATGGCCTCAACGAGCCGGGCCGGGTCAAGGATAGGCCCGAAGTCATGCTCCTTGCCCTGGTGACGCAGCTTGATGGTCCGGCCGGTCTTCAGGGCCAGCGCCCAGAATCGCTCCGGCGTGATCTTCGGCTCCACCTGCGCCGCCAGGGCATAGGCGCCGGCAATGTATGGAATCGACCAGCTCCATCCGCCCTCCGCATAGAACACGTACTCGGTCTTGCCCGTCGGGCTGGCCGTCGTCCGCGAGTCCATCGGCACCAGCAGCCGGTTCGGCTTGCTGTAGAAGGCCCCGCCCTTGTAGTAGTCCTGCGCCCAAAATGACCCTGGCTCATAAATACTGAAGTCGTCAGGGTTTGCCGTCGGCGGCCGGCCCAGGCCGTGGAAGGCGAAACCGTGAACCTGCTCGACCGACGAGCAGATGACGAGCATCCCGGCGGCCTTGGCCTTCTGCGCCGCCTCGGTGATCTTCTGATAGCCCTTCTGCGAGGGACCCCAGCCGATGGACATCGAGATGACACGGATCTTCCTGTCGGGCGGCAGTTGCTCGTTGATCTCCAGGATTCTCTGCACGCCGCGGGCGAGGTACTCGAAGTTCCACGTGAAGCTGCCGTCGTTGAAGTCGCCGTTGAACTGGGCGATGTAATAGAGGTCGGCCTCCGGGGCGACGCCGACGGTCTTGCCCACGGCGATGGACGCCACCGCCGGGCCGTGCATCTCCGATGCGGAATCCTTCTGTATGTTGATCTCCTCATAGAGACGCAGGCGATCCGCGTACTCCTGATGATCGACGATGAGCGGCTGGTCGAGGATGGCAATGCCGACGCCCCGGCCGGTGACGCCCTGCTTGTGCAGCGCCCGGACGCCCAGGCCCGGATTCTTGCCCAGCTCCATGATTTGCTTGTGGTCGAAGTCCTTCGGCATCCGCTCCGCCGGCGGCCATGTCGTCCGGTCGTCGAAGTCGGCACGGAGCAGGTCCGCCACGCGGTCCTTCAGATCGAGGCCCGACAGATCATAGCAGCGCAGGTCCACCTGGAACGGCTTCGCTGAATTCGGATCGAAATGGGGCACCGATGCGAGCTTGCCGCGCTCCCAGTCCGCCACCGCCGGTCTGCGGTCGATCTTCGGGAGGTCCAACGCCATCCCGCAAGCTGTCAGTGCCAGGATCGCCGCGACTGCCACCGGTACAATGCGTCTTGTCTCAAACATGTCTGCCTCCCTTCTCTGATGGGACCCAGGAATCATGCTATCTTCGCGACTTCAGTTCCGAATTGCCCTTCTGTTACCACTTCGTGACCGAGCCATAAAACACCTCATTGTGAATGTCTCCATCTGTAGACGCGCCAACGGACGAAACATTACCACTCGCAGCGCCGGCCTCCGCCCGGCAATGGGATTGGCTTTGTTTCGCACGGCAGGCTCCCCCACGGCGAGGCCGTATCGACTTGTCTCCTTCCGCGAATTGGCTTTGTTTGACACGTGCCCTCCCGCTCTTCAATCCACAATCTGCAATCCCCAATCCGCAATCCCAGGCCCCCGGCCCCCTGAATTGGCTTTGTTTCGCGCGGATGCCCTCCGACTCTTCAATCCGCAATCTGCAATCCCCAATCCGCAATCCCGGGCCCCCGGCCCCCTGAATTGGCTTTGTTTCGCACGGGTGCCCTCGCGCTCTTCAATCCGCAATCTGCAATCGCCAATCCGCAATCCCAGGCCCCCGGCCCCCTGAATTGGCTTTGTTTCGCACGCCACGCCGGCGGTTGCCTCCTGCCCGCGGCCTCCAGCCTGCTCCCTGGAATTGGCTTTGTTTCTCGGGACTCCCCTGGCCCGCCCTTTCACTCTTAACCCCTTTCCCGGATGGCAATTAGCACTCATCCAGCTCGCTCCAAATTGGCTTTGTTTCGCGCGGGGCTGGTAGTCGTCTCCTGCCTGCCGCCTCCGGCCTGTTCCCCGGAATTGGCTTTGTTTCGCACGCTCCGCTGAGTCGTGGAACCGCGTCGCACGCAATGTTCCGTTCTCCCCAGATATCCCTCCCGAGTTTGGCTTTGTTTCGCGTAGTTGGCCTTGCTCGCAGTGACGCCGCAAGGCGGTTCGTGGCGAGGCCGTCTCGGCCTTGTCTTCTTCGGCGAATTGGCTTTGTTTCGCACGCCACGCCGGCGGTTGCCTCCTGCCTGCCGCTCCGGCCCGCTCCTGAAATTGGCTTTGTTTTGCACAATCCGTCGCCTGCTGCCTGCTGCCTGTGTCCTGGCACCTGGCTATGTTTCCGCACTCAGGTGACTTGGGCCTTGTTCCGCATTTTGTGCTTCGCGTGCTTCTCCGGATTCCTCATCTGCTTGTGACTTGACCATGCTCGTTGCATAATTATCATACGCACGCCCCTCTTGTGTGTCAACGGAAAATCCCGGCGATGCGAAGATTTGTGCCCGCTCTAAACCCTTGTGGGACACGGATTTACACGGATGGACACGGATTTACCCGGCCCGGCCTCCGGCCGGAACTAATTGCGTTTAGCGCTTTGCGGGTACCGGCGGGGAGAGAATCGAACCATGCGGCCGGTCCCGCGGCAAGCCCGCCCTCCCCGCCGGAACCCCAAATGCGACAAACGCTTTCTTCAGATCGCACATAAAGCCGTTATGGCGAATGACTTATGATGCGGCAATCGAAACATCTGGGAATCCTTCTCAGTTGTTGCCGGTTAGAAACATCGTGCGGTCTTGAACTGCAACGAAGTCCAACTCACCCGAAGGCACAAAGCCACGAAGGGAAGGCTGCATCGATGCCGTGTCGCACTTAGTGGTCCTGGTGGCTTTGCGTGCAATACAAGTGCTTTTGGCGCAGGGACTTGTGCAGACAGCGGACTCTTCCGCACCATGGGCGCAGGATGCCGGGGAAGCCGCGTATTCATAGGTGAGCGGGGTCCGGCATTCTTGAAATCCCGCTCGGCAGGTGGTATATTGGCAGCATTGGGACGCAACGGAGCACCGAACTACAAGGCCCTGTCGAAGGTGAGGGCTCTTTCACACGACAGAATGGCCTGCAACCGCAGATGAACGGTGATGAACGCCGATGATGGAGGATTCGGTCTCTCGCAAAGACGCAGAGCTCGCCAAGAAAGAAGGAGAAAGGAGATATGAACGCTCTCTTCCAATGGATTCCCTTGGCGCTCTTGGCGTCTTGGCGCGAGACATAATGCCTGTGGTTCGACGTGTTGCGTCACATGCCCTTAAGAATCTTCGCGAGAAGACAAGATGCGAACGGGCAGTAGCACGAATAGCAGAAGCGCGAGATTCCAAACGGGCCTGTCGGCCTGCGACAGCGTTTCCGTCATTTGGGTTCCGGTCCTTTGAATTTGTTTCGGGTTTCGGGGCAGGGACTCATCTTTCGGCGTCAGGTTGCCCTGTCGCATGATTGATGTTTGAGGCGGAAATCCGGGTCGTGAAACCGCGGCCACGCGCCTCAGCTCTTGGGATTCATCACCCGGCCGAGGAACAGGATGCTGTCGGTCTTCTTATCGCGGATCAGGAACAGGAACGGATGATCGGCGCGGAAGATCGGGGTCTGGCCGGGTCCGATGGAGGTCACGCTCATGACCGCCCCCGTGGCGGCGGCGGCCTCCGTGCCTTCCTCGTTCACATCGACGTACGCCTGGTGAATCACGGCCGACAGGAACAGGTCGCGGTTGCCCGTCATGCCGGAGAAGTCCGCCTTGTCCGAGAACGCGTCGGTCATGCCCATCGATTGGAGCACCTGCCCCAGGCTGAATTTGCTGGTCATTTTGAATTTCGGCACCGTGACGATGACCTCCCGCTGACGAATTTGCTGGAGCCATTTCACCAGATTGTCGGCCGTCAGATCCTTGCCAAGCTCCGCGATCCCGTCCGTCTTCTTCGGCAGCAGGACCACCATGGTCAGCTCCTCGCCCGCGTACGGCATCTCAAGCGTCTGCAATGCGTCCGTCTCCGCGTAGCCGAACCGCGCCTTCTGGTTCATCATGGGAGCCTGCACCGTCGTCGCGTTGGCGAGCGTGAACGGCTCGTCCTGCGTCCGGTCCTTTTCAAACTGGTTGATCCAGTTGCCCTTGAAGTAGATGGCGTTGGTCAGGACCAGGCGGGTCATGGCGTCCAGCACGCCTGGGCCGATGAGGTCCTTGATCTTGCCGTTGGTCTGCTTATCGACCCAGGTGTTGATTGTCTGCCGGGCCTGCTCGGCGGCCTTGACGAAATCCACCTGCTGGAGCTTGCCGCCGTACTCCCTCTCGACCAGCGTCACGAAGTCCGGCAGGAATTTGTAGTCTTTCTGCCCCCACAGGGCATTGGCCGTTCGCAGCTCATACTTGCCCCCGGCGCCGCGCGCGTTGAGGTCCTTGATGATCTTGCCGAAGGCCTGCGCGACCTGCTCCGGCGTTATCGGCTTGCCAGGGGGGAGTGTCGCCGCAGATGATCCTGGGGAGGGTGATTCGCCCGCTGTCGCAAGGCTCAGCACTTTCGCCATCTGCTCCCGCGTCTCGCCCCGCGCGCCGGCATACACCATCGCCAGCGCCGTGGAGATGCTGTACGGCGAGAAGAACAGGTTTCCTCCCTCGCTTTGCAGCTTCTGATAGAGCTGCAAGGCAAATCGGTTGTTCCCTGCTGCGACCTGCGTCACGTCTTCGCTCAAATTTACCCGCTTGGCACTGCCGGCGCAACTGCCGCACGCAACAGCCAGCACCGTCATCCATGAAGTGATCTCGTGTGTCATCATCTCTCAATCCTCCTGACTGCAACCAAATGCTCCTTCGATCCTCTACGACAAGGTCGATTATAACACTTCTGCCAGCCGCCGCCAGCACAAATACAGTCTGCACGTGCACTTGCATATTCTGGCTAACCACCGACATCCGGCTTCGGGCCTTCCAAATCGAGGAGAACCCCAAGTAAGCGGGCTCCCGTGGGATCCCATCAGTGATCAGCCGTTCCAAGGACTTGCAGGCGCGGGAGGGATCGACTATAAGGGTGTCATGGGTAGTCCAGACATGAAGAAAGAGTTAGACGTACACACGGTCTGTGAAGAAGCCCGACGGTTCGCCGAGATTGAATCGAGCCATCCGGAACCAGCGATCTACGGTGTTACCGACGGGAAAGCCGTAGGGACCTACTTTGAGCATAAGTTCCAGGGCTACTTGCAGACGAAGTACGTTTATGAACGCGGATGCTCCGCCAAAGGGATCGACTTCCCCGGTCTTGGCGTGGACATGAAAGTCACGAGCATCAAGCAGCCGCAATCGTCGTGTCCATACAAGGACGCCAGACAGAAGATCTATGGACTCGGATATTCGCTTCTTTTGTTCGTGTATGAGAAAAGTGATGACCCTAATACGAGGACGGGGCGGCTCAACATCCTACATACGATCTTCATTGAAGCACAGCAAACGGGCGACTACCAGACGACTACCGGTATCCTGCGTGTCCTGAATAATAACGGAAACAAGGATGATCTCGTAGCGTTCATGTCGGAGCGTATGCTGCCCGTTGAAGAGATCCAAGCTGCTGAGATTGCCGACGAGATACTCCGCAAGCCACCCATTGTGGGTTACCTCACGATCTCAAACGCTCTGCAGTGGAGACTCCAGTACTCGCGGGTGATTGAGGAGGCCGGGAATGTGGCAGGAATCCACCGTCTCCGATGAGAAGCCCCAGAGCAAGGATTCGGAAGCGCTGAAAACAGAGTATGGGGACTTCCAGACTCCTCTCGATCTCGGACGCGAGATATGCAATCTCCTTGCGGGAAGAGGGCTAAGGCCCTCAAGCATCCTGGAGCCGAATTGCGGCAAAGGGTCACTTCTAATAGCCGCGCGCGAATCGTTTCCCTGTGCCCGGTCAATCGTGGGAGTGGAGATAAACCCCGAGTACGTTGAGGTTGCACGCTCTTCAGTTTCCACTGATGCCAAACCTGGGCAGAGTGTCACCATCACGGCTGGCGACTTCTTCAAAATGGACTGGCGCATCATTCTTGAAGCTCTCCCAGAACCCTTGCTGATCCTGGGGAATCCGCCATGGGTAACGAATGCCGGGTTGGCAGTCCTCGGTAGCTCTAACCTGCCCCTCAAGTCCAACTTCCAGAATCATCGAGGCTTGGACGCAATGACCGGCAAGAGCAATTTCGATATTTCCGAGTCTATGCTGATCCGAGAACTCGAATGGATATGCGGACGCCGCGCCACATTAGCCATGATATGCAAGATGGCGGTCGCTCGAAAGATTCTCCGTTACGCGTGGAAGAATCGTGTCAGCGTCGGAGAGGCGAACATCTACCGAATCGACGCAGGTAAGTATTTCGGGGTCACCGTCGAGGCGTGTCTCCTCATCATGGATGGGTCTGGCACAACGAAAACGGGCGAGTGCTCCCTTTTCGACTCGATCCAGGCCCAGGCTCCAGTGAGCAGTATCGCCTACAGGGATGGGATCCTCGTGTCCGATGCTCGCTCGTATGACCGCTGGAAGCACCTTGAAGGCAAGGGGCACGGTACGTGGAGATCTGGCATCAAACATGATTGCACAAGAATCATGGAGCTACAAAGGCAGGATGGCAAGTACCGTAATAGCCTTGGCGAGGTGGTGGATGTTGAGGACGACTATGTATACCCGATGCTTAAGAGCTCGGACCTCGCGCGCGAAGATAGACCGACACCCCGTCGATTCATGCTCGTGACACAACGTCAGATCGGAGAAGACACCCGCCAGTTGAGGATGCTGGCCCCCAAGGTTTGGGAGTATTTGACGAGACACGCCCAGTTGTTCGACGCACGGGCAAGTTCAGTGTACCGACATCGGCCTCCGTTCTCAATCTTCGGAGTTGGGACGTACTCGTTCTCCGAATGGAAAGTTGCCATATCGGGGTTCTATAAGAGACTGGATTTTAGAATTGTAAGTCCGTATGAGCAGAAGCCCGTCGTTCTCGATGACACGTGTTACTTCGTGCCTTGTCGCTCCCAGCAGGAGGCTGAGTTGATCACTGGCGTCCTCAACTCGGCAGTTGCCAGGGAGTTCTTTACCTCTCGCATCTTCTGGGACGAGAAGCGTCCGATCACCCTCGGAGTCCTATCCTCACTCAATGTTTTGGCTGCCGCCAAGGAGATCGGCCTTGAGGCTCCCTTGCGCAACATCCTCAGCCGGTCGCGTGGATCGCCCACCCAACTGAATCTGTTCACGTAGACCGAGAGCGGCCCGACCCCCGGTCACGCCATGAGCTTTTTGAGCAGGGCTCGCTGGAAGTGGAGGCGGTTTTCGGCTTGGTCGAACATGATCGAGCCGGGGCTCTCGGCGACCTCGTCGGTGATCTCGTAGCCGCGGTAGGCCGGCAGGCAGTGCATGATCCTCACGTGCTTTGGCGCGGCGGCGACCAGAGCGGCATCGACGGCAAAGCCGGCGAAGTCCTTGCGGCGCTTCTCCTTCTCGTTCTCCTGGCCCATGCTGACCCAGGTGTCCGTATAGATCACGTCCGCGTCGGCGACGGCCTCGTACGGGTCGCGGACTTGTCTCGTGCAGCCCGGCGTCAAACTGTTGGCCTTCGCGATCGTCGCCTCATCCAGCTCGTAGCCGCCAGGCGAGGCGACCACGAGCTTCATGTCCAGCTTGCCGGCGGCGAAGGCCAGCGAGCGGGCCACGTTGTTCCCATCGCCGATAAAGGCGATCCTGATTCCCTCAATCCGTCCGAAGTGCTCCCGAATCGTCAGCACGTCGGCCATTGCCTGGCACGGGTGCGACCAGTCCGTCAGCGCGTTGATCACGGGGATATCGGCGTACTGAGCCAGGTCGATCACCGTCTGGTGCTCGAACGTGCGGGCCATGATGCCCTGGACGTAGCGGCTCAGGACGCGGGCGATGTCCTTGACCGGCTCGCGCTTGCCGATGCCGCCGATGTCCTCCGGCTTGACGTAGATCGGGCTGCCGCCCAGGTCCGTCATGGCCACCTGGAAGCTGATGCGGGTCCGCAGGCTCGGCTTCTCGAACAGCATGGCCAGGGTCTTGCCCGCCAGGCACAGGTCGCGCCCGCCCGACTTGTAGAACTCCTTAAGCGAGCTGCTGTCGTCAAGCAGCTCGTGCAGCTCCTGTGTGGAGCAATCGCTGATGGCAATGAAGTCTCTCATGGTCAACCCTCCGACAGGACGCCATCGAAGATGCTTACCGCCTCGTCGATCTGTTCCTTCGTCACGATCATCGGCGGCATGAAGCGGATCACGGTATCATGGGTACAGTTTATCCTTAGCCCCCGTTCGAGGCACTTGGCGACGATGTCGGCGCCCGGCCGGGTAAGCTGGATGCCGATCATCAGTCCGATGCCCCGGACGTGGTCGATGACGGGATGTTTCTCCTTGAGCTGCCGCAGGCTCTCCTGGGCATAGCGGCCCATGTCCACGGCGTTTTGCAGCAGGCGGCCTTCCTCGATGGCTTCGATGGTCGCCACGCCGGCGGCGCAGGCGAGGCAGTTGCCGCCGAACGTCGAGGCATGCTTGCCCGGGACGAGGCAGGCGGCGATCTCGGCTCTGGCCATCATGGCGCCGATGGCGACGCCGCCGCCGAGGGTCTTGGCCATCGAGATCGTGTCCGGCTCGACATCGAAGTGCTGGTAGCCAAACCACTTGCCGGTGCGGCCCATGCCCGTCTGCACCTCGTCGAGCATCATCACGGCCCCCTTCTCGTCGCACAGTCGGCGGATCGCCTGAAGGAATTCGGGGCTCGCCACGTTGATGCCGCCCTCGCCTTGGATGGGCTCGACGAGCACGCCGGCCACCTCGTCGGTGAACGCCGCCTCCAGTGCGGCCACGTCGTTGAACGGGATATAGATGAAGCCCGGCAGCAGCGGCAGGAAGCCCTCGTGGTACTTCGGCTGGGCGGTCGCCGTGACGGTGGCGAAGGTCCGCCCGTGGAAGCTGCCCTCGCAGGTGATGAACTTGTATTTCTCCTTCGGCGTGTACAGCCGGGCCAGCTTCAATGCCGCCTCGTTCGCTTCGGCCCCGCTGTTGCAGAAGAAGCACTTGCCGCCGAACGCCCGCTCGCTGAGCATCTGCGCCAGGCGGCCCTGCGGCTCGGAGTAAAACGTATTGTCGACGTGAATCAGCTCGCCCACCTGCCGGCGGACGGCCTCGACCACTTTCGGGTGACAGTGGCCGATCCCGCTGACGGCCCAGCCGGGGAACATGTCCAGAATCTTGTTCCCGTCGGCGTCCCAGATGTAGCAGCCCTCGCCCCGCACCATGACCCGCGGCAGCCGGGTATAGTTGCCGATCACGTACTTGTTGAAAAGCTCAATCGTTTCTTGCGTTGTCATAAGAATCCTCTCGGGATTATTGTGTCCATTCGTTCTCGATGCATTGCGCCGGGACAGCGCAACGCCTCAAGGACTCCTTGAGCCCTTGCCCAAGGATGCGGCCCTCCTTCGCCTTACGGCCGACAAACGAAAATAGAATGCCTGTCCCCAACACAATCACCCCTTTGCGATTTCCGTTTCCGTGCGGGACGCGGGGTCGTGCGGAGCTCGCCGGGTTCAGCCCCTGACGATCTCCGTGCCGATCCCCTTTTCCGTGTAGATTTCCAGCAGCAGGGAGTGGTCGATCCGGCCGTCGATGATGTGCGCCTTCTTGACCCCGGCCGCCAGCGCGATCAGGCACGCCTCGACCTTGGGGTACATCGCGTCGGTGATGATGCCGGCGTCGATCATCTCCTTGATCTGGGCCTCATTCAAACTGGAGATGCAGCTCTGGGGGTCGTTGATATCGCGGCGGATGCCGTGCGTGTCACTGACCATGACGAGCTTCTCCGCCACGACGGCGGCAGCCACGACTCCGGCGGCCGTATCGGCGTTGACGTTCAGCTTGCCGCCGTTGCGGTCCATCGCCGTCGAGGAGATCACCGGGATCGTGCCGTCGGCGCAGAGCGTGTGCAGGAGCTTGGCATTGACCTCGACGACCTTGCCGACCAGGCCCAGGTCGATCTTGCGGCCGTCCTCCCCCGGCAGGCGCAGCGTCTCGGCGGTCAGCACGCAACTGCTCAGCGTGTGCAGTCCCATCGTCTTGGCGCCGAGCTCCTCGAGCATGCGGCAGATCGGCTCGTTCACCTGATGCACCAGGACGTGCTCGACGATGTTCAGCGTCCGCTGGTCGGTGTATCGGCGGCCCTGGACCCAGACGGGCTCGAGGCCCGCCTCGTTCATTGCCCGGGTGATGGCCTTGCCGCCCCCGTGGACGATGATCGGCCGCATGCCGACCGTCGCCATGAAGGCCACGTCGGTCAGCAGGTCCCGCTGGGCGGCCTCGTCGTCCAGCACGCTGCCGCCGAGCTTGAGCACGACGATCCGGCCGCGAAACCGCCGAATGTACTCCATCGCCTCGATCAGGGCGTCCGCTTTGGCTATGGCTTCTTGCACCGATGACTCCTTGGATTCCCGGAAAAAAACAAACTTTCAAGGCTACCATTCTGTTGCGGCGAAGTCAAGAGGGCGCATGCAAATTTCGGACGGAAGTTGCAGAGGCGGGTGCACGACAAGATTGTGCCAGAGTAAGCGTGAGGTTACGGGTGGCAGCATCAAGCGCAGCTTGATGACCCGTTCCCTGTGGCGAGGGCGTCTCGCCCTTGCGTCGCGAGGCCATCTTGGCCTCGCTGCGTCAGGGGGCGATGCAGCCCGGCTCCCGAAGAGCAAGGGCAAGATGCCCTCGCCACGGTGCAACCATCGCCAAGGCCTTCGGCCTTGACGCTGCCACCCGGCCTGCCCGCCACTTTTCTGTCGTGCACCCGTTGCAGACGCGACGGCGGGCAGAATGGGACCGATAGGACCGATGGGACGAACAGGACCTATCTGGCGTGCCCGGCGACTTGGAGCCTCCTCGCGCGAGCGCGCGGCCGGCGACCTCTCCCATGTCATTCCCGCGCAGGCGGGAATCCAGGAATTTCCAGGACGGATTCCTCGCCGATTGGGGTCGAGAGTCGCTTCGGCAGGCGCGCGTTGCGAGACCTCGCCTCCTGGCGCGAGCGGGGCGTCGGGGCACCCCGCAATCGTAAATCGTAAATGGTAAATCGTCCTTCCTAGGCCAATCCTTCGGGCGTGGACTGGCCGTGGAACTCGCTGGGGTTGAGGAAGACCTCGCCCCGGACTTCCTCGACGATGAGCTGGGCGATTCGCATGCCGGGACGGAGGATGAAAGTCATCGGCCCGAGGTTGATGATTTCGAGCGTCAGCGGGCCGGCCCAGCCGGGATGGACGGTCGGCGAGGTGAAGTGGACCATCAGGCCGCAGCGGGCCCAACTGCTCTTGCCCTCGATCCGGGCGGCCAGGTGCGGCGTGCCGCGATCGACCGGCAGCTCGACGCGCTCCAGCGTCCGGCCGAGGATGAACTGCTGCGGCTGTAGCGGATACGGGCTCTCGTCAGTCAGCGTGTGCCGCTTGGAATGTTTCGCGATCACCTCCGACAGCGTTCCCGGCTCCGTCACGTCATAATGGTACGGCCCGGCCTGAGGCACCGTGATCTCGCGGTACAGCCGCAAATCGACGGCGTGCGTATCGTAGGGACAATACTTCCCCGCCTCCGGCCGCCGAGGCATCGGCTCCGGCGCAATCACCAGCCGCCCCTCCTCCATCGCCTTCTGTATCTCAACATTCGACAGAATCATAACCCAGGTCTATACCCTCGACATCTCACCCTGCCGGTGCACGACCCGGTCGCACACCCACTGCAGTCTTCAATACTCCCAACTATACACCACTCCCGCGGTTGCAGCCAAGGGCAATGCCCTGTTTCCTATCCACATCCAAGTGACTGTCGAGAAGAGCTTTTGGCATCCGCAGGTGCGTACGGGGTTCAAGGAAGGCGAGAATTGCCGGTGGCAGCATATTCCTCCATGAGAGAAAGGATTGCCAGCCTATCATTATCATCGTGTGCCAGTGCTCTTGCGATGTCTAACGCCGTCCGACCCATGTCGTCTTTCGCATCCAGCCTTGCCCCATTCTTGAGAAGCATATGAACCATAGCTCTTCTGCCCTGTTCAACAGCCCAGTGAAGAGGCGTCCTGCCGCCTTGCCCCTTTGCCCTGATCAGAGTCTGAAGAACATCCTGATGTCTGTGCAGGTTCGCCGATTCGACCAACGTCTTGTCCCTCTCATCTGTCACATTGACTTCCGCCCCATGAGCGAGGAGCACTTCGACGATCTCTTTATGCCCTTGGACCACAGGCCAGAACAATGGAGTGCGATGATCATGCACAGCATTGATATCGGCTCCGCTGGCGATCAGTATTTCGACAATCTCCTTGCGTCCTGCCTGGGCGGCGACGTGCAGGGGCGAGGCCCACTCGCCGCTCACATTCACATCTGCCCCTTCGGCGATCAGGAACCTCACCAACGGTGCAGGCCCATCCTCTGCGGCCTTGTGCAGAGATGTCCGTCCGGCGCTGTCTTTTCGGTGGACGCTGGCGGCTATCGTGTTCGGGTAGGCAACCAGAGCAGTGAGGCGTTCCGAAAGCCTTCGATCAACGACCTTCAATTCGTCTAGGCGGACGGTCTCTGCTATGGCGGTCATCTTGTCGAGTTCGCCTGTCTTCTTGTAGTATTCGAGTAGATCCGCGTAGGCATCCGCGAGCAAGGGGAAATCCCTTGGTGCATTCTGGATAACTTCAGCCAGCCTCTTGACGAGTTGGGTCCTGGCGCGGGAATGCTGCGGGTTGGGGAATTGTGAACTGCCGGCGGAGTCCGCGTACCATTTTGCAGCATCGGCTTGGGTGTAACGCACATACCAGGCATAAAGAGAACCGCTGTAGGTATTCACGAAGTAGTCATCGGCAGCACTGTTATAGCTGCTGCTTGAGTTCCGGACAAGCCCACCGAAGCGTACGAATTCAGGTCCAGCGCTCAGCCCATTACCCACATCTACGGCCTGAGTTCCTGTGAGGAACTGGTGCGCGGCGGCATCTTCTCCCTGAGGCTTCACCACATCAATCTGCAGATCGTTGGATACGAGTTGCCTGCCCTTGTGTTTGCCATGCAATGGAGTCAGCACTGCCCGGAGAGTCACCTTGCCGGCGCTGAAAAGATTCTCTCCGTAACCGCTGTTGACCCATTGTTGCGTCACATGGGAAGAGCTTGGATCGATCACGAAGTAACCAGGGTGGGCAAACCGCCGGCTGGCATTGCCGCCGACGATCCATGCGCCGGGATATCGCATCTCGGAGATCTTGACCGTCTGGTTGGCGTCGACGACACGGAGGAATTCCAGCTTGAAGGCGTGCTCGGGCCGCTTGTAGCGGAAGGTGTACCAGGTGTCACTTCGGTTTTCGAGAGTGGCCGTCAGTCTGATCGGCTCAAGCTCAAGATACTGAGGTTTCTCCGTAGCCAGGGTCAAGGCGAGCGCAGACCAGTCATTGGGGGCATGGAAGGTCTCTTTGGGTCCCCTCACTTCAAGTACACCCTGGCCATACTGTATCCACCACCTGTACAACCTCGCCCTTGCGTCCTCGGCAACCGACTGTTGCGCGACGGACGCGACGTCGAAGTCTTTGGAGAAATCGTGACCCGTCAGTTTGATAATTGTGCGTATCTTGCGCTCTGTATCCATGGCGCCGCCTGAGCTTATGGAAGCGATGATGTCAGGCACCAAATGGACAGCCCTCGATACAACCATGAGATCAAGCAGTTGCTGCTGATATGTTGAATCGCGGCACTCCTGATACGCCTTCAGCATTGCCTTGTAGTTCCAGTGCAGCCCTCGGTCGTCAATCCGATAGAACTGCTGAGCAAGTCTGTCCACAGGAGACTGCTCGTGGCTGAGGATTCCCAACCGGGCGATAACGAGAGAGATGACAAGCACGAACAGAATGAGCAAGAAGGCAACGGTTTTTCGCCTGCTGCATTGAGGTGCTGTCTTCGCCTTGTCCATAATGGCACTCCCTTCCCAACGCGATTGTCGCCATCGTAGCATAGTGAGAGACCTCTGTCCAGTGCGTTGGGGCGGATGCTGGTGGCTTGGCAACGCGCGTCAGGGTTGGGCAAGGGTGCAGAGGTTCGCGAAGAAGACGGTCAGGTGGGCGGGGGCCTGGCCGCCGACCTGCACGGCGGCTGAGATCGCGGTGGCCTTTCAATCGGGTTTCGCGTCAGCGCTTGTTGGCGGCGAGTTCGGGGGTCTTGCGATTCTCTTGGCTGGTTGACGTGCGCGCGTGCTGGGCGCGGCGCTGCTTCTTTCTTTGGGCGTTGTTTTGGGCCAGTTTGCATAGCACGATGGGCAGCTTGAGCAGACCTGTGGCGATGTCGGCGCCGTTGACCAGGCCGAGCCGGCGGGCCTTGCGGGCAATGTGCAGCAGTTGCGCGGGACGGTAAAAGTCCGAGCGGATGCGGTTGCGGATTTGCTTGAGCTCCTTGAGGCCGTAGCGGTCGGAGTAGACGGGGCCGCCGACCCGATCGTAGTGGTAGCCCGGCGTGGCCTCCACCACCTCCTTCAGAGGCGAGAACTTCTCGATTCGCAGCTTCTGGAAACTGATGGAATCCAGGCCGATCTCGCGAGCGAATTTGGGGATGTAGAGCATCTCCTCTTCGGTTTCGCCGATGTTGCCGTAGATGAAGTAGCCGTGCAGGTAGAAATCGTACTGCCTGAAGATCACGAACGAGTCGCGAATCTGCTGCTGATTGAGACCCTTCTGCAACTGGTCCAGGATTCGGTCGTGGGGCGACTCGACGCCGATCAGGAAGACTTTGAAGCCCGCCTGTTGCGCCTTGTCGAGGACTCTGCGGTGCCTCACGACATCGACGCGGGCCTGGACGACGAACGTCTTCTTGATGCCGTTGGCGATGATCAGGTCGCAGAGATGCTCGACTCGCTGGGGGTTTATAAACATGTTGTCGTCGCTGAAGAGCACGACATCGGCGGTGACCGCTTTGAGCTCTTCGAGGACCGATTCGATCGGTCGCTCCGTGTAGCTCCTCTTCTGGCCGAGCGGATTGAGGCTGAACGTGCAGAACTTGCATTTGAACGGGCAGCCCCGCGTGGTCAGCACGGTGTCGAACGTGCGGCGGCTGAGCCGGACCCCGAACTGCGACCAGTAGTAATCGTGCCTTCGCAGCGACCGGTCCGGATAGGCGATCTGCGCCAGGTCGGGCAGAGGATGGATCTCGTTGTGAACGAGTACGCCGTTCTCACGGTAGGAGAGCCCGCGAATGTCGCGAAGCGGCACGCCCGTGACGATCTCCCGGATGATCTCCTCCCCTTCGCCGCGAACTACCATGTCGATATTCGGACAGCGGTTCAGCAGGTACTCGACTTCCAGCGTGGCTTTGGCCCCTCCGACAATCGTGGTGACTTCATCCGGCAACTGGGCGATGAAATCGCAGACGTTCTCGAACTGGGATTGCCACTGGATGCTGATGCACAGCAGATCGATCTCGTCCCGGATGAACCGGCTCAGGGCCTCCACGCTCTGGTAGGCCTTCTCGTAGCGGAGGTCGAGCAGCGTCACCTTGTCGACCAGGCCCTTCATACTGGCGGCGATGTACTCCAGGCCGGTCGGGGGGAAGACCCCCATGGCCGCGGTCGAGCTTCCAAAGTACGGATTCAGCGCTAAAACATGTTTGTAGGTTCTCATGGCCTCAGTGTAAGCGGATGCAGAGGCGTACGCAAGTGAATGATGAGATGAATGAGTGCAATACCGCAGATTCCTTGAGAGGCGCACGCCGAGCGCCCGCGCCGGCAAGATGCCGGCGCGAGGCAAGGCCGGGACGGCCTCGCCACGGCGCCGCGGTCAGGGCAGGGCGGCGTCTTTCGTGAGCAGGCCGCCTTTGGCAGAATCGACCGTCACGGTGAACGAGCCGGCGCCCTGCACGATGAACTGGACGCGTGCCGCGCCCATGCCGTCAATGGCGTCCAGCTCGACCCGCTCCGGGCGATACTCGACGGCCTGCACCCGCTTGAAGTACCGGTCCGTGACGCGTCCGGCGGAGATGACTTTGAGATTGTCGCCCCGAATGGCGACGAAGTCGGGCGGGCTGATGCGGCGGTCGACGTCGTGGGCCGTGCGCGTGGGAATCGGCCGCTGGTTCTCGATGGTCACCCAGACCTTGAACAAGCCCCCACCCAGCGGCTCGATGCTCGCGTCGCTGATGCGAAGCAGCGGCATCGTGCTCGCGTGGTAGAGCGTGAACGCCATGTTCCGGTGCAGCTCCTCCTCCAGCAGGAACGAGGGCGGCATGCGGCCCCATTCCTTCTTGACGCCGCCGATCTCGATTCGTCCGTACGTCGGATGGTCGAACTCCTTCCAGGCGACCAGACCATCGCCGAGCAGGACATGCTTCATGAACTCCGCCTCGTCCTCGTCGGAGGTCTCGCCGTCCTTCTTGTACAGGTTGCTCGTCGTCCACAATTCGTTCGTGAACGCCAGCACGCCGCGGGCGCCGTAGAACCACGTGTCCTCGTCGCCCCACGTCGTGTAGAGGTCCTTCCAGGAGATGATCGAGCGGTAGTAGGGGAGGATGCGCTCGCCTCGTTTGCCGATGAGCACCAGGACGCGCTCGTCGGCCCGTTCCATGGCGCCGCCCTCATGGCCGGGACCGCGCAGGATCAGGCCGCCGGAGTTGTGATAGCACTGGGCGGCGGCGATGTTCGGATGCGCCAGGGCGAACCGGGCGACGGCCCGGGTCTCCGGCTGCGAGAAGGGGTAGTCCTTGGCGCCGTATTGAATGTAGTTCGGCTGCCAGTCATAGCCCCAGTTGCGGTTCATGTCGTACCCGCCGCGGCTGTCCTCGTTGACGCGGCCGTCGCCGTCGTTGTCGATGCCTTCCCAGCCCAGCAGAGTATACTCCCCCCGCTCGTCGTCCCTGGCCCGGACCATCAGGTAATCCGGATAATCCGGGTGGCGTTTGTACCGGCCCTGCGGGTCCTTGATCCGCATCTGGGTGATGACGCCGTCGCCGTTGAGGTCCTCGGGTCCGTCCTCATCGAAGAGGCCGTCGCGGTCGTCGTCCGTAGGGATCGAGCCTGAGCGGCCGGAAACGGCCCCGTCGGGATCGTGGAGCCAGAAGTCCCGGCCGTCCGGATTCGTCGTCGGCACGAGGTAGAACACGTAGTCGTTGAGCAGCGATGTCACCTTGTCGAGATGCCCGTACTGGTGGCACAGGTACCAGCCCGTGTACGCGGCGACCTCGCCGGCCTGGACTTCGTTGCCGTGGATGTTCCCGTCGACGTACATGGCCGGCTTGCGGTCGGGGTTGCCGACGTTGCGGGCCGTCACTTCGAGGCACCACAGGTCACGGCCTTGTGTCGATTGACCGATCGAGTACAGCCGGGTCAGCTCGGGAAACGCCTCGTTCAGCCGCCTGAGGATCGCCGTCAGGCCCGCGTGATCGTAGTAGCGGTCCCACGCGACCTCCACCTTGCGCTCGGAAGACATGCCCAGCGCAGGGAACGCATGGTCGCTCAGGTCCGTCGCCTTCGCCGGCTCGTTCGCCGCACCAGCCGCCAGGGGCCACAGAAACAGCCCGCAGATAATCGCTACGTTCGCACGCAAGTCGTTCTTGAGCATTGATGCCATGGCCACTATCTCTCATTTGAAACACTGTTACAGCAGTAGTCTGCCCGTGAGGGTATCGAAAGAGATATCTCACGGTGTCACAACAGACACCGGGTGGCAGCGTCAAGCGCAGCTTGGCGATGGCCTTGCGCGGGTGGAGCCAGAACCATCGCCAAGGCCTTCGGCCTTGACGCTGCCACCCGGCACGCCTCAGAACTGAAACCAGACACGTACGAGGGTGGACATCGCACCTCAGTCCGACCGTGATTTTGCGCGACTCCAGTCAATTCTTCCCCGGATCGTTGGCTTCCAGCAGCTTGATGGTTCCGTCGATGCGGCCGGCCAGCGCGGAGACGACCTGGTAGCGGACCTCCTTGCGGTCGGGCACGCGAACCGTGTAGCGGACTTTGGCCGTGCCGCCGCTGCCCGCGATTGTCGGCAGGAACGTCATCCTCGCCCCGGCCAGAAAATTCTGCGGCTCAAGCTCCAGAACCACGCGAGTCGGATTGCTCTCCCGCGTCGTTTCCCCGTGCGCCAGCATCGTCGGCAGGAAACCCGTGTTGGTCACCAGGATCTCGATTTCATAGACCGTGTCGGCGAGCAGCCGGCACTCGATCTTGGCGATCTGGATTCGCGGCAGCCGCTGCGCCAGCGCGGTCAGGAACTCCCCGTGTTCTGCGGCGAGATCGTCGAGCATGGCCGCCGGCGGATTCGTGCGAGCGAACGGCCGGTAGCCGCCGACCTCGACGCGCCGGCCGGGGAAGTCCGGATGCTCGATAACCTGCCACGCGATGAAGGCATCGGGCGCGTGCTCGTCGAACCACTTGAGCTGCTCGCGCTCCTCCTTGCTGCGCTTGTCGGTGTCCTTTTTCGCGGGCTTGGCCCGGGTCTTCGGCGTGTTCGGATCGTTCGGCTCCGCGACTTTCGGCTCGTTCGATTCTTTCTTTGTCTTGTCCGGTTTCGAGAGCGCGACGGCCAGCGCCGCGTCCCACGGCCGGGCCGCCAGGGACAGCCGGCCGCGATGAAAGTACATCCAGTCGCCGAACGTGCCCGGCTCCGAGGCCCCTTCGAGCTCCTTGTCGAGTCCGAGCGTCTTGCGATAGAGCTTGCCGAGCGTCTCGTAGTAGCCGGCGTCTTTCTCGTCGAGGGCCTCCATCGGCTTGGCCCGCCCGGGCGACGCCGCCGACTTCGGCGCCTTGCGCAGGTTGTCCGCGGCGCCGTACGTCATCACAATGCCGACGTTTGGATGATCGACCACGAAGTCGGCCAGGGCCCGCGTCTCGTTCTCGCAGACCGGGTCCGTGCCGGCGTCGGCGGCGAAGTACGAATACTTGTACGGGAAGTTCCGATTGAAATTGACGCCGCCGGGGCCGTCCTCGTTCCACCGCTTGTCGCGGTCGTTGTCGATCCCCTCCGGCAGCAATTTCCACGTCGGCGATTCTCCCTTCACCGGGTCGGCTTTGATCAGCAGCCGGTTGTCGTTCGGATCGAGCGTGTACTCGCCCTCTTTGTCCTCGACTCGCATCATCGTGATGAGTCCATCGCCGTTGAGGTCCTCGCCGCCGTCCTCGTCGATGAGCCCGTCGTGATCGTCGTCGTGCGGCGTGCCGTTGACGGTCAGCTCGTTCTTGGGCGTGATGAAGTATCGCTCGGCCGCATCCGGATTGAGGCAGGGGACCACGTAGATCGTCGTGTTCTTGAGAAATGCGGCTTTGGCCGGATCGTCACGGTGTTGCTTCAACAGTGATTCGATCCAGGAGACGGCCGTGAAGGGCCCGGTCAGATCGTTGCCCTCGACGCCGGCGACCACCAGCATGGCGGGTCTGGCCACCCTGTCCTGCTCGGACCCGACGCCAACCTCCACAAGCCAGACCTTGCGTTTCTCGCGCGATTCGGTCAGCTCGCGGACGCGGATGAGATTCGGGTCCTGCTGCCCCAGCCACGTAAGCCGCTCGGCCATCGATGTGGAGTTGTAATATTCCGCCGCCCGAGCGGCCGCCGGACCGATCAGCGTCAGCACGATCACCGCTGCCCAGACCCGTCGTCGGCACGATCCCATCGCAGACTGTCCCACGTACACGCAACAATCCTTAACAGAGCCCCTGTTGTTTGTCGAACGTCGCCACTGTACCGCGCCGTCACACCGCTGGCAACATTCCCACGTTTCTCTTGACCGCGACCGGCTTATGAGGTATGCTGGTAGTCACAGTGGTGGTCGTTGTCCCGCTGTCGGACAGTGGCTCTTCCGGAGAAAGAGGGACCGTCGAGGATGCAGGAGGATGACAGGCCAGTTGACACGCCGCGCCGGTTGTCTGGTGACACCCGGGGCTCGACTCCGGAGTTGTGCAAGAAGATGGTGGAAGTTGACTGTTCTGCAATAAGGAGGCCCGTCATGTTCAATAAGTTGATCGTCCTTGTGGCTGTGGCGTTCGTGCTGGGGCTGGCTCAGGCCGGCCTGGCCCAGGTGGACCCGGACCTGATTGGGTGGTGGCGGCTCGACGAGGGACAGGGTAACACGACCGCGGATTTGAGCCGGTACGGGAATCACGGCACTCTTGTCGGGGGCCCAAAATGGGTGGGCGGCAAGATCGGCAAAGCTCTGCAATTCGACGGAGCCGACGACTACGTCCGCTGCGCCGAGCGGGTGGGGAGCAAGCCCGGCACGTATCCGGCGGAACTGATGCCGGCGACGTTCACCGTCGCCTGCTGGACGAAACTGGACAACTTTGCCTTCTTCAGCAGCTTCGTCGGGAACGGCATCGACACGGCGGACGACGAGTGCGGATTCTTCCTGTACAACTATGGCTGGGTCGATGAGAGCGGAAAGGACTTCGGCCTGGCGATCCGGACCGAGACAGGCGCCGAAATGAGCTACGTGGAGACCCCCAACATTTATGAAACCAATACGTGGTACCATCTTGCCGCGACGTACGACGGGACAAACGTCAACATCTACGTCAACGGCGCTCTTTCCGTCGGCCCGACGGACGTGGGCGGTCCCCTGCGGTGGGTCAGCCAAACCACGGGGAATTACCCTGAGCGGTTTTCCATCGGGGTGTGGCTGGACCCGGGCTACAAGCTGTGGGTAGACGGCGCGATCGACGACGTGCGCTACTACGGCCGGGTCCTTGACGCGACCGAAGTCAAAGCGCTCATGACCGCGAGCGCATATTACCCGTTTGCCTATGCCCCGGTGCCCAAGCACGGCGCCATGATCAAGGCCACTTCGCAGGTGCTTCAGTGGAGTCCCGGCGACTCGGCGGCCTCGCACGAGGTTTACTTCGGCCAGAACCTGGAGCAGGTCACTGCGGCTACGCCGGCCGATGCCAACGTCTTTGTCGGCAGGCTCACTGCCCGCTTGTTGCCCGTCGGCACAACCGGCGGTCCCCGTCCCCAGGGACTGGTCCCCGGAACCACCTATTACTGGCGCGTGGACGAGGTCAATGATGTGCACCCCGACAGTCCGTGGAAGGGCGAGGTCTGGAGTTTCTCGGTCCAGCCGCAGACCGCCTGGAAGCCGTACCCGCCGGACGGGATGAGGAACGTCGATCCCAATCAGGACCTGAGCTGGGAAAGCGGGATTGGCGCCATGTTCCACACGGTTTACTTCGGCCGCAGCTTCGACGAGGTCAGCAACGCCACCACGGGCGGCATGATGACAGCGACTTCGCCCTATGATCCACGCGGCCTCGCACTGGACACCACGTACTATTGGCGAGTCGACGAGTTTGTGTTCCCGGCAAGCGTCACGCGCAAGGGCCCCGTCTGGAGCTTCACCACGCGCGGGGCCGGCGGCGGCGTCAAGGCGCAGTACTTCACGGGCAAAGACCTCGCGGGAACGCCGGTGCTGACCCGGATCGAGAGCTCGATCGACCACGTCTGGTCCGGCGAGATCGTCGCCGGTCTCAGCGATGACGTCTCGGCCCGCTGGACGGCCGATCTCGAAGCTCCGTTCACTGAGACGTATAGCCTCATCACCAATAGCGATGACGGCGTGCGACTCTGGTTCGACGGCCGCCGGATCATCGACAACTGGACTGACCACGCCGCCACCGGCAACGTAGCCAAGGTGGACCTGACCGCCGGCCAGGTCTACTCCATCCGGATGGAGTATTATGAGAGCACCGGCACGGCCGTGGCGCAGCTCTCCTGGGAAAGCCCGAAGATCGCCCGGCAGATCATCCCACAAGGCTGGCTGCAACTGCCGCTCTGGGCGACCGGCCCATCGCCGGCCAATGGCGAAGCCCATGCCCCTCAGACGCCAATACTCCGCTGGATCGCGGGCGATGAGGCCACCGATCACGATGTGTACTTTGGCGAGGATGCCACGGCGGTGGCCGCCGCGACGGAAGCCGACACGGGCGTCTATTGCGGGCGGAAGGCCCTTGATGCCGTCACCTACGATCCCGGGCCGCTCCAATGGAACAAGACGTACTACTGGCGCGTCGATGAGGTCAATGCGGCGAACCCGGATGGTCCGTGGAAAGGCCGCGTGTGGAGCTTCACCACCGCCGACTTCCTGGTCATCGACGACTTCGAGCTCTACACCAACGATTCGCCTACGCGTCTCTTCCAGACCTGGGTTGACGGCCTGGGCTACTCGATCGATCAGTACTTCCCCAACGGCAATCCCGGCAACGGCACGGGTGCGGCCGTCGGGCACGATGTCTGGAACTCGACGAGCGCCTACTACGGCGGCTCCATCGCCGAGGTCGGGGACGTTCACGGCGGGTACCAGGCCATGCCGCTGTACTACGATAACGCGGCGACGCCTTACTATTCCGAGGCCGAGCGGACGTGGAAGACCGCGCAGAACTGGACCGTCAACGGCGTCACCGATCTGACGCTCTATGTGCGCGGCGAGCCGGACAATGTCCCTGCCCCGCTGTACGTCGCGGTCGAGGACAGTGCCGGCCACGTCAAAATCGTGACGCACGCGAACGCCGCGATTCTCACTGCCAGGACCTGGGCCGAGTGGAAGATCCCGCTGACCGATTTCGCCGGCGCCGGCGTGACATTGACCGCCGTCAAGAAGATGTACATCGGCGTGGGCAGCCGCACCGCCTCGACCGCAGGCGGCGCCGGCGTGCTCTTTATCGACGACATCCGCCTGACGAAATAGGTCCCCGGTGAGGATACACCGTCCGTTGATGGAAGAATCGGCGTGAGCGTGCCGCTGGCAGGCACGACCGGCGTTCGTATGCGCGCAAACCATCGCTATGGAATCCCGCGCCCCGGGCAGCCAGGCCGCACGCGCCTACGACCGCGCCGCCGTCGAGCTCTTCGGCGAGTTCGCCTGGCTCAACTTCCCCCAGGAGATCGAACTCCGCCGTCACGAAATCCCCGCCCCCCCCCCAAAAACCTGACCGACAAACCCAGAAGAAGAAAACTGACAAAGCGGCCCAAGGAACGAGCACACCCAAAACCAAGGAGTAAAAGAAAGGCACCCCAACCATCGTAGGGTGGGGCCTTCAACCCACGCGGTCACTAAGATTACCTCTCGCCAAGCACGCCGAGAGCGCAAAGAAAGAAGGGGAGGAACGCGGTTCCCTTGGCGGTCTTTGCGTCTGTGCGAGAGACATAATCACGTAGGGTGTGCACCGCACACCGATTCCTCTGACGTCCTTTGCCCCCAAAAACCGCCTTTTCCAGCCGTCTTTTTCCTTGCCCTTTCGGCCGAATCCCGTCATAATGTCCCTCAGCGAATTGCGGTATATCCTTTGAGGCCCGAGAAGTCATGACAGGTATTGCCGACCTGAGATTTCAGGAGGTCGAAATGATTGCTGTGTATCCGAAAGTCGGGAGAGCGGGACAGAATCGGAGCAGAAACAGAGGCTGTTCCTATCCCAGTTCGAATGCCCCCTTCTTCACGAAATGATCATCCCGAGGAGGTGCCGTTGGCTAGGAGTAATCACTATCGGGAGGAAGTCAAAGCGGCAATTGAGCGTGCTGTAGCCGCGGGCAATGGGACGTTAGAGGAAATTCTTTCTGTACTGGGCTCGCCGGACCCGCGTCTGGTGAAGGAACTGTTTGATGAAGTTGGCACACACTCTTCTGAACGCGTGCCGGACTCAGAGGAGAGTGCCGTGAACGCCATGCGAGCCCGCCGACTCTGCGCGAATTTGCCTCTGGAGCTTCCGGCATCTGACTCGATGATCAGCCAATGGTGGTTCACACTGGATAGCATCGTGCATTGTGCGGAAACTGTCTGGAGAATGAGCGGCAAATTGCCCGCGGCGTTTCTTGGGGCACCAACGGTTGGATATTATTATTCTCAATGCTATAACGCAGCCACGACCATCCTGGATGTGGATCAAGACGTCGTTCCCAGTCTAGTGCTCCGCTCGAATGGTAGTGCAAGAGTTTATGACGTGGCGGATGCCCTACCAGGGGACCTTGTCGGAAAGCACAGTGTCCTATTTATGGATCCCCCCTGGTATGACACCACTATCAGACTGTTTATTTCGCGCGGTCGTCAACTTCTCATGAATGAAGGCTTCATTCTGTGCATACTCCCTTCGAGGCTCACAAGGGAAGAGATAGTAGAGGAACGCACGGCTCTACTCAGAGAATTGCTTGCTGCACATTTTGAAATTGTCTGCCTTGAATCCGATTTCGTGCGCTATCGTGTCCCCGAATTCGAATCGCTGGCATTTGCCGACATCGCTCACATAGGGACGATCAACTGGCGCAGAGGTGATCTGCTTGTGCTACGCGTGCAAAGTAATAGCTCCTTGGCAGTTTCCGAACCTGAAATCCGACGGGAGACGTTACGTTTCGCACAGGACCTACGGAAGATGAGAGTCTTCCTGTGTCCGGAGCGAGCGGTGCCCGCTCTGGGCACTTATCTGGAGAGAATTCCGGAATATGAACGCACCGTGAGCACAAGAAATGTCCCACTTGATCGCATAGGGGTGTGGACCACGAACAAACGTGGTGCCGCCTTCAGAGATGCAAAGGTATGCGAAATTGTGTTTTCACTCTGGGCTGAGGGGAAGCCGCCGGACGAGATTGCTTCGGTGTTGGACAAAAACGGATATGCCACACCGAAGGCAATCGTTCAAGAGTTCCAAGAGTCCCTTCAACTGTGGGGAGGAGAGGAAGCACCTCAGTTTCGTCGTCGACCAGCCGAGATAACACAGCACCTGAAAGACTACTTGTCTACACTTGCTGCCGAGCCTTCTAAGCGAGAATATGAATTTTCGTCTGACGGGTTCAGGCAAGCATTCCAGCGAGACCGTGACCGCATCTTGTGGTCTACTGCCCTTAGAAGACTTGCCAGTAAGACGCAATGTTTTCCGGTGGAGAATGATGATCTCTTGCGCGGACGCATAGCGCACAGTATAGAGGTTTTGCAGCTTGCTTCCACCATCGCAGTTAGTTTTGGTTTGGATCGTGATCTTACCGAAGCCGGCGCGCTTGCACACGATCTCGGACACACTCCATTTGGCCACGCGGGCGAATATGCACTCAACTCAATACTCAATGAAATCAACACAGGTCTCGGTGGCTTCAACCATTATGAGCACGGAGTAGACATAGTCCGCTGGTTGGAGGATGCCTACCAATCGCCGGGAATCGGTGGTTTTCCTGGTCTGAATCTTACCCCAGAGACTGTCGAGTGCATCTTCAAGCATACCTATTTTAGGGGAGATGAACCGCTCGGCCAACATGCTCTTGCACGAGCCACAAAGCACGAGGACCTCCAGAGGGACACGTCTTGTCACGTGGAAGGCCAAGCAATCAGAATTGCTGATAAGGTTTCGTATCTTATATCCGATCTTGAAGATGGCATAGTGCTAGGAATTATCGACCGGAAAGCTCTCGCTAAGTGCAGGTTCTTCGACCGACCGCCGATCGATATGGAGCCGTCACGCGGCGAATCGTTACTTGACAGGTTCATCTCTCAGAGAAGGGCAATACTGAAGGTCATCATGGAAGACATCTTGACCGCAACCGATGTAGGCTTGAGGCAAACTGGCTCCCTGCAGGCTATAAGGAATGCGCCAGGCTATGTCGTCGCCTATTCGACGGCGTTGGAGGATGACATCAACCAAATCTGGATTGACCTCCAAGCGGGGCGCCTTCATCAAGATCCTCGGGTCCGTTCAGAGAACGATCGTGCAGCAAAAATGGTCCGCGAATTGTTCCTTGTGTACGCTATGTTTCCTCATCTGATTGACGCCAAGTTCAGGGAGTTGCATCAAAGGCTCAGGAATACAGAATATGTCAAGTGGTATGTCCGTCGTGTCACAGACTCAATAGGGATACCGAAGCGTCTCGTATCCAAATATGCTGTTCAGTCATCGCTTCGTTCTGATTTGTATGACGACGGTGACAACTGGCGTATGCCTACTTCGGTGATCATTATGGCGAAGGACTACGTTGCCGGTCTAACAGACAGACGTGCTCTTCAAGAGTTTCGACGGCACTGCGCCTATGTCCTCGCAACGTGATTGGCGGTCTCTGGGGTAATTCCGGGGAGGCCTTAGTTATTTGGGGGGGACTTGAGTGTGATGTCTCCGGATATTCCGCGCATCCGATAGGGACAAGTCTCTCCATGAGGTCCGGGAAGGGTCCCGGCTCACAGGAATCTCGCTTTCTGGAGCCGGCGGAGCCTGTCGAGGGCGATCTGGTGGCGTCGGAGGTGTTCGGCTGGGGGGCAAGGCGAGGAATTCAAAACGGGACCGTCGCGTTACGACAGCGTTTCTGTCATTGGGATTTCAGATTTCGGGTTTATTTCGGATTTCCGGAAAGACGCCGGGCAACAGGCGTCCGCCTGCGGCGGAGTTGTCGTGCTTCGTGCTTCGGATTTTGAGGCATAGACCGGCCTTTCGGCATCAAGTTGCGCTGCGGAAATAGCCTTTGCACGCTATGGAGCTGAGGGAACGGGTGCCTGCTCGTGGTGGAGGAGGGCTTGTTTGGTGGTGAGGCCGCCGGGGGCGGAGAAGCCGCCTAAGGTACCGTCGGTGCGGAGGACGCGGTGGCAGGGGATGATCAGGGGGATCGGGTTTCGGGCCAGGGCACTGCCGACGGCGCGGGCGGCGCCGGGATGGCCGACGCGCAGGGCTAACTGGCCGTAAGTGGTGGTCCGGCCGGAGGGAATCTTGCGGCAGGTGAGCAGGACCTTGTGGTCCCATGGGCTCAGGCCGTCGAGGCTGACCGCAGGGTCGGTGCTGAAATCCACGGGCTCACCCTCGAAGTAGGCGGCGATTCGCTGCTGGAGGTCAGGGAGGAGGTTCTTGTCGAATTGCGCCTGGTCGCGGGCGGGGCCGAGGGCCCTGAGCATCTCCTGCTCGGCTGTGCGCCGGTCGGGGAGGGGAAGGCACGTCCACAGGACCACGCCATCGGCAAGCTCGCGCCTGCTGCTGCCACCCGTGCCAGCCGAGGTGCCGCGTGAATTGAGAGCCCGCCCTGTGCGGTTGTAACCAGTTGTGCCATCAGTACCGGCCGGGGTGGCGCGTGAGTTGAAAATGCGCCGTACGGGGTTGTGACCCGTTGTGCTATCGATGCCGGCCAGGCCGAAATAGCCCCATCTGGTCTTGAAAATCACATATTGCATGTCATGGTTTCCTGTCAGCGCGCGTCTGAGGAGTCCGTTTGTCGTAAGATGGGCATTCCCTGCCAGCGCGAGGGCAGATTCCTGCCTTGTATATCGCCATCTTTCCACGGGCGGGATGCCTGTGCTACTGCTCGGACAACGCGCGGGTAAAGAACGCACCGTGGGCGGACGACCCGTGTTCACAGTGCCTTCTTTACGCTGTTAGCGGCGGATAGTCAACCGGTTCCGAGGCTTCCGGACTGCGAGACGCAGGATATTGCGTCTCCACCATTTGCCTGCGGTACCGGACGTGATCGAACCACGCCCGAGGTCCTCAGCCTGCACCTGCGCCCATGATCCCGATTTGATGGACGCCGCACCCGCATCATCGCTCGACAGTTGTGCAGCTCGTCCCGAGGGCGTGGGGACTCCAAACGCGATGGAGTCGCATTTGGGAACTCTTCTGGCCCTTGCACTCCCGAGGGGCCGCGCCGGCAAGATGCCGGCGCGACGCAAGGCCGGGACGGCCTCGCCACGCACGATCACGACAGGCCGAACGCAACGGGTGGACGAGATGAGTCTCGCCAACCACCAAATGAACGTGCCCAGCGCACTGGGCGGATCGCTGGTCATCAGGCCACGCACGTATTCATTTATCGGGCCTGCGCTGTGGCGGGATAGAGCCCCTGATGCCGAAACCGGCCTGGATGGATCGGCCGCAGGTGGTAATACCACATAGTGCGGTTTGGCTGTCGAAAAGGGCCAAGGCGGGAGTGGGGCAGTGGGCCAGCGTGCAGGACCGATTTTTTCGGGTAGACGCCACTCCTGGGCTCCTTACGGGAGCCGACGCGGATCCAGCGGCGTTTTTCGCTTTGAGACTACCAGCAGGATTGCAGAGAGCCTGTGGCAGACGGGCCTGCATTGACGAATGGACGGTGTCCATCATCTGCCTGCTGGTAGCCAGTTATGCGTTAAACGCTGTCCCTTCGTATCGCCACCAGATGTGGTCGTGCAAGGCTGTGCGGCGGGGCAAAATGTTGTCGCAGGGAGGCCGAAATTCGTTGACGCGGGGCGGCGATTCTGCTATGAAAAGGAGTTTTCGCGGAGTCGGGCCGGCTCTGGCGGTGGTGAATCGGGCAAACAGACCATCGAATTGCGCGGAAGGTAACACAGGATTCACTTATGTCTCTGGAAGAACTGAGAAAACGCATCGACGAGATCGACCGGCAGTTGCTGGAGCTGCTGAACGAGCGGGCGGGCGTGGTCGTGGAGATCGGCAAGCTCAAGACGCAGAACGACCGGCCGATCTACGCGCCGGACCGCGAGAAGCAGGTGCTGGACAAGATCGTGAAGGCGAACAAAGGACCGCTGCCGGACCGGACGCTGGTGGCGATCTGGCGGGAGATGATGAGCGGGTCGTTCGTGCTGGAGAAGCCTCTGCGGATCGCGTACTTAGGTCCCGGGGGCAGCTTCAGCCATACGGCGGCGATGCTGAAGTTCGGCCGGAGCGTCGAGTATGAGCCGCTGGCCGACATCCGGGGCGTCTTTGACGAGATCTGCAGGAGCCACTGCGACCTCGGGATCGTGCCTGTCGAGAACTCCACGGGCGGTGGGGTCATCGAGACGCTCGACGCGCTGATCGATACCGACGTGAAGGTCTGTGCCGAGGTGCTGATGACGATCCACCACAACCTGCTGGCCAATTGCACGCTGGAGGAGGTGGAGAAGGTGTACTCGAAGCCGGAGGTGTTCGCGCAGTGCCGCAACTGGCTGGCGTCGACATTTGAGGAGACAAATACGATTGCGGTGGCCTCGACGGCCAAAGCGGCCCAGATGGCGGCGGAGGAATCGTATGCGGCGGCGATCGGCTCGAAGGTGGCCGCGGAAATCTACGGCCTGGAGGTCGTCTGCGAGAATATTGAAGATATCGCCAACAACGTGACCCGTTTCCTCGTAGTCAGTCGTGAGGATGCAAGGCCGACGGGCGAGGATAAGACGGCGATCCTGTTCAGTACCGCGCACAAGGCCGGGGCCTTGGCGGACGTATTGGCGGCATTCAAGAAATACAATATCAATCTGACCAACATCGAATCGAGGCCGAGCAAAAAGCGCGAATTCGAGTACTACTTCTTCGTCGATCTGCTTGGGCATCGATCGGATGAGCGGGTTCAGGTTGGGCTGGAAGAGGCCCGCCAGCACTGCCTGCAGCTTTCCGTGCTGGGCAGTTTCCCCCGCGCGACCGAGGTGCTGTAGGGACCGGCGGCGAGTATTGCAGCAGGATTCTGAGGATGCAGGAGAAAATGATGAGAAAGCCGTTTATCGCCGGCAACTGGAAGATGAATACGGACAGCCAGTCGAGCGTGGCGTTGGCCAAGGCCGTAGCGGCGGGCTCGGCCGAGCTGGCGAGGGAGCGTGTTTCGGTGGTCGTACTTCCGCCGTATGTATATTTGCAGGCCGTGGCTCGTGCCGTCAGCTCTTTCGCGGTCGCGGTTGGGGCCCAGGACGTGTATTTCGAGGCCAAAGGGGCGTTTACCGGCGAGGTCAGCCCCGCTATGCTCAAGGACATCGGCTGCACCTACGTCCTCTGCGGGCACTCGGAGCGGCGCCACGTGATCAAGGAAAGCGACGAGCTGGTGGGCAAGAAAGTGGCCGCCGCAATCGGTGGGGGCCTGCTGCCGATCCTGTGCGTCGGCGAGCTGCTGGACGAGCGTGACGCGGGCAAGACCGAGCAGGTCGTCGAGCGGCACCTCAAGACCGGCCTGGCGAGTCTGAGCGCCGAGAAGATGTCGGCGGTGACGCTCGCGTATGAGCCGGTCTGGGCGATCGGGACGGGGCGGACCGCCACGCCGCAGCAGGCGCAGGAAGTCCATCTGTTCATTCGCGGCTGGCTGGCCAAGGCGTACGGCCGGAACCTGGCCCAGGAAACCCGCGTCCTCTACGGAGGATCGGTCAAGCCCGACAACGCCAGGGAGCTGATGGCTCAGGACGACGTCGATGGCCTGCTCGTCGGCGGCGCCAGCCTGAAGGCGGACGATTTTGTGTCGATTATCCGGGCCGCCGTGTAGCGGCACGCAGGTGTGGAGTTGTTTAGGCCGTGTGAGCCGCCCGTCCGGGCCGGCGCAGTTGAGTGGTTTCTTATCGAGGCGTACATATGACTGGATTTCCCGTGTTGGCAGTTGGCATCCTGATGAATCTGGTGGCCGTCGTGTTTGTCCTTGTGTCGATCGTCCTGATCCTGGTGGTCTTGATCCAGAAAGGCAAGGGCGGCGGCCTGAGTGCGGCCTTTGGCGGCGGCATGGCCAGCGGCCTGCTCGGCTCGAAGACCGGCGACTTCCTGACGTGGGCGACGATCACCGTCGTCGGCGTCTTCCTGGTCCTGGCGGTCTTGCTGGCTCGATTCTACAAGCCGGGGACCGGCGAGTACGGTGCTCCCCAGGCCCCCGCCAAGTCCGGACAGCCTGCCTCCCGGTCGCCGACGCCGGCCGGGCAACGCGTCCCCGAGGCCCCGGTGCCCGCGGAACAGCCTGCTCCCCAGAGCGCAGCGCCGGCCGAGCAGCCTGGCGCGCAGAGCCCGGGGACCGGTGCCACGCAGACCCCGCCAGCGGAGGCCAATTCGACCGGCGGCTGAGCGGAACAGGCGGCCGTCACGGACGGCGCCCGCATGTGAGAGAACCCTTCACAGTATTTGACGTTTGAGAGCGTACTGCGATGCTCCAAAGCATGACCGGATACGGCGAGGCGGAAGGCGTGCTCGACGGCGTGTCCTACGCCATCGAGCTCAAGGCGGTGAACAACCGCTACCTCAAGACAATCATCAAGCTGCCGGACGCTGCGGCGTACCTTGAAGACGATATCGACAAGGAGCTGCGAAGGGGCCTTTCCCGCGGGACGATCAACTGCGTGCTGCGGCTCAAGAGCGTATCGGCCAATGCGCTGTTCGAGCTCGACGAGACGGCGCTGCGCTCCGTGGTGGCGCAGCTCAACCAGATCAGCTCGTCGGTCGGTGTGCCTGGGAAGATCGACCTGGCCAATCTGCTGAATCTGCCGGGAATGGTTCGGCCGGTGCTGCCCGACGAGGAGGCGGCCGCACGCATTCGCGAGCTTGCGGTGAAGCTGACCCGCGAGGCCGTCGAGCGGCTCAAACGCATGCGAGAGGTGGAAGGCAAGTTCCTCGAAGCCGACCTGATGGGCAACTGTGACGCAATGGCCCAGGAACTCGAGGTGATCCGCGGCCGCAGCGGTTCCGTCGTCGGCGAGTACGCCAAGCGGCTGCGAAGACGCGTCGATGAGCTGCTGGCCGAGGCCAAGCTCAAGCTCGACGAGGAGACCCTGGCGCGGGAGGTGGCGATCCTGGCCGACCGGTCGGACATCTCCGAGGAGATCACGCGGCTGGACGCTCACGTGCAGCAGTTCCGCCAGATCTGCCGCATGGAGGGACAGGCCGGACGCAGACTCGACTTCCTCAGCCAGGAAATGCTCCGCGAGGCCAATACAATGGCCAGCAAGGCCGCCGATGCCCAGATCGCCCGATCCGTCGTGGACATCAAGTGCCTCATCGAGCGCCTCAAAGAGCAGATTCAAAACGTGGAGTAGTATGACCCAGGCACAACAGCAAAAGGCCCAGGGCAAATTAGTCATCATCAGCGGACCCTCGGGGGTGGGCAAAAGCACGATCAGCCGGGAGGTGGTCAGGCGGCTGGACAATGCCTTCCTGAGCATCTCCGTGACGACGCGGCCCCAGGGACCCGGCGAAAAGGACGGCCGGGAGTACTGGTTCATCTCCCGACAGGAATTCCGCAAGCGCATTGAAGAGGGCGCGCTTCTGGAATATGCTGAAGTCTTCGGGAACCTCTATGGGACCCCGAAGGACAAGACCGATGAGGCCCTCCAGGCGGGCAAGACCGTGATCCTGGAAATCGACGTCCAGGGCGGCCGGCAGGTCAAGGAGATCTACCCGCAGGCGGTGATGATCTTCATCCTGCCCCCGAGCGATAGGATTCTGGCGGAGCGCATGGGTCGTCGCGGGCGCGAGAGCGCCGAGGCCGCCGCCCGCCGGCTCGGCGGCGCCGGCAGCGAAATCGCCGCTGCCTGGCAGTATTATGATAACATGGTAGTCAACGATGACCTGGAGCAGGCGATCAAGGAGGTCCTCCAGATCATCAATTCAATGGAGAAGAACGATGCTTGAAGAACTCAAGAGTGAGGAAATCGTCAAGAAGGTTGGCGGCCGGTTCAAGCTGGCGGCGCTGGTGCAGCGGCGGATGACCGAGTTGCTCCAGGGCTCCCGCCCCCTGATCGACAATGCGGAGAACATGACCATGATGGAGATCGTGGTCCAGGAGATTCTCCAGGACAAGATCACGATCGATACGACGCCGTACGAGCACAAAAGGGAAGTCATCGTGGAGCGCAGGAGCGATGATGACGATGACGACGTGCCGAGCAGACGCCGAATGTGAGCGAACTCACTACCATGGCGCGAGATGCGGTCGATGGCTGGCTGTAAAGGTCTTCTGCGTCAATGCTGGTGCGCCGTGAAATTCGAGATCCGAATGTCGAAATCCGAAACAAGCACGAATGCTCGAATACCTGAAATCCCAAACGGCCCCTTCGTCGAAAGAGTCTCGGATTTGGGATTTCGGTTATCAGAACTTGTTTCGAATTTCGGATTTTGGAAGATGAACGTTTGTTTCGTCGTCAGACTCTGACATGAGGCGAAACTCTTGTCCAGACAGGTAGACTGGTGCTGAAGAACCTGAATATCTTGCTCGGGGTCACCGGCGGGATCGCCGCGTACAAGGTGGTGGATTTGGCCGGCAGACTCATCGCCGCCGGCGCCAACGTGCGGACGGTCATGACGCGAAGCGCCTGCCGGTTCGTCGGGCCCGCGAGTTTCGAGACGATCACGGGGGCCCCGGTCTACACTTCTCTGTGGCGCAATCCGGAGGACCGCAAGATCGCCCACATCGCCCTGGCCGACTGGGCGAACCTCGTCGTCGTCGCGCCGGCCAGCGCCGACATTCTCGGCAAGGCCGCCAACGGAATCTGCGACGATCTGCTGAGCACGACGCTGTGCACGTGCTGGGCCACGAAGACGCTGTACGCTCCGGCGATGAACACGCGGATGTGGGAGAACCCCGCCGTACAGAGGAATGTCGCGACTCTGAGCCAGATGGGCGCGCAGATGGTCGGCCCCGTCGCCGGACGCCTCGCCTGCGGCGACGAGGGCATGGGCCGAATGGCCGAGCCCCAGGACATCCTAACGGCCATCGAGCAACTCGCCGCAACAAACCGACAAGCATGATTTCACACCAACTCGGTGCCGGAATCGGCACAATCCTGGGTGGCACGGGCAAACTCGTTTGCCCGTGGGGTCTGGAAAGGACAGGTCCGATCGAATGAACACCGTCAAACGAGTTTGGCGGTGCCACCCCCGAAGCGAATTCCAATCGCCCATCCATCATTCCAACATTCCAGTATTCCAATATTCCATTCTTCCTCTCCTGAAAACGCTTGCGTGATCCGTGGCGTGAGGGGTAGAATCATGCCAGACGAGCATCTTTGAGAGACTTACCCTGTTGAGGCGATAGAAGGTTCGTCGTTCATGCTCTTTGCGGGCGGAGCAGGGCTATGACGAGGACATGCAAATCACGAGGCTTCACGCTCATCGAGCTCCTGGTGGTGATCGCCATCATTGCACTGCTGATGTCGATCCTGGTTCCGACGCTTCAGCGGGTCCGCAAGCAGGCCAGGGCCGTCGCATGCCAATCCAACCTGCGCCAGTGGGGCATCCTGTGGGCGACCTACACGGCCGAAAACGACGGCCATCTGCCCGGCTATCGTGACCACCCGCCTGGGGCCGCCGACCCTTGGTGGGGGTGGTGGGGCTGGTGGGGTTGGGGCTCGTGGGGTCCGGGGGTGCCTGAATCAGAAAGGCGGAAGTCGCAATGGTATGCGGTCACCAAGGACATCATGTGCTGCCCCATGGCCGCAAAGCCCGCAAACCCGACCGGCCAGGGGAACGGGATGGGCGGGACCTTCCTGGCGTGGGGTTGGGGTGGCCGCCCGTCCGACCGATGGTATGGCTATGGCAGCTATGGCGTGAACGGGTGGGTTTACTGGTGGTATTGGAATGATTCCGACTGGCGTAAATTCGGCTGGTCGGGCACCGACATCACGAACGGCGCCGCTGTGCCCGTGTTCCTGGACGGCGCTTGGCCCTGGAGCGGATGGTACGGTTTGGTTACGGAGGCAGTGCCGCCTCCGGAGTTTGACGCGGTGCCAACCTTGCTGACTGCGGCTGGGTTCAATCCTTCCTGCATCAACCGCCACGATGGGTATGTCAATGGCCTGTTCCTGGACTGGTCCGTTCGCAAGGTCGGGCTCAAGGAGCTCTGGACCCTCAAGTGGCACAAGCAATACAGCACACGGGGTCCCTGGACCAAAGCCGGCGGCGCGAAGCCCGAGGACTGGCCCCAATGGATGCGGCAGTTCAAGGACTATTGAGATTGCGTGTGCCTGCGCGGTACAATAGGAGGGAATTGGCCGGGAGAAAACCGTGAAATGCGAATGCATAGGGCAAGCCACTCGGCGGTCTAGAACCTCTGCAAGAGGGTTCTATCCCCCAATCATCAATCATCCTTTATCAATCATCAATTCCAGAGCCTTCACATTGATCGAGCTGCTGGTGGTGATCGCGGTCATCGCGCTGCTGATGGCGATTCTGATGCCGTGCTTGCAGCGGGTCCGCAAGCAGTTCAGGGCCGTCGCCTGCCAGGCGAACTTGAAGCAGTGGGGCCTCATCTTTGCGATGTACGCGGATGAGAACAACGGGAGGTTCCCGAATTGGGTCGAGACCATCGAGCCGTGGCCGGAGGTGCTCAAGGCGCTGTGGCCATACCATGAGGATACTGACCGTCTGTTCCTGTGCCCGACGGCCATGAGGCCGCCCGCGGGAGTGGCCGATTCGAGCGATTCGCACATGGGCAGCACGTTCTCGCCCTGGTTGCTGCGAGGCGGTCTGAGCCCCGAGCGATTGCAGTGCAGCTACGGCCTGAATATCTGGGCCCAGTACTCGCCGGAGTCGGGCGGCTCGCGCGACCCGCGATACTGGCAGATTGTCCCTGTCCAGGGCGCTGCGAATGCGCCCCTGCTGCTCGACAGCGTTCTGTGGTGGTCGTGCCGATTGACCGAAACGAAACCCCCCGCGCATGAGGATGTCTGGACCGACAACGAACAGCCCTGCTGCATGAATCGCCACGAAGGATTCGTGTGCGGCATCTTCATGGATTGGTCGGTCCGCAAGATTGGCGTCAAGGAGTTGTGGTCGCTGAAGTGGCATCGGCAATACGACACCCGCGGCATCTGGACCAAAGCCGGCGGCGTGCGACCCGATTCCTGGCCCACCTGGCTGCAGAGGTTCAAGGATTACTGAGTGCGACCGCAGCACGCCGGCGATGCGCTCTACTGGGGGCATGCCTGCCTTGGCAATCTCCCGGCGGCGCGATAGAATCCTGCAATGGCTCGTCAAGGAAACAGTAGAGAGCAGGGTCGGACGATGCGCATCTTGGTCACGGCCGGGGGCACACGCGAGTACATCGATCCGGTGCGGTTCATCTCCAATGCCAGCAGCGGCCGGATGGGCTACGCGCTGGCGCGAGCGGCATTGAGAGCGGGCCATAAGGTGACACTGATCACGGCCCCGACCGCCCTCAAACCGCCCGCCGGCGCCACAGTCGTCCGCGTGCAGACCGCCGCAGAGATGTTCGAGGCGGTGAAGAAGCAGTTCCCCAGGTGCGACTGCCTGATCATGGTCGCCGCCGTCAGCGACTACACGCCTGTCAAACCCAGCGGAACTAAGCTGAAGAAGCAGGCTGCGAAGATGACCCTCGAACTCAAGCCCACTCCCGATATCCTCAAGTGGGCCGGCAGCCAACGCAGGGTGGGCTCTGCCCACCATCACCCTAAGATCATCGTAGGCTTCGCTCTGGAGGACCGCGACCTGCGTGCCAACGCCGAACGGAAGATGCGCGAAAAGCGCCTCGATATGATCATCGCCAACACCCCCGGCGCCATCGGTGCGGAGGCATCGACGCTTCATATCAAATCGGCTGGCTCCGGCTGGATCGAGATCGGCCACGCGCGAAAAGCCCGGAGTGCACATCGCATCATCCGGCTTGTCGAGACATTGAAACAAAGAAGCGAATAGTACCCCATCGGCAAGCTCGCGCTTGGCGCTGCCACCTGCGCGGCTACAATGCACGGAAAAGAAGATGGCGCGATTTGACAAGATTTGGGGAAATGGAAGATGGGAGGCACGAAGATGAGACAGATGATTACGGCGGTTTCGGTGTTGGTTATGTCCCTGTCGATGACGGTCGCCGGGGCGGAGCGGCCAGTCTGGCCGGTCAAGGTCAGTGATAATGGCAGGTACTTCGTCGATCAAAAGGGACAGCCGGTGTTCTGGATGGGAACCACCCAGTGGCAGCTCTTCCGGGAATATACGGTAGAGGATGCCCGGACGATCCTCGAGAAGACGGCGGATAAGGGATTCGTCTTCGCCCAGGTGATGCTGGCAGGCGTCGGCGACGGGACGAAGGCGAACGTGTACGGGCAGAAGCCCTGGATTGGCGACAATCCGCTCACGCCGAACGAGACCTATTTCAAGAACGTCGACGCCGTGCTCCAGATCGCCCGCGAGAATAACGTCAACATCTCGATGACCCTCTTCCATCAGCGATGGCGCAAGCTCATCACCCCGGAGAACGGCCGGGCGTGGGCCAAGTGGCTGGCGAAGCGGTACAAGGACGTGCCCAATATCGTCTGGTCCATGACGCCGGAGGCCAAGCCGGAATTCGTGCCGGTCTTGCGCGAGCTGGCAGCCGGCCTGCACGAAGGCGACGGCGGTGCTCACCTGATCACCTTCAAGCCCGACCCGGCGCCGTACTCCTCCAGCTTCATTCACGACGAGAAATGGCTGGATTTCGACTCCATGCAGACGTGGAAGAGCGTCGAGCTGATCTATCCCATGGTGACGCACGACTACAATCTCAAGCCGGTCAAGCCCGTGCTCATGGCGGAGGGCGCGTACGAGCATGGATCGGAATATGGGTTCGACGTCACGCCGCTGTGGATTCGCCGTCAGGCGTATTACTCGTACCTGGCGGGCGCCCACCACACCTACGGCCATAACGACAGTTGGCGCGTACTGCCCACCTGGAAGCAGGCCCTCGATGCCCCCGGCGCGACCCAACTGGGCATCTTGAAGATGATCTTCCTGGCCTTGCCCGAGTGGTGGTATCTCATGCCCGACCAGTCGATCTTCGCGGAGGGCGGCCGGACCGACGGCCAGGTCCTGAACCTCGCCGCGAGACACAAGGACGGCAAATGGGCGATGATCTATCTCGCCGACAAGGCTGCTTTCTCGGTCAACCTGAGCAAGCTCGCCACGGCCAAAGTGACCGCCCGCTGGATCGACCCGAGAACCGGCGACGCCGTTCCTGCCGGCAGCTTTACGAACGCAGGTATCCAGTCCTTCTCCACCCCCTCGACCTGGGAAGACAACCTGCTGGTCCTGGAGTCTGCGACTCGGTGATCGCGTATCACTCGGACTCGGCGTACGTGCTCATGCCCTGGAAGTCCACCAGTTCGACGGGCTCGTCGCCGACGACCCAGGCGTCGTGGCCCGGGTTGATCAGGCAGACATCGCCCGCATGGCAGTCGAATTCCGTTCCGTCATCCATGCGCACTCTGAGCGTGCCGGACAACTGATAGCCGAAATGTGCCGCTTCACAACTGTCTGTCTTGGCAATCGGCTGGACCGATTCCGACCATCGCCAGCCCGGCTCCAGGGTGTTGTGCCCGACCACGACGCCGCCGATTCTCACCAGCTCCAGGCGGCCGTTCGGGAACTCCCGAACCTCATCAGGGTGCTCGAAGCTCTTCACTTCGCTCTTTTCCATCACTGTGCTGATCTGTTGCTCTCTCATATAAACCTCACATCCTTGCCGGCCCGAGCCTGTCGGCTACGGCAGTCACAGGCCCGGTTGGCCGGCAGATACAATCGTAATTCTATTTCTTTGCTCAAGTTTCTACGTCGGCCCGGCAAATGGGGAAGCTAGGGATTTTGCCGCATCCACTTTGAGTAGTTTGCCACCCCCGGCAGGCGCCCATTTAGCTTGAGGGTCCTAATCCTGGGTGGCACGGGCAACCTCGTTTGCCCGTGGGGTCTCAATTGAGCAAGCCTCATCGAATGAGCGCCGTCAAACGAGTTGTGTTCGTCCCATCTTGTTGAGATCCCTGCGGCATCAGACGGGTGGCAGCGTCAAGCGCAGCTTGGCGATGGCTCAAATCGATCGGGAAAAAGGCCATCGCCAAGGCCTTCGGCCTTGACGCTGCCACCCGTCTCAACAACTCGTGGCGCCTGAACCTCAACAAAATGGGACACTGCCAACGAGTTTGACGGTGCCACCCGGCGAACGGGAGGCTCCACGCTAGCCCGACTTCGCGGATTCGGGGGGTGGAACCGCCCTGGCGGGGTCGAAATCGGCGTTTCAGGCCGAGAGTTTCCACTACATCGGCACCTGCGTTTGAACGGGTGTGACCGTGATCCGTGGCGG
>Ga0315282_10001535_pt1 | contig 43212 bp, 39 predicted proteins | sample YL17G07_20_MG_FD_203693 | JGI IMG/M metagenome (GOLD analysis project Ga0315282, IMG submission 203693) | Sediment microbial communities from Yellowstone Lake, YNP, Wyoming, USA - YL17G07_20 | ecosystem: Environmental > Aquatic > Freshwater > Lake > Sediment | place: USA: Wyoming | collected... | reverse complement strand
GCCTGCCGGTATCGGCTGGATTGGCGACGCATAGCTCGTCAGTCGCCCCTTCGGGGCTCCTTCCGAGCTATGCGAGAGTTGTGTATATCGTAGCAAACGAATTTACAGAAATTTTGTTGCACTACTTCAAAACCATACTTTTTTTCGCAAAATTTCGCAAAACAGCCCCCGAATCGCGCGCAAATGTCGCATTTTTTCTCACTTTTTCACATTTTTTTGCCCGAAAATCTACGCTTTTGCGAAACTTCCCACCCCATTTTCACGACCCAAAAGGCATTCCCTGCACTCTCGGCAATCCCAAACCGGCAAAAATTCTTTAAAAAATTGAAGATTTTTAGAGACTTTTCCCTCAATTCAGCGCTAAATTTGGCAAAAATTATGCAATGCTTTCCTAAAAATCCCGTAAAAAACCCCGAAAAACAGGGCTTTACCCTCATCGAGCTGCTCGTGGTAATTGCCGTGATTTTTCTTCTAATCGCACTCCTAATCCCTTCGCTGACAAAGGCTAAGGCCATCGCCCACCGCCTCAAATGCGCCCACAATCTCGGCCAGATATACATCGCAATCAGCCTTTACACCGCCGGAAATGACGACACCTATCCCTGCGCCAAAGACCCCGTCTCAACAAGTCCATTTTACTGGCTCTGGATGGGTCGCGGCTGGCGGGCCTTCGTAAAGCCTTATCTGGGTGGTAATATCGACGTCAACAACCCTTCCGTCCTGCTCTGTCCGCGAGACTACACCGATAAAAAAACATACGAACACACAAGTTATGCCTATTCAATGGCTTTTTACCACAGCCCTGCGCAGATTGACGAGATGAAATCCTCCAGCGATACTTACAGCAGCCCCAAGTCCAGCATACCCCAGAAAATCACCAATGTCGGCAAGCCGTCCGGCAAAATCCTCATTGGCGAATGGGCCAGCAACCACGAACCGATACAAGACGTCAAAGACCCCGGCTGGTGGGGCTGGCTGGGCGTCAGAAACTTCCTTTTCGCCGACGGCTCCACCCATTATTTAAAAGCCAAAGAGATTCGCCCCGCCAATGACGGCTATCCCGACATCAACCTGACCATCAATGGCATTCAGGGCATAGACTGGCCGACCGATAAGAAACCCGAAGAAACGGAAACACCGTGAACGCTCCCCAATGCCTGCCGACCTGCCGGTTTAATTCCCTCCTTCGAACAGGTGTGCACAGGAATCGGCTGTCCACTTAATATCGCCGCCAACCCCAGCAACAGTCTGGCAGCCGACCAACACAAATATCGCTGCAATCAATACAGCTACCAAAATCATTTTTTTAATCATCTTTCCAGACTCCATATTGAAAAGCCTGAATGTTCTGGTAACCTTATACAGGTATATATTCGGCAATACGGCCAAAATGAATTTAATATAAATTCAGGCCGAAAAGGGGCTTAAAATGAAAATTGCCAGTTTTAACGTCAATTCGCTGCGGATGCGTGTGCCGATAGTGGTTGAGTGGCTTGCGGAAAACCAGCCGGACGTGCTTTGCGTGCAGGAAACCAAGGTGCAGGACGTCGATTTCCCGGCTGACGCATTTGCCGAAACCAAATACCAAATCATTTTCAAGGGTCAGAAAAGCTATAACGGCGTGGCGATTTTCAGCAAGGCAAAGGCCAAAAGCGTGGAATATGGCTTCGAGGATGAGCCGAAAGATGAGCCTCGCCTGATAAAGGCGGAAATCAATGGTATCACTATCGTAAATACTTATGTGCCGCAGGGATACTCGCCGGAATCCGACAAATTCCAGTATAAATTGGACTGGTTCGGCCGGCTGCTGAAGTATTTTAAGAAGAATTTCAAACCGAGCGATGCTGTTGTCTGGGTCGGCGATTTGAATATAGCCCCTGAGCCGATAGACGTTTACGACCCGGTGGGCCTGCTGGGTCACGTTTGTTTTCATCCGGATGTTCATAAGGCGCTGCAAGCGGTTATGAAATGGGGTCTTACGGATGTATTCAGGATGCACTGCAAAGAGGCCGGGCAATATACCTTCTGGGATTTCAGGATGCCCAATTCGGTCAGGCGGAATTTGGGCTGGCGATTGGACCACATTATGGCGACAAAGCCTTTGGCGGAAAAAAGCACCGCCTGCTATATAGATAAAAAGCCACGCCTTACGGAAAAGCCCAGCGACCACACGCCGATAGTTGCCGAGTTCGACTGGTAGAAAAAATCTGTTATCAGTTGTTATCAGATGTTATCAGTTGTAATCAGTTGTCATCAGATGTAATCAGTTGTAATCAGTTGTCATCAGATGTAATCAGTTGTCATCAGATGTAATCAGAACACACTCTAAGTGAATCAGAAGCACTCCAAAGTGCATCAGAAGACACCAGTTGTGAAGAGTTGATTTTGTTTTAAGGTCTTGTGCCATAATTAGTTAGAGTCAAAATTAACCGCAAATTCACTCATATTTTCACAAATTTTTTTATTTTACTCCACATCTTTTTTATTTCACTCAACATTGGGATATAGAATCTTCCCATAATTGGGCGGAGATGCGTGTTTGGGTTGAAAAAAATATCAGCCACAGAGGGCACCGAGAACATAGAGAATAGATAAGTTATTATAAAATAAGGAGTTAGAGAGGTTGAAAAATTTTTGCGATTTTGGGATTTTTTTATTTCACCCTCTGCGTTTTTGATTGAAAAGCGAAGTAGTTCATCGTTCGTAGTTCATAGTTCATTGTAAAAATAATTTAAACGCTGATTCCTTCGACAGGCTCAGGACAAGTGCACTGATTACGCGGATATGTGGATAAATGAAATCCTACATAGCGAACTGATCAAAGATTCATCCGCCTTTGGCGGACAAAAAACAGGGAATAACAACAAAGTCAACCACCACTGCAGCCGATTCTTAGAGCAAGGGCGACTAAATAGCACGTGCTTTAAGGTCTTCTTTATTGTATTCGCCTCTTTGAGTGCGCTTTTTCCTTTCTTCATCGGCTCTGAGTCCATCATCAATCACATACAAAAGCGATTCAGCGCCATCACATCCATAACAACCTTCAAAAAACGACTCAGACTTTTGATAATGAAGGGTTACGGCGTTTAGCACATTTACTAATGTGATTAGGGCTTCTTTGACCATTTTTCGACTTGCCGGTTTTAATGGATTTATTCCATCTTTAACTGCTAAATGTAGATCTCTATGAGCGATACGACGATTTCGCCAATCACGGCAAAATTCTGTTGATTGAATAGCCACCTTTATCAGCTCAGATAATTTCGCTACTAACTCAGTATCCTCTATCAGTTCAGGAAGCCTTTGAATTGTTAAATTATCTTTACCTGCCGTGCTTGATGGATCAGTCAACCTGGCAATATGCAGGATAGTTTGTTCCCATAGTAAGTCTTGGACTATTCTGAAGAATCTGGGGGCCGCTCTGTTCATTAGTTCTATACGGGAGGGTTTTTCCCCGAATAGTTCTACATACTCACCCCATTTCATATGTAGCCACGCCATTTCTTGCCACAATGCATGAAAGACTTTTCCAAGGTCTTCACCCATACAAGCTATATATTCTTTCTTGGCTTCTTCCGCAGTTTTATGATTTGCCATATCACTAATGAGTTCCAACTCACCTGCTAATCGGCGGCCTTTAGACCGTCAGTCTTGAGTTGCTTGTTAGCCTATTTCTATCTTGAAATAAGCCACGACTTTGTTAATAAGTTCAATAGCAATCTCAGCTTCTTTTTGAGCAAAACGAGGAAAGTTATCACTATCCAAGTAAGCTTTTTCATGAACGACCTCTCGCCGTACATCCCTATACTTTTCACAGAGATCTGTAATTGACTTATCACTACAACCTAATAATTTAAGCTTTTCCTCGTATGGCTTGCGGTCGTACTTCTTGAAGACTTCTAATCCACTCTGTTTCACAATGAGAAGATGGAGCAGCGATTCAAGAAAAACCCCACAGAAGATAATGGTAATGAAAGCGTTTTTAAAACTCTTTTGTTGAGGATCGAGAGTAAAAATATGGCCCGGTTCACCATTAGGCTTGGGTCTTGTATGGGAACGAAAATGCTCATTCATCGCCTCATATGATTCTTGGGCGATTTTATAAAATACTTGAACATTTGTATGAACAAAGCTACTCAGATTTTCTTTAGTCATGTTTATCTTTATTGTTTTGCGGATAACATAATAATATACAACCCTTTACGCCAGAGGTGTATAAACCCGCCACACCCGCCAGTCAAACGGCAGGTAAACTCCGGCGGGTAAATTTTATAGGAATATATTTTACCGGGAATACAATGTCAAGATTTTTGCAGGGATGGGCGAGCGGATAGTTTTTGGGGAAAACCATTTGGATCTCCTGTTACTTGCCCAAGAAGCAGGCACTCGGGGATCTTCGCTGCGCTACGAGCGGGAGGGAGCGGAAGACGTAAAGCGGAAAATTAGAAGCCATAATTCGAGGTTAAAAACGTGGATTCCCTCCTTCGTCCCGATTCCGATAAATCGGAACATCGGGACTACGGAGGGCAGGCCTGCTCCTTCGACGCTGCTCCCTACTTCGCCATAAACGGCGAGGCTTCGCAGGGCAGGCAGGACAAGCTTCGCGGGAATGACAACGATGAGAATTGACCGCGGACTTACCCGACTTCGCCGAGACTACGCCGGGCAAGCGTCCTGCGGCTCTGTAACGCTACGATAAAGCGTAGCAGGTCATCCTTTAGGGGAAAGAGATTGACAGGAGCGGGGCGGAATAATATATTAACAGACTTGTTTTTTAACGGCTGAAAGGTATCCGGCAGCGTTGCTCTGCTATGCGAAGCGCTTCGCAGAGCAGGCGGGATTATACTCATAAATCGTTATTTATAAGGAGTTTATAGAATGGCAAAGAAACAGGTCTACTTTTTCGGCGGCGGTAAAGCCGAAGGCAACGCCGCAATGAAAAACCTTCTCGGCGGCAAAGGCGCCAACCTGGCAGAAATGGCCAATATCGGCGTGCCCGTCCCGCCGGGCTTTACTATCACTACCGACGTCTGCACCTATTATTTCCAGAACAAAAAGGCCTGTCAGGCCGGCCTGAAAGTCGAGGTGCAGAAAGCACTTACGAAGGTTGAAAAGCTGATGGGCAAAAAACTCGGCGACCCCGAAAACCCGCTGCTGGTCTCGGTGCGTTCAGGCGCCCGCCGCTCTATGCCCGGAATGATGGAAACTGTGCTGAATATCGGCCTGACCTCAAAAACCATACCCGGCCTGGTAAAACAGAGCAGCGGCAATGAGCGGTTCGTATACGATTCCTATCGCCGGCTGATTATGATGTATTCGGATGTCGTTATGGAAAAAGCAGCGGGAATTGAGCCGGCTGATGAAGAGGGAATCCGCAAACAATTGGAAAAGATAATGGCGCAAATGAAGGCCCAGAAAGGATATAAGGGCGACACTGACCTTACCGCCGGCGACCTCAAAAAGCTCTGCGAATTGTTCAAGGCCAAAGTGAAAGAAGTGCTGAAGAAGGATTTTCCCGACGATGCCACTGAACAGATATGGGGCGGCATTTGCGCAGTCTTTGATTCCTGGAACGGCAAGCGTGCGGTCAGTTACCGCAAGATAGAAGGCATACCGGATGAGTGGGGAACGGCGGTCAACGTCCAGACGATGGTCTTCGGCAATATGGGCGAAGATTCCGCAACGGGCGTGGCGTTCACACGCAATCCGGGGAACGGCGAGAATAATTTTTACGGCGAATACCTTATAAATGCCCAGGGCGAGGATGTCGTTGCGGGCATACGGACGCCGGCACCGATAAATGAATCCTCAAAATCAGAGCACAACAAGAATTTGGTGTCCCTCGAAAAGGCTATGCCGAAACCATATAAAGAGCTTTTCGCCATTCAGAGACGCCTCGAAAAACACTACAAGGATATGCAGGACATAGAATTTACGATTGAAAAGGGACGGCTGTATATGCTTCAGTGCAGAATCGGGAAGCGCAACGGGCCGGCTGCTGTGCGAATGGCGATGGATATGCTCAAAGAGAAGCTAATCAAGAAGGAAGAGGCGGTAATGAGGGTGACGCCTTCACAGCTCGATGAGCTTCTGCACCCGATAATAGACCCGAAGGCGGAAAAAAATTGTCAGCCTTTGGCCAAGGGATTACCTGCAGGCCCGGGCGGTGCGAACGGGCAGATAGTGTTCTCGGCTGTCGATGCCGTCGAATGGAAAAAGCAGGGCAAGAAGGTGGTCCTTGTGCGAGAAGAAACCAACCCGGAGGACGTCGAGGGTATGCGGGCTGCACAGGGCATTTTGACCGCACGCGGCGGGATGACTTCGCACGCCGCCCTGGTTGCAAGAGGCTGGGGCAAGTGCTGTATCGTCGGCTGCGGCGCAGTGCACGTCGACTACGCCAAAAAAGAGGTGCGTATCGGCGACAAAATGTTCAGGGAAGGCGACTGGCTCACGCTTAACGGCACAAAGGGCAACGTCTACGAAGGACAACTGCCGATGATAGACGCCTCAGAGAACAAGATGCTCAACGATTTCCTGAAGGTCTGCGATTCGTTGAAGAAGCTTGGCATCCGCACCAATGCCGAGACGCCTGACGATGCCAAAAAGGCCAGGCAGTTTGGGGCCGAAGGTATCGGCCTGTTCAGGACCGAGCATATGTTCTACGGCAAAGGTTCGGATGAGCCGCTATTTGTCCTGCGAAAGATGATTATATCCAAGACCGAGGAAGAGCGTAAAAAAGCGCTGGAGGAATTGTTCCCATACGTGAAGAGGGACATAAAGGGGACGCTGGAGGCGATGGACGGTCTGCCGGTGGTGGTCCGGCTGCTCGACCCGCCGCTGCACGAGTTTGTGCCTCGCGACCCTGCGAAGCTGGAGCAGTTAGCGAAGGATTTGAATATAACGCTCGATGAATTGGCCAAGAGAGCGGACAATCTGCACGAATCAAACCCGATGATGGGACATCGCGGCGTGCGGCTCGGTATCACTTATCCGGAAGTAAGCGCTATGCAGATTCGGGCGATATTCGAGGCGGCGGCAGAGCTTATCAAGGAAGGCAAAAAGCCTTATCCGGAGATAATGATTCCGGTGGTCTGCGACGTAAAGGAGCTGACCGACCAAATGACCATTGCCCGGCAGATTTATAAAGAGGTGCTGGCAAAGTATAATCTTAAAAATATGAAGCATATGCTTGGCACAATGATTGAGATTCCTCGTGCGGCAATAGTGGCTGACAAGATAGCGCAGGAGGCGGAATTCTTCTCTTACGGCACAAACGATTTGACGCAGATGGGCTTCGGCTTCTCGCGGGACGATATTGGCGGATTCCTGCCTGACTATCTGAAGAAAAACATCCTGCCGGGCGACCCGTTCCAGAGCATCGACCAGGAAGGCATAGGTGAGCTGATAAAGATGGGCATTCAGCGAGGCCGAAAGACCCGAAAAGACCTCGAAGTAGGCATCTGCGGCGAACACGGCGGCGAGCCGAAGAGTATTGATTTCTGTCATCGAGTGGGAATGGATTATGTTTCCTGCTCGCCGTTCAGGGTGCCGATTGCAAGACTTGCCGCCGCCCAGGCAGCGGTGTCGTAATTTACTATTGACTATTTACAATTGACTATTGAGTTACTGACAGTCGCTTGTTAACAATAGTAAATAGTCAATATAAAATAGTAAATTGTGCTGGTGAGAGTAGCTCAGTTGGATAGAGCATCGGATTGTGGTTCCGAGGGTCGCGGGTTCGAATCCCGTCTTTCACCCTTTTCGTAATGGGGTATACGCACGACCCGCCACAGGCTTAATCGCCGCCTGCTTCTGCTCTGGTGAGTTCGGGCTGCGGGCCTTTGAATTCAGTTACGCCGAACTGCTGCTGTTCTGTCGGTGACAGGGTCGGCTGCCTTACAATCCACGGTGTTACAAAAACAACCAGCTCGCTGTTGGTGGTGCTTTCGCCGTTAAATCTGAAAAGCACTCCAACCAGCGGTAAATCGCCCAGCAGAGGCACCTTATTGACCTCCTTGGTAACTTCCTTCTTGCGAAGACCGCCCAGGACAATTGTCTGTCCGTTCTTTATCAGTAACGTCGTCTCGGCCTCGCGCCTGTCGACAACAGGCTGAGGATACTGCTGTGTAACAGTTCCGACATTTACCGTTCCCGTCTCAACGCTGAATTCGGGTTTGAGCAGCAGCCGCACCATATCATCGCGTGTAAGATGCGGAGTAACTTTAAGCGTAACGCCGATTTCCCTGAATTTTGTCGTCCCCATACTGCCGCCGCCGGAGGTTTCGGAAAGCTCTATATAAGGCTTTTCGGTGATTATCTTGATTTGGGCAGTCTGATTATCAAGCACCAGCACCCTGGGGTTGGCAAGAAGCTTGGCGTCTATTTTGTCCTGTTGCGCTTTGAGCAGAACGTCTATGTCGATACTATCGTTGAGCCAGCCGAACCGCAATGCGCCGGTCGAATGTTCGGTTTTCTCGGCGGTGCTGCTGAATGTGCCGGTCATAAAGGGGTCTGTTGCACCGGCAGTCGGATTCGCGCCTACACCGGTCAAACCTGATGTGGCGTTGTAAATGGTGTTTCGGCCTGCCTGCCATTTGATGCCGAGGTCGAGCTTGTCCTTGGAGGTTATATCATAAATCCTTGCCTCGACCAGTATTTGCGGGGTTATACGGTCGATTTCGCTGATGAACGTATCTATCGCCTTGATTCTGCTCTCGGTGTCGGTAACGATTACGTTGCTGGTGCCGAGATTGGCGGACAGCGAGCCGCTTTTCGAGACAAATTTCTTCAGCGCCCCTTCCACCTCTTTAACGTCTGCGTATGTGATTCGATAAATTCTGGTAACAAGCACCTCGGAGCTTTCGGTAATCTCCGAAAGCGGTGACACCCTTATCATATTTTCACTGGCTACATAGCCGCAGCCTTGCGCCGCCAGGATGTTGTTAAGCGCCTCCTGCAGGGGGATATCCGTCAAGGTGGCGGTCACGGTGCCGCTGACCTTCGGACTTTTTATAATGTCGACATCAGCCTGGTCGGCCATTATTCTTATCACGTCTTCGATGGGCGTGTCCCGGAAATCAACGCTTATTTTTTTCTGCATTCGCGCTTCAAGAGACGTTAAGACATTTTTCTTTCCGGAAACATCGTTACCGTCCTCGGCGAGTGCGGGCACAAAGGCTGCCGCCGCAATGGCAAGGGCCAGCCAAATCTTTAGTCCCGTATATTTCGTAAAGTTTTTCATAATAAACCCTTTCCTGTTTATCGCTGAACTTTTTGTGTCCATTTTTTGCCGTCTGCTTCGAACTCAACGCTGTCTTCGCTTATCTTCAGAATAGTTACGCCGGATACTTCATCGCCCTGATGCACTATTTGTGTGCCGATTACCGCCGACGGATTGTCCGTGCTGTAAACGATGCCCTTGACGGCCAATTTATTTTCTTCGGCAACGACAGTTTCTGCAGGAGCGGCTGCCTGCACCAGTTGCATAGGGTCTCGCATATTTTCGGGATAAGGCGGCGGAGCCTGCCAGCTAATCCTGCTGCCGGAATCAGCCGTCTTAACAACCGATGCTTTAACAACATCCGGGCGTTTGGCGACCTTTCGCGGAGGACTCCTGAAAATGTTCATAAGAACTATAACAAAAATAACGCAAAGAACCGGAACTAATATCAGCATCAGTTTTTGCCTTGCGGCATTAACGCCCGGCTTCGGCGCAAAAAGTCTGCCTCGCACCTGTCCCCAGATACGCTGCCGGAAATTTTGTTTTGACTCCTTTGGGGCGCTCTCGACCTCGGCCTGCTCCTGTGAAACAGCTTCCGTCTGTTCGGAACCGCTGCTGTCGGACTGCTCCGGCAGGGCGTCTTCCGGCAGCGGCACCCCGACAAGTCGGGGCTGATGCTCCGGCGCCGGCACAGCCGGAGATGCAGAAACATCCTCCGGTTTTACGGAGGCAATATCAGAATCCTGCGGCACAGTATCGGAAAACGTTTTTGACGGCCCGTCGCCCATTGGAATCGGAACACCGTCAAAAATCACAGAAATCTTTTTGTGCAGTCCCGCTTTATGCTCTGACATTGCATATCTCCTCTGCGAAAACTTTATTGTAGATTATTTCCTCCGCCAGCGCCCTATAATCGGCAGCACCCCTGCTGCTGGGGGCGTAGGAAAAAATAGATTCGCCCGCACTGGGCGCTTCGGCCAGTTTGAGGGTTTTACGGATGACCGTATCAAAAACCAGGCAGCCGAAAAACTCTCTCATCTGCTGCTGCACCTGTTTGCTCAACGCCGCTCCGGCTTCGACAAAGGTCAGTAAAATGCCGAGAATCTTTAGTCTGCGGTTGAACCGCTCCCTGACGATATTTACGGTGCCAAGCAGTTGTTTGAGTCCCTCAACAGCATAATAATGCGTCTGCACGGGTATGATAACATCGGTGCCTGCCACAAGGGCATTTAAGGTCAGCAGGCTCAGCGACGGCGAGCAGTCAATCACGCATATATCATAATTGTCGCCAACGCAATTGATTTGACGGCTCAGTATGTATTCCCTGCTGTAGAGCGTTACCAGCTCGAACTCCACGCCGGAAAGCAAAATATTGCTCGGCGCCAAATCGAGACCTCTGACATTCGTGGCTGTAATAACCCTCGAAAGCGGCATCCGCACGTTGGTAAGAGTATCGTAAACCGTTTTATTTAGAGATTCAGGATTATGCCCCAGTCCGAGCGTCGAATGCGCCTGCGGGTCAAGGTCGATTATCAAAACGCGATTGCCCATCACGGCAAACGCTGTGGCGATATTCACTGCGGTAGTCGTTTTGCCGCAGCCGCCTTTCTGATTTGCAATCGCTATTGTCTGCATACTTTTCCTCGTCCCGATATATCGGGATTAACTGCTTTGCTTCTTCCTGACAAGGACCGACAGGTCCATATTTACCTGCGGCCTGGAGCCGCTTTCTTCCGGGCTTGTTATCGTGAACCTGTTGACAAAAACGACCGGCTGGTGCCTTTCAAGGGCGTTCAGAAATATCGCAAACTCATTAAACCCGCCCGTGAAACTGACATCAATCTGGTCTTCAGCTATGTAATTACATTTGGACATCGCCGCAGCCGCGTGAGAATCTCCGCTTTTGATACTGAACCCCGTGAGATTTTTCTCGTTGGCAATTTCGCTTATATCAAACGTCAAATTGGCCGACTCCTCGCTGTCAGCAACAAAATTCCTTAATTCTCCCCGCAGGTCTTCTACCTGCTTGTTTAATTGTGTCCTGGTTTCCTGCTGCGACATTTTCAGCGCCGACTCATACAGCCGCTTCTTATCCGTAAGCTCTTTTTCAAGCTCTCTTTTGGAATTTCTCTGCGGCGCAAGCAGAAAAACATTGACCAGCAGCAGCATTATCAGGCTGCTTGTCCATATCAAACCTACGCTCGTCAGATATTTTTTATAAATCGGCTCCATAAAACTCCCGTTATAACTGCGGCTTGAAAATGCAGTCTATTTCATAAGAGATAACGTTACGACCTCTAAGTGTATCGGCCTGCTGTGAGACCCTGATGTCCTCGATTCGCGGCCCCAGCAGCGGCGAAAACCGAAGGCTTTCCTGAAAATCCTTCACCGCTTTGTCGCAGTTTTGTCCAGGACTGCCGCTGATGCCTATCTGAAGCACCGTTACAGGGACAGCGGCCTCGGGCCTCTTTTTTGCGTTCTCTTTTTGAGCTACCTTCTTATTGAGCATCTGCTGCTTCACATCGAGTTTGGTCAGCACTATCGAACCCGGCATATTTTGCGCCAGCGCAGTCAGAACCGGCGTCCATTGAGTGTACCTGCCTATAATGCTCGCCACATCCGATAAACAACCATTTATGGCGGCTTTCTCCTTCTCGAAGGCCTTCTGAAGCTCCACTGCATCAGACAGCTCCTCAATCTTTGTCTGATAATTGCTTATCTGCTGTCTCTGCACTGATATATTGATGCTGTTGCTGATGTAGCAGCCGAATATTATCATTGCGGCGATAACAGGCACCGCAAGAGCAAAGGCCGCTACGACCACGCCTTCGGGCCCGCTCTTTACCGGAATGCCTCGCCCTTTTAACAAATCTATTGCGAACATATCAGACCGACCTCATAGCAAGACCGGCGGCAACCGCCATCGCCGGACCGCTTTTTTGAAGAAGCTCCACGCACTCTATTCCCGCCTCGCAGCGCATCTTTTCAAACGGGTTCCACAGCGTAACTTTCTCCGAAAGCTGTTCTGCCAGCAGTTCGACAAAACCCTCAACCAGTGCGAAGCCGCCGCAGACGAATATCTCTTCAACGGCGGCAGATTTTTCGTGTGTCGCATAATAACGAAGTGTGTCGGTGACATCTGCAATCAGTTTCCGGCAGGCCCTCGAGAGGTTGTCGCCGAGTTCCAGCCGAAGCTGCCTTGTTTTTTCGCTGCCGGTCAGCACGCTGACGATAATCTCCGCCGGAACTTTGTGTTCCGCCGCTATTTGCCTGATGATGTTGCTTCCGGCGTAAGCTATGTCGCGAACAAACGGCACGCCCTCCTCATTCATAACCGCAAGCGTCGTATAGAAGCCGCCGATGTTCAAAACGGCCTTTGCCTTGCCGTCCCCGTCCTTTTCACATTCGCTTAAGCAGTTTAATAACGCCAGACCGTCGATATCCATCAGGGCACATCCCAGCGAAGCGCCCCCGGCGAGCTGGACCTTTCTTTCTATCAGCCTATTTGTCGCCGCTACCAGAACGCCGCTCACGCCGCCTTTTTCGCTGCCGGTCAGGCGATAGTCTACGGCGCCGTCTTCGATGCTGAAGGGACAAATCTGCCCCGCTTCAAGAGTTACCGCTTCTTCTACCTCTTCGGGCGGCATCTGCGGAAATTTGAAATACCGCACGGCAACCTCGGGGCCGCTTACCCCGCAGACCGCCAGCCGAATCGCAGTCCCGCTCGCCAGAACACTCTCGCGAATGGCCCGAATGGCGTTTATTTGTTTATGCTCCCCCTTGTCCGCCGTCCCATCGACAATGTTTACCATCGCCGCTGCCGTGACCGTATAACTGCCGTTTGTTCTGTGCATCTGGACCAGTTTGACCGCAGACGAGCCTATATCAAGACCTAAAATCTCTTCTTTGCTGAGGTTAAATAACCACCGCTTCCAGTCAAAACCTGAATGCCCTCTAATTGTTCTTTGACCAACTTTCAAACAACACCTCGTAATCTGCTATTATTCGTCCGATACGGATGCGGTTTCTTCCTGAAACCTGTGTATTTATCGACTTAAAAATGCGGTCGTTTTACTGGAAATTGCAATATGCAGATTTATAGAAGTGTATTTGATTTTATGACGGCTGGTCCGATAAATTCGGTGTCAATTACACATTACCCGCTGTTTTTGGTGTCTTCTTCTCACCTGCTCCGGTATCAGGAAATGTCTAATGCGGCCTTTGAAAATTATCGGTCGTGCGTCCTTTACAGCAGAGAACTCCGAAATCAGCATTACTCCTCATACCACCGTGTTACCTCAAAGTGTGCCCCGATATCATTAACCCCTGCATCGCTTAATGAGGCATTGTAATGAAGAGCGCCGCTTGCCATCTGTATGAAACTTTTGCCCATAACAGAACCATAAACGTCAACGGAATTCCGGAATTTGATGTCTGCATTCGGAGCATAAATTGCTCCATAAAATTGACCCCCGTTCATAAGGTCGATGCTCTTACAACTGTTAAGGCCGAATATCTGGAATTTTTTAGAGTCTTTGCTGAAATTGTTAAGAAAACTGCCATTTTTGCTTGTAATATCTCCCCCCACGTACATAGTTAAAGAAGCGTTAGGATTTGTCTTTGCATCCACCACGTCCAGTTGAGCGGCATTATCAAGATTTACGTTGCCGGAAACATAAATAGTGACGGGCTGGTCGACTTGGATTATCTGGCCGTTCGAAAGGTCAAAGCTGTCGAACCTTGCGTCACTGCTTATTTTCTTGGTAGTTGATTTAATCGTCGATTTCGGCAGCTTCGTCAAATAATCCGGCACTGTTATCGAGGGGAAATTATATGACTCTGTTATAGGATAAATTTCGCCCGTGACTTCCGCACCGCTCCCCTCATTTACAACAACATCAGGGTCTCCGCCGGCGCCTACCGCAATATCACCGTTTATAATTACGCCGTTTTTTATTACCAAAGCCCCCGGTGCGGTGCTGTCTGTCCCTATTAGTATATTTCCATCACCAGCATCGTTATTGTAACTGTCCACGACAGTCCCGCTTTTCAATTGGATGCTTCCAATCGTAAAAACCGCCCCTTCTTCGAACAGTCCCGCAAGGTGCAACACTGAGCGCACCGTTTTTTCGACCCGCCCGTATTTCCCGATAGATTCAATAACATAACCACTGTTAATATTCCCCGTAACCGCATAACTGAAAGTTGCATCGGAGTTCGGCAGCCTTTCATTTGTCGTGCTCGGCAGAGCCCCTTCCGACCACGGTTTTACCGCCAGCTTCTTGTTCATCTCGAAAAGTGCCTTTGTCAGTCCCGAATCTGCGGCACACTTGGCCGATATTTCCGAAGCGGCCCGAACTGCCTGAAGCCGACCCTGAAGGCCAAGATTCAACAGCCCGACACCTATTGCAATTAATATCACAAATGCAATCAGAACTACGGATATCGCAAAACCGGCATCTTTTCTCTGCAACAAACTTTTCCTGTTCATCGTAAACTCCCCTTTATAATTTTGCTATTGATTGTGCATAAAGGCAGATGATATGACTGTAACTGCCTGCGAGCCGTCATTGAGTGTCAGCATCATTTGTATAGACCGCCCGCTCGCTTTGAAAACGCAGGCGGAAACGTTTTCACTGATAATCTTTGTGGCCAGCGCCTCTTTAGGGTTCAGCCTGCCATACTCAACAAGAAGACGGCCTTTACTGTCCCCGCTGCCTGCCGTATAACTAAAACGCGCATAACTGTCGACAACACCGCTGCTTGCGTCCCCGGCATAATAAACCTCAACCCAGTCACTGCTTTCACTTAACAGGAACTTTTCGCCGCTGGCTTTGCGCACCACGGCATCAAACTCTTTTGCCGCAACATAGCTGTCGGTTGCCGCATCGGAATATATACGATTATACATAGCACCCCACGCTCGCTGGCTGTCAGCCACTATAAAACCGACAGCTACTATAACGACAGCCGCAATTGCTAAGGCTATTACCAGCTCCAAAAGCGTGAAGCCGCTTCGAACCGTAATCTTCCGCCTGGATATTTTTTTCAGATGATACATACGCATATTCTATTTCACCACGTATGTTGACAGCTCAAATAAACCATACTCATCGGCCTCGCCGTTAGGATTGGGCATATATTCCCCTTCCCCGCCGCGTCGCGGCCAAGCTGTGGCGACGTTCAATATTCTCATTCCGCTGCTGTCATCTTTCCACGACAGGGTCGCATAGCAGCTAAAGCCATTTATCACGACTCTGTATTTTCCCAGGAGGGTAAAATCTTCAGACGGCTCAGGCCCCGCCGTCTTTTGTGCAATCGACATCGCCGAACTGAATTGCACAACCGGGCTAAAACTGCTTGCGCCTTTAGCGCCACGCCAGCTTTCGCAGAGTAACTCGCTCATCCTTGCCGCCGTTGCCTGCATAGTCGCCCTTCGCGAATCCAAAACGGTGTAATATCTGTATCCGGCGGTCCCTATCGCCATTACCGCCAGGATGACGGCCGCTACCATCACCTCAGTTAATGAGAACCCTTTGCGCAAACAAGCTTTTTTAGCTCTAAAAATCATATCTCAGCATTTACCCCTGCCTGTGTCTTTAAAGAACACAAGGTGGCTATGGTCTTTGTATGACCATAGCCACCATTACTCCGGCGAGACTGACCGCTCTGATAAACCTTTTCTGCCCGGCAGATGTAATCATTCTCATCATCCTCCCCCTGCCTCCGGAATGAGGAGAAATCTCACGTTTCATTTTCGGCCTTGCCAAATTACATTTAGGATTACTCGCTGTGCCCCCTAGGGGCTGGGTGGCCGAATCTATTCCGTCTCAAATTACGGCGTTACCGTCCAGGCGCCGTTGGCAGCCAATACTCCCGTCCCGCTGGGCCCGCCGCTCTTGGTGGAGGTAACCGTAACAACGCACGTGCCGGCAGCGCCGTCAACAGCCGAAATTACATAGTCTTCCTGGTTGAAATAAGTGCCGTCGAGGTCTGTGGCGCTAAAACCTAATGTCGCTCCGACTGTTCCGAGGTCGCCCGTAATGTCGGCGTAATTCCAGGTAGGCCCTTTCTCAGCTATGTAAGCCCGAACCGCCGTTCTTACCGAGCCGGCCGAGGCGTTGGCCTCTGACCATTTCGCAGCGTCTATCCGGCCTCGCATAATCGGGACCGCCACCGCAGCCAGGATTCCAACAATCAGAATTACCACCATAAGTTCAATCAATGTGAAGCCTTTTCTGTTTCTCATTTTCATCTCTCCTAAAAACTTGTTTACCAAAAAATAATTATGTCGGCCCTTGTTTTACAACCATCGGCCAAATCGCCTGCCGACTGTATTTTGTTTTTAATTTTTCTTGTTCCCCGCATTACTTTGCTATGTTTGACATCGAGAAAACCGGCAAATACAGTGCAATCACTACCGTCAATACAATCACGCCTACCGTTACAATCATTATAGGCTCAAGGAGGCTCATCACTGTGCCTACAGTCGTATCGACTTTTCGTCCGTAGTAATCGCTGGTCTTGTCCAGCACCTTTGCCAGCGACCCGCTCTCCTCGCCGACCTGCACCATTTTGACGACCATATTCGGGAAAAAACCGGATGAACCGAGGCTTAAGGAAATATTCGAGCCTTCGACGATTCGCTCCTGCGTTTGTGTTATCGCCCCTTTTATTACATCGTTATTGGTCATCGTGGACAGGATATCGAACACCTCCAGCACCGAAACGCCCGCCCCAAGCAGCGCCCCCATAGTCTTGCAGAACATCGAAACAAAAGCCTGGCTGATTATCTTTCCCAGCAAAGGCACGCCCAGAACTGTTTTGCAGAAAAAATAATGTCCCTTTTTGGTCCTCGAAACAAGAACCAAAAAAATCGCCGTCAGCAGCACAATGCCGGTAATGTAAACCGCATTGTACCGCAGCGCATCATAAACGGCTATGAACGCCTTTGTGAACGCAGGAAGCTGTCCCCCAATCTGGTCGAATATCGCCCGGAACCGCGGGATAATAAACACCATTATGAACACAATTATCAGCACAATAAACGTAAATATAAATACAGGATAAGCCATCGCCCCCTTGACCTTTTTTGCAAGCTTGTCCCTGTCTTCAAAATACTCCGCCAGCCTTCGCAGCGCTTCGGGCAGATTGCCGCCCGCCTCGCCGGCCAATATCATTGCATAGAACACACGGTTGAAAACGCTCGGAAATGCCGAGATGCTTCGCGAAAAACTTTCTCCTTTGCGCATCTTGTCCAGCACCTGCCGCAGGACCTGCCGGAGTCGCAGGTTCTCTGCGTCCTCCGCTATGGTCTCCATCGCCGTCGTAACGGGAATTCCCCCCTCTAACATCGTGTTCAGTTGCCAGCATACTGCCGCTATATCGGATGACTTGACTCGTTTCCTGTTGAGCCTGAGGCCGGTTTCTCTGCTTGTCCCGGATGTTTCCTTTACGCTGATTGGCGTAAAACTCTGCTCACGAAGCCAGGCGACCACATCATTAGGACTTACCGCCTGTTTGGCGCCCTCTCTTCGCTGCCCAGATACATCTCTGGCAATATACTTATAAGTTACCATTTATCGTACCTTATAAAAAAGCGTCTTTGGCTGTTTATTCAACATCGGCTTTACAAAACCGCCGGTTTAGCAGAATCCCGCCCCATAGCGACAAGCAGTAAGTTATCCCTTTATGTTCTCCGTGAAAGTCGTGCTTAGAACCTCTTCAGCGGTCGTTAAGCCCTGTAATATCTTGCTTACGCCGCTCTCCAGCAGTCCCCCATATCCCTTTTGACGGGCCATCGCTCTTATTTTCGACTCCCTCTCGCCGGCAACAAGCGCATCACGCATATCATTGTCCATAACCAGAAACTCAAATATCGGCACTCTGCCGTAATAACCCGTGTCCCCGCAGGATTTACACCCTTTTCCGTGATAGAAAACGGCATTTTTGTGTTCAGCAGGATTAATCTTCAGACTTTTGAGAACCTCCTCGCTGAGCTTTACAGGCTCTTTGCAGTGGTCGCAGATTTTCCTTACAAGCCGCTGTGCTATAATCAGGTTCAGCGATGATGCCAGCAGATACGGCTCGATGCCCATATAAACCAGCCTGCTTATCGCGCTGGGCGCATCGTTCGTGTGGAAGGTGCTTAGAACAAGATGACCTGTCAGCGATGCCTTTATCGCAATCTCGACCGTCTCTTTGTCGCGAATCTCGCCTATAAGAATTATGTCAGGGTCCTGTCTTAAAATCGCACGCAGACTGACGGCAAAATCCAGACCTATCTCCGGCTTGACCTGAATCTGATTGACACCGCTCAGCCGGTACTCAACAGGGTCTTCAACGGTGGTGATATTTTTTGTCGGATGTCTAATGTAATGTAATGCCGAGTACAGCGTGGTGCTTTTTCCGCTGCCGGTAGGCCCCGTGACAATTATGATGCCATAAGGCTGTGACAGTATCTTCTTAAACTCCTCGAGCAGATTCGGCTCAAATCCGAGCTGGTCTATATTATGGCTTGTGGCCGATGCGTCCAGAATTCGCATAACCATCTTCTCCCCGTATATCGTCGGAATTGTCGAGACGCGAATATCTATATTTTTGCCGGAAGCCTTTATCTTGAACCGCCCGTCCTGCGGCAGCCGCCGCTCCGCAATATCCATCTTCGAAAGTATCTTTATCCTTGTTACTATCGCAGCCTGCATCTTTTCCGTCGGCGGTATCATATCTCGCAGCGCGCCGTCAATTCGCATCCGAATAGACATCGAATACTCCTGCGGCTCAATGTGAATATCGCTGGCCCTGCTCTTGGCCGCCTGGCTCAGCAGCAGGTCGACAAAACGAATCACCGGTGCTTCGCCCGCAGCCGCCTCCCCACTGATTTCCTCTTCCACAACATCCCCTTCAGGAAGCTCTAACGGCGCATCTTCCTTGTCGACCTCATTCTTCACAAGGTCGCGAATCCGCTCCTCCTCCGCCTCGGAGCCGTGATAAATCATTTCTATTGCCCGCCGAATCTCCTGATGTGAGCTGATTAACACCTTAATCTGACGTTTTATCCTCGGCGCTATCGTGTCTATTGCAATAACGTCAAGCGGGTCAGCCATTGCGATGGTTATTTTATTGTCCGCTTCACCGACGGCAACCAGGCAAAATCGCTTGGCAATACTTTCAGGCAGTATCCGGGCAACTTTCATATCTACCCCGGAAATGTCTTCGAAGCGAACGTATTCCAGTGAGAGATGTTCCGCAAGAGCTAAAGTGACTTGTTCATCGCTGAGGGTTTTCAGCCGAAGCAATGCTTCACCAAGCCGACCGCCTTTCTCACGCTGCTCTTCCAGCGCCTTGGTAAGCTCGTCTCGGCTTATCAGGCTTTTTGAAACAAGAAATTCCCCGAATAAAACTTCGGTCTTTGTTTTATGGGTAGAGCCGTTCTTTACCGCTTCCATTATGCTCCTCTTCGCAATAGTGCCATTTACTAAAGTTTCTCCCGGCAGATTATCGATGCATCGGCCGGATAAAACCGCACCTTTTTCGCGTGTTTAAAATATACTATAAAAAGTATCGGCTGCAAAAATCAGTAACTCTTGCACCAGCAGCAAATTAAGTCAAAAAACTTGTTTCCTGCGCAGTAAAATTGTCACCCCTATTTTCCGATAGCGGTTTTATGGGACGGTCAAACAAACCACTTTTATTTCACAGACCATATTTTTTTAGCTCGTTATCAGACATTCACCGCTGTCTGTCTCCGCCATATTTCCGCCATCACCGCTGCGGTAATAATACAAATGAACACAAATGCCGCCGCCGGTATCGCCGCCCTTTCGCCGAAATACTTAAGCGCCAGTATAGTCCCCAGACCCGCATTCTGCATCCCAACCTCAATCGACAGCGTCCGGCACTTTCTTACATCCATCCTGAAAAGCACACCCGCCCAGTAGCCCCCTATCATTCCCCAGACATTCAGTATCAAATCCGCTGCCACAATCGCACCTGTCATCATAACTAAGTAATTCTTGTTAAGGGCTATGACCAGCGAGCAGATAAATACTATGAATGTCACCGATATGGCCGGAAAAATCTCCAAAACCTTCTCTATTCTCTCCTTAAAGTAATACCTGATTGTGAACCCCCCTGCCAGCGGCGCTATAACCATCAGCAGCAGCCCGACCACCATTGACCAGAAATCGAACTCAACCGTCCTGCCGACCAGCAGGTAGACAAGTGCCGGCGTGCATATCGGACACAGTAACGTCGAAACGGTTGTCAGCGAAACCGAATACGCCACGTCGGCTTTTGCAACGTAACTTATCACCCCGCTCGACATCGCCTCAGGCGCAGCAGCCGTCAGTATCAGGCCCGCACCGATTTCCGGCGGCAGATTAAATACCCTCGCCAGCACATACGCACCTGTCGGCATAATGAGAAACTGTGCGACCGTGCCTATAAGGACGACGCCCGGCCTTTGTAATATCTTTTTGAAATCTTCGACCTCCAGCACTGCACCGATGCCGAACATCGTAAAGCCGAAAAACCAGTCCATATAAGGCTTCAGACTTACAAACGGCGAAGGATACAAATACGCCACAACCCCGAACGTTACTACCCACACGGCAAAATACTTCGTATAAAAAGACAACACCTTTCTGAACATAAGCCGTAAGTTTAATCCATCGGCCCTGCCGTGCCAATAAATTTATACCGCTCAAAAGGCCTTCCCTGTCAATATAAAATAAAAAAACCCCGCATAATGATTGCGGGGTTTGACGTAAATATAAGGAAGAGGTTTTACGTCTGTGTCATTTGTCTTTTTGTGGCAGGGTTATCACAACAAACCTTGTATAACCCTCATCCCTGATTAGCAGCAGTATAGTGCCGCCCTTGGCCGATTCTTCAATCGCTTCCCTGAACTCCTTGGTGTTCTTGACGGGTTTGCGGTCAATCTCCATAATCAGCGTCCCCTGCGAAATGCCCGACAGTTCTGCCAGTGAACCCTGCTCGACCTGTGTTACAACTACACCGCTCATCCCCTCATAACCTAATCGTTCCGCCAAATCATCGGTGAGGTTCTGAACCGTAAGACCCAAATCTTCCACCATTTGCGATTTGCCAATCGCAACTTTCTCTTTTGCCGGCTTTTCGGCAAGCTCAACCGTAAATTCTCTTCGGCTGCCATCCCGAAGCACGACCATCTGCACCTTGGCGCCGGGCTTCTTCATCCCTATACGGTTCTGCAGTTCATTGCTTCTATCAACAGGCTGGCCGTCAATCTCGACAACTACATCCCCGGCTTTTATCCCTGCCTTCTCTGCTGCCAAGCCTTTGGTAACCTCCGAAATAAGCACCCCCCTGGTCTCCTTTAAATTAAAGGACTTCGCCAAACTGCCGTTAAGGTCCTGGATAACAACGCCGAGAAAACCACGCTCCACCGTCCCCTTGGACACGAGCTGGTTATAAACATTCTTAGCCATATTTATCGGTATCGCCAGCCCGATACCCATATTCCCGCCCGTGCTGCTGACAATCGCTGCGTTGATTCCGACCACCTTGCCGTCAAGATTCAGCAGCGGCCCGCCCGAATTGCCGAAATTTATCGCTGCATCGGTCTGGATAAAATCTTCATATCTCGCCAATTGCCCGTGCATACTCCTGCCTTTGGCGCTTACTATGCCCGCAGTAACGGTATGGCTCAGGCCCAGCGGATTGCCGATGGCGATTACCCATTCGCCCACTTCGAGCGTGTCGGAATCCGCAAATTCCAGATAAGGCTGATTACTCGTCTCTATTTTTATAACCGCCACATCGGAATCGGGGTCTGTGCCGATGACCTTCGCCTTGAACTCCGTATTCTCCCCTAACTTGACCGTGACCTTTTCAGCGCTGTCTACAACATGATTATTCGTCAGGATATATCCATCGGGTGAAATGAGAAACCCCGAGCCGCGGATTGACTGCCGGGGTTTTTGCTGCTGCTGCTGTTGTCGTCTCTGCCGGGGACGCCCATAAAAAAAGTAATCAAAAAAATCTTCGTCGAACGGGTCTGTCGGCCCCCCGAAAGGCGATTCTCGCATCGATGGGTATTCCTGCTGCCTGATGGACTTTTCCGCCTCGATTCCTACCACCGCAGGTGACGCCTTTTCGGAAATCTTCGCAAAGGCCTTGCCCATCTGGCGAAGCGCATCAATCGGGCTTGAATTCTGGTCGACCGCAAAAACCGGCCAAGACACCCCCAAAACCAGAATCACTAACGCCCCAAAAACCAAAGAAAATCGCACAGTCGTATTTTTCATTTTCTGACCTCCAAATCTTTCATTTCATTAAGCGGCTGACCCGCCTATTCTTTGACGGTAAAAACTTAAAGCAAGTTTAATACGATTTTATTATCCCCCTGTTCACTTTTCCAAAGGCTTTTTTAGCATATTAGCAAATAAAATGCAACAAAAAATGTCTCAAAATACGCTGCAAAACAGCTTTCCAGAAGAAACATTTTTCAGCCCGTTTATAGTGCAGAAAAGCCCTGATTCCTGCCGATATAAGTTAAGTTTTTCGGCGAAATAGCAAGATAGTTGCATCTGAAAGGTGCTTTTTTATAGGACTTAACAGGAATTTACCCCCGTGAAGGCAAAAAAATCTTACAGGATAGCCGTTGAATGTATTGCAATAGCGATTTTAGCCCTGCTTTTTTGCAGTTGTTTAAGCTTTGATATCGGCGACTGGCCCAGCCCCTTCGTCTACCCGCACAACTGCCCGACACGCAACTGGTGCGGCCCGATAGGCGCATTTTTTGCCTATAATTTGCTCTACTACATCGGTCCGGGCGTCTTTATCGCTCTGATTTCAGCGATTTGCTTTCTCTTCGCAAGGCTCGCCTATTCAAACCTCACCCAGCCTGTCCTGCGGACAGTCGGTATGGCACTTCTTACCATTGCCGCCTCCGCAAGTTTCTATTTTTTCTGGCCTTATAACCTTTATCATTTCCCCTTCGGCTCAGGCGGTATCCTCGGCGTTGGCGCCGCACATCTCCTGCGAACCCATTTCGCCGCTCTGGGAACATTCATACTTATCGCAGCCACCTGGATTGTCGGCAGCATACTGCTCGCAGACACCATCGTCCTGATAATACTGGACAGTCTCGGCTTTGTCCTGCGAAAAACAGCCGGCGCCGCAGTGCCGGCCTGGTCAGCCGCTAAGCGACAGTCCGAGGTCTTCGGCGAAATATGGCAAAAATTAAGCGCAAAGCAAAAACTCCAGACATCCCTTGCCGATTCATCGGCACTCGCAAGGGACATCAAGCTCGAAGAAAATTTTGAAAAAATCGTCGGAACCGTCAAACCCGAAGAGCCTAAGATACTACTGCCTCTGCGCCCGGTATCTCCGCCGGCCCGTAAGAGCGACCAGCCTTCTACGCCGACCTCCTATGATAATTATATTCTGCCGCCTTTGGAACTGCTGGCTGAGCCGCAATACAGTTTCGCCGCTGTTCAGGAAAAGGTCATCAAGGCGAAGGCCGGCGCCCTCGAAAAACTGCTCAGCGAGTTTAACATTAACGCTCACGTGGTCGCCGCAGATACCGGGCCCGTTATTACAATGTTCGAGCTGGAGCTCGCCGCAGGCGTCAAGGTAAGCCAGATTTCCTCGCTCTCGAACGATATGGCACGCGCGCTCGGCGTAGGCGCAGTTCGAGTCGTCGCTCCTCTGCCCGGAAAACACACCATCGGCATCGAGGTCCCCAACAGCGAAAAAGAAAAAGTCCGCATAAAAGACCTGTTCCAGCTTGCCGGCGATAAACCACAGAGAATGTACATTCCTCTCTATCTCGGTAAAGATTCCGCCGGCGAAGCCCTCGTCGAAGACCTCACCGTTATGCCGCATCTGCTCATCGCAGGCACGACCGGCTCAGGCAAAAGCGTCTGCATAAACAGCATTATCACCAGCATCCTGCTTACCAGGCGCCCCGACGAAATCAAACTGATTCTGATTGACCCGAAAATGGTCGAAATGACCGCCTTTAACACCATCCCGCACCTGATGTCCCCCATAGTCACCGAAACAAATCGCGCCGTCCAGATACTCGAATGGGCAACCGTTAAGATGGACGAGCGTTACGCTATTCTTGCTGAAGGCAGGGTGAAAAATATCGCCGAGTATAACAGCCTCGGCGCAGAGGAAATCATCAGGCGATTCAGCCCCACCAGCTCCGATGAAGAGGCCAAAATCCCCAAAAAACTGCCTTATATCGTCATAATAATCGATGAGTTGGCCGACCTGATGATGACCGCCGCAAAGGAAATAGAGGCCTACGTCGTCCGTCTCGCGCAGAAAAGCCGCGCAGTCGGCATTCACCTTGTCCTGGCCACCCAGCGTCCCCAGGCCACCGTCGTTACCGGCCTGATAAAATCGAATATGCCCACGCGCATCGGCTTCCGCGTCGCCGCAAAAATGGATAGCCGTATCATTCTCGACCAGAACGGCGCAGAAACTCTGCTCGGCGAAGGCGATATGCTCTTCCTCAAGCCCGGCACCAGCGACCTCATACGCGCTCAGGGGACATTCGTCGATGAGCAGGAGGTCAAACGCATAGTCAAGCACCTCAAGGAAATCGCCGAGCCGCAGTTCCACGCCGAACTGACCCAGCTTAACCGGATAGATGCCTCTGATATGCCCAGCGATGAGCTTTTCGATGACGCCGTCCGGATTATCATCGAATCCAAACGCGGCAGTGTCTCGCTGCTCCAGCGAAAACTCAGTATCGGCTACGCACGCGCCTCGCGGATTATCGAAATGATGGCTGCTATGGGCGTCCTCGGCGAATACAAGGGCAGCCAGGCAAGAGAGGTCATAATGACGCTCGAAGAATATGAAGACCTCCGCAGGCAGCAGGCCGCCGCCGAAGCCGAAGAGGAATCGGCGGACTCATCGCACGATACCGAAGATGCTGACGATGATGAGGAGGAGGACAAAAAATCGCACTCTCACTCCTATATCAATGAAGGCGGGCGACGCTACGTCTCCACCGACAACGAAGACGAATAATTTGTAAGCTGTCTCCCCTCTATGCTATTTTTTCGCCGGCACCAGCCGAAGTGTCACCTTGCCCTCTGCAACAGTCATCTTCTCCACTTTTATCATCCTACCCTCGATACTAAAAAAGGAATCTACCGGCTCATCGTTCAATAACATTCTGATTACAAGCCCGCTGATATCCTGCGTCTCCGCCGCTGCAATCTGCTCCCCGTATATCCTTTTGGCTAATCTCCTTGCAAACGGCGTAATGCTCAACGCCCCGATTTTTATTTTCGTCAGCCTCAGATTCACAGAATTTGGCTCGCTTATCCTCGGCTCCACGATAAAACTGGCAACAAACCTCATCCCGCCCAGGTTTACCGTCCCCATCAGCAATATTTTTCCCGGTGAAAAAACCACCATCGGCTTCGAAAATCGCGACCTGCTGTCTTTATGCCGTCTGACAACCTCATTTATGCCTCCCTGCGTAACAACCACCTCGAACGGCTCGCCTCGCTGCGAACCATTGTAAATCGCCGGCAACAGCTCGTTTGTCAGATACATACTAATGCTGTTATCAGACCTTATATAGACCGGATGATAAGCCGCCGGCCTGTGAAACAGCAGAATAAGAATAAACACCACCACCGCCAGGCCAATCAAAAGTTGCCGTTTGCGCCTCTCGCTCAGTTTTATTTTTCCGCTATTTTCCAAATTTACCTCTCTAAATCGATTTCTGTCTTGCCCTTAACCGCCTGAAAGATTATAGTGTTTCAATTAGCCGCAGTGAAAGATTATTTTTAGCGATGCGGATTTGATAAAAAGAAAGGAAGGTTTACTGAAGTATGCCGAACCATTTTGCCGACCGGCTTTGTGCCGCCGTAAAGAGTAAGAAAACCTCGTTGATTGTGGGTCTCGACCCTGTTTACAGCCGACTGCCCGATGCGATAAAAACTCATCGCGATATGAACGATGAGTTCGACGTCGACGCTGCCCTCGATGCCATATTCGATTTCTGCAAGCAGGTGCTGCGCATCGTTGCACCGATGGTGCCCGCCGTGAAAATAAATATCGCCTTCTTTGAAAAATACCTCTGGGAAGGTATCGAAAACTATTATTCGCTTATTACCGAAGCCGACAATCTCGGCCTGGAGGTAATCGGCGATGTAAAACGCGGCGATATCGACCACACCGCCGAGTATTACGCCGCAGCGCATCTCGAAAATCCTGAGCTGGCCGGCCTCGAAGACGTCATCACTCCCGATGCCATCACCATCAACGGCTTCGCAGGCGCCGAGACCATCGAGACCTTCGCTAAAACCGCCGACCAGCAGGGTAAAGGCGTCTTTGTCTGGGTCCGCTCCAGCAATCCTTCTGCCGCTGCCATCCAGGACTTCGCCGACTCTGCCGGCCAGATGATGTATGAAAAAATAGCCGAAATCATAAGCCAGGTCGCCGACCAGCCCGCCAGAATCGGAAAAAGCGGTTACAGCAATATCGGTATGATTGTCGGCGGCACAAGCCCCGATGTTACTACCGCGCTTCGGGAAAAATACCCCAAAACGCTGTTCCTCGTCCCCGGCTACGGCTCACAGGGCGCTTCCGCCGCCGACTGCGTCCGCTTCTGCAAACCGGACGGCAGCGGCGCCCTGATAAACGCCTCACGCTCGATAATCTACGCCTACGAAAGGCCCAAATACAAAGACCAGTTCGGCGACAACTGGAAAAAATGTATCGAGCAGGCCGTCATCGACACCAAAATCGACCTCGCAACCGCAATGCAGGCGTTGGTATAATATTTAGTCTATGGAAACGCCAAACAGCGAAATGCAGCGCTCTGATTTTATCCGAGACATCATTAACGAGGACATAAAAACCGGCAAATACGAAGGCCGGGTGCATACGAGATTTCCGCCGGAACCGAACGGCTACCTCCACATCGGCCACGCAAAGAGCATCTGCCTGAATTTCGGCATCGCCGCAGATTACAAAGGCTTATGCAACCTCCGCTTCGACGATACCAACCCCGAAAAAGAAGAGCAGGAATACGTCAACTCCATTATGGATAACGTCCGCTGGCTCGGCTGGGACTGGCAGGACAGGCTCTATTTCGCCTCCGATTATTTCGAGCAGATGTATCAATATGCCGTCCAGCTCGTAAAATCGGGCAAGGCCTACGTCTGCGACCTCAACGCCGACCAGGTGCGGGACTATCGCGGCACGCTCACTCAGCCCGGCAAAGACAGCCCGTATCGCAATCGCTCCATCGAGGAAAATCTCGACCTCTTTGAGCGTATGCGGGCAGGCGAATTTCCCGATGGCTCACGCACCCTGCGGGCAAAAATCGATATGGCCCACCCAAACCTTAATATGCGAGACCCCGTTATGTATCGTATCCTGAGGGCCACACACCACCGCACGGGCGACAAATGGTGCATATACCCGATGTATGACTGGGCACACGGCATAGAAGATTCCATCGAAAAAATCACACACTCGATATGCACCCTCGAATTTGAAAACCACCGCCCCCTGTATGACTGGTTTCTCGACCAGCTCGGCGTTTATCACCCGCAGCAGATTGAATTTGCCCGCCTCAATCTCACCTATACCATAATGAGCAAACGCAAACTGCTGCAATTAGTTCAGGATGGCCTCGTGAAAAGCTGGGACGACCCGCGTATGCCCACCATTTCCGGTATGCGCCGCCGTGGTTATTCACCTGCCTCCATAAGAAACTTCTGCGCCAGAATCGGCATAAACAAATTCAACAGCACCGTCGACGTCGCGCTGCTCGAACACTGCGTCCGGGAAGACCTGAACAAAACCAGCCCGCGAGTAATGGCTGTCCTGCGCCCTCTGAAGGTCATTATTGACAACTACCCCGAAAACAAAACTGAGGAAATGGACGCTATAAATAATCCCGAAGACCCATCCGCAGGCACCCGCAAAGTCCCCTTCTCGAAGGTCTTGTATATCGAGCGGGACGATTTTATGGAGAACCCGCCCAAAAAATTCTTCAGGCTCGCTCCCGGCAGAGAAGTTCGCCTGCGCTACGCCTATTTTGTTACCTGCACAAACGTAATCAAGAACGCCGCAGGTGAAATTGTCGAGCTGCACTGCACTTACGACCCTGCCACTCGCGGCGGCGACGCCCCCGATGGCCGAAAAGTCAAGGCAACTCTGCACTGGGTCTCCGCCGCTCACGCCATCAAGGCCGAAGTCCGCCTTTACGACAATCTGTTCACAAAAGAAAACCCCGATGATGTCCTGCAAGGCTCCGATTTCAAATCTAATCTGAACCCGAATTCACTGGAGATTCTGAAGGATTGTTTCCTTGAGCCGTCCCTGGCAAATGCGACCTGTGGTGAGCAAAGTCGAACCAAACCATCGGACAGATTCCAGTTTGAAAGGCTTGGCTATTTCTGCCTCGACCCCGACAGCACAGCCGGCAAACCGGTATTCAACCGAACCGTGTCTTTAGTCGACACCTGGGCCAAAATCCAAAAGGCGCAGCAATCTTAGCAGTATTATCTTACCTTGGTCCGAGTTATTTCACCTCAACTACCTCGAAAACTATATAGTGCGGTGTGCAAAGTTCTTCCCTTCTGATGCCCACGGCTCTGTCCATTTCAATTTGTTGCGGAAGGGCACGGTCTTTTAAATCGTAAAAAACAAGAAGGCTGCCGACCTCAACGCCGCCTTCATTGGTAAAAAGGTTCTCTGCCAGCCGCACCCTGCTCATGGAATCTTCCGGCAACAGAAATTGTAGCCGGTCGACATTATAGTCCTCTATGTAAACGGGTTTGTTATTATAGTCAGCAATCTTGTTCGCCAGAGGTCGTAAATCAATGAAGTCCCAGCTATTATCATACCGTCCGCCGACATAAACAGATGCCTGCGGAATCCCCTTGTCTTGCAGAAAATTGTAGAAATAGTTTGTACCTGTCGCAGCAATATTAATTATCACTATCGCCGCCCCCAATCCTGCTCTAACCACTTTCGGATAAACCGGCAGCGCCGATGCAAGAAGCAGAGGCACAAACCATAACGGCAAAATCCATATTCTGGAGCCTATAGCGTCCTTCGGCGTAATCACCAACGTTCCCAAAAAGCTTAGAATCATACAGGCTGCCGCGGCAATCCACATTCTCCTGCTTCGAGGCGACACATCACGGCGAAAAATAACACTCGCCGAACCGAGAACACACAAAGGCAAAAACCAGTTAACAGAAAAAATCGTTCTGCCGCAGGCCCTTATGTAAAGACCATCGCCGCCCAATGTATATACTATATTCAAAAACGCTTCGGAAAAATTGCTATGTACTGTCTCTCTGATTTCTGGAAACAAAGGGTAGCCAAGAACTGCCACGCCATACAACTTAGGTACAGCCCCAATTAGCACGCCGGCGGCGAACCATAGCAAAATGGCCGGTATCTTCGCCGGCTTCATTCGTGATGCAATGATATAAACGACAGTAACGCTTGCTGCTGTGGGCACAAAAATAATATGGTTCCAGCACCCCAGAAAAAATAACAACCCCGTTATAAGGCAGCCGGCCCGCCTGACCCACTTCGATTGTCCCTTCATTCCGAAAACATAAAAACACCATATCCCTCCGAACAAAAATAATGGGTTCATCGCATAATTCTCCCCTGCAATTCGTGACATAACCACAAACGCTGGCAGCGTTACGAGAAACCAAACCGTCCACAACGCTTCGCCAGGCGATATTCGTCTCAACACATCTCCATACGCCAACGCCGCAGCAAGATTAAAGACAACGCCGCTAATTCTGAGCGACCATATTGATTTACCAAAGAGACCGAAGCATGCGGCGATTAAGTAATAATGGACTGGAGATGTGTAAAAATTAAAGCAGCCTCGCATCAGTCGAAGACCGGCTTGTATCATCTCGGCCAACAAGCCAAATGTTGCCTCGTCACGATGCAAACCCGCCACATCAGACAGTCGAAATAACAATAGAAACGCTCCAACCGCTGTTGGCACCAACCACATCAGCAACCGGGGCAAATGTAACCAGTCTAACCTTCTAATGTCTGTTTTCTCCTGTGCGACCAATCCTTAGTATGTCCCTGTCTTTAATTTAATCGCTGTTCCACAAAGTTACAAAACCAGCAGCGACTTAGAAAACCGCCGCAAAATCTCAAATTCCTTCTCACTTGCCGAAAATCATCTTTATCGAAATAAGAAACAGCACCGCTCCGAATATTCTTTTTAAAATCAAATCCGGTATATTAACCGCGAACTTCGCCCCAAGCAGTCCGCCGACAAAAAATCCCAGACACACAAACATCGCCATCTTTATATCGACAAATCCCTGCTTCCAGTACATCCACGCTGCCAGCAGCCCTATCGGCGGCACCATCAAAGCCAGCGTCGTCCCCTGCGCCTGATGCTGTGACATACCGAACAGCAGAACCATTATAGGAATAATTATTATGCCTCCGCCGATGCCCAGCAGCCCGCTCAGTGCCCCCGCAACTAATCCCAGAACAATATAAAGTAGTAAATTGACCATAACCGGAAAATCCTTTCTTTACTTTTTCGCTATCGCCAAATCAGCAGCGCCAAATCGATAATAAATAAAAGAACAATAGTGACCTCCAGTATCATCATCCATAAATTGACCCTGTCCTGCTGCAGGATTTTGTAAAGCTCGCCGAGCGTTTTAAGTTTCTCATCGATAACGTCGTGCCAGTCGCCGAGGTGAAATCGGTTGGCGAGATTCTCGAAAATCCTCGCCAGGTACCAGTCGCCGAAAAACTTTGTGATATTTAGCAGTTCATCACTTAGTCTTGCCAGGTCAACATTAATTTCCCGCAGGTTCCGGTAGATATTTTGGCGGGCAGGCAGCCTCCCCCTCGCCACATCCCGATAAGCCATCTCCAGCGATTCATCGAGTATATGGTCGTATGCCTCCAGCTCGGCAAGCTGCACGTTCGCCAGCTCCATAATATGCAGCACGTCATCAAGACCGTCCCTGCCTACCACAAGCGCCGCGTCCCAGTCCACAACCACAAGGTCGCTGTCATAATAGCTGATATACTGCTCGGTTGATTCCCCCGCCTCCTGCTCCGACAATTGCGCAGCGTCTTGCTCTTCTGTCAGCAGTCCCGCAACCTCTCTGCGATTGGTCATCAGCCAGTCTTCCGCATATATTTTTTCCCCTTCCGCCGCCTGCGGCAGTTCGTATATGCAAAATACAGTATATGCCTCCTCCTGCGTCAGCTTTGACACCGGCCGGATGCAATATGGTATCAGCTCTCGCCTTATATTTTCTGCCAGTTCATATACCTCGTTTTCCATACTCCCGCCGGTTGCAAAACTTATATCGTGATAACCCACCAGTTCTCCGATGCTTCTTACCTCGAATGGCACACGCACCTGAATGCTGACAGAGCCTACGCTGAACAATTTCACGCTCCGCCGCACTTCAACGTCCCCATCCGGCCCTTTCTGCCTCTGCGGCGGCAGAACAACCGTCTGTGGCCGGTAGAAAAACGCATTCTTCGGACTGCGCTTGCTCTGCCCTGCCGTGTAGTCCTGTATCGGCTGAGAAAGCAGCATCCCCGAAGGCTTGCCCTTCATATCGTATGCCAAATCGAATGCGTAGATATATACGACCTCGCCTTTATATGCCTTGCCCATCAAAATATTCCTATTTTATCTATGAACAATGAACAATGAACTATGAACTATGAGCCACTCCAAACAGTTCCTTAAACTTTTTCCCTATATCATCGCTTTCGCACAATACCTGCCCGACCAGAACAGCCCTCACACCGATTTTCTTCAGCTTCTCCACGTCGTCCCTGTTTTTTATCCCGCTCTCGGCAACCAGTTCGTCTTTATTATCGACTAATTCCGCCAGTCTGCTTGTAGTATTCAAATCGACCCGCATCGTCGCAAGGTTCCGATTATTAATACCCAAAAGACTATAACCCTTCTTCGGAAAACCCACAAGGCTGCGAACCTTCATAAGCTCATCCGCCTCGTGCACCTCCAGCAGGGTCGTCAGCGTCAATTCAGCAGCCAGTATCATCATATCCATCAGCTCCGCAGGTTTTAACGCCTCCGCTATCAGAAGTATCGCATCGGCGCCGGCTGCGCGGGATTCGTAAATCTGCCACGGGTCGATGATAAAATCCTTCCGCAGTACCGGCAAATCTACCGCGTCCTTGATTTGCTCCACGTATTCGAGCCTGCCCTGAAAATATTTCTCATCGGTAAGAACGCTTATCGCATCGGCCCCGCACTTCTCATAAATCTTCGCAATCCCTCTCGGTTCGAAATCCTTGCGGATAATCCCCGCAGAAGGCGACGCCTTTTTGACCTCAGCGATAACGTTCAGTCCCCTGCTGTTTTGTTTCGTAACCGCTTTATAAAAATTCCGGCACTTTGGCAGCAGGCTGATTCGCTCCTTAAACTGCTCGACACTTTTTTTCGCCTTGCGGAGCTCCACCTCCGCCTTCTTATCACGAATTATTTCATCCAATATGCTCATTTAAACCGACCAAATCTCATTTCTTTTTTTGCTCTACTACCTTCACGTATGCCATCCGCACCTCGCCGAGCGTATGTTCGAGGACTCTCTTTTCCGCCTCGTTCAGATTGCCTTTGGTCTTTTCCTCCAGCGTTTCAAGCATATCGATATTGTATCTTGCCAGCTCAAGGTCCGGCTCTTTATCTTTTTGTCCCTCAATCTTAATCAGCCCCAGCGCAAACAGCGCCTGCGTAACAAGTATACTAATCAGCGCCGCAAAATCGCCTGCCGGCAGCGGCCCACGCTCCTGCTTTTCTTCTTTTTCAGCCGCCTCCTGTGCCGCCAGCACATCCTTTTCCTTTTTGGCCTCTTTCTTCCAGTCCTCATCAATTATGATTTTCTTTTCCTCTTTTTTCTCTTCAGCCATATCTTTTTCCTTTTGTCTTTTCACTTCCCGCGATATTTCTTCATACTCCTGTCTACATCTTTCTTTTGCTGCCGTTCAGTAATGGCCCTGCGCTTGTCATATTGTCTTTTGCCTCTTGCCAGGGCAAGTTCTGTTTTCGCCAAACCCCTGTCATTAAAATAAATCCGCAGTGGCACAAGCGTAAAACCCCGCTGCTGGAGTTTTGTCCTTATCCTGCGGATTTCGCTTTTGTGCAGAAGCAGTTTTCTTTTCCTCGCCGGCTCATGACCGGCCACGCCCGACTTGTCATACTGCGAAATCGTGGCCCCGACTAACCAGCATTCGCTCCCATCGACTCTTGCGTATGAACCTGACAGGTCCGCCTGCCCCGTCCGCAGCGATTTTACCTCGCTGCCCAAAAGTGCCAGCCCAGCCTCGAATTTGTCCACCAGCTCGTAATTGTGATATGCCTTTTTATTAACTACTGTCGGCGGCTGGCCGTTTTTGTCCTTGTGCGGCTTCGTCGTCATTACCTTATAATATCCTGCCTCCAAAGGTTTTGCAAGATAAGCAAACAAACTCCGCCGTCAGCCGGCCATAATCGCTTTACCAAACAAAAAAGGCTTTTCCTTTTCAGAAAAGCCTTTTTTAAGATATTTTTATCACAGCCACGCTGTGCTGGTTTCGTGCTGGGTCTGTTATCAGCCGTAGCTGACACCTAACCCAGCGAAGAAGAGGAGAGAGAGTTTCGATTTAATGTCTCTTATCTTTATCACGGCAAAGCCGTGCCTGTATTCCGCCGGACTTGGCAACCTCGCTTTAGGTCGTTTTATACCTTTTCGGTTATCAAGCCCAGCTTGGGGGGAGAAAACTCCTCGCGAGCTTCTATATTCTCACTGCCTAAACCTCAGGCCGTGACGCTCTCGCTTAGTATCCGGCTGAACGAGTCAGCCTACGCTTCTCTCCTTTTCGCAGCGCCTTCTCTTCAGAACGGGACATCGCTTTTATGGAGATGACGTCTCTGATACCAAGAATGCTTGCGACTGTTGCCCTGAAGAAGTCGTCTCCGACATCTTCGGTCAACACCGCAGACACTCCCAGGCTTCGGGCTGAGATTTCCTCTCCCCTTTTGCCAGGCCCTACCATAGCGATAGTCGGTATGTCGGGCTTGGCGGCTCGAAGCCTTCTCAGAAACAAGCCGTCTTTCATATCATCGAGGTCCCATCTGCTGATGACGCTGTTAACTCTTTCATTTTTCAAAGAACGGGCGGCCTCAGTGCCAAATTGAAACTTTATTACTCGTATCGGTAGTTCCTGCAGGGCTTCGTTTTTGCCGTTCAATCCGACCGTTAGTACCGTTGCCTGCACTAAAACTATCATTCTCCACTTTCCTTGCCTCTCTCTCTGTTGAAAACCGTTTCGAGTAACTTATGCCGCTTCGCTTATATATATGCGAAACCCGTGCCAGAAGACTTGTTCATCGTAAAAATTTTTATAACCGCCCCTCTTGAAAAGAGTTACAAACTAAAAAATTTTTTGCCCTCTCAAGGCAAACTTTTCCGAAGCGACCATTATGGTCGGCACAAATCTCCCGATTATTGCGGCAAGTTTTTGCCGGTGGGGACGTTAAGAAATTATCGACCGTTTTGGTCAGGGGTGGCCAAATTGGTCGGTGCGATATGGCTTTCCTGCAACTGTGGGGACATCGACTTGTTGCCCGCCGCAGGCCGGTTCGTAATCAGCCAGTGGTCTGCGATTCGGCCAAGAACGTATATCGGATGAACGTTCGCTTTTTTAACCTCCTCGAAGTTCTTTGTGCCGCTGACAAAACAGTAAACTCGGCTTTCACCGGCCATTAGTTCCATAAGCCTCTTTATACTTTCGGATGACGCTCTCCCAAGTTTCTCCGTCTTCGTGATGCCGGTATATAAAATAAACGACGGCACTCTGTTCGGCAAAAAACAAAATCTGCTCTCTGCAACCGTATCAGGCGGAACCAGCCTCGCCAGGACCCTCGCACTTAGCAATTCGTACCCCCTCATTGCAGTATGACCGAACACAAACAGCAAAATTATAATAATCCCCCCGAACGCCCATACAACAAATCCCCTCCTCTGGTCCCGCCGTATCGCTTCCGCCATCCGCCACACAGCAAGGCCGCCCACTCCCGCCGGCACAACAATCCACGGGTCTATGCACCCAAGCCATATCTCCGCACCCGTTAAAACCAGCAATATCATTAGAACAGTAAAGGTAAACGCACCGGCTGCGACGCTCATTTTCCTGTCGGGATGTGCCGGCTCAATCCATTCTGCGATAAGTGTCCCCGTTAGAACGGCCAGCGGCGGAATCGCCGGCAAAATATAACTCGGCAGCTTCGTCCCGCTGAACGAAAAGAAAACCACTATGACAATCACCGTCAGCCAGAGCATCAGCAGCTCAGGTCTTTCCGCCCGGCTGCGCCATCGCCGCGGAAAATACCTGGCGAAAACAGCCGGCAGATAAACCGTCCACGGCAGCAGACCCGCAAGAACTATCGGGATATATATGATGCCGGGCCAATGATGCTTAAATGAATACCCCGCGTATCGCTCCAGATTATGATGAATAAAAAAGTCATAAGCATAACCAGGCTCTCGCAGACTTATCGCCACATACCACGGTGCTGCTATAAGCAGATAAAGACCGATGCCGGGAATATTAAAAAAACCCTTGATTCGACCCGTTTGCCGGCTCAAAAGAAAATATACCATAACTATCAGCACAGGCAGCACAAGCCCCGCAGGCCCCTTGAAAAGTGTTGCAATCGCACAGAAAAAATAAAACCCCAACCATCCTCGCTCACGATGTGCAGGATTACCGTCCGCCGCAAAAAAGCACTCCCCCCGCCAGAACCACCACACTGCCGCCCACATCGCCGCCGTAAACGGCATATCCATCCGAAACCACCTCGCAATAAAAAGAAACTCAACGCTCGTGGCTAATATCAGGCCGCCCAGCAGACCCGCTGTCGCATTAAACATCCGCCTTCCGAATGCGTATGTCGTCAGCACCGCCGCAATTCCCGCCAGTGACGCCACTAAGCGACCGCTCAGTTCCATATTGCCCGTCAGCTTCCTCGCAGCTACCGTAAGCCAGAAAAATGGTGCAGGCTTGTCAAAATAAACCTCCCCGTCAAGATGCGGCACAAGCAAGTCGCCCGATTTTTCCATCTCATCGGTTATCTGGGCGCATCGGGATTCATCAGGGTCCATCAGGGGCAGCGTCCCCGCACGGAATAAAAACAGCGCCCCCGAAACCGCAACCAGCAAAACAATATGCCTCACTGTCTGGGATTTGTGATTTTGCATTTTTCGCTTCTAACGTCCGTGTCCAAAAAATCCGTCAGTTTGAACTGTTAGTATAACTAAATCCGCCGAACTGACAATCCAATTTTTAGGTTCTCTCGCAAAAAGGTATACGGGATGGTTACGTGGAAACGACGATTAAGGATTATTCTTCTTCGTCTTCTTTTTTCGATACTGGAATGTTCAGCTTTTCGATTAACCGGTTCAGGCTGCGACGCTCAATGCCCAGAATCCTTGCCGCCGCCATCTTGCGGCCTTTGGTAAAGTCCAGCGTCTGAATGATAATCCTTCGCTTGACCTCGTCGAGTGTCGGAAGCTCGCTTTTGGGATACTCTGCGGATTCGGCAATTATAATCTCGAACGGCAGTGCCGCCGCCGGAATCTCCCTGCCCACAGTCAAAACGTATGCTCGCTCAATGGCGTTGGACAGCTCACGAACGTTGCCAGGCCAGGAATAACTAAGCAAAAGCTCCTTTGCAGACTCGCTTAATACCTTCGACGGCTCATTATAAAGCGCCGATTGATTTGCAAGGAAATGCTCCGCAAGCGACATTATATCCTCCTTTCGCTGGCGAAGCGGCGGAACCTCAAGATTAACCACATTAAGCCGGTAATACAAATCCGCCCTGAAACTACCTTCCTTGACCAGTTCGTAGAGATTGCGGTTGGTGGCACACAATACCCGAATATCAATCGGGTAAGACCTCGTCGAACCTAAAGGCGTAACCGAATTCTCCTGAAGCACACGCAGCAGTTTCGCCTGAAGTTCCAGCGGTATCTCGCTTATCTCATCGAGAAATAGTGTGCCGCCGTCCGCTGCCCTGAAAAATCCCAGCGTGCTGGCCACTGCCCCCGTAAACGCCCCCTTGATATGGCCGAACAACTGGCTTTCCAGCAGCTGGCTGGTTAGTGTTGTGCAGTCGACCGGAACGAATACTTTCCCCGCACGGTCGCTCGCAGAGTGTATCTGTCGAGCGACCATTTCCTTGCCGACACCGGTCTCGCCGGTTATTACTACACAACATTTGCGCGAAGCAACCGCCTTTATCATCTCCAGTATCGAGTTAAATACCGGAGATTGGCCTATAAAGTTTTGGTAAGGAGTAGGAGGTGAAGGCCCCCCAAATGTGTGTTCAAAAAAGCGATTGCCTTTCGTGCCCTTATCGTAATCAGGCCATCCTTCTGGTGTGGATGTACTGTCAAAACCCTCTCTCATCGTTCTATACTACACCTTCTCCGTGCGAGCGTAGAACATCACCCTCGCAGTTATAACTACTAACTATATAACTATAGAGAGATGACCCAAACAGGGATACTCTCTCCTACTCCTTAATACCACTATAACTTGTTAAGATAGAAAAGTCAAGAAAATTATAGGACGACCCGCAAATTTTTCCCAATTTTTATCGCATAAACGCCGTTACAGCCATTAAAACCCTCGTTTTCAGGCGCAAATTTAACCCGTTTTCCACATCGCACGCCTGTTAAAATCGGCAATTTCAGCCCAAAAACCCGCCCGCAGGCTTAATCATCCCAAAGACATTTAGCAACGAGCGACAGACAACAATTTGGCAATCGGAAATTGGAATTGGGAAATTGGAAATGCCTTCGGTCTATTCTATTGAAAATCAAACAACGACTGTGTCTTAATCATCGTAACCTGCTCAGGGTAAGCAGAGAACGTGTGAATATGCAGTTCGCTTCGGCGGGCCTCGAAGTCTATATAGCAGAAAGGCTGCAAACCCCCGCTGCCGGGATTTGGAAACTTCACGAATATACCACGATTGTGTGCAAACCGCTCAAGGTCGGTATGACTTTGCTGATACAGGTTCGGATTCATCTTCTCAACCTGAAAATCGGTCATATAGCTCACGCCTCTGCTCAGCGTGCATTTGTGCGAACGCGGGCTGCGGAACTGAAACCGCTCAATCAGCCCTCGCTCCGGCAGCAGTTGCCCCGGCGCACTTATAACCTCGCTCAGGCATATCGCTCCCGAAAACACGCTGACCACGTGCGTGCATCCCGTCACCCAGATAAGGGCCTCATACTTCTCAGTCTTCACCTCACGCTTGGCATAAATCTGGAAAAGTTCGGGATGAATCGGCCTTTGGAATAGACTGAACGTCAGCTCTTCTACTGCTACATTGATTTGAGGTGTTTCCATAGTCCTGAAACCGGCAGTTACATATTGTCTGTTAATTGGTTTTCTATGACATCATTATATCAAATTTACGCCTCCGATTCAAGCCCTTTATCAATACTGAAAACGCCGTTTTACACGCTTATAGGACTATTATCTCACAAACCTTGCACCCCAAAAGACTAACAGCTCGCAGCTTTTTTAAAAAAAATTAATATCCTGAAGTCGCCGGCGAAAAATTTCTATCGCGGAAAGAAAAAGGCATTCACAAAAACCGCTATCGTGTCGTAAAAAATATGTGTCCCCGCCGTAATCCCGAACCCCCGCACCGCAAAAAGAACCGCAAAATAAACCCCCGCAATCGTCCGGAAAATAAACTCCGTCCACTCGAAAGGCCTGCTCCCGTTCAGCTGCCCGTCAAGAAAAAATATGTGATGATGAGCGCTGAACAACGCCGCAGATATTACAACCGAAAGCACAATCGAATCTCTGCGACTTATCTTGAAAACATCCTGAAACACCACCATCAAAACGCATATCAGAATCAGCCTGAAAACCAGCTCCTCATAAATCCCCGCCCCCACCCCCGTAATAATATCAGCCAGCAGACCCTGTCCCGTCGCGGGTACACCCACGCCGCCGGCAGCCGAAAAAAGCTTCACAACCGCTTTACCCTGCACCTGCACGCCGCCAGCAAATTTGTCAATGTCCGCAGGCAGATTCGACGCCCCGTTCAAAAACAAGCTCAGCACTATCAGCGGCACCGCAAGCAAAATACACTCAATTACCATCGGCCCCACATCGCCGAGGTTGAAACTCCACTGCTTCCTCGATGTTATCTGCATTGCCGTCAGAATGACCACCACCGCCAGCGGCGGCGCCATCCACGCCAGCCTGCTCCCGAAACCCAGATATCCCAGCAGACTCTGAAGCCACACGAACGCCACCACCCGAATCTGCGACTGCCCCAGCAAATCCGTATTGATAAAAATCGTCCCTATCTCGTAAAAAACGATAAACGGCAGCAGAAAAATCGCCGCATAAACAGGCCTGCTCGTCCGCTCAAGGTATGAACCGCGGGCGAAACTGAACAAATCATCTCGCTTGAATTTGCCCTTGCCTGCCATTTCGCAGAGTTTACTTCAGACAATCTCTTATTACAATAGTGAACACGAAAAACGATGAACGAAACCCTGACCGAAATTTACGAGCTTCTTTACGACCGTTTCGGCCCACAGCACTGGTGGCCCGGCGAAACCCAATTCGAGATAATGGTCGGCGCAATCCTCACCCAGAACACCAGCTGGACCAACGTCGAAAAAGCCATAGCCAACCTCAAATCCGCCGGCCTCCTGACCCCCGAAAAACTATACGAAACCGACACCGCAAAACTCGCCCGGCTAATCCGACCCGCAGGATATTTCAACATAAAAACAAAACGCCTCAAAAACTTCCTCGCCTGGCTCTTCAACGGCTACGCAGGCCGACTCGCTAACCTCGAAACCGTCAGCACCGACCGCCTCCGCGAAGAACTTTTGGCCGTAAACGGCATAGGCCGAGAAACCGCCGACTCTATCCTCCTCTACGCCCTCGACAGAGAAATCTTCGTCGTCGACGCCTACACCGCCCGAATGGCCGTCCGCCACCGCCTCATCGACCCCGATGCCGATTACGAGCAGATAAGAGACTTATTCCAGTCCAATCTCCCGCCCGACCGTCAGCTTTTCAACGAATACCACGCCCTGCTCGTCAGGCTCGGCAAGGAATTCTGCCGCCCGTCACCGCGATGCCTGCCCTCGAATGCCGTAGTCGGGGGCACCGGCTGCCCTCTCGAAAAACTCCCTCACACTATTCACAGCGATTACTGAAATAGATATTGATTAAATACTCGAAACATTGTAAAACATCCCCCAACATCATTACCTTTGCTGGAAAGGAGATTATATGCTCGCTATGCTCGGCGTTCACTGGATTGACTGGCTCATCATTATCGTTTACCTCGTCGGCATCACGGGCGTCGGCGTCCTCGCCGTCAAAAAAGTCCGCAGCGCTACGAGCTACTTCATCGGCGACCGAAAATTCGGCAAGTTTATGATGATGATGTTCACCTTCTGTGCCGGCACTCACACCGACCAGGCCGCCATCGTCGCCGCTAAAACCTTCCGCGTCGGCGCATCAGGCATCTGGTACGAATGGCTCTGGCTCTTCTGCACCCCGTTCTTCTGGCTCTTCGCCGCCGTCTTTCGACGTATGCGCGCCGTTACCACCGCCGATTTCTTCAACACCCGCTACAGCCGCTCCGTCAGCGTCCTCTACGCGCTTATGGGTATGCTCCAGCTCACCGCCTACATCGGCCTGCTCCTAAAAACCTCCGGCGCTATGATTACCGCCGTCACCAGCGGCGCAATCAATTCAAATATGGCCATTATGGTAACAGTCCTCGTCTTTGTCGTTTATGGCGTCACTGGCGGACTCAGCGCAGCCATTTTCACAAACCTCGTCCAGGGCGTTATGACACTCATCCTTTCCTTTATGCTCCTCCCCTTTATATTGCCCAGGGTAAGCGGCATCGCAGGACTGTGGCAGAAACTCCCGCCCCAGATGATGAGTATCATTGTCCCCACCGACATCAGTTGGTTCTACATAGCCATTATCTCCCTTAACGGCCTTATCGGCTGGGTCACTCAGCCAAACAGTATGGCGATAACCTCCGCAGGAAAAACCGAAATGGAAGGCCGCGTCGGCGTTATGTGCGGAATTATGATTAAACGCGTCTGCACCATCGCCTGGGCTATCGTCGGCGTCTCAGCCGCTGCTCTTTACCTCGGAAAAGATGTCGACGCTAACCAGGTCTACGGCCTCGTCGCTCACGACCTCCTCCCCAAAGGTTTCATCGGCCTGTTCGTCGCCTCGATGCTCGCCGCCGTTATGAGTTGTTGCGGCTCACTTATGGTTACATCTTCCGCCCTCTTTACCAAAAATCTTTATAAGCCGCTCCTCGTCCCCGGCCGCCCCGACCGCCACTATATGCAGGTCGGACGAACCGTCGCCGCCATCGTCGTCCTTGTCGGACTCTTCTTCGCCTATCACTTTGAATCCCTCGTTCACGGCCTCGAAGTCGCCTGGAGAATCCAGCCGGTGATGGGCATCGCATTCTTTATGGGCTTGTTCTGGAGACGCGCAAACCCCGCCGCCGCCTGGACCGCCACTCTCTTTACCTTTGGCACTATGCTCTTCACCAGCGACCTGACTATGTTCGGCGTCCCCTGGAACTTCAACGCCCATTTCGCTGACGCACTCCCCGCCTTTATGCTCTCCAATGGAAAACTCTATCTCCCCTGGCAGATGATTATATACCTCTCCGCCGGCCTTATATCTTTTGTTATCGTTGCCCTGCTCACTAACCCGATGACTAAGGAAAAACTCAACAAATTTTACGAATGTATCCGAACCCCGATTACACCCAACGAGCCGGAAGCAGAACCCTTCACCCTGCCAGCCGGCATTTCTCCTGCCCCGCGTAACGTCATCTTTCAGAGCCCCAACTGGGAAATTCCAAAGCCTAATAAGGTTTCCATTATTGGCTTCTTTGCCGGCTGGGCCGCCGTCGCCGTCCTCATCACAACCTTCTTCTTGATTATGAAACAATAAATATTTGCCCACCAAAATTTATTTCAAAATTGTTTAGCGGTCACCGGCATTTATCCGCCGCAGGCGGACGGCGACCAGGCGCCCCCGCCCGCCATAGCTCGAAGAGCGAAGGCGGGTCATTGCGAGGAGGCCGAAGGCCGACGTGGCAATCTCAATTAACCAATTCACTAATTCTCTAATCCCCTAATTCACTAATTCCGTTTTTTGCCTTGCCCAAACACGATTTTGCTGCTAATATCTCAAAAATATACATCCCTTACATATTGTAGGGTGGGGTCTTTACCCCACCAACTATCTCTAAAATGCGGAAAAAATTATGACAGAAAACCAGCAGCAAGGTCAAGCCGGCGGCATAACGCCGGAGGTCCTCAAGAGTGCGATGAAGGCGTTCAAGAAGCGGCTCAAACTTACTGCGCTGGATGCCGATTCGAATCTTGGACGAGGGCCGCTTTCAGGCGGGGCTATGGGCGTTTTTGCCATACAGCCGCCAAGCCAGTTTCCTCGCGAGGTCTGGGAGGAATTATGCAGGCAGGGCAGACTCCGAGACAGCGGCCACGGAATGTACGAACTGGCTAAAGGTGATTAGGATAGCGAATCACTTAAAAATTTAGCCCCCTAATTTATTAGGGGGTTACTTCTATTTTTCGCAACTTGCCTGCCCTCCGACTTGTCCGCCGTAGTTTTAACGAAGGCGGATTTATTGAGGGGTTACTTCTGTACTACTCTATGAAGTAGCGACTTCCGGCCTTCGTCCCGATTAAATCGGGACTTCGGCGGAGTAGGCTCGCTGCGAAGCACGAGCCAGCCAAACCTTCTATTGCTCTTTGAAAAGTTAAACGAACGCACAGTCAATATCCGATAATACGGGAATGAGACCCGTAGGAAGCCCTCAACAATTGGAGCAACGGCGGCGAAAAGCCATCTCGTTGCTGGAACAA
>Ga0315282_10001534_pt1 | contig 43236 bp, 22 predicted proteins | sample YL17G07_20_MG_FD_203693 | JGI IMG/M metagenome (GOLD analysis project Ga0315282, IMG submission 203693) | Sediment microbial communities from Yellowstone Lake, YNP, Wyoming, USA - YL17G07_20 | ecosystem: Environmental > Aquatic > Freshwater > Lake > Sediment | place: USA: Wyoming | collected... | reverse complement strand
ACACCAGGCCACAGCACTTCCTTCTGCCGTGCGGCGGTCGGGCGGTCCGGCTGCCTGCGATCAGGGCCCAGGCGCATCAGCCGCTTCAGCTGCTCCTTCTGCGCCTGTGCAGCCACGTTGTCCGGATGCAACTCGCACTCGAGACAGACCCACGCCAACGCCTCCATGATCCGGCCCGTTTCACGAAGAAGGTCAACGCGGCAAAGCCATGCGACCCTCTTGTCCGCGGTCACCTCTCCATCCACGTCGAACAGCGGCAGGTCGCACTCGATCACCTGTTCGAGAAGTCGCAGAGCAGCACTGAACCTTCGTGAGGCGACCAGGTGTTGGAACTTCTTCAGCCAGGGAGGCGTCGCGCGTTGGACGTCCGTGACTACCGCCATTGAGACGTCCATCCGATACGTACGCCGGCATAATACCCCGGCCGCGCCTCCACTTGTCCTCCTTTTGTCCGCAGCCGCAGGTCTCACTCTGCGCCGCTCCGTGCTAACATTCGCCGCGCGCATCCCGATGGTGCGACTACTTGCGATTGAATTGGGGACTTTTCGATGGCTCACTCACAGTATCTTTCCGGGCTCGATGCAGAGCAGAGAACGAAACTAGTCTAGGCGGTGAATGTCGCCGGACGGATCTCGAAACAGCGGTGGAGCGCGTAATGGGAGCCTCATTCCAGCCGGGAGACCGGGACGAGGCGCGCAAAGGACGCGAGCGCTGGCGCGTCATGGTGCGCCGGGCGCACAAGCCTCTCGTGGCGGAAGGCTGGATAGAGAAGGGCAGCGGGCCGGTCTGGAGGATCACCGAGGCCGGCCGGCATGCGGCGGACAGACAGGCAGTCGGCCCTCGAAAGGTGGTGGCTTCCTAACGACGCGCCGCAAGACCCCAACCCCAAGCAATGCCTATTCGTACCGAAGCGCCACCTGCGGATCGATGCGCGACGCCCGGCGCGCGGGCCACCAGACGGCGAACGTCAGCAGCGCCAGCAGCCCGAGACTGGCGAGGCAGAAGGTCGCCAAGTCGAAGGGCCTGATCTCGTAGAGCAGGCTCGCGAGCCATTTCTGCGCGTAGGCAGTCGCGGCCAACCCGATAACGAGGCCGACGATGCCGGCGCGAAGGCCCTGCAGGAGGAATTGCGCGAGCACCTGCGCCGGCCGGGCGCCGAGCGCCATGCGGATCCCGATCTCCGGCGTGCGCTCGCCGACGACCTGCGCCACGACGCTGTGCAGGCCGATCGCCGACAGCAGGACCGTGATCAACGCGAACGCGCCAAGCAGGTCTACCACCACGCGCCGGATGCCGAGTGACTGCTCGATCCGCTCCTCCATCGTCTGGACGTCGAAGATCGGTGCCCTCGCGTTCACCTGTCGGACGGCCTGCCGAATGATGGGCACGGCGGCCACGGACGACCGCACGACGACGGCAGCCGAGGGGAAGACCGGAAGCTGCGCCAACGAATAGTAAACGACCGGCCGTGCAACCCCTTCGAGCGCCGTGCCGCGGACCGCGGATACGACACCGACGATCCGCGCCCAACCTTTGTACATCCAGATTTCCTGGCCGATTGGATCCTGCGCGGGAAAGAACGTCTGGACCAGCCGGTCGTCGATCAGGCACACGGTCGGAGCAGCAGACGAATCCGAGTCGGCAAGGTCCCTGCCCCGCAGGAGCCGGATTCCCATCGTCTTCAGGTAACCCGCGGACACCAGGTACGCCTCCCCGTGCCATTCCGGCTCACCGGCCTTTTGCCCACGGTTTCGGATCATGAACCCGCTCGTCAGGCCTCCGGTCGTGAACGGCAGCGGATAGGCGATGGCCGCGGACTCGACGCCGGGGCTCGACCGCAGCGTGCCGGCGAGGCGATCGAGGAAGCCAGGATCGTTCTGTGGCTTGATCAGAAACGCGGTGGTCAGGTGCGCCGGATTGAATCCCGGACGAACCTGTTCGACCGCCCAGAGGCTGCGCAGCAGCAGGACCGTGACGACGAGCAGCATCGAGGCCGCTGCGACCTCGGCCATCACGAACAGGTTCTGGAACCGGCGCCGGCTGCGCGCCATGCCTGTCGCCTGATCGTGGCGAAGCAACTGGACCGCGGGTGCGAGACCGAACAGCAACGCGGTGATCAGCGCCACGCCAAGCGCGTACGCGATCAGGCGGCCATCGAGCGCGACGAGCGCCAGCAGGCGGCCACCGGGAATCGTGAGGGCGTTGTGGGCGAGCGCGATGCCGACAGCCGCTACCAGGATGCCGGCCGCGCCGCCCAGCGCGCCGAGCACCGCACTCTCCACGAGCAACTGCCGCACCACCCGGAGGCCCGATGCTCCCAGTGAGAACCGGATCGCAATCTCCCTCTTCCGACCTGCACTGCGCGCGAGCAACAGGCCGGCGACGTTGGCGCAGCCGGTGAGGAGCACGAGCAGCGCTGCGATCCATACGAGCAGGAGCGGACGCCGCAGGTCGCCGGCCACGTACTCGCCGAACGATCGAAGGCCGATCGAGTAGCCGTACCCTTCGTACCCGATGTCGCGGCCCGCGTTCGAACCCAGCAGGCCGGCCACGTACCGGTTCACGCGACCGGTTGCCTGTGCGAAGCTCACGCCAGGTTTCAGCCGCGCGACCACCGTCTCCTGCATGTTGTAGCCGCGGCGCTGGTATGCCGGTCCCGACAGATCGAGCGGAGTCCAGGCCTCCGCGTTGGCCGGCACCCGGAAGTGCTCGGGCGCGACGCCGACGATCCGGTACGGCTTCCCGTCGAGCATCACGCTGCGACCGATCGCCGATATATCGCCGCCGAAACGCGAGTGCCAGAGGGCGTAGGAGAGCACCAGCGACTGGCGGTCGTCGGCAGTGAAGAAGCGGCCCAGAGCCGGGCGTTCGTTGAACACGCGGAAGAAGTCGGGTGTGACGGCACGGCCGACGAGCCTCATCGCCTCGCCCTTGTCCTCCCACGTCCACCAGCGTCCTTCCATGGAAGCAGCCGCGGAGAAGGTGTCGCGCATCGCCGCGATCTCGCGGAACTCAACCGCGGAGGTTTCAACGTTGCGGAAGTGGAGCTTCTCGATGCTGACGCCTGCAACCACGACCGTGTCCGCGTCGCGGAGGCCGAGTGGATTGAGGAGCGCGGTCTGCAGGACGCTCGTGACCGCGGTGTTGGCGCCGACGCCAAGGGCGATCGTGACGACCGCGGCGAGGGTGAGGAACGGTTGCCGGCGAATCAGGCGCAGCGCGAAGCGCAGGTCCTGCGCGATGGAGTCGATCCACCGAACGCGCCAGTACTCGCGGCTCCGTTCGAGCGACGCCGAGCGATTGCCGAACCGGCGGGCGGCGGCCAGCCGGGCAGCGACCGGGGACAGGCCCTGGCGAAGGAATTCGTCTTCCAGCATCCGCCGATGCGCGTCGATCTCCTCCGCCAGGTCGCGCTCGAGGCGCGAGGCGAGCACCCAGGCGCGCAGGCGGTTCCAGAGCTTCATGTCGTTTCCATGACGCGCGCGATCGCGCCGATCAGGAAGTCGAAGTTCTTCGCCTCGGTGGAAAGCTGGCGGCGGCCCGCGGGCGTGATCCTGTAGAAGCGCGCCCGGCGGTTGGTCTCGGAGGTGCCCCATTCGGCTTCCACCCAGCCGTTGAGCAGCAGGCGCTGAAGCGCCGGGTAGAGCGATCCCTCCCCGATCTTCAGCGCATCGTCGGAGACGCGTTGGATGTGTTGCGCGATCGCGTAGCCGTGGCTGGGCTGGCGCGACAGCGTCTTGAGCACCAGCATGTCGAGAGTGCCCGGGAGGAGTTCGAGATAGAAACTGGCTTTGCGTTTCATCGGATGTCGATGCCTCGATAGTCGATAGGAAGGCGCCATTCTGGTCCCGGACGGGCCGGGGTGTCAAGCGCCTGGGTTGGAGGAATCGAGACAGCGAACGCCGGCCTCGACGCGGTTGCTGCGACCGTTACCCGCACGGTCGCCGCACCGCCACCGACGAGGGCCTCGGCCCGGCGCCGCCGAAGATTGAGCTTCCACCCGCCATCCACTACGATACGCGCCTGTGCTGGCGCTCTGATGGGCCGTTATGCGGTACCTTACGGGAATTCTGTCGTCGTTGCCGCATAACGGCGGCGCGCACAGCGCGCCCGCGAGGGAGCGGAGTGGGGCGTTGGGGCCCCACGAGCGACCGAGCCGGGGTCCGGGGCGGAGCCCCGGCTTGACGAGGAGGTCCGAAGTGAAGCTGCGTGTCCGTCTGCTCGCGGCGGTCGTGGTGCTGGTGGTGTGCGCGTTCGATTCGCGCGTCGCTCGCGTCGTGCTCACGCAGGACCGTCCTGCGGCGGCGCCCGAAGTCCTCGACGCGCGGGCGGTCTTCACCGACGTCTTTCCGCCCGAGGAATTCGCCGCGCGCCGGGCGCGCGTGATGGAGCAGATCGGCGACGCGGTGGCAATCCTGCAGGGGACGCCCGAGCGGCCGGGCGAGCAGCCGTTCCGCCAGAACAACAACTTCTTCTACTTGACCGGCGTCGAACTGCCGCGCGCGCTGGCGGTCGTCGACGGTCGTGCGAAGCGGACCACGCTCTACCTGCAGCCGCGCGATCCGCGCCGCGAACGGATGTACGGCCCGCTGCTGTTCCCCGGCGACGAGGCCGCGCGGATCACCGGCATCGAGGCGGTGGCCGTCCGCGACCAGTTCCAGAAGGCGCTGGCCGCCTTCGCGCGCGAGCGACGGACGATCTATACGCTGTTCCGTCCCGAGGTCCTCGGCAGCGCCTCCTCCTCCGACACGTCCGCGTTCGCCGCAACGACTGCCAACGATCCCTGGGATGGCCGTCCCTCGCGGGAGGCGGCGTTCCTGCAGAAGCTGCACACGCTGGCGCCGCAGTGCGAGGTCCGCGCGCTCGATCCGATCCTCGACCGCCTGCGCTTCATCAAGAGCCCGCGCGAGATCGCCGTGCTGCGCGAGGCGGCGCGCGTGGGCGGCGAGGGAATCATGCAGGCGATGCGCGAGGCGAGGCCCGGCATGTTCGAGTACGAGCTGCAGGCGGCGGCCGACTACGTGTTCAGGAAGCACGGCGCCTACGGTCCCGCGTTCTTCGGCCTCGTGGCGTCCGGGCAGAACACCGTCTACTCGCACTATCACAAGGGGACCGCGCGGCTGGCCGACGGCGACTGGGTGCAGATGGACTACGGGCCCGATTACAAGTACTACGTGACCGACATCACGCGGGTGTTTCCCGCAAACGGCAAGTTCTCGCCGTTCCAGCGCGAGTTCTACACGGTCTACCTGCGGCTGTACCAGTCGGTGCTCGGATCCGTCCGGCCGCACGTCCCCGCGCGTGACGTCATCAAGGACGCGGTCGTGAAGATGGACCAGGTGCTGGCGTCGTTCACGTTCACGAACGCGAAGATCAAACAGGCGGCGACCGCGTTCGTCGAACGCTATCGCGCGCAGGCGGGTTCTCAACGTGCGGGCCTCGGACACACGATCGGCATGGAAGTGCACGATGTGGGCGGCGCGCCGGCGCTGGAGCCGGGCGAGGTGTTGACGATCGAGCCGGCGATGTCGATTCCCGAGGACCGGGTTTCGATGCGCCTCGAGGACAGCTTCGTGATTACCGAGAACGGCTGCGAGATCCTCACCGGTTTCGTGCCGATCGAGCCGGACGCAATCGAGAAGTTGATGGCCGAATCGCGCCAGCCGGCACGTTCCGGTACCAAGCGCTGACGCCCTTCTCCCCGGGCGCTCTCTTCGCCATGGTAGCCGTCGGAGGCGGCCTGTCACCACTCTCCTGCGCGACCTTCCAACTGCCAGCTGCCAACTACGAACTGCCAACTACGAACTCCCAGCTACGGATGCCACCTGCCAACTACCAGATCACCCGCACAGCACCCGATGCGCGGATGTCGCCATCCCCCGTGATCAGCGGCAGTCCGGCATTTCGGGCCGACGCGACGATGAGCGCATCGAAGGGATCGCGGTTGAAACGGAGTTCGTCTGCGAGGAAAACGTCTTCGGGTGTGACGTCGATCGGCTGGTAGGCGGGATTGCTGAAGAGATCCTCGAAGAAGGCACGCGCCGTCCGGCGCAGGTTGACGCGCCCGACGCGCGCCAGCAGGCTGCATTCCCACATCACAGCCGCCGGAACGTAGAGGATCGCCTCCCGGCGTTCGCATCGATCGAAGAAGGCGGCGGCCCTGGGACCCAGGCCTCGGCCTCCGGCGGCATGAAAGAGCAGCGCGTGCGTGTCGGCGACCGCCGCCTGGTCCTTGATTGCGCCGTTGCGTGCGCGGGTCGCGCGGTTCGCAGTAGTCGGCGTCGATACATCACCCACGGCGATTCCTCGTGTGGCGCCGCCGGCCGCCGCACGCAGGCGGCCTCTCGCGGACGGCCGTCGGGCGTCGCATCGACGTCTCGAACATCGCCCGTACCGCCGCGTCGGCCTGTTCCAGCAGTGGGTCGGCCGCATCGATGTCGATGGTGCCCACCACCGACCGGGCCGGCCCGACCCCCGACGCGCGCGCCGCGGTGACGATTCGATCCAGCAGCTCGCTGACGCTGCGCAGGCCCGCGGCTCCGGCCCGGCCTTTCAGCCAGGTGACGTTCCCGGCGTCCAGCGTGACGGATATTGCCTGTTTCGCCATTAAAATATTATATCATATGTTTATCGTATAAACGGCGGCGGCGTGTTCTGGTACCCGTCAGCCGTTCTTTTCGGGAGGGCGACGGTTGCGCGAAATCGTTGACGTGGCCACTCCGCCACCGATATCAGGCGGACTACGCATCAGGCGGACTACGGACTGCGGACTACGGACTGTCACTGAACGACGAGCAGCCAGCCGCGACCGGGTTCGACGGGAATCGGCCCGCCCGCGTTGAAGGTGCGCGCGTCCTGGAACTTCTCCACGGCCGGTGCGGTGATCGTCACGGTGGCCGGATCCAGGCCGAGACGCTTCCAGTCAATCTGCAGCGTAACCTCCACGGGGCCCCTGGCCCAGCTCGCGATCGACACCAGCGCCTTTCCGCGCTTCAGGTACGTCGTCGCCAGCACGTCGTCGCGTCCCGTGCGCACCGGCGTTGACGGCGCCCAGTAGCCGAGCATCTCGCTGTCCTGCATCCCGAAGTCGTCCCAGAGGCGCCAGAGCGGCCGGGGGTCGCTGTTGGCCGCCCACGGCAGCCGGTTCGTCATGCCGTAGATCATCCCGCGCCACGGGTTCCCGCCGTCCTGCAGCATCTCGCCCATCAGGCCGAACGGGATGCCGGCCATTTCGACCATCCAGAAATCGGGCGACGCGTTGTAGTCGAAGTATTCGCCGAACCAGAGGCGATCGAGGTACGGGAAGTGCTCGAGATACAGGTTCGCGCTGTTGGCGAAGCCGTCACGGATGTTGAACTGGTTGGCTGAATGCAGGTCGATCAGCGGTCCCGGACGTCCTCGTTCGAGCACCTTGCGCACGCGCTTCATCGTCGTGCGATCGAACGCCACGTCGTCGATGTACAGGCCGTCGATGCCGACGTTCTTCACGAGCCAGTTGAGGCCCTCGACGTAGTAGTTGTGCCACCGCGACACGCCGCTGGTGACGATGGCCGCGTCCTTCAGCGCAGGCACGTACCACCCGGCGATGTAGTTGGCGCCCAGGTGCTCCTGCAGCCACGACGGCCCGCCGCCCGGTCCCCCGATCAGCACCTCGTCGCCGAGGCTGCGCAGCGCGAACACTTCGGGCGCGCGGTTCGACAGCTCGCGCACCGTGTAATAGATCTTCACTTTGTAGCCGCGGCGGTGCGCGTCGTCGATGTAGGCCTTCATCTCGGGCGCGCGCAGGAACGGGTAGTTGATGTAGGGGTTGATGTCGTTGGCGTGGTGGATGTTGATCGTGTTGGCGCCGGTCGCCGCCACCTCGTCGAGCGGCTTGAACGCGTGGAAGTAGCGCGTCGTCCATTGGGCGCGCGTGTCGAGCGTGTGGAACGGCGTGAGGAGCAGCCGGAAGTTGAAGTGCAGCGGGTCGCCGGGGCGGATCGTGCGAGGGCCGCTGAAGCATCCGGCGACGAACGCCTGGCGTTGCCGCCCGGGTCCGTCCAGCCAGCCGTCGCCGAACGTGCAGCCGCCCTTGCCGCCGTTGTCCCACGACCGGGGCATCACCAGCGGCTTCAACTGGTAGAAGTTCGTGTTGAGCGGCCGGACGTACCGTTCGTCGCGGAGGCTGAACTGCAGCCCCGCGTTCACATCGCCGATCCACGCCGAATCCTGGTTCCGCTGGACGTCCCACTTCCACGCGAAATCGGCCGGCCGAAGCCCGCCCTTGAGACCCATGCCCATCATGTACCGGGCGACGTCGCGCGCCATTGGAATCTCGAGCACGACATCCGAGAGCGCCGTCGACTGGCTGGCCGCGAGCGTTACCTGGTAGTCGATCGTTCCGTCGAACTCCATCTGGCCGAGGATCTCCATCCGCAGAGGTCCCGACGTCCTCTTGGTCCGCCACGCCACCGCGCCCGGCGAGCGCTTGACGAACCGCAGGCCGGAATTCGCCCACGGGGCTGTCGCAGGACCGGCGATGTCGGCACGGAGATCCACGGCGCCCGCAAGGACGTCGCGCGGCGACGACGACAGGCGGGTCATCTCGGGCGCGAAGTAGCTCTCGATGCGCGCGGGAAGGCCGCTTGCGTCCAGCGTCACCTTGCGTCCGAGCACGCCGAGCGTACGGCCCTCGACCGTGATCGGCGTGTAGGGCCGCACCACGTCGTCGTCCTGTGCGAGCGTCGAGTCGAGCCAGCGCAGACGCGACTCGCGCCACGGCTCGTCGTCTCCCGCGTCCTCGATGATCTCCGGCGTCACCGCGATCGTCACGTCCACCGACTGCGGGCCCGCGGCTTCGGTCGCGACGGTCACGCTGCCGCGGTACTCGCCCGGTTGGGCGTCGGATGGAACCTGCAGCCCGCACCACAGCGCCTGCACCTGCCCCTTCCCAACGACGACGCGCTTGGTGAAACGGGCGCCGGAGGAGTCGATGCCGCCGAGGTTGATGCAGCGAAACGACCGTGCGTCGAGGCGACGACCCGCGGTTCCCTCGAGTCCGGTGAGGCTGACGTCGAGAATCCGCACGGTCTGCCTGGCCGCGAACACCCCGAGCTGGAACGCGTAGAACTCGCCGCGCGCCGCTTCCCCGCGAAATGGCTGCGCGGGACCCGCCTCGACCCAGCGCGACGGCAGATCGTCGGTCATTCGAATCGGGTAACGCCGGTCTTCGGGAAAGAGCAGGAACGGCTCGCGATGTGCGGCAAGCAGCGCTTTCGTCTCGTCGTCGCCGGCGATGAATTCCATCGGCGAGAAGCTGTCGAAGTCGCCGTTCGACTGAATCTCGACGGCGTCCGCGCGCGGCAGGCCGTGCCACGCGCCAGCGGCGATGTCGGCAGCGGTGAGGTGATTGCGGGCGAGCCACCCGCGATCCGCCGTGTCCTCGAAGGGCGGGTAGGCGACCTTCGGGTAATTCGCTCTGCCGGCACCGGTGTTCGGCAGGTAGTAGACGAAGTAGTCGCCGGCTCCCGCGGCCGGCTCGAAGCCGATGTCAGCGGCGACGCGCGAGATCTGCAACCGGACAACATTCTTGATCCGCTGCCCGGTGCCGTCGGTCACGATGATGTTTTGGGCCGCGGGATTCCTGTCACGGCGTCGCCACGGGATGTGAACGGCGACAGCGGGTGCCACCTGCGCGACGCGCACGACCGCGCGATGATTGCCCAGCGTTTCGGGCTGCCACGCGGCCGAGCCGTAGCGGATCGAATCACCTGCCTGCCCGTGCGCGAGCAGCCAAGCGCCCAAAGGTGCGAGGATGACGAGAGCGATCAGGACAAAACGTCTCATGAATCTTCCTGAATGGTGGCCGTGATTCCGAGTCGGCGCGACCGAGCGGATGCTCCACCGCCCGAGCCGGACTCCGCAGGCGGGGAGAACTCCTCGCAGTGCGTCGTCTTCCGATCTCCGTCCGACGGCTGGCGCGACGGCTCCCCCATCGCGGAGCCTATGGTACTGCCGCGATGGGGGTCCCGCCGGCGCGCTGCGCCGGGAAGACGCCGCACGTGCTCGTCGTTCTCCGGCAGCGACCGCCGCCTGTTCCGCACGCCTCGTTCGGTGGAGCACCCGCTCACATCGCTGCGATTTTGAAACGCGGTTCTTGACTTAACGTGCGCATGCGCTCCTGACTTTTCCGATCAGCTCCGCGATCGTGCCGCGGGTCAGGAATGGCACGAGGCCGTCGCCGGTGAACGCGAGGCCGGCGACCGGCTCGGCCAGGTGATTGACGATGGCGAGCGCGTCTTCGCAGCGGTTCTGAGCCGCGAGTGCCGCCGCCCGTCGGGCGCGCACCTCGAGATACACCTGCCGCACGTTGACGCCGCCTTCCTCGCGCGCGAAGAAGCGCCCCTCGAACTGGCGCTCGGCGTCGTCGAACCGACCGGCCTCGGCCAGCGCGGTGGCGAGGCGGAAGACGAGCGCGGTGGGCAGCGCCTTCTGATCCGGGAAGGAAAGGATCGCGCGGGCGCGCTCGTCGGCCGGCCGGCCGGCGCGCGTCATGGCCTGTTCCAGCGTGACGTAGAGGCCGACGTTGTCGCGGTCGAACGCCGTGCCTTCCTGGAGCAGCGTCACGGCGCGGTCGAGCGAACCGCCGGTCTGCAGCAGCGTGGCGCCCATGTTGCGATGCAGGACGGGAATGCGCGGATTGATGCGCCGCGCCGTTTCCCATGCGTCCATCGCCGGCTCCAGCATGCCGCCGGACAGATACAGCGAGCCGAGCAGGAAATGCGCGGTGGCGTCGGAGCCGTCGGCCGCCAGGGCATCCCGCAGCACAGGCAGCGTGTCCGCACGGTTGGGAAAGACGTAGGTCGTCGGCATGGCGGCCGCGTCGCGGAGATCGGCGACCCCATCCTGTCCAACCGCACGGTGACAGTACGCACGATAGTAGGCAATGAGCGGGTAGGCTTCGGGCCGAGGCATTCCCGGTTCGCCGACGATACCCTCCCCCGTCGGATACTTGCGCGACACGACCGCCAGCGCGTCGTCGAACAGGCCGAACCGCATGTAGTCGACCGCGATCTCCAGGATCCGTTCGGGGTCGGCGGCCAGATGCCGCCACAGCGCCGGGTCGGCCCGACCGAGGCGTGTCGCCTCATTGCGCAGGAACGAACTGGTGGGATCGCGCTGCAGCCAGAAGGCGAGCCGTGCGGCAGCTTCGCCGGTTCTCTTCTGCGTCCGCAGCAACGCGACCTCGACGCCGCCGGCACGGACGGCGTCGGTCTCGTCGGCCGTCAGGCGCTGCAGGATTGCGAGCGCCGTCGCTGTGTCACCGCTTCTGGCGTCCAGCGCCGCGAGCGCGAAGAGCGCCGCTGAGCGGAACGTGCCGTACTGCTGCGCCGCCTCGAGCAGGGCTCGCGCGCGCCACACCGTCCCAGGCTGAAGCCTGGAACCTACACCGTAGGTTCCGGCCTTCAGGCCGGGACGTTCGTCTCGCCACAGAATCGCCAGCGCCAGGTAGTACGCCGATTCGTAATCGGTCGTTTGCCGGCTCATCACCTTCGAAAGGCACGTCTGCGCGAACTCGTACTGTTTCAGCGTGACCGCCAGGCGGCCCGCCGCGCGGTTCAACTGCAGGCTGTCGGGGAAGCGCCGCAGTCCTTCCCTGTAGCTGTCCAGCGCGATGAGCAACTGACCATCGAGTTCCTGCTGCGTCGCGATGGCCGCCCAGTCGCCCTCCGTGCGGCTGTCGGCGGGCGGGTAACGGTGAGCGGGCTGCGGTCCGAGCTTCACCTCCGAGGCCGGCAGGTAGTCGTACGCGTTCTCGGTGTGCCGCAACACGTCCCGGCCGGCGGAATCGCGAATGACGACCGTGACTGGTTCGATCTCACTGTCGTACTCGCGCGCGAAAACGTTCGCCGGTGACAACGAGACGCGGTCCCGTGAGACCGGGCGTGCGCCCTGCGAGACGGTCACCGTTGCGCCCGGCAACGCGCGCGTGACGTTCAGCGCAATCCTCACACGTCGGGTGCCCGCTCCGTCGGGCCGGGAGACGTTGACGACGGCATCGGGGTTCGCACGGGAAACGCCGCCGATGCCGCGAATCGGGATCCAGTATTCGCTGAAGTGGATCGACTGCTGCGGCTCGAGGAAAGCGTAGGTCTCCTGGTTTCTGAACAGCCCCGCCTGCACCTCCACGTACGCGCTGTTGTTGTCCGACAGCGCCCGGCGCCAGTCGAGACCGTCGGCGTCGCTGCCCCACGACCAGATCTTCTTGGCGGGCAGATCCGTCGGCGACGAGTAGTGGACGACGCCCGACCGGCTGCGGGGGTGATACACGGCCATGAACGGCTCGCGGCTGCCGTGCGCGAAGCGCGACACGGGGCCGAAGGTATGGTTCCCGACCAGGCTGAGGTCGACGCCCGCCGAGTTGACCGGCCAGGTGTCGATGTCGGCGAACCCGTGCGCCGCGGTGAAGCGCATCGGGTAGAGGATCCGCGAGTCGTCTTGGACCTGCACGCCCGCGTTCGTCCACCAGTAGAAGCGATGGCGCGTGTCGCCGCGGTTGTAGAGCGTCGTGTGCTGCTCGAGCACCGCGCGGCGTGGCCGCAGTGTGAGCTGCACCCGCCACTGCATCCCGTAGGCGCGATCGATGTTGCCCACCCAGATGGACGCGCTGCCGTCCTTCGCGTTCGTCATCGCGAAATCCACCGGCGAGGCGGTCATCCAGTTGTGCGAGACCGGGAAGTTGAACTCGATCCCAAGAGCCGTCCACGCGCCCCGGTACGCGATGCGCGCGAACTTGATCGAGGGGTTCGCGTAGAACAGATCGGCGCCGTTCAACCTGTCGAGGCAGCGATACAGGTGACCGCCCAGGTCGGGCAGCACGGTGCAGGCGAGGTACTCGTTCTCGAGATGCAGCGCCCGCCAGGCATGTGCGACGCGCCGGTCGCTGAGGTTCTGGCGCAACGTGTACGGATAGTTGAACCGGCTTGTGGCCAGCAGGTCGAAGGGCGGGTTCGGATCGGGCGCGCCTTCTTCGTACGTCGGCAGGACGATGGTATCCTGCCACACGCGCACGGGCACCCCGGCGCGGCTGCCGCGCCCTTCGGCAAGCTCAGGGCGTGGTGAGCGCGTCGACCCACGCTGGGGACCCCGCACAGGCGCCGGCGTTCGGGCGGCCGCGGCGGCTGCGCCAGGAAGGTGGATCTGCGCGAGCAGGACGATACCGAGGACAGTGGCGGCGCACGCCGACAGCGCCCACGTCCGACTTCTCGCACGCCTGCCGCCCATCGCCTGCCTCCTCGCGTTCGGGGACGCGGTGGATCATAACCCAGCTATATGCGTGGAATCGGAATCGTGAGGCGGGTGGCCAGCTGGCCGCGTCCTGGGGGCGAGGCCGGCCGCCGAGCAAGCGGGAGTCATCAGCGAGACCAAGCGCGCCCCGAAGCGCCAAGCGGTCGCGAGCGGGAAATCCGCGCGTCGAGGCGGGCGACAGGACGCCGGCGGAGCCCGCAGGGCGCGGCCAACTGGCCAGGACCCGCAAGACGATCCGCGATTCCGAATCATCCCGCGAGATGCCAATGTAGAATGGGCTGCGAGGTGCGCAATTGCGATCGTTGATACTGTTGTTGTTGCTCGTCGGCGTGCAGGCGGCGTGCGGTGGCGCGCCCCCAAAGGAGGCGCCGGCGGCGGCGAAGCCGCGGTTCGAAACGCGGTGGCTGCGCGGCATCTCGGCGACCGAGGTGAAGACCGCGGCGCGGACGGCAGGGCTGGTGTGCGAGGGGCCAAAGCTCGAGGGCGGCGAAAGCGCGTGGACGTGCGAGTCGGCGACGCCGCTGGTCAGCTACCGCGTGCGGTTCTACGGCTCGGCGCCCCTGAAGCTGGAATACATCACGGCCACGATTACGCAGGCCGGTGTCGCGAAAGCGGATTTCGTTCGGCCGCTGTTCGTCGCGCTCGCCGGCCTGCACTACAACGGCGGCGACGCGCCGCAGGCGCGCTCGTGGGTGCTGAAGGCGATCGAGTCGCCCGGGGACACGACCTTCGGCCCGGGAAAGTTCCGCGTGTCGGGCGACCTGTCGAGGCTGACGCTCGACATGAAGGCTGTCGACTCCGACTGGTGACCGCAGATTCACGCAGAAGGCACCCGTCCACAGATTCACGCGAATTCACGCAGATCAAATGTGCAATCTGCGAGAATCTGCGTGAATCTGCGGATCGGTTCATCTGCGTGAATCTGTGGTTGCCTGTTCGATCTGCGCGAGATGATGCAGCTCGTGCCCCGCGAGCAGCGACAGCATGTCTTCCACCTTCATCTCGCCGCGTTCGGGGTGCGTGAACCGGAGGTTGCGTTCCTCGGGCGACAGGCTGCGGTAGAGCGGCAGGTTCCAGCGGCGCAGCGCGTAGTAGACGTCGAACGCGTCGCGGCCCGTGTGCCGCGCCTCGCGCGCCATCATCTTGTCCTGGTCGAACGGCTGCACGACGTAGCCCGGTGTCGTCAGCGCCATCCGCATCCGCACGCCGAAGATGATTTCCGCCTCGGCCAGATGATCCAGCAGTTGCCCGACGGTCCACTTGCCGGCGCCGTAGCTGCGCGTGAAATCCTCCTCGCGCATGCCGTCGACGAGCCTGCGGATCCGTTCCGGCGTGTCCTCCAGCGCCGCCAGCGCGTCGCGGGTGCCCAGCGCCTGCCCGTACGGATTCGTCATGAAAGGCCTCCACTGTTTGGATGGCGGCGTGCCGATGGCGGGGTCCCCGGCACCCCGCTTCGCTTCGTCGCGTGCAACCGCCAGCAGCACTGTGCAGTTCCGCCGGAAGCCGGCCGGCTCCGCCGGCGGATTCTTGTCCACGGCTTCCTTGCGGAACTGCACAGTGCTGCTGGCCTACCTACCCCGCGCGTAGGCGATTACGCGCTCGAGAAACCGTTTGCGCGCGCGCGCATCCACGAGCCGGCCCTCCTCCTCGACCGGCAAATCGGGGAAGCGCTTCACGAGCGCCGCGGCGAACAGCCCCTTGCCGCTCGTTGCCGCCGAGCCGTCAGGGTTCCACGCCGGCACGCCCGACAGCCCGCAGCTCGGCGAGTTCTTCTTGAAGATGTAGCCGCACAGATCCAGCGCGGCCAGCGCGTCGAGCCTCCGCTTCGCGTATTTCCGCATCGCCGCCGTGTGGTCAGCCCTGCTTTTCACACCCAGGAGACGCACGGCGCGCGGGCCGACGCGTACGACTTGAATCGGTTCGCGCGGCACGCCGAGGCCCATCTCGAATTCCGGGCAGACGGGAACCCACTCGACGAAGGGGTCAAACGCCTCGATCACAGACCGATTTCTCTTGTCCCCGCCGTCGTAGCGGACCTTCTGCCCCAGCAGGCACGAGGAGATGCCGACGCGGATCCGTCGCATGTCTGCCACCTATCATCGCAGAACCGCTGCTACAATGGGCGACCCCCCGTCCCGGCCTGAAGGCCGGAACCTACGAGGCGACGCCCGTCAGGAGCCATCCCGATGATCCACCAACGCAGAACCGTCCTGATCTCCACTATCATCGCGATGTTCATCGCGTCCATGGCCGGGGTCGCACGGCAGAGCGCGCGATCGATCGCGATTATTCCCGAGCCCGTTTCGGCGACCGCTCAGCCGGGCGTCTTCACGCTGACCGCCGGCACGATCATCCTCACCGACCAGGCCACGGCCGCGCTCGGCCGCCAGCTGGCGCAGTACCTCGAACCGGCCACCGGCTTCGCGCTGCGCGTGCAGTCGTCGGCGCCGGCCACCGGCAGGCGCATCTCGCTGGCGATCGATTCCCGGCTGGGGCGGCTCGCGCCCGAAGGCTACACGCTCGACGTCGAACCCCGGCGCATCGTGTTGCGCGCCCCCCGGCCGGCCGGCATCTTCTACGGCATTCAGACGCTGCGCCAGCTGCTGCCCGTGGAGATCTTCCGCGAGGCCCCCGTCTCGGGCGTCGCGTGGGAGCTCCCCGCCCTGCGCATCGAGGACAAACCGCGTTTCGCGTGGCGCGGCATGCACCTCGACGTCGGCCGCCATTTCATGCCGAAGGAGTTCGTCAAGAAGTACCTCGACCTGCTCGCCCTGCACAAGATGAACACCTTCCACTGGCATCTCACCGAAGACCAGGGCTGGCGCCTCGAGATTCGCAAGTACCCGAAGCTCTCCGAGGTCGGCGCGTGGCGCAAGCAAACGCTGGTCGGCCACCAGCCCGACAGGATGGAGGACGCCAGGTACGACGGCGTTCGGCACGGCGGCTACTACACGCAGGACGACGTGCGCGAGATCGTCGAGTATGCGAAGCAGCGCTTCATCACCATCGTTCCCGAGATCGAGATGCCCGGCCACGCGGTGGCGGCGATCGCGGCCTATCCGGCGCTGGGCGTCGACGGCACGCCGGCGGAGGTTGGCACCTGGTGGGGCGTCTACGACAACATCCTCAGCCCGGACGATTCGACGATCGCCTTCATGAAGGACGTGCTCACCGAGGTCATGGACCTGTTTCCCGGCCGCTTCATTCACGTGGGCGGCGACGAGGCGGTGAAGACGCGATGGAAGGCGAGTTTGCGAGTGCAGGCGCGAATCAAGGAACTCGGTGTCGCCGACGAAGACGCGCTTCAGAGCTGGTTCATCCGGCAGATCGACGCGTTTCTGACTGCGAAGGGGCGCCGGCTGATTGGATGGGACGAGATCCTGCAGGGCGGCCTCGCACCTGGCGCGACCGTGATGTCGTGGCGGGGCGTTGCGGGCGGCATCGCGGCCGCACGCCAGGGCCACGACGTGGTGATGGCGCCGACCAGCCACACGTACTTCGACTACTACCAGGCGAAACCGCAGGATGCGGAGCCGCTGGGCATTGGCGGCTACCTGCCGATCGACACCGTCTACGCGTTCGATCCGGTGCCCGCCGACCTGGAGCCGCAATACGCCTCGCACGTGCTCGGCGCGCAGGGCCAGGTATGGACCGAGTATCTGGCGACGCCCAAGCAAGTGGAATACATGGCGTTTCCGAGGGCGTGCGCCCTTGCAGAGGTCGTCTGGACACCCCTCGCGTCGAAGAATTTCGCGGATTTCGTCGCGCGCCTGTCGGTGCACGCGAAGCGGCTGGCGATCCTCGACGTCAACTATCGGCCGCTGTCGCCGGCGGTCGCGACGATCCCCGCGCCGCGCTGAATGCGTTCGCGTAGGGATCAGGGATCAGGGATCGGGGATCAGGGGAGAACCCTGAACGCCGCTTGACCTCGGCCGCTTCTGTCACTACTCTGCAGCATCGCGCCCCCGGTTTTCGCCCCCCCTGGTTCTTCGTATCCCTGTTGAAAGGATTGTCCGCATGAAGCCGCGAACAGTGGTGACGAGACTCGTCGTCGTGCTCGCCGTTGCCGCCGTGATGTCGGTAACGGCCGTTGCACAGAAAGGCAAGCCCGCCGGCGGGCCGACGCCCATCCGCGTGGACGGCAAGATCATCAAGAGCTACATCGAGTGGATGGCGGCGCCCGAACGCGAGGGCCGCCGCACGCTGACGCCCGGCTACGAGAAGTCGGTGGAATGGGCCGCGGCGAAGTTCAAGGAATGGGGCGTGAAGCCGGCCGGCCAGAACGGGACCTACATCCAGGACGTCCCGATCGCCAGCCGCGGCGGCGTCCCGTTCGTGTTCGTCTGGACGACCGGAATCCCCGAGCTCGTGGTGGGCGGCCGCGCATTCCTGACCGGGGACGGCGACTTCACGCTCGACAATGCCTCGACACCCGGCGCGCAGGCCAACGCGGAGATTGTCTTCGTCGGCTACGGCATCTCTGCGCCCGCGAAGGGGCTCGACGAATATGCGGGCGTCGACGTGAAAGGGAAGATCGTCCTGGCCTTCAAGGGGTCGCCGAAGGACGCGCCGCCCGCCGCCGGGCGGTTCGGGCCGCCGCCGCCGGGGGCTGCCGCCACGGAAGCGTGGACGGCCGAATCGGCCGACGCGGCCAAGATCAAGACGGCGTACGACAAAGGCGCGGCCGCGATCCTGCTCTTCAGCACCGACAGGCTGGCGACGGGGGGCCGCGGCGGCGGCGCCGCGTCGCCAGCGGCTCCGGCTCCGGCGTTCGCGGGCAGGGGCGGCCGGGCGCCGCTCGACCCCGCCGCCTTCGCGCGACCCTTCCTTGTCGTCACCGACATCGACGCTCGCGTCTTCCGCCAGGTGCTGTACCGCGACCCGATCGCGCTGCAGGAATCGCCGCGCGCGTTCGTCGCGCGTATCGACCAGGTGCGCCGCGACATCCGTGACGGGAAGCCACGCTCGATGGCGACCGGCGTGCGCGCGCAGGTCAAGGGCTACGCCACCGCGACCTACTACGGCGAGCAGTACAAGAACAACGTCTCGCACAACGTCATCGGCAAGGTCGAAGGCACCGACCCGAAACTGAAGACGCAATACATCGTCATCGGCGGCCACATGGATCACCTTGGTGTGACCAACGGCGTCGTCTTTCCTGGCGCGGACGACGATGCGTCGGGCGCGGCGACGGTGATGGAGATGGCCCGGCTGTTCGCGGCCAACGCGGCGACGATCAAGCCGAGGCGGACGATCATCTTCGCGCTGTGGTGCGGCGAGGAAGAGGGCCTGCTGGGTTCGAACTACTGGGGCGCGCACCCGACCGACGGCGTGACGATGGACAACGTCGTGGCCGACTTCAACAACGACATGGTGGGCTTGGGCGACGGCATCGGCGCGCCGGGCGCGCTCAACTTCCCGACCATCTTCGAAGTGGCCATGAAGAACCAGGACCCGGACGTCGCGAAGGCGGTGCACCCGTCGACGGCGGGCCCCGGCGGCAGTGACTATTCGACGTTCATCGAGAAGGGGATCGAGGCGTTCGCCCTGATGACCGACGGCGGCGTCGGCCATCCCGACTACCACGATTCGGGCGACAAGAACGACAAGATCGATCCCGAGATCCTGCGCAAGAACGGGCAGTTCGTCCTGCAGGGCGCCATCAACGTCGCGAACGAGACGAGCGTCAATCTGCTCATTCCCGATCGCCAGGATCTCTACAACGGCATGCGCATGACGCTGCTGAACCTGAACGAGGCCGGCGGCGGCCGCGGCGGTGGGCGAGGCGGACAGGCGGCGGCGGCGCCGCGCGCGCCGCGCCTGAACGTGGCGCTCAGCGAACCGTCCGCGTTCGCCGGCAACGAGACGATGATCGACTTCGCGGCCAGGCTGCTGGGCGTCGGGCGCGTTGATGTGCCGCCGCGGGGTGACGGCGCGTGGTTCGGCGCAGCGGGCGTGACCGAGGCAGGGCAATCGGCGCTGCGGGCATTCGAGGCCAACGGCGTCGTGCTGAACCTGGTGAACCCGGGGAGGCCGCTTCTGCTCGGCATGCTCGATGCCGCGAAAAAGCCGTTCATCGTCAGCGGTCTCACGACGATGCCGGACGCGGAGCTCGCCCGGCGCCTGAAGGCGAAGAACGTGCTCGTCGCGGTGGATTTCGACGCGGCAAACCCCCAGGCGGTGGCCGCGAAGCTGATCGAGTTCAAGAAGGCGGCCGGCGATTCCGGCAACCTGCTGGTCACCACCCGGGAACCCTCTCCCGCGGGCCGCGGAGAAGCCGCGTCGGGCGCGGCGCGGACGATGAGCGCGCTCGAGCAGGCGAAGCAGCAGTTCTATCTGGCGCTCGTCAAGGCCGGCTGGACGAAGGACGAGATCTACTCCATGGTCGGCGTCAATCCGCCTCCTCCGCCCGGCGCGCCAGGCGGCGGCCGTGGCGGCGGCGGCGGTCTTGGCGGCAACCTGGCAAAGCTGCAGGTGGGGAGGCCGACGACGTAGGTCTCGCCGTAGGGCGTACGGTCCGGAGGTCCGAAGGTCCGGAGGTCGCGGTCGGACCTTCGGACTTTCGGACTCTCGGACCTTCGGACGGTTGTTCTGTCTGCTACCGTTCCCGATACCGCACGTTGCCGGTCGCGATGACCACGTCCCGATCGGTGATCGGCTGGCGGGGCAGATCCGGCCCCGACCAGTGCACCTTCAGCTCGAACCCGCCGTCGAGCTCGAAGAACTCCACCTGGATCGCGTGCAGTCCCGGCGCCAGCGCCGCCAGGCCGGTTTTCTCGCGCGCGCTGTGCAGGCCGTCGTTGTCGACGACGACGTTGTTGTCAACCAGCAGCCGGCTGCCGTCGTCCGAGGTGAGCGCGAACTGATAGACGCCGCGCTTCGGGACCTTCAGGAAGCCGGCGTAGCGGAAGCCGAAGTGCGTGTTGTGCGCGCGAGGCGAGAGGTCGAACGCCCGGGCGACGCCGTGGCTGACGGCCTTCTTCAAATCCAAAGTGGTGGCGAACACGCCTTCGAAGTACTCGTAACGCACTCCTGGTTCGGTCTTCTCGACGTTCACCCCCCGCTGCGGAAGCACCTTCGAGAACGATTGCCGCCCGATCGGGCCGACCGGCCTGGCGCCACGAAACGCGCGCGCGCTGACGATGCTGGTGGCCGTCAGGTGGATCGGGCCGGTCACGAGCGGCGAGTCTTCGTGCGGGTTCGTCCCGCTGGTCGTGTAGCGGAGTTCGACGCCTTCCTGCCCGGTCGAAACCGTGACATCCAGCGCGTCGAGGAAGATCGGCGCCGGAGCGGTAATCGTCGGAGCGAGCGCCACGTCCGGCTTGCCTTTGACATCGACGACGACGACGGTGTCGACCGCGTCGGGGGCGGCAGCGGGCAACGTCACGACGAGCATGTCGCGGTCGCGGCCGGTGCGAAGCGGAGCGTGCGACGGATCGCCGAGCAGGAATGCGGATGTCGGCTCGCTCAGCAGGCCGTCGACGACGAGCCTGCCGTCCTTCGGCCAGTCGAACACGTGAAGGTAGAGGCGCGTCATGGCGTCCGGCATCCGCTTCTGCGTCGCGCGTCCCCAGCTGAGAGCAGGAAACGGACTCGCAACCGTTCCGTAGATCGCCTCCCCGTTGACCTTCAACCACTGTCCCATCGCCGCGAGCCGCTCGACGGACGGCGCCGGGATGACTCCTTCGGCCGTCGGTCCCACGTTCAACAACAGGTTGCCGCCCTTCGACGCCACGTCCACCAGCGTGTGAATCAGTTGCTGGCTCGATTTCCAGTTCTCGTCGTGGCTGTTGTATCCCCAGTGGTCGTTCATCGTCATGCACGTTTCCCAGTCGACGCCCGGCAGTCCCATCGGGGGCACCTCCTGCTCGGGCGTGCCGAAATCGCCCGCGAAGCTGGCGTCGCGCGTCAGCTGGAAATCACCGCCGCCCTTGTCCACGCGGTTGTTGACGATGATGTCCGGCTGCAGGCTCCGCACGTAGCGGTACATGTCCAGGCCGCGCTCGTGCGTCCACGTGCCCTCCCACTGGCCGTCGAACCACATGACGTCGATCGGTCCGTACTTCGTCAGCAGCTCGCGGACCTGGCCTTTCAAGTACCGGACGTAACGCTCGAAGCTGGCGCCCTGCGTCGATCGCGTCTCCCACTCGCGGCGCGGGAGATAGTCGGGATGATGCCAGTCCATGATCGAGTGGTACCAGCCGATCCGGATGCCCGCCTCGCGGCACGCATCGACGAGCTCTTTCATGATGTCGCGCCTGAACGGCGTGGACATCACGTTGTAATCGGTGAGCGCCGAGTCGAACAGGCAGAAGCCGTCGTGGTGCTTCGTCGTGATGACGATGTAGCGGACGCCGGCGTCTTTCGCCATGCGGACCCATTCGCGCGCGTCGAAGCGGGTGGGATTGAACCGGGCGCGGAATTTCTCGTACTCCGCCACCGGAATCTGCGCCGTGTTCATGATCCATTCGCCGTGGCTCGTCTTGCCGTTCCACTCGCCGGCGGGAATGGCGTACAGGCCCCAGTGGATGAACAGGCCGAAGCGCGCCTCGCGCCACCACGCCATGCGGGAGTCGTCGGTCCCGAGCCTGGACGTTCGGGTCACGGTTCCGCTCCCGTACGTTCCAGTGTCTGCCCCGCTTCCGTAGGTTCCGGCCTTCAGGCCGGGACGACTGGCGGCCATGAAACCAATGACAACCAGCATCAATCCGGCGCGAACGGCGCTGCGCATGCGACCTCCGGTAGATCGGCCGCGCGAGACGGCCGCCCGCGAGAATCATACGCGATGTGGACCGGCACGGATGAGGCGGCGAGGGCGCCGACTGGGATAGCGAAAGTTGCTACCGATTCCGGGGCCGGGTGGGCGATAATCTGCGCAACCGACGGCGCATATTCCACCGCAACTAGCTGGGGGGGCCATGTTCTGTGCCTACTGCGGCGCCGAGACGCAGACTGGCGAGGGTCGTTGCCGCGCGTGCGGCCGGCCGCTGCCCGATCTGACCGCCTCGCGTGCGGCCGCAACCGTCCTCACCGGCGCGGGCGTCGCCGTCGTCTCGCCCGACGGAGTCCTCACCATCGATCCGCTTTCCTCGCCGACGCATCTCGATCCCGGTCTGGCCGGCCCGCTCATGAGCGGGCAGGCGTTCGGCACGCGCTACCACATCATCCGCGAGCTCGGTCGCGGCGGCATGGGCGTCGTGTACCAGGCGTGGGACGAAGAGCTCGGGGTGGCGGTCGCGCTGAAGACCATCCGTGCCGATGCGACGCTGGACCCGGAGGCGGCGCGCGAACGCGAGCAGCGCTTCAAGCGCGAGCTCGTCCTGGCCCGCCAGGTCACGCACAAGCACGTCGTGCGCATCCACGACCTGGGCGAAATCAACGGCATCAAGTACCTGACGATGCCGTTCATCCAGGGCGAGACGCTGGGGGCGCGCATCCGCCGCGAAGGGCACCTGCCGGTCGCGCGGGCGCTGCGCTTCGCGAAGCAGATCGTGTCGGGGTTGGCCGCCGCGCACGAAGAAGGGGTGGTGCATCGCGACCTCAAGCCGGCCAACGTCATGATCGACGCCGAGGACGAGGCCGTCATTCTGGATTTCGGTCTCGCGCGCTCGGTCTCCGGCATGACGATCGGCACCACGACCGGCGCGGTGATGGGGACGGTCGAGTACATGGCGCCCGAGCAGGCGTCGGGCAGCCACGTGGATCAGCGAGCTGACATCTACGCATTCGGCCTGATCTTCCACGAGATGCTGGTCGGGCGGCGCCGGTCGTCGGACAGCGCGCTGAGCGAGCTGATGCTGCGGGCGCGCGAGGCACCTCCCTCGGTGCGCACGCTCGATCCGCAGATCCCGGAAGCGATCGATCGCATTGTCGTCCGCTGCCTCAAGCCGAACCCGGCGGAACGCTACCAGACATCGGCGGAGCTCGCGGCGGATCTCGACAAGCTGGACGCCGAAGGCTGCCTGCTGCTCGAGAAGCGGGGCGCGTTGTCGCGCAAGTGGCTGGTGCCGGCGCTGGCCGCCGCGTGCGTGGTGGCAGTCGCGGCCGCCGTCGCCCTGTTCCTGTGGGGCGGCCGGACGCCGCCGGCCCCGGCGAAGGCGCACGCGGCGGTGTCGGTCCTCATCGCGGACTTCGAGAACCGGACGGGAGACAGGAACTTCGAGGGCGCGCTCGAACAGACGCTGAGCCTGGCCATCGAGGGCGCATCGTTCATCACCGCCTATCCGCGCGCGGACGCGGTGAAGGCGCTTGCCCGCATCACCGACAGGCCCGACGCGAAGCTGGACGAGGCAGGAGCCCGCCTGGTGGCGCGCAGCGAGGGTGTCAACGTCGTCCTGCGTGGAGCGATCGCGCGAAACGGTTCGCAGTACTCGATTGCCCTCAAAGTGCTGGACCCGTTCGGGAAGGCGCAGCCACGAACCGTGCAGAAGACGGCGCAAACCAAGGACGGCGTGGTCACCGCCGTCGTTTCGCTTTCCGGAGAGGTGCGGTTGTCGCTCGGCGACATGGCGAGCGAGAACGCGATGCAGGCGGCCGCCGAAACGTTTACGACGGTCTCGCTCGACGCGATGCGCGAATACGCGCTGGCGCAGGACCTGATGTTCGCACGGAAGGACGCCGAGGCGATTGAGCATTACCGGGCGGCTATCCAGCACGATCCGAAGTTCGGCCGCGCCTACGCGGGCTGGGCGGTATCGGCGCATACGATCGGACGCGACGACGAGGCGAGCGCGCAGTGGAAGCAGGCGATGCAGCTGCTCGATCACATGACCGAGCGCGAGAGGTTCCGAACGCTGGGCGGCTATTACCTGGGCGTCACGCAGGATTTCGACAAGGCGGTCGAGAACTACGAGACGCTGCTGAAGCGGTACCCGGCCGACACGGCAGGGCACAGCAACCTGGCGCTCGCCTACTTCTACCTGCTGAATTTCCCGAAAGCTCTCGAGGAAGGGCAGCGCGCGATCGACCTGCAGAAGAACAACCGCCGCCGCAGCAACTACACCCTGTATGCGATGTACGCCGGCCGGTTCAACGAGGCCGAACAGCAGTCGATTTCGCTCGTCGCCGACGCCCCGTCTTCCTACATTGCCTATCTGCCGCTCGCGATTGGCCAGGCGGCGAGGGGCGATCTCGCTGCCGCGCGTCAGACCTACGCGAAGATGGCGGGCACCGATCAGACGGGCCGCTCCACCGCGGCACTCGGTCTCGCGGACCTCGCGCTCTACGAAGGCAAGCCTGCCGAAGCGCGGACGATCCTGGAGAAGGGGATTGAAGAGGACACGCCGGCGCGCAACACCCTGGGTCTCGCCTACGGATACGCGGCACTCGCCGAGGCGGCGCTGCTCGACGGTGACAGGCGGGCGGCGCTGTCGGCCGCGGACAAGCTGGTGACACTCGGCCGGAACCAGAGGGTGTTGGTGCCGGCTGCGGCGATCTACGTCGCGACCGGGAAAGTCGCCGAGGCACAGCGACTGGCATCAGACCTGGCGAGCCAGGTGCCGCGGCAGGCCCGCGCGTACGGCAAGGTGATCGAGGGCCAAATCGCGCTGCGGCAGGTGCGGAAGGCCGAAAGCGTCGACACGCTCAGAAGGGCGATCAAGGACCTGGCCGACCTGTGGCTCGCGCGCTACGGCCTCGGCATCGCCTACCTGGAAGCCGGCGACTTCGTGGCCGCGCAGGACGAATTCAAGCGCTGCGAGGATCGGCGAGGCGAGGCGACCGCGATTTTCCTCGACGACCTGCCGACGTTCCGGTACCTGGCGCCGCTTCGGTACTGGATCGGTCGTGCGAAAGAGGGCGTGAACGGCAAGGCGGCCGCAGCGGACGATTACAAGAAGTTCCTCGCGCTGCGGCCGGAAGGGTCCAAGGATCCGCTTGCTATCGACGCGCGCGCCCGGCTGGTACAGTAACCTCCGGCCGGTGCCCGGCCGGCGCGGTCGTGCTACCTGTTGCTCTTTCCGTTGGAGCCGCGATGAGGTGTTCAATTTCGGATCAATGGCGGGTTCCGACTGAATCCTGATTACATGTTTGAACGGCGACCTTCTGCCGGTCCCTGACTCCTGATTCCTGTTTCCTGACTCGTGATCCCTGCCCTTTCTTTCATGCGGCCGATCGTCGTCCTTCCTCGGCCGGCTCGAGTGCCACCTGCAGGCGTCGTTTCACGACGAGCAGCAACACCGCCGCGCCGGCGGCGATCGCGGCCACGACGATGAAGAACCGGCTGTGCGGGATGCGCGACCAGTACGTGCCGAGGAAGCCCGCGAGGTAGCCGCCCAGCGCGGTGGCGACGAACCAGGCGCCCATCAGCGTGCCGCGCAGGTGCGGCGGCGCGACCTTCGTGACCAGCGAGAGCCCCATCGGGCTGAGGCAGATCTCGCCGGCAGCGATGATCAGATACGCCGAGATGAGCCACGACGAGGAGACGCGACCGCTGTCGCCGCCGGAAAACGCGGCGACGGCCATCACCGCGAACGTCAGCACCGTCAGCAGCATGCCGATGAAGATCTTGCCGAGCGTCGACGGCTCGGCACCGCGCCGGCGCAGCACGCGCCACAGCACCACCAGCAGCGGCGAAAAGACGATGATGCCGAGCGGATCGACCGACTGGAACACTTCCGGCGACCAGCGCGTCGCCGTGTTGTCGCGTGCCCACAGCGTCAGCGCGTAGCCGTTCTGATAGAACGCGATCCAGAAGGCGACGACGATCAGGTAGATGACGAGCAGCGCGATCGTCCGCGACCGGTCATCGACCGTCGAGGCCGGCGTCGCCGCCACCTCTCGGTCGCTCTTGTGCACGCCGCCTTCGATCACGCGGCGGAATCCGATGAAAATGACCAGCGCGATGACCATCGCGACGCTGGCCGATCGCAGCGCCACCGTCCAGCCGTAGTGCGCGCGGAGCCAGGCGACGACGATCGGCGCGATGAACGCGCCGATGTTGATCCCCATGTAGAAGATGTTGAAGCCCGAGTCGCGCAGCTGCGGCCGGTCGGCGTACAGGCCGCCGACGATCGTCGAAACGCTGGGCTTGAGCACGCCGGTCCCGGAGGCAATGAGCGCGAGACCGAGAAAAAAGGCCGCCTCCGACCGGACGCCGAGGACGAATTGTCCGATTCCCATGAGGACCGCGCCCAGGACGACGGCGCGATAGAACCCCAGCCAGCGGTCGGCCAGCGCGCCTCCGGCCAACGGCACGAAGTAGACGGCGGCGATGTAGGCGCCGTACACCTGCCCGCTGACGGACCGCGAAAACCGCAGCTGTTCGTCCATGTACAGCGTCAGGATCGCCATGAGCGAGTAGAAGCTGTACCGTTCCCAGAGTTCGGTGAAAAACAGCACGTACAGGCCGCGCGGATGCGAGTCGGGCGCGCCGGGATGCCGCGGGGCGAGGACACGGGAGGGCATGGTAAGGGTGGTTATGCAAGATCGTGCTCATGTGGGATCCGGCTTTAGCCGGATTGCACTTTTGTCCGCAACCTCTGCTAGAATCCCCACCCGATGAGATCCGCCCGGCGGCACCAGGTCGTGCGCCTTTTCGCCCTCGCACTCGTCGTCTGGCTGGCCGTCGGCACCTTCTCGCAAGGCACCTGCACCCACGACCTGATTGCCTTCGCGCGGGCCGGCCGCTCGCAGGTCGGTGACACCGGCACGCCGCATCCGCGATCGCCCGATCGGACCGATGTGAATCACTGCTCGTGTCACTGGCAGTACCTGCCGGCCGCTTCGCCGGTGGCCCTGGAACCGCGCGACGTTGCGCCCGTCATTTCCGTTTACGCCGCCTTCTTCCCGCCGCTCGTCGAGCAAACGCTCGAACGGCCTCCTCAACGCCTCGCCTAGATCATCCGCTCGCCGTCAGGCTTATGGCTTAGGACTTAAGGCTGAAGGCCCTGACCGGGGCTACAGACCCGGGTCAGGCTCGGGCTCTGAGCCTGAAGACCATCAGCCCAGTGAGGCCGTAAGCCCTAAGCCCTAAGCCCTAAGCCCTAAGCCTCTTTCTCCCGAGGGCGCGCAATGAAGATCGTTTGTTGGTCCGTTCTCTTTTGTCTGTTGATCGCCGGCGCAGCATTCGCACAGGCGCCGGAGGCCGTCATCCCCGCCAGGCTTTCGCTGGACGAGGCGCTGAGGATCGCCGAGCAACGCAGCCCCGCGATGGCGTCCGCGCGGGCGGTCGTGGCGATGGCCAGCGCCGACCAGGTGAGGGCGCGAACGCGGCCCAACCCCGCCTTCACGTTCAACTCCGAAGGCTACGGCAGCAACACCCAGCCGGGCTTTCTCGACAGCCAGGAACTGTCGCTGCGCGTCGATCAGGAGATCGAACGGGGTGGCCGCCTGCGATTGCGCGCCGAGTCGGCGGACGCGGGCCGGCACTCGGCGCAGGCGTCGCTGGAGGATCAGCGCAGGCGGCTGTCGCTCGACGTGCGGCGCGTCTACTTCCAGCTGGTGCTGGCCAGGGCCGATCAGGACACCGCGCGGGCGTCGCTCGACGAGATGGACAAGGTGATCGCGGTGAACCGGACGCGGCTCGAGCAGGGGGAAATCTCGGGCGGCGAGATGCGCCGGCTGCAGGTGGAGCGGCTTCGCTTCATGGACGACGTGTTCAACGCGGAGCTGGCCGCGCGCAACACGCGCAGCGCGCTGCTGGCCCTGATGAACGCGCCGCGGCTGGACATCGACGTCGAGCCGACCGAGACGCTGGCGGCGCCCGGCACGCCGGCGTCGAATCCGGCTGAAGCCGGATCCCACATCAGCACGGCGGCTGGGCCGGCCTTCGTCACGACCGTCATATCGGGATCGGGGATCGGGGATCAGGGAGGCGTGCCGTCCATCAGCCGCGACCTCGCCGCCCTCACCCGCGACGCGCTCGCCGGACGGGCGGATCTCGCCGCCGCCCGCGAGGACGAGGCGAGGGCCGACAGCGAGACGCGGCTGCAGCGCGCGCTGCGCGCGCCGAACCCCACCGTGGGCGGCGGCTACAAGCGTGATTTCGGCGAGAGCGGCGTGATCTTCGGTGTCACCGTGCCGCTGCCGATCTTCGACCGCAACGCGGGCGGCGTTGCGCGCGCCGAGGCCGAACGCCAGCTCGCGGCGAGCCGCGTCGCCGCCACCGAGGTGGTGGTCGCCCTCGACGTGCAACAGGCGCTGAACGCCGTCGAGGTGAACCGCGCGCGCGTCGCCTACATCGAGAAGGAGCACCTGCAGAACGCGCGCGAGGCCCGCGACATCGTGCTGGCGTCCTACAGCGCCGGCGCGATCGACCTGACGGACTTTCTCGACGCCCAGCGCGCGTTTCGCGAAACCCAGCGCACGTACAACCGCGCGCTGTACGACTACCGGATCAGCCTGTTCGAACTCGACGCGGCGCTCGGAAAATAGGGCGGACCTTGAGGTCCGCCCTACGGCGGGGCTTAAGCCCCGCCCTACATCGAAGATGACCATGAAAAACGCATTTCTAGCAATCATCCTTCTCGCCCTCGCCGGCTGTTCATCGCGCGCCTCCGGCCCGGCGGCCGAAAAAGACGCCCCCGCGGCGGCCCCGCAAGGGAGGCAACTGCGCCTCTCGAGCGAGCTCCAGAAGAAGTGGGGCATCAGCACGGCGATGGTCGCGCGGCTGATGGTCGCCTCCAGCATCACGCTGCCCGGCGTCGTCGGGGTCAACCAGAACCGGACGGCGCACATCTCGTCGCTGCTCGACGGCAAGGTGGTGTCGGTGCGCGTGGACCTGGGCCAGTCGGTGCGCAAGGGACAGGTGATGCTCGTCGTGCATTCGCCCGCCTTTGCACAGGCCAAATCCGCGTTCTTCGAGGCGCACGCGAAGCTGAACCTCGCGCGCAAGGAGGCCGACCGGGCGAAGACCCTGCTCGAGGGCCAGGCGATCCAGGAGAAGGAGTACCTGCGGCGCGAGGCGGAATACGAAGGCGCGACCACCGAATACGGCGTCGCGGAATCGAATCTCCACTCGTTCGGCCTGACGCAGCCGGCGATCGACGAGCTCATCGTCCGCTACGCGTCGAACAAGGACGACACGCGCCTGGACAACGTGACGGAGCCGTACCTCGACATCACGTCGCCGGTGGATGGCCGCGTCATCTTCAGGGATGTCGTCGTCGGCGAACACGTGCATCCCGACAAGGTCCTGCTCACGGTGTCGGACCTCGGCACCGTCTGGGCCACGCTCGATGCGCGCGAAACCGACTTGCCATTCGTCCACGCTGGCGGCAGGGTGGGCATCCGGTCGACGGTCTATGCCGACAAGGCATTCCAGGGACGCATCGATCAGATCGGCGACGTCGTGGACGAGAAGCTGCGGACGATCAAGATCCGCGTCGAAGTCCAGAACGCCGGGCTGCTGCTCAAGCCGAACATGTACATCGAGGGCGTCGTCGAGAACGTCGTCGCGAGCCGGCAGGTGCTGGCCGTCGCCGAGGAGGCGGTGCAGACGATGGACGGCGAGCCGGTGGTGTTCGTGCGCGAGTCGGCCGACGTGTTTTCGCTGCGGCCCGTGGCGGTGGGCGAGCGGGTCGGCGCGAACCGCGCGATCCTGAAGGGCCTCGACGGAACAGAGACAGTCGTCGCCGCGGGCGCCTTCACGCTGAAGGCGGAGATGCTGAAAGGGACGCTCGGAGAGTAGGAACTAACGCTGCGGTCGCCTCGCTGCGCCACGGCTTACGGCATAAGGCTTACGGCTGAGGGCCAGCCAGGGGCTTAAGCCCAGTGAGGCCAAAAGCCCTAAGCCCTAAGCCTTAAGCCTTTCAAGGATCAAGGGAATGCTCGAACGTCTGATGTCTTTCTCCCTGCGCACCCGGCTGCTGGTGCTGCTGCTGGTGCTGCTCATCGCCGGCGTCGGCGCCTGGGCGGTCGGCACCGTGCCGATCGACGCCTTCCCCGATGTCACCAACATCCAGGTGGAAGTGGTCAGCACCGCGCCGGGCCTCTCGCCGCTCGAGATCGAGCGGTTCGTCACCTACCCGATCGAGATGTCGATGCGCGGCCTGCCCGGGCTGGCCGACATGCGCTCGGTCACCAAATACGGCATCTCGGTCGTGACCGTCGTCTTCCACGACGATGTGGACATCTACTTCGCGCGCCAGCAGGTGCACGAGCGGGTGGCGGATATCGAGCGCGAGCTGCCCGAGGGCGTTCGCGTGGAGATGGGACCGATCGCGACGGCGATGGGCGAAATCTACCAGTTCACCCTCGAAGGGAAGCGGCCGGCGGGCGAGCGCGAGCAGGTGGAGTACCTGACGCGGCTGCGCACCCTGCAGGACTGGGTGGTGACGCCGATGCTGAAGAACGTCGCCGGCGTCACCGAGGTCAACTCGTTCGGCGGCTACATCCAGCAGTTCCAGGTGGCGCTCGATCCGGACAAGCTGCTGAAGTACGACCTGTCGGTGGACGCGGTCTACCAGGCAATCAGGAACAACAACGCCAACGTCGGCGGCAGCATCGTCGACACCCACTCGGAGGAGTTCATCATTCGAGGCGTGGGCGCCCTCCGCTCCGAAGCCGACATCCGCAACATCGTCGTGAAGGCGGAAGGCGGTACGCCGATCTTCGTCTCAGACCTGGGCGACGTCCGCGTGGATCACGCCATCCGGCAGGGCGCCGCGCTGGCCAACGGCCGCGAATGCGTCGGCGGCATCGTCATGATGCTGCGCGGGCAGAACAGCTGGCAGGTGGTGGAGCGCGTCGAGCAGAAGGTGAAGGAGATCAACGAGTCGAACGTGCTGCCCGACGGCCTGAAGATCCGGCCGTTCTACGAGCGGTCGCTCGTCATCGAGAAGAGCATCCACACGGTGATGAAAGCGCTCATCGAAGGGTCGATCCTCGTCCTGCTGGTGCTGCTGCTGTTTCTCGGCAGCTTCCGCGCGGCGCTGGTGGTCATCCTCGCGCTGCCGCTGTCGGCGCTGCTCACCTTCATCGTGATGCGCGTCGCCGGGCTGAACGCGAACCTGATGTCGCTGGGCGGCCTCGCGATCTCCATCGGCATGATCATCGACGCCACGATCATCCAGGTGGAGAACGTGCAGCGACACCTGGGCGGCAACGGCAACGGCGGTTCGAAGATGCACACCGTGCTGCAGGCGGCGCTGGAGGTCAGGCGGCCCAGCGTGTTCGGCGAACTGATCATCGCGCTCACTTTCATCCCGATCGTCACGCTGCAGGGGATGGAGGGAAAGATGTTCTCGCCGCTGGCCTTCACGGTGGCGATTGCGCTCTTCTCGTCGCTGCTGCTCTCGATCTTCGTTATCCCGACGTTGTGCCTGGTGGCGCTCAAGGGCGTCCATCACGAGGGCCGCGTCGAGCGGGCCACGAAGCGGATCTACCTGCCGGGTCTCCGGTGGGCGCTCGGCCATCGGCTTGTCGTCCTCTCGACCGCGGTGGCGCTGCTTGCCGTGGCCGCGGTGATGGCACCTCGCCTGGGCACCGAGTTCGTGCCGATCATGGACGAGGGCGCCTTCGACATGGACATCCAGATGGTGCCGGGCATCTCGCTCGAGACGGCGCTCGAGAATACCAGGCTCGTCGAGCAACGGCTCAAGCAGTTTCCCGAGATGGACACGATCGTGTCGAGGACGGGCCAGACGGGTGTCGCGATCGAGGCGCGCGGCGTGGACAAGACGGGCTTCGTCGGGTCGCTCATCCCGCGCGAGAAGTGGACGAGCGCCACCTCGCGCGACGGCCTCGTGGACAAGATGCGCGAGGCGATCGCCGACATCCCCGGCATCGTCGTCACGTTCAGCCAGCCGATCCAGTGCCGCATCGACGAACTGGTGGCGGGCACGCGCGCGCAGGTGATCGTCAAGCTGTTCGGCGACGACATGGCGGTGCTCAAGCGCAAGGCCAACGAGATGGCGGCGCGGCTGTCGAAGATTCCGGGCGCAGCCGACATCAACGTCGAGCGCGTGGCGGGGCAGCCCTACATCGGGATCACGGTGGACCGCGAGAAGGTGGCCCGCCACGGTCTCAACGTCAGCGACGTGCTGAAGGTGGTGGAGATCGCGATCGGCGGGAAGCCGGTCACGCAGGTGTACCAGGAGAGCCGGGTGTTCGACGTGGTGATCCGCTTTCCCGAGGATCGGCGGCGGTCGGCCGAGGCCCTGGGCGCGACCCTCGTCGATGCGCCGGGCGGCTACCGCGTGCCGCTCGACCAGCTGGCCGACGTACGCGTCGAGGAAGGACCGGCCGAGATCAGCCGTGACAACGGCCAGCGGCGCATCGGGATCGAGCTGAACGTGTCGGGGCGCGACATCGGCGGCTTCGTCAAGGAGGCGCAGAAGACGCTGCAGCGAGTGGCCCTGCCGACCGGCTATTACCTCGAGTACGGCGGCCAGTTCGAGAACCAGCAGCGCGCGATGCGCCGGCTGCTCATCATCATGCCGTGCGTGGCGGCGCTCATCTTCGTCCTGCTGCTCTTCACCTTCGACTCGGTGTGGCTGGCTTCGCTCGTGCTGGTCAACCTGCCGTTCGCGATGGTCGGCGGCGTCTTCGCGCTCTTCCTGTCGGGTCTTTATCTCTCCGTTCCCGCCTCGGTGGGTTTCATCGTCCTGTTCGGCGTGGCGGTGCTCAACGGCCTCGTGCTCGTCTCCTACATGTCGCAGCTGCGCGCCGACGGCCAGTCGCCCGCCGATGCCGTGATGAAAGCCTGCGAGACACGGTTGCGCCCCGTGCTGATGACGGCCTCGATCGCGATCTTCAGCCTCGTCCCGATGGTATTCGCCACCGGCCCGGGTTCCGAGGTGCAGCGGCCGCTTGCAGTCGTCGTCGTCGGGGGGCTGGTTACGTCGACACTGCTCACGCTGCTGGTGCTGCCCGTCCTCTACGGATGGTACGAGCACGCCAGGAACGGCGAAGCAGTAGTCCAGGACGGGATCCAGCAGCGGGCACGCGTGTGACGTCTTGGCCAGTGATGGTCGGCATCACGGCTGACTTCGTGCGAGTGAGCGTACTGCGACAGCACAGGCTGCGCGCGCCAGACTCGGATCGACGCTGTTCGATCCTGGCACATCCGGCGTGCCCGCCGTGTCTATCGGCCTTTAAATCGCCCACTTCGCGCTTGACAATCCAATCGGACGCGCCGAGACTCCTCGCAATCGCGCCCGGCACTGCCGAAATCGCCGTGGTGGGAGGTCCCGCGCGATTTCGTCGCCGGGCGTTCCGCAGCAGCTTTCGCTGCATGGTTCGCGTTCCCGGTTCGTCAGTCGCGCTGATGTAGTTCCCGGGATCCCTTCCCTCGTTCCGCTTGCCCGGTATGTTCGACGTCCGGCGCGCCCACCTCCCGCGCACCAGGTGTCCACTCCGCCGTACCGCCCGGCACGGAGGTGCCTCATGATCGGCACGCGTCCAGTTTTTCAGGAGAGCCGGACGTTTGTCCGCCGCACGATCGTTTCCGCCGCGTCCATCGCGTTGCTGCTTGCAGTCGCCGCCCCGGACACGAGCGCCCAACCGCAATCGCTGCGGGTCGGGCCGAACGTCAACATGGTGTCGGGCACGAGCCCGTTCACCGGCGATCCCTGGCTGCAGCGACAAAACGAGCCGTCGGTTGCGGTTTCCACGCGCAACCCGTGTCACCTGCTCGCGGGTGCGAACGACTACCGCACCGTGGATATGCCGGGTCTCCCCGATGACGGCAAGGAAACCGGCGACGCATGGCTTGGGTTGTTCAAGTCGTTCGATTGCGGCCGCACGTGGAGGACAGGGCTGGTTCACGGCTACCCGCAGGACACGTCGGCGGAAGGCAAGTCATCGCCGCTTTTTGGTCTCGCCGCCGGCGCCGACCCGATCGTCCGCGCGGGCACCAATGGCCTCTTCTTCTACAGCGGCATCGTCTTCGACCGGGGCGCCCACGCGGCCAGCAAGGTATTCGTGGCCAGGTTCATCGACAACAACGACAGGAGACAGGATTCGATCGACTACGTGGACGCGTCGGTCGTGGACACGGGCACGGCGGGGCAGTTTGCCGACAAGCCGTACACCGCCGTCGACATTCCCCGCGGCGCCAACGGGAAGAAAGCGAAGTCGTGCACCGTCAACGGGCAGAGCCTCGACACGGGCAACGTGTACATCGCCTGGACGAGGTTCGTGGGTGACCTCGCGAACAACGTCACCAAGCTGATGGTCGCGCGATCGACCGACTGCGGCGCCACGTGGGAGAACGCGGTCAAGGTGAGCGAAGGCTATCTCACCAACCAGGGCGCGACGATGGCGGTGGACCCGAACAACGGGACGCTGTACGTCGCGTGGCGCCAGTTCCTCTCCAAATCGGGCAAGGACGCGATCCTCGTCTCGAAGTCCACCGACTTCGGCGGGAAATTCTCGAAGGCCACGCTGGTCGCGGCCATCAACCCGTTCGATCAGAAGACCTCGGGCGCGGGCTTTCGCACCTTCGCGTATCCGACGATGGCAGTAGACGGAAGCGGCAAGGTGTACGTGGCGTGGTCGCAACGCGGTGTCGGCCCCGGGGGCGATGCGCGGATCGTCATGGCTGTCTCGAACGACGGCGTCACCTGGTCGGCGGGGCAACCGGTTGCCAACGACACGCCGCGCGGCCACCAGATCATGCCGGCAATCACGATCGCTGGAGGCAGGCTGCAAATCGTGTGGTACGACCTGCACGACGACCACACCTACGACGCCTACGTGTTCAACTCGGCCAACACCGGTTCCCTCACCTGGCCGTACACGAAGACGCGAAAGTACGCTGGCGATCTGTCCGATCCGAATCCGACGACGGCCGAACTGGCGAAGGTGTTCTGGGGCCAGGTTGAAGACGTACTCCCGGCCGGCATCAGCGGGACGCTGCAGCGGCGGCACACCATCGACGTCCAGGCCGCGCAGCTGGATCTCGCAACGCCAAATGCTCAGTGGGCGACCGGTCGCGTTTCGCAGTACGCCTTCGGCACCTGGTTGCCGGCGACGCCGGGTGGGGCGCTCACAATCGAGCAGATGGAGTTCAACCCGCCGAACCTGCCGCTTTACGCGCAGGGCACCTCGCCGTTCATCGGCGACTATGTCGACGTGGCTGCCCTCGCGTTCGTGCGCGACGGGAACGGTGTGTGGAGATTCAATGTTGGAAGCGGCGGTCCGGTGCCCACGTTCTACGCGGTGTGGACGGACAACCGCGACGTGTCGCCGCCGCCCGAGGGCAGCGACTGGACCCAGTACAGCCCGCCGAAGCAGGGCTGTGCCGCCGGCAGGACCGGCATGCGCAACGCGAACGTCTACACGGCGGCGATCCTGCCGCCGCTCGTTGTCGGATCGCTGGACAACTCGAAGCCGCTGAACGCCACGAGGCCCCGCGCCTTCCCGGTCTTCGCGCAAAACACGACTGACAAGAACCGGCTCTATCGCTTCACCATCGTGCCATCCGGCAGTGATGTCATTTGGGCCTCTTTCGTCGAGAGTGACACCGTTCCTGAAACTCGTATCCTCGATGGCGTCTGGATCGGTGCCAGGTCGGGCGTCGCCAGGACCGTCTACGCGAAAGGAGCGGCCGCAGGACAATTCAGCGTGAGGGTCGAGGAGGTGTCGACGCCGAACGTGCCGCCGAGCGGCGGGCAGGGGACGGTGCTGTTCAATCCCGATCCGCTCAGTCCCGCGATCACCAATCCGGCGATCACGAACGACACGTTCAACCCGGCCATCACGAACCGCACGGTGGACAATCCCGCCATCACCAACCCGGCCATCACCAATCCCGCGATCACGAACCCGGCCGACCCGGCGTGGGCGCTGATCAACCCGGCCATCACGAACCCGGCGATCACGAATCCCGCGATTACCAACCCGGCCATCACGAACCCGGCGATCACGAATCCCGCGATCACCAACCCGGCGATCACCAACCCCGCGATTACGAATCCGGCGATCACGAACCCGGCCATCACGAACGTCCTTCCGACCGATGCAATCGTGACCGACGTGACGTGGACGGTGAGGAACGATGGCAGCGCGGCGGCAGGCTACGTGGTCAAGCTGGCGGGCACCAAACAACCGCCCTCGGGTGGCGGATTCCAGTCGCAGCTGATTCTCCATAAGCGCTACGTCACGCCCGCGCCGAACCTGCGGTCCAGCTCGAATGCGGACGTCTGCTCGGTGGCGTACCGCACCGAGGACGTGGTGCTGGCCAACATCATCAACCCGGTGATTGTCACGCAGGACGGTCAGATCGATGTCAACGACCCGGCGATTACGAATGCGACCATGGCGCTGGCGCCGGGCGAGGAAGCGTTCATCACCCTTCGCATCTTCGATCCGGACCGCACGGATAACGTCGTCAGGTACGATCCGGGCAGCGGGCACTACTACAGTTACGACCCGGGTTTCGATCCGGCGACGGACGTGGCGGTCAGTTCGATTTCGGAGCCGATCAACGAACCGCCGCTCCCGGCGGGGACGAATCTGTCTTTCAGCACGCAACCGAGCAACACCCTCCCCGGGCAGACGATGACACCGGCGGTGAAGGTGGCGGTCGCGCCGGCACCGGCTCGCGTGACCGTCTCGCTCGTGGCGAATGGTAACGGCGGCATCCTGTCGGGAACCTTCAGTGTGGATACCGACTCGAGCGGCGTCGCGACGTTCAGCGATCTGCGCGTTTCGACGGTTGGCACCGGCTACCAGCTGCGGGCGTCCGTCCCAGGTTCGACGCCGGCTACGTCGCTGCCATTCAACGTCGGTCTGGACGTCGGTGTCTTCGCGCGCCTGAGCGTTGCAAGCGACGGGACCGAAGGGGCGGGAGACAACGGAGGGGAGGCCGTCAGCGCCGACGGCCGGTATGCCGCGTTCTACTCACTGGCCAGTCTCGTGCCGGACGACACGAACGGGACGTGGGATGTTTACCTGCGCGACACCTGCATCGGTGCGGCGCCGGGCTGCGTGCCAGCCATCAAGCGGGTCTCGGTCGGGAACACCGGGCAGGAGGGCAATGGCGCCAGCTATTGGATGTCGATGAGCGACGACGGCCGATTCATCGCGTTCACGTCCGAGGCGACGAACCTCGTTGCCGGCGACACGAACGGCGTGCAGGACCTGTTCGTCCGCGACACCTGCGCCGGCGCTTCCGGGACGTGCACGCCGACGACTGCGCGTGTGTCGGTTGCGTACGACGGTTCCGAAGGAAATGGCGACAGCGGCAGCGGCATGATCAGCGGCAATGGCCGGTTCATCGTGTTCGAATCGGAGGCGGCGAATCTCGTGCCGGGCGACACGAACGGAGTCATGGATGTGTTCGTCCGCGACACGTGCCTCGGCGCGGTGGTTGGATGCGCCCCGTCCACGAAGCGAATTTCGGTTGCGGCTGATTCGTCGCAGTCCAACGGCCTCAGTATCTACTCTTCGATCAGCTTCGATGGAGGCGTGATCGCTTTCAGGTCGGCTGCCACAAACCTGGTTCCTGGCGACACCAACGGTCTTGCGGACGTTTTCGCGGTGCAGACCTGTGTGAATCCGGTACCGGGCTGCACGCCGACAATCACGCGGATCTCCGTCGCTTTCGACGGGTCCGCGGCGAACGGAGCGAGCGACCGAGTGGCGATGACGTCTGACGGACGATTCCTGTTGTTCGGTTCCGCGGCGAGCAACCTCGTCGCCGGCGATGTGAACGGAGTCTCGGACGTCTTCCTGCGCGATACATGCCTCGGGGCGGCGGGCTGCGTCCCGTCGACGACGTTGGTCTCGGTTCCGGCGGGCGGATCGACGTCGAACGGCAACAGCGCCGTGTACACCTCGTTCGGCATGGTAGTCGCGCACGGTAAGCTCGCCGTGTTCGAATCGGCTGCAAGCAATCTCGTGCCGGGCGACACGAACTCTGTCGAAGATGTCTTCTTGAGGAGCACGTGCCTGAACAGCGGGCCGGCCTGCGTTCCCGCGACGACCCGGCTTTCGGTGGGCGTGGACGGCTCGCAAGGTAATGGCCGCAGCGGATCTGGAGTCATCACCGGCGACGCCCGGCACGTCGAACTGCGGTCGGAGGCCAGCAATCTCGTTGCTGGCGACACCAACGGCGTGGGAGATCTGTTCCTTGCGCGGACCGGCATCGCGTTCCCCGCGATCACGACGGCGTTCCTGCCGACGGCGGTGGTGGGAACCGCATATGCCGCTCCGCTGCGAGCGACCGGATCGACGGGCTCGATCCTCTGGACGATCACGCAGGGCGCACTGCCGGACGGCCTCTCGCTGGATCCTGCCACGGGCCTGATTTCCGGCGTGCCGACCGCCTGGGGCTGCTTCGGCTTCACGGTGGATGCGCGCGACACGACCACGAGCGAGAGCGACCGGAAGGCGTTCATCATCGCGGTCGCGCCCGCGGGCGCGGGCGCCCGGCTCGTGTTTCTGAGCCAGCCGCAGGACGGCAATCCCGGCGACCCGATCAGGCCCGGCATCTGGGTGCTCGCGCTCGACGCGAGCAATCAGCCGATCGCGGGAGCGGCGGTTACGTTGGGGCTGGGCAGCAACCCGGGCGGCGCAATCCTGGCCGGAGCGACGACTGTCACGACCAACGCCAACGGCGTTGCGGTCTTCTCGAACATCAGCGTTTCGGCCTTCGCACCGGGCGTCACGCTGACGGCCTCGGCGGGAGGACTCGCCGGGGCGGCCTCGGAGCACTTCGACGTGCTGCCAATCGGCGTCGCGGCGCGCGTCAGCCTGGCCGGCGACGGCAGCCAGCCCTCGGCGACCAGCTATCAGTTCTACCCCGACACACACGGCCGGTTCGTTGCATTTACATCCGAGGCGCTCAATCTGCTGCCGGGCGACCTCAACGGCGTTGCAGACGTGTTCGTTCGGGACACGTGCCTGGGCGCCCGCGGCGCCTGCGCGCCGACGACCGGCCTGGTGTCGATGGCGTATGACGGATCGTGGGGCAATGGCGCCAGTGAATTCCCGTCGATCAGCGCCGACGGGCGCTTCATCGCGTTCGACTCGGCGGCGTCGAACCTCGTCGCCGGCGACACGAACGGCGCGAACGACGTCTTCGTCCGGGATACCTGCCTGCGCGCCACGGCTCCATGCACCCCGACGACGACCCTGGTGTCCGTGGGCCTGAGCGGAGGGCCGGGAAACGACGCCAGTCTGATGCCGTCGATCAGCGCGGACGGACGCTTCGTCGCGTTCGAATCGCTCGCCTCGAATCTCGTATCGAGCGACACCAACTTCTACCGGGACATCTTCGTCCGCGACACCTGCTTCGGCGCGCCGGCCGGGTGTGTGCCACAGACCACGCGCGTTTCGGTGGACAGCGCCGGGACGGAGGGGAACGCCCCGAGCGTGGCACCGGCGGTCAGCCCGGACGGCCGGTTCGTCGGGTTCACCTCGGCCGCGACGAACCTGGTCGCTTCCGATACGAACGGCTGGCCGGACGCGTTCGTCCGGGACACGTGCGTTGGCGCCCAGCCAGGGTGCGTGCCGGCGACGGTCCGGGCATCGGTCGCCGACAACGGAGCGGAGTCGAACGGGCTGACCTACGAAGTGTCGACCGTCGAAGGCCGATTCGTCGCGTTCGCCTCTACGGCGACGAACCTCGTGACCGGTGACACGAACGGCGCGTGGGATGTCTTCCTGCGCGACACGTGCCTCGGCGCCCCGGTTGGATGCACGCCTCACACCATCCGGGTGTCGGTCGCGAGCGACGGCACGGAGGGCAACAACTGGAGTCTCGGCTGGTCGCTGAGCGCCCGGGGCCGGTTCGTGGCGTTCTCCTCGTTTGCGACGAATCTGGTCCCCGGTGACACGAACGGCGCCCTGGACGTCTTCGTCCGCGATACGTGCATCGGCGCCCCGGTGGGTTGTGTCCCGAGGACCGTTCGGGCTTCCGTCTTGCCGGCCGGCGGGGAGCTCAGTGCCGACAGCTTGAAGTCGGCAATCAGCCGCGATGGGAGGTTCGTCACGATGGAGTCACGGGACCCGAACGGGATCCCCGGCGACACGAACGGCGTGAACGACGGCTTCCTCGCGCGGACGTCGTTCACCGGCATCGCCATCTCGGATTCCATCCTGCCCCGCGGTTTGGCCGGCACGGCGTATTCCGTGTATCTCCATTCCAGCGGCGCGGTGGACCTGGTCGGCTGGACGGTGACGGCCGGTGCGCTGCCATCGGGTCTGACCTTCAATACCGACGACGGCCTGATCTCGGGAACGCCGACGACCTCTGGCAGCTTCACTTTCACCGTCGAAGCGCGCGACAAGACGACCGGCGAAACGGATCGGAGAACGTTCACGATCAAGGTCATCTGAGCGCAACACGCTGTTCCGCTTCTGCCAGAAGCCGGCGGCCGCCGCCAGGGCATCCACCTGGGCCGCGACCGCCGACAGGGAGTCGCTGCAGGAACTGAAGCACTGACACGGACGATCCGCTTGCAGAGGCGCCGACATGCGTCCCCTGTTACGATGGGAATCATGACGGCCGGGCGCGTCGCGCTGACGCTTGTCGCGATCGCGGTGCTGCTGCCCGTGTCGACCGCGGCGGGGCAGGGCGCCTACGAGATCCAGGTTTATCCCTCCGATCTCGTGCCTCCCCACCATCAATACTCGGACGGGCTAGAACCGTGCGCACAGCCGCATGGCGACCGTTCGCGGCCGGGCGACGTGCGTGCCGTTGAACTCGCTCGACAGGTTCACGAAGTAGCGGCGGTCGGTGACGTTCAGCACGTCAACGGCGGCCGACCAGCGGCGCGCGAACGAGAAGCCCGCGGCGAGATCGCCGGTGACGTGCCACGGCAGATGTTGCGGCCCGTCGGCGCGGAGGAAGCCGGATCCGTACGCGACCGAGACGTGCGCCCACGCGCCGGAGCTGATTGTCCAATCGAGGCTCGCCACCGCGGAATTCCGCTCGTCGTGATCGAGGAAATAGTAGCCGCCCGCCGCCCGCGGCTCGATGTCGCCCAGCCCTCCGGTCACGCCGCCGCGGCCCTGCGCGTACGAGTGCGAATAGACCAGCCGCGCCCGAACCCGCCGGCCGGGCGCGGAACTCGCGCTGACCTCGAGACCGCGCAGGCGCGCCTGCGCGATGTTCACCGGCAGGAAGACCGAGGAGTCGCCGAGCTGTTCGTGATCGAGGAAGTTGGTGGCGTGGGTGTCGTAGTAGGTGAGATCCAGCGTACCGCCGGCGGCCGGCAGCGCGATGCCCGTTTCCCACTGCGTGTCGCGCTCGGCGCGCACGAGCAGAAACGCCTGGTCGCCCAACGCCGCGAACTGCGCGCCTCCCGGCCCGAGCGCCTCGAGCGGCGGCACCTGGAAGAAGCGGCCGACATAGGCGTGGACAGTCAGCGGCGTTGACGGCACTCTTGCCTGCAGCCCGATCCGTGGCTGCAACCCCGACTCGGTCTGCCATGCCTGCGAGCGATCCCACCTGAGGCCCAGGCTGGTTGTCAGCTGGCCGGCCGGCTGATAGACGTCTTCGACGAACGCGGAGCTGTTGATCCCGGCCTTCCCCACGGAGTCGGCGAGCGGCGACTGACCCTGAGCGGTGTCCGCCTGCCCGGGGGGTAACGGCACGGTATGCCGTGCCCCAACGGATGGCAACAGGAAGCCGTCGCGCAGGAACCCGGCGTAGCTGTCGCCGCCAACCTTGATCATGTGGCGGCCGAACGAACCGCTCCAGTCGGCCTTCATGCCCAGGTAGTGGATGCGGCGGTCGTCAGAGGCCAGCAGTTCACTGCTCGACGGTGCGTCCGGCACTACGCCGGGGTTCAGTGCCACTTCGTTGAAGTGGTAGTACGGCGTCACCGACCAGACGGCGTGTCTGGCGCCGGTGTGGTTCCACTGCGCGTGGAAGTAGACGTCGCGCTCGGCCTGGTTGTCGTCGACGCCCTCATCCTGCGGCAACCGCGGGATGGCGAAATCATCGGCGCGCACGCTGCCGGTCATCGTCAGCAGCCGATCGGTGCCGCGCGACGCCCACACCCGTGCCGCTCCACCCGCGCCCCATGTCCGATCGTGCACCGCCGGCAGCGAGGGCGGCGTGAGGCCCAGGTCGGTGCGGTTGCCGGCAACCTGGGCGAACCAGGCGAGCTTGTCCGCGTGATCACCGTAGGCGGCTGCGCCTTCCACGTCCCGCTGCTGTGCGGCAATCACCATCGATTCGCCGCCCCTCGCGCGGTCGAAGCCGGATTTCGTGACGACGTCGAGGACGCCGTAGAGGCGGTCGCCGTATTCCGCGGAGTACGCGCCGCGCTGGAAGTCGATGGCATCGGCTTCCTTCGGATCGAACAGGAGCGCGAGGTTGGAGGTGACGCTCGTGGACGGCACCTCGACGCCGTCGATCTCGTAGCCGACCTGGTGGCCGCCCCGCACGTGTACCTGGTCGTGCGCGACCACCGCCGAGGGGCTCAGCTCGGTGATCACGCACAGGCTGCCCGCCTGCAGCGCGCCCGGAATGTGATCGAGGTCGGTGCGCGTGACGAGGACGCGCGAGACCGGCGGCGCGTCCGAGACGTCGCCCCGCACCGTCACGTTCTGCGCGACGCCGGCGATCTTCATCCGGACATCGACGACCAGGCGCTGACCCGCCCCGACGCGCACGTGCAGGTGCGAGGGCTGAAATCCCGGCAGGGTGGCATCGAGGTCGTACTCGCCCGAGCGCGCCGCCATCAGCGAGTAGCGGCCTTGCACGTCGGTGGTGGTGTCCGAACGCGCGCCGCCGCCCGCGCCGGTGATCGCGACGGTCACGCCGGGCAGCGGAAGGCCGCTCGTATCCCGGATGGTTCCCGCGACTGCGCCCGGAACGTCGGCAGAAGACGACGATGCAAGCGCCAGGCAGCATGCGGCTGCGAGCAGGCATCGGAGTACGGCGTTACGTCGCCCGTAACTCAGCATTCGCTTCCCGTTACTGCCGGGATGCGGGACACCGCGAATCGCGGGTGTTTTCGGCGTCGGCGCTGCAGGCATGCCGACACGTGAGCAAGAACACCACCACCTTGAGGATCGAGGCGGGGAACACGTTGCGGGAGTAGGCGACGA
>Ga0315282_10001533_pt1 | contig 43244 bp, 63 predicted proteins | sample YL17G07_20_MG_FD_203693 | JGI IMG/M metagenome (GOLD analysis project Ga0315282, IMG submission 203693) | Sediment microbial communities from Yellowstone Lake, YNP, Wyoming, USA - YL17G07_20 | ecosystem: Environmental > Aquatic > Freshwater > Lake > Sediment | place: USA: Wyoming | collected... | reverse complement strand
ATTATGTCATTGCAGTAGGCGTTTGAGATAAAGCTGCATGTAGCTGGAACAGCCGCATAGGGTGCAGCAACATATAGATAAAGCAGTGTGGATACCAGAGCAATAAGTATTACGGCCCAGCCGTATGTCAAGAGGAACTCTATAGCTGTTTGTGCTTTATGCGTATGCACTCCTTTTTGCACTATGACACCCTGTCTGCCGATTAATAATGTGCAATAGAAAGTTTATATAGGTTTGCGATTTAAAGAGCCGACGCCACGCAAGGAATATAAGCTTTTGTTGAAGAATTAAGTTATGTCTGAATCGTACCCTGCTGAACCACACATTCATCATAAAAAACACAAGGGGCTGAGCCGCACAAAGGTTGGCATAGCAATTCTCTCTATTATAATAATTGCGATCGCTGTTGAGGCTATTTCGGGTTTTAATTCTGGCAGAGTGCTTGTAATAAATTCACCGCGGATAGTAAACATTACAAGGCTAGGAATTGCGGTGCAACTTAACAACAGCGTGTACCTTGTAAGCTTTGTAGGGGGCTTTGGTTCTGGCACCGCCTACATAATACTTACCAAGCTGCCTGTGTTCCTGAACCCCGCCCTGAACATAACCCTGAATCAGAACTCAACAACCCATGTCAGTTACGATTCTCAATATGCTATAGTAGGCTTTGAGCTTAAGGGCTTTAGCAATAGGAGTGCCTTGGTTAGTGTTGTGCCTGTCAGTGCTGGGCTTAACATCCCACCCGATAGTGGCAAGATAAGGGTTGTGCCAAACTTTTTGGTTTTTGGCAGCAGTGCAGGGGGTAGCAGTACAATCACAGGAACTACAACAATTGCAACGACAGTAACAACAACCACATCGTCTACAAGCACATCAACAATAAGGCAGTTGAGCATCCAAGAGAAGGTCATGGGTGTGTTACAGAAAAGCTTATACTATCCGCTAATGCTAAACTATACAACCCTGTATGCAAACACCGCAAACTGCACCTCCACGCTTTACAACACCACATATATACTACATAATTTACATGCGCCTTCGGGCCAAAGCACATATCAGAACATCAGTTCCATAATACCCTATCGCTTGAGCTTGAACATAACCGGCAGTTCCAATAGATACACAGCGTCATACATTACAAAGAGCAGGTCATCCATATACAACAGCATACCCGCGCTTGTGATAGGTGTCAACCTGACATCAAACACGATCACCAGCACACAGATAACAAGCAGCGGCATATTTTACGGTGCGAGTTATAATTCGCTTCTTAGCGGCTACAGGCAGGCTGTCCTGATAGGAAATGCTTGCGGCATTTACGTTGCAGGCTAGACCTTCATCTCCTTCTTGCTGGGCCTGTAGTTTATTGGCAGGGTGAACCAGAACTTGCTTCCCTTTCCGAGCTCCGATTTAAAGTCTATCTTGCCGTGATGCAGCCCTATTATCTCCTTTGTTATTGACAGGCCGAGGCCTGTGCCCGAGCCGTCCTGCTTCACAAGCTCGTCCTTCTTCGTGGCCTGATAGAACTTCTTGAATATCTTCCTTTTGTCGATGTCGCTTATACCTATGCCCGTGTCTGAGACCTCGCACTTCACCATCTTCTTGCTCTTCCTTGTTATCTTGACTGTTATGCTGCCTGAACTGGTGAACTTGGTCGCGTTTGCTATGAGGTTTACAAATGCTTGTATCAATCTATTTGGATCCGCGGTTATGGACGGCACGTCATAATCAACGCTCCAGCCGAACTCAAGGCCCTTCTTCCTTACAGTTTCTTCAAGCGCGCTTATCGCCTGGAATTTTTCAAGCTCCTTGAAGTTGACCTCCTTTATGTCGAGCTTGACCTTGTTGGCCTCAAGCTTTGCCGCATCCAGCACCTGGGTTATTATCGATGTAAGCCTGTCAGCCTCTTCAACAATGGTTTTTAGGTATTCCTTCTGCGAGTCGTTCAGGGGGCCGAATTCGCCATCGTAAAGAAGCTTTGAAAAGCCCTTTATGCTTGTCAACGGGGTCTTGAGCTCGTGCGTTATGTTGTATATGAACTGGGTCTTCAGCCCGCTTTCCATTTTGAACTTATTTACTTGGCTCTGGTATTCCTTTATTTTCTCTTCCTGGTCATCAATGAGGCGTTTAGTCCACAACTCCTTCACTAACACTAAGTACAGTGGTTGGTTGTCCTCTCTTAGCAATCTTATCGAATGCGTGGCAGGTATGGCTGTGCTGTCTTTTTTTATCAGGTTTATGTAGGTGTTGTTGATCTTGCCGCCGTTTGAAACATACGATAGGTCGCGGTAAAGAGTATCGGTATCAGTATCTGTATACAATGTCTTTAGCTCCTTGCCTATGAGCTCAGTTTTGTTGTAGCCCAAAACGCCCTCTACTGCGATGTTGCAGTCCTTGATGTAGCCAAAGTTGTCGACCTTGAGCGCTATGTCTGACGCGGCGTTTATGAAGTCGTAGGTGCTTGACTCAAGCTCTTTGACGTAATCCTCTAGGTCGGCCCTCACCGCGATCAGTGCGTATCCAGAAGCCGTCCTTGCAAGTATGGAGTGTGTCTTGACACGCTCGCCGCTGAGCAGCTCAAGCCAGACGGTGCTTGAAATTGTCCCGGCTTCCTTTGCTTCGTTCAGCGTTTTTGCAAATGTGCCGCTCTGCGCCTCTCTTATGAAATCTGTTATCTTTCTGTTGAGCATCAATTCGTCAGAATTCGAATGGCGGTACTTGCCCAGCCCCCCATATATGCTGGTTATCGAAAGCGATTCGTCGAAAAATACAATGCATGCGTCTGCACCGCAGTTCAGTGCCGAGAGCACTCTCTCGAATGTGTTTGCGGGCGTTATGTCTTCGAGCGTTATGTGAAGGGTTTTGTCACTGATCTTTGATGACACCACATTTAGCAAGATGTTAATGCCATTATGTTTTGACTGTATTTTAAGCTGTTTTGGGTATTGGCTTTTGAGCAGTTCATCGAAGCCCAGGCCGATAAGCTCGTTTATATTCTTTGCGGAAAAACTTTCCGCTGAGAAGAACTTGGCTGCGGCCCTGTTCATTTTATATATGCTGTTGTTTGAAGCGACAATAAGCTGCGGTATTGATGAGTTGAATGCAGCATCAAAGTATTTTGCGAGGCGCAGGTTTCTGTTTGTCTCGTGCTTATAGGCTAGGGCAAAGCCTATGATCGAGGCGCTGAAGCCCGCATTCTCTAGAAGCTCTTGGGTAAACTTGTTCTGGCTCATTGATAGCATGCTCAGTACGGCCATTACGTTGCCGCTCGCCATTATAGGCATGACGGCACAGCTCCCATAGCCCTGGCTTTTGTAGCTGACAAACTCTGGAAAAGCAGAATACTCGCTGAGTTGGTTGTCCACGTACTGCTTCCTCGTGTTTGTTATGTAGTCCCCTATTTGGTTTGGAGTTTTGCTGTCGCTTAAAAAGGCTATGCTGACAGCATCCAAACCCAGCACATCTTTTATGAAATTCGAGAACTGCTTTATGGATTCTTCTTCGCTGCTCGCGCTGTTCGCTATCGGCAGTACATCTTTAAGAAATTTTTCAACGAGTAAGCTTTGAAGCATCGTGATCAACACTCAGGAAGGTCTGTTACATCTTTTAACAAGAAAATATTTAAAGTTAAGTTGAGAGTGCCTAGCGGTGGAAGAATGGTGCGGGCGACCCGCCTTATGAGAAGAGGCATTACCGCCTTCATGATGGCTGAAAGGTACATGAGAAGCAACAACTACGCTAGAGCAGCAGCGCTGTACAATAAAGCTGCAAGGTGCATACTATGGGCGATCTATACAGTAAGGAAGAGGAGGATCCCGTCAAAGGAGGTATCCATAGAATATTTGAGCAGGAACAGCGGCATACCAAAGAATGTCTACGAAGAGTTTGAAAACTCCGAAAAGGAGCTAAGAAGGGAGAATGAACTCTTCGAAAAGGAAAACTTCGTAAGGAACTTGCTTCTTTATGCGTGGAACAGGCACATGCTTTGATTGAAACAGGCAAAGCAACCCTTTTATTTTATTGGTTATAATCAATTCTGATGGGGATGCAGTTCAAGGAACTTTTTGACGGAGTTTATACGATAAATGGCAAGATTGCAACGGCAAACCTCGTAAAGCAGAACAGGGTTTACGGCGAGGAACTGATAAGCCTGAATGGCACAGAGTACAGACTCTGGAATCCATACAGAAGCAAGCTTGCGGCTGCGCTTTTGAAAGGACTTAAGTCTTTCGGGATAAAGCGGGGCGATACGGTCCTGTATCTTGGAGCTGCTACAGGCACGACAGCAAGCCATGTGAGCGATATAGTCGGCACGGAGGGCAGGGTCTTTTGTGTCGAGATATCCGAAAGGAATGTTAGGGAGCTTCTGAACGTATGCGAAGCGAGAGAGAACATGGTGCCATTACTTGCTGATGCCAGATTTCCAGAAAGGTATGATGAGGCTATTGGCGTATGCAATATCATATACCAGGATGTTGCTGCGAAAGACCAGTCTGATATCCTGAAAATAAACAGCAGGCTCCTTAAAAAGGGAGGTTATGCGTACTTCATAATAAAATCCCAGAGTATAGATATCTCAAAGGCGCCTGAAAGGGTATTTGAAAGCGAGCTTGAAAATCTAAAGGGTTTATTCAAAGTTGTTGAGAGGATTGGCCTTGAGCCTTATGACAGCATGCATCTTTTCAGCGTGCTTAAAAGGCTATGATCGTGTTTGCATGGGAGTGAATATCAAAGAATACATAAAAATTCTTGAAAGCGTATCGAAGCACGGGCACAGATTAATATGTTTGATCTGCGGCACAGAAACGCCAACACTTGCGGGCAAAGGCCTGTGCTCCAACTGCGAAAATGTGCTCTATGTAAGCAGGGTCGCGCTTTTGAAAAGTAACCGGCAGCTTGTCAATTACCTAGACGGAATAAATGCAATGGTAAATACTAATTACAGACAGGCATTAAAGCTCTATGATTATTTGTATGCGGCATCAAGAGAGACCGCATTGCTTTATGCACAGGCGCTTCTGTGCATAAGGGCATCGAACTATGAAACATCGCTTATATCTTACACAGGAGATGGTATTATAGAGGAGAATGCGTCGCACAGAGCAAGATCGGATCAACTGATGACAAAGGCAAAACTACTGCTTAACAAGGCCGCATACGCTTATCAAAAATCGTTGGCTAATGCGGAAACCAAAAACGCCAGATACATGCTGATACTTATACGACTAAAGCTAAAGGATTTCAAAGCTGCGCAGGAAAGCCTTGAATTGCTCTCAAAGCAGGGCGATGAATACCTGACAAACTATGCAAATATGATATTTTACTCCGCAATAGGCGATTTCAAAGACTCATTGATTTATACAGATGCACTTGCAAAGCCAGACAGTTTTTCGATTAATAGCATGTACTATGCTGCGTTGGCAGCTATGGAGCGCAAAAGGCTGAAAGATGCAAAAAGATTATTAACGATTCTTAGCAAGACTTCAAGAAGTAGCAATGTCGATGCGTTGATGAAGGATATAGAATCTCTGGAAACTGTTTAGATTCGTGACGATTAGATATGGTACCGCATCAAGCTGGGCTTCATCTTGAGTTAAGAAAGAAACGAATGTGGGGTTAGAAGAGGAGGCCTTAGACGTGGAGAAGCCGATAAAAGAGTTTCTTGCATAGAAGGTTTTGCAGATGAAATCAAGGAAAAAAATAAATAGACTAAAAACAATAGTGGAGAAAAGTGTAAAGGCATCTAGAAAAGGATTTGCTGTAAAGTCTATAAGAGAGGACAGATATGCTGCTCATTGACTCTTCTGCAATTGTAAAATTCTTTTCAAAGAAGCGCTGAGATCGGATTATTTTGAAATAAAAATAAACTCATAATTTTCTTTGTCATCAAGTATGCAAAAGCCGAATCGCTCGAATTGGACTATCTCGCCCTTGTTAAGCTTCTTTGCATAGTCTTCCACAAAACCTTTGCTCTCCTTTAGGCTATCCTTGTTGAAGCTGCCATCTAGATTTAGAGGATTGCCCGGAATCAAGACTTTGCACTTGATTGAATGGTTTTGCGGCACCCACTGAATTATCTTCTCAAATCTATCTGAAGAGGTTGCTTGTGTCTTTACTAGGTTTTTTTCAAAGCTTCCAACTTTGACCTGAGCAAAATCTTTTAGTGTTATAATGGATCCTTTCTTAAACAAAGGCGCATCAGATTTGCTTACGTATAAAGTATCACTGACTTTATACTTTCTGTACTCGTCTTTGTCTGGATAAACCCTCAGTGTAGCGCTTTTGCTTGACAGGCCAGATACCTGCATTTTGATCGGGTCTTCAACATAAAACAGGTGCTTTGCGATCGGGTCTATGAGCCTTTTGTTTTTGTCAAGGAGCAACGAGATGTCAGGGTTGCTTTCTGACTTGCTCATGCCAAACCTTAAGACAAACTCTTCTATGGCCTTTGGAAGTATGCCTCTGCGCCTGAGTGCGCGTATGGTCAGTAATCTGGGATCGTCATAATCGCTAATCCACTTTTCTGCAATCATGCGGTTTATTATTCTTTTGCTGGTGGAGTTTCCTTTGATTGTCAGCCTTGCTATCAGATGCACCTCAGGCACCCTGAGCCCCAGCATTTTGAGCACTGTTTTGTACATTTTGGTTGAGAGCTCGTATTCCTTGGACCTTATTGCATCGGTAACGCCATTTATGGAGTCCATTATCGGAGTGTTTATGTAATAGGTAGGCCATACCACGTACTTGTCGCCCTGTTTGTAATGTGGTGTTGTTACTACCCTTAGGATTGTTGGGTCGCGCATTGTCGTGTTCTGGGCCTTCATGTCCAATTTTAATCGCACAACCGCGCTATTTTCAGCAAAATTTCCAGAAAGCATGCCGTCAAACAAATCAGCATTCATAAAAACGTTGTTTGACCTGTGCCTGCATTCTTCGCCGTTGAATCTCTTCTTCTTGATCTCTTCTTGCGCGCATTCACATACATATGCATTTCCGTCTGTTATGAGCTTTTTTGTATATCTGTAGACCTTATCGACATTGTCGCTCGCGTAATACTCGCGATCGAATCTTACACCAAGCCAATCCAAATCTTCTTTAATCGCCTCCACATATTCCCACTTCTCTTTTTTGGGATTGGTGTCATCAAAGTAAAGGAAGAGTTTGCCGTTATACTTTTCGGCTAACGTTTTTGAAAGGAAAAGCTGTTCTGCATTGCCTATCTGCATATAGCCGTTTGGCTCTGGGGGATATCTGGTTACAACCTCGCCTACAACCTTTCTGTCCAATTCAATCCTTGGCTTTGAGGTCTGCTCGGCCTTCAGCCTGGCCTCCTTTGTAAACTCGGGTTTGTATTGTTTGTATGCCTCTTCTAGCTCATCCTTGCTTAGGGAATTTACAGCATTTACCGCTTTCTCAACGACCTTTCTGAGTTGTGTCATGCCAATTTTGAGGCTCTTTGCCCTTGGCACGAGCTTGCTTAGCACGCTGCCAAGCTCCGCCTTTCCGTAGTCCGCAGCATTTTTTAGAGCGTACTTCCTTGCAAGTTCTTCTATTTCACTAGCCACTCAATCAGCCGGTATAATTAATCCGTATATTGTTTTGGTATGGGATGCCATTTGCAGTTACCAGAGCCTGTACAGTAACTTTTACGGTGCTGTTTATGGGTCTTGGGGGCACTATAGTTACAGGATACTGCTTACCGCCTATAAAAATATCCACCGCTGTATCTTGATAGAAAAGCCTGAGCGTGCTTGGCAGTGTGACATACGAAGTTGCTTCTACTTTGAAATTTTTGTTGCTTACGGTTTTGTTTAAGAGCGATTGCATGCCGTATGCATCAATTCCGCTGCCGAGATAGACCTGGTACCTGCCTATATTGTAGAAGTAATTAAGTACAGAACCGTTTAACTGAAGGTTTCCTAGCACGCTGGAGATCATATCATAGGTGGAGCTGTTCTGGGAAGCATTTATCAGAATTATATTCAGGCTGCTACTGTAATTACTCACTATTGCATTCGCTGTTCCAGATACAAAATAGGTTTGCACATTGCCGATTGTGGTTGTGCTTGTAGTCTGGCCTGTATTGTTGTTTGCATAAGAGGCATAAGAGGTAAGAAATATGATTGCTACAAAAACAGAGCCTATGGTAAGCAATCGTTTTTTGAGTTTCTGATCCATTCTAGCACCGGTTTTAGAAAAGTTAGTATAAAAATAAAACTGTTTTGATATCGATTTCAAAGCTTTTATATTTATAGGCAGATATTAACCTTCTGTTTATTTAGGCTATGGTAATAATATGGCTTTCAAAGATGGAGACTTTCTGGAAATAGAATACAGCGCATGGAATACTGTTGACAACAGCCTGCTCGCATCTACTGATGAGAAGAGAACAAAGGATGCAGGTATATACAACAGCAATGTAAGGTACGGGCCGATGCTGGTTGTTCTTGGGGCAAATGCCATAGTTAAAGGTTTGGAGCGCGAATTGAAGGGTATGAGCATAGGTGAGGAAAAGAGCTTTACGCTCAGGCCAGAAGATGCGTTCGGCAAAAGAAGAGAAGAGCTTGTAAGAGTCATGCCAATGTCAGAGTTCAGGACTCACGATATAAATCCGCAGCCAGGCATGCGTGTCAACATAGACAATGTGGTTGCAACGGTTAGAAGCGTAAGTTCTGGAAGGGTAGTGATTGATGCAAACCACCCGGATGCGGGCAAGGAAATAAAATACACAACAAAAGTGGTGAGAGAGCTTATTGATAATATAGATAAAGCAAAGGCGCTGGCAAACACCTATGACCTACGTCCAACAAATACAATCCTGAAGGACGGCGTTTTGGAGCTCTTTTTTGACAGCAATGTGAAAAAGAACGCCGATTACTTTGTCAACAAGGCGGGCGCACTCGCCGCAATTTTTACATACTTAAAGGATATAAAGAAAGCCAATGTGCACGAGGAATACTCGCCAGAATCGGTAAAGGAGGAAACAAAGGCCGAAGCGCAGGACAAGCCAGCATGAGCTGATTACTCCTTTATGTTCAGCGCAAATGTGCTGTTCGCCTTGATATCCAGCTTTTTAGCTATGCTGGATTTCTCGACATTCAACACTATAACATAGCCACTCCATCTTGATGTAAGGTCCTTGGACCCGCACATCGGGCACCTGTCGCCGTGGCTTATCACAAGCCTGCAATTCTTGCACACAACATTGTCCATTCTATCTGCCCCTTCTGCCCTTCCCTTTCTGGTGCTTTCCAGCCGCTTTCTGCCCTGCCATGATCCATTCGAGCTTTCCCAGGCCTTCTGGTCTCATGCTGAGCGCTACCTTCGAGTCCTTGATGGAGTTCTTCATGCTCACTGTCGAGATTTTCGCATAGACCACATCGCCCTTCTTCAATGACTTGCCGCCCCTTCTTGCGACAAAGGTCAAAGCTTTTCTGTCAAAGGAAAGAAAGTCCGTGGTTATTTGTGACACGTGCACCAAGCCGTCCATCGGGCCTATTCTGACAAACGCGCCAAATTCTGCAAGCTCTGAGACTTCGCCCACAACAATTTCATCTACCATTGGCATGTAAGCCAGAATATCAAACTCAACGCTGTGATGGGTTGCCGGATCGCCCGGGTACACTATGCCATCCCCTATGTTGCGTATGTTGAAAACCGCTACTATTAGCCCTAGGTCTTTATCTATTGTACCTTCGTATTTTGCCTGCAGCACGTCCCTAGCAATCTCTTCTATCTCGCTGCCGAAATGAGTCGGATCGATCTTGAATGTGTCTTCAATACTGTATTTTTTGAACACGTTTACACCAACATAAAACTATTTTAAAATTCCCTTTTTAGAGAGTTTGAAAGCGCTCAGTTTGCGGGACTTAAGTCTTTTGTAAAGCGCAGTATCGTTTGTTATTGCTATGCTCGGTTCTGCAATTGCCTTGCTGAATATCCAGTTGTCTGCGCTGCCCATTATATTATCAACTCTTACCTTTTTAAGTTTTATTATCTGGAGTGCTGTTTTGGCAAGTTGCGCAGTTTTACTGGCGGAGCCTGAAAGCCCGCTCAGTTCGGCAACTACGCCCTTAGATACTAAAATATTACAGCCAGGAAATCTGCTTTTTGCTATTTCAAAAACATCCTTTGAGTTTTCCAGTCCGTAGAGTATTGAACTTGTATCAACCAAGACAAGCAACAAATAGCACCTCGTAATATTGTAAAGATGACATTATAAAAATGTTTGCTGTTAGTACGGCTTTGCATTTAATTTCTCCTCCGCCGTATTCAAACTTTTAACCCGCTTAAATTATTCATTAATCCGTCAAAAATCATCCTTTTCTTTTCTTTGCTTAAGTGAAAAAGTGTTTTATAAATCATCTTTTCAGATATTGTAAATATGTAGTTTAGTTTTATTACGCTGTCCTTTACTGCACCTTCGCTTTTTGAAATAGGTATTCCTTTCATATTTAAATTACTTGTTACTCCCGCTACGACTACATTACCGAGTTCTTCAAATAATATGATTGCGGGCCTCTTTTTTACTTCAAAAGTGTCTGTAAATTGGACTGTTGCAACAACTACATCGCCAGCCTTAAGCATTTTCCCATGCCTCATCATATTTATTGTCCCATAATTCCTTCATTTTGGTTTGTTGTATCTTGTGCAAGAACTCATCATATTGATTTCTCATCGTGGCATTTTTCGCAATTTTTATTAATTCTGAAATTATTTCGTCGTATGTTTGTTTATGGTACTTTTTAATCCCTTTTAGAGATCTGACAACTGATTTCTTTAATTGAATAGTTGTCACTTCATTATTCATTATATACCACCTATATGTCATATATAACTAATTATATATAAATCTTTGCATCTGCTCTTCATCTGCTAGCTGATGTAGATTTTGTTTTTTGCAGGAATTTGTGTTTTGTAAAATGCTTGCCAACCGCTTTGCGCATCACCAGCGTTGCAAGCGTGCCTTCAGCCTTGAAATCCTCATTTTTAAGACGCTTAGGAGCACAACCGCGTTGTTATGCCTTCTATCGCTCGCGGAATAGAGCAGGGTTATTGGGTCGTTGACCAGTGCAATGTCAATAAGTTTCTCAAACGCCTGGTTGGTTTTCAGTTCCTCCTTGTACCGATCTTTGAATCTCTTCCACTTTCTGACATCGTGCGCATACCATTTCCTGAGCTCGTTGGTTGGTGCAACATCCCTGAGCCATAGGTCTATGTTGCCCGTGCTCCTGCGCACGCCCCTTGGCCAGAGCCTGTCAACGAGAATCCTTAGGCCGTCCGTTATGTCGGTCTTATCGTAAACCCTTTTCAGCTGCATCATTAAAGTCATAAGCATTTGAGAAAGAATGTTTTTATTCTTATGTATAGCATCTATTCCGCTAGTCTCGTAAAAGTAGAAAGATTTATAAAAGATAACGTTAATAACTAAGCAGGGTGACCTAATGAGCGTTTTTGATAAGCTTGGAAGAAGCCTAGGGCTAGGCAGGGAACTCAGCGTAGAGGAGTACATGACATCTGAGGAAATGAAGGATGTTGACATCTTGAATGAACCGGCAGACTTTTACATAAAGCCTTTTGCACTTGTTTCTGAAGAGGATGTGCCAGTGTTGCAGACCGAACTTAGCAAGCGAAACATCATGCTTGTGAACATTACAGAGGCGCTGAAAAGACCAAACACCCTGAAGGGCATGATCGCTGCGTTGAAGGAATACGTCATCAAGATAAACGGTGACATAGCGCAGATAGACAACGACAAGATACTCATAGTGCCTGCGAGAGTCAAGATAGTGAAGAGCAAGAAAGCCCCGGCACCAAGCCGCTAATTCCTTTTTCTTCGCTGGTTTGCAGAAAACGCTACGCACAGCGCTTTTAGTTCTTTCCTTGTAGGATAAGCTCTGCCTAGAATGTGCGCAAACGCGTTGTACACCGCATTTTTGTCCCTTATGTAGTTCTTCGAATGCACGAATCGTTTGAAGAGGTCTTTTGAAACCTTTAACTCTGCCGGGCTCGCATAGAGGCGCTCTAGGTTGTGCTCTGGCTCGAAGCCCGCTTTTGTGAGCTCGTACAGCAGTATTGCCAGTGCGTGTGATATGTTCAGGGTAGGATACTTTTTTGAAGTTGGTATGAATATCGTTGCGTCGCATTTTGAAAGTTCCTCCTTGCTAAGGCCCGTATCGTCCCTTCCTACCGCCAATGCGACATTGTTTTTGTTGTTCAAAAGTTTGTGAAGTTTGCTTGCCGCATATACGTTATAAGATGTGTCTTTTGTCTTGTACCAGAGTGCGGTTGTGCCGACAACAAAACAGTTTCTTACAGCGCTCTCAAAGCTTTTGCATACGACCGCATTTTTGAGCAGGGAGAATGAGTGCTTTGCGTATTTCAGCGCTTGTCTGCTGGTGGGACTGCACCTGGGATTTACGAGATATAGCCTCTTGATGCCAAAATTGCCCGCCGCCCTGGCGATGTAGCCAAGATTTACAGGATACAGCGGCTCAACAATTACAACTCTCAATCCCATTTCAACACTATGTAATGATCAGCATGCCGGGCCATATGAGTGCTATGGCTGCAAGAGAGTTTACGAGTATGTGCGCGGTTATAGACGGGTACAGGGATTTTGTTCTTTTAAAAACATAACCTGCCAGCAGACCAAATATAAAGGCGGCGATGAACTCGGATATCGATGCCTGGTAGCTCAGATAGTGCAGCAAGGAGAAGAACAAAGCGCTTAGAACTATGCCCAGACGTGACACAAGCAATCCCCTGAAGAAAATCTCTTCATTAAAAGGAGCGACAAAAGCAGCAAAGACCAAAAAATACAATGACAGCCCAGCAAATAGCGTTTGTACGTTTGTTGGTAGTGATATGTGCGTCAGCTCCTGGAACACATTCAAAAGCACTTCTGTAAGAAATATGGCAAGAAAAAGCATTATTCCCAAGAAAATGTTTCTTTTGGTCAGGCCTTTCTTTTTCAACCCCAAACCTGCGATCATGGATTTCGGGCTGTTACCTTTTCGGATGAGGTATGCAAATGCTGCAAAAGGAAATATCAGCGATAGGAATATCGAGGAACCTGCACCAGCAATGCTTAAAGAGAGATAGTTTATCCGATAGAGATACACAAACAATGCTGTAAGAATTATGGCCAACAAAAATGCCGCATAGAACATGTAGCGAATTGCCAGACTTGGTGCACGCCTGCGCTTCGGGACGCGCCTGACCGCCTTTCTTGCCAATAAAACACCATCAGCCTTTGTGCTGTGCCTTGAATTCGGTGTAGCCGCACTTGCCACAGGTAAACCTGTCTGCGTGCTCTGCCATGTGCGAGTTGCATTTTGGGCACATCCTCCCTGGCTTGTACTGCTTGAATTTCTTTACCTCTTTCTTTTCTGCCATATAATCAGATTTTTGCTTCTGGCTCTTGCACTGGCTGTTTCTTGGCGGCTTCTTGCTCTGGCTGCTTCTGAGGCACAGCCTCTTGCTTCTCGGCCTTCGCTTTCTTTTTACCCGAAGCCCTTTCCAAAACGTATTTTGCTGTGTAACGCTTTAAACTCTCCTTGTCCTTGTATGAATGTGCCAGCACGGTGCACTGCTTTATGCCGAATCTTTGGTTTATGCTTATTATAACGGTAAGTTCCGGGCTTAGATTAAGCCTCTTGCAAACCTCTTGCCTGATCTCGTCCCTTTTTGGCGTTGCCTCAAAGCCATGAACGTAGAAACTGATCTCTCTTCTGTTGAAAAACGGATTTTCCTTGTCTTCAACTACTTTTATTTCCATGATATCACTTGTTTTAGGTTACAATTCTGGAGAGTATTTTTCTGCCCATTGCTTCAAGAAGCTCGACTATTGTACCCTCTTTTATCTTGCCAATGAGCTCTTCGGGAATCGGAAGCTCGAATATTTCGTAGGTTGTTTCGTCCATCAGCTGTACTGTTGAGCCTTGCACAGAAACCACCTGCGCACGGGGCTTTTTTATCATGGGGACCTCTGCGACACCATCCGAGGGTTTGAGTATGGTTTTTTTCTGCCCGTCGAATATGCCCACCGCAGTAACTCTCATTTTTGCGGAGCCGTGCTTGCCTGGAGAGCTCGTTTCAATTTCGACGACCTTGCAGGGCACACCGTCAATCACTATAAACCTGCCGACCTTAACCTCTCTCATCAACATTCTTTGCACTTCGTCGTCTGCCATGTTATCCACACTAAGCCTTTACAAAACGATTGATTTATACAAAGAAGATATATAAATTCTCTTGCATTTCATGCCTGCTCCTTTAGATCAGCACATCTTCAGCTTAATTTCAGCCATGCAGGCAGGCATTTCGTCATTTTTTCTTTTACTTGGCTGAAATACCCAATAACGTAAAAGTAGTAAAATACTGTCAACAGGCCAGCTACTAGGATGAATATGCAATCCGTGACCACGAAACCTATGAAATTGACGTTCGGATAAATCTGCATCCATTTCCACCTTCTTCATGAAATTTTCCTTCTGCATTGAGCAGCATGCTATCTAAGCTATAGAGCTAACTATGAGAATTGAAGTCCTATCAGCCTTCTTGTTTAGTAGACTCTCTCCAGGCCTTCCATGAATTCCATGCTCGGCGCCGCTTTGTGAAGGAGCGCTGTGCCGAATTTTGGCGAGACTCCAGTAATTATTGACATTACCATGACTTCGTCTCTAAGCTCGGGTACAAGCCTTGCGCCAAAGATCACGTTTGCTTTAGCATCTAAGTCCTTTGTAACGCCCTCTCCAATCCTTGTTGCCTCTTCTATTGTCAATGAAAGTCCGCCAGTCACGTGCAGAAGTGCGCTTTTCGCGTCTTTCAGCTCCACATCTAGCAAGGGATGCAAGAGAGTTGACCTTATGACCTTGTCAACGCGATCCGAGCCTGAGCCATAGCCGAGGTTTATCACAGCAGTGCCGCCATTGCTAAGTACGGTTCTCACATCTGCAAAATCCAGATTTATCAGGCTTGGAAGCATTATCGTGTCCGCTATGCCCTTCACTGCATTGGCCGCGATGTTGTCTACGAGCTCGAACGACTTCTCTATTGGCAGGTTGGGTGCATAACTCAGAAGCCTGTCGTTTTCTACAACTATTGTCGTGTCTGCATTGTTGCTCAGTTGTCCTAATGACCAGTCCGCCTTGACCTTTCTGCTTCTTTCCAATGAGAACGGATATGTTACAAATGCTACAACAAGCGCGCCCTGTTCCTTTGCGAGCTTTGCAATTGTTGGTGCAGCTCCGCCGCCCGTGCCTCCACCCATGCCAGCACACACAAATACCAAGTCATAGCCTGATATTGCGTCTAGTATTAGGTTGGCGCTGACCTCTGCCGCCTTGGCTCCCACTTCTGGAAAGCCGCCGGCGCCCAGGCCGCGGGTGAGTTCCTTGCCTATCAGCACCTTTTTGTCTGCTCCTATCATGTTGAGGTGCTTTGCATCAGTGTTTATTGCTATGGTTGTTGCGCTTTTGATTCTGTTGTTGTAGAGTCTGTTCACAAGATTGCTTCCCTGGCCTCCGACCCCGACAACTGCCACTTTTGCAGCGAAGAGCTCGCTATCTACGAAGTTTTGCATCATTACCACCTATTATATCATCTCAAGCCCAGAGTAGGCCGAACTCTTCTTTTCTTCAAGTTTGCCCACGATGCTCGAGCCCTTGACTCCGGTAACTATGGCGACAAGCTCTATCTCGTCTTCGTAGCTTGGTATAAGCCTTGCTCCCCATTTTATGTTTGCCTTTGGCGACATGCTTTCTGTTATTATCTCCCCGGCCTTTATTGCGTCACCTATTGTTAGGGACGCGCCACCAGATATATGCACGAGTGCGCCATCTGCGCCCTCAAACTCCACATCAAGTAGTTTGTTCTTCAGGACCGCTTCGGCTGCTATGTTGACCTTTTCAGCGCCCTTGCCACTGCCTACTGCTATAAAGCCGACCTTTCCTCCGCCCATTATTGCTTTTACATCAGCAAAGTCTATGTTTATCAGGCTTGGCTGTGTTATCGTCCAGACTAAGCCGCCGATTGTTTTTGCAAGAACTGAGTCTGCAAGCGCAAACGCGCTATCCATCGGCAGATTTGGAACAAGTTTGACAAGCCTGTTGTTGTCAAGAATTACAACGGTGTCGCAGTTCTGCCTTAGCTCTTTTATGCCCTCTTCCGCTTTGACCTTTCTTATGCGCTCCAGATCAAACGGATATGTTACGAATGAGACAACAATTGCACCCTGCTCCCTTGCTATCTGAGCAGCAACTTTTATAGCACCTGTGCCCGTGCCTCCGCCCATGCCTGCGCACAGGAATACAAGCTGCGCGCCCTCGAATGCCTTCTCCAGCAAGGCCCTGTCAACTTCTGCTGCCTTCACTCCTATGGCCGGATCTCCGCCAGCGCCCAGGCCGCGGGTTATGCTTCTGCCAATAAGTATTTTATTGATCCTTTCGTCTATTATTTTGAAGTGTTGGTAATCTGTGTTTACAGCAACAAACTCCGTTCCTTTGACTCCAGACTTGATAAGTCTGTTAATCATGTTGTTGCCAGCACCACCAAAACCAGCTGTGACAATTTTTATCTGCTGTAGTCCAAGATCTTCGTTCTTGGTACTGTTGTCTGTAGGTTGCCCTAGAAAACTATTTACAAGGTCGCTCATACCAATCGCCATTTGGTATATGAATTCGGGCAGCAATGTTTAAATAGATTTTGTTTTTTGCGGGAATTAGTACGGTTTCAATATTTTCAATATAAATATTGTATTTTACTACAATTGCTTTTATTAAAGTATATGTTTTATACCTAAACTGCACAAAATTTTTGTTATTTTTCCGCTAAAGTGTAGACCGCAGCCAGTGATCCAGACTGATTCAGCAGAGCGATTACAGAATAATTTGCATTTGGTGTGGTGTAGTTCACAAGCCAAAGGTTGTAGAATGTTTCATTTAGCGGAGTGGAGGTTCCGTTTAGCGCGGCGTAGAACTTTGCGTGCACAACGGTGCTGTTATAGCCGTATGCGCCGACGTAGTCCGTTATTATTGTATTTGCGAGATTAAAAGAGCGTGTTATTGCGACATATGGCGAGCTTATTATATAGCTGGGTGCGTTTGTTAGCCCGTATACCTGACATGCTTGTGTATAGAGATTCACGACGCTGGGTACAAGCGTCACCGCGGGGTAGTTGAAACTTTCAAGAAAGAGGGTTGGGCATGGCCTTGTCGCATTGTAGACAACTGTAACAACAACCTCCCAGCTGCCAGCCTTCAAAGAGGACTGCGAGACATTTATCACAGATATTATTGCATTTGGGTTTTGGGCGCGCAGGTCGCTCAGGACGATCTGTTCCGCCTGCAATGCGTTAACCGGCTGTACAGATATCGGTTGCACCAGCAAGAGTGCGAGTGCTAACGCCAGTATTACTATTATTACGGCCATTATGCCGGCTTTTGCAAGCAACTCCATATTTTAGCTATGCATGCCAAGAAATTTAAGTTATACTATTGTTGTACAATATTCTGTAGGGCCGGGCGGAATATCCTAAGCGATGATTTTGTTAATTCGGTTGTTTCTTCGCTCCTATCCAGCGCCTTTATTATGGCGGTAGCCTTTTGCACTACAAGTTTTGTTATATGTTCATAATCTGTTGGGATGCTCTTCACTATGCTCCTTGCTGGTTTGAAAAATCTAGATACGGTTTTAATAAATGCGGGGTCATGCCATCTGTCTACAGCGTAGTACTTAAGATGCGAGTCTATCCACTTGGTTATTTCGGCACCATAATTTTTAGGATCTAGGAATGAGTAAGGCTGGCATATATCAACCACGAGCATGACTGCGAGTTGGTCAACAAGGTCTTTAAGCCCTCTTCTGCTTATGGCAGAAATCTCGGCGGCAGCCTCCCTCGCGTCTTGTTTGCGCCAGCATATGTCCTGTCTTTCATGGGCAAGTTCATGCCTAAAAATGACATCTATTCCTTTTGAGAAATTACTGCCAAGTCTGTGTATATCGCATAGCGGGTTCACATAATCTTTATCCATAATTAGGGTACCGAATAAAACGATGGGGCCCTCAACTATAGTGCCGAGCATTATTGGGCTTTTGAATTCCTGTAATGAAGGGACTTGCGATTTTAGATACTCAAATTCTTCTTCTACTGATTTTTCACACTTAGAGATATCTAGGTTAGTTTCTCTTCTAAGAGTTTCTGCTACTGCAACATTGACACGCTTGCATGCTTCGTTGCTCGCTTCGCTAATTTGCTTATGTGCCATAATGGGCTCTTGTCTTTCCAAATATTTATAGCTATCTGATCGTTTTCGAGAGGGATTTAATTAAGTAGCATTTATTATGCACGTATGAAATAGATCAGTCGCTCTCTTTTGACAAAAAGATCAGCAACGCTTTTGCTATGAGGAGCTTGTTCTTTGCCTGCTCCCAGACTATGCTCTTCGGGCCGTCTATCACTTCTGCCGCTATCTCCTCGCCGCGATGCGCGGGGAGGCAGTGCATTACCAAAACGTCCTTTGAGGCGTAGCCCAGCATTTTCTTATCGACGATATAACCTTCGAAAAGTTTTTTTCTCGCTTCTGCGCTTGCCTCCTGTCCCATGCTCACAAATGTGTCTGTATATATGATGCCCACTCCGTCGATGCCATCGGCTATCGAGCTTGTTGCGGTCACATTGCCATATTCTCTCGCTTTGTTGAAGTAAATCGGTTCTGGGAGGCAGTCCTTTGGCCCAACCAGCACAATCTCTGAGCCGAGCTTCGTGGCGGTTATCATGAGCGAATTCGCTGTGTTTGCCGCTATGTCGCCTACGAACGCTATCCTGACATTTTTGAGGTTTTTCTTGTACTCCCTTATTGTGTACATGTCTGTCAGGGCTTGGGTCGGATGTTCAAGATCTGTGAGCGCGTTTATAACCGGTATTTTTGAGTTGGTTGCCATCTCAACAATGTTTTTGTGATCGTACATCCTTGCGGCTACGAAATCGCAATAGCTGCTCAGCATGCGTGCGGTATCTGCTATGCTCTCTCCGCGCTTGAGCTGCGTGGTTTGCGCATCTATGTAGATTGCTCTTCCTCCTAGCTGTGCCATTGCAACCTCAAATGAGAGGCGAGTTCTTGTAGAGGATTTTTCGAAAAGCAATGCGAGTATGGAATCCTCTTTTATGGAGAGCTCTTCAGAGCCCTCCTTTATGGCATCAGCTATCCTAAATATCTTGTTGATCTGCTCTTTAGAAAGATCGTTTGAACTTATCAGGTTCATTTAGCCACCAAAAATTATGCCCATTCCCGCATTTCCTTTGGATTCCTCTTCTTCTATCGTGCTTATAACTTTTGCCTCATCGCTCTGCGATGCCCTCTTGACTGTCTTGAAGTTCGATTTTAATTTCTCTTCAGCGAGCTTTAGGAAGTCCTCACTCGCCTTGAGATAAAGGTATGATTTTTTGGCATCAAGAGCGAGCGTGGAGCCCTCACGAAGGCTATAGCTCTGCCTTGCGAATATTACATTTGCGTACTTGTCTTCTGAGAGTCCTTTCAAAGCCTCTTTGACCTGGGCTATCTTTCTTTCGGCTTCATCTTTCAGTTCTGGGTGATTCTCAAAAAATTTGGGATCCTCCCACTCCTTCGGGGTTTCGGGGATTTTGCTTTTGTCAAGGTATGGATCGTATTCGAGGAACTTCTTTAGCGCTTTGCTTTCTGTGCTATCAATCTCAAAAACCCTTTCAGGCATGCTCATGACCCCAATAGTCTTGCGTTTATGGTGCCGTCCCTTCCTGGCCTATTCAGCACCACCGCCTTGCCCATGTCTGTTTCTATGATGGTACCCTTGGTTATCAAAGCTTGTCTAGCAAAATTCCTGTTATCTGGCGACTCCAAAACACTCTTTATCTTTGCTTTCTTGTAGCCAGAGCCTGTCAGAAGGTTGACAACAGAAGCGGTGTGGAGCCTTTTTGTGACCCTGCCCCCGCGTTTCCTAACATCAACAAGCTCATCGCTATCTGCAAACTTTGTGGCTGAGAAATAGTTGCCTATTTCGCTCCTGTGCTTGTTCCTTGAAAGAATGTTGCGCTTTCCATTGCCAGATAGCTTTGTCTTTGACCTGCTGTGCAATTGTCTACTAGATAAACTCATCTTATCGTATTTTACTTGATTATAAACTTATTTAACCTTTCTTGATTTTGTATGGAATGCCTCAAAAATGCAAAGCCGAAACAGTAGCAAACAAACCTTTTTATCCTTTCATATGTATTAGATTATCTATTTGATATTTGGATACCGCTTTATACTTTTTGTTTGACATACATTTCCTGAATAATTATAGTGATACTTTTGGCTGATGAGCACCACGGGCTTATAAAAAGGCTCTTTTACAGACTTATGCAAAAGCATATAGCTGGCTCTACAGCAGCCTCTGCGATAAAAACCGTGCAAAAGCTCAATGACAAGGGCATGCGCGCCACATTAACATTCCTTAACGAGCACGTCAAGAGCGCACCCAAGGCCCGGTATAACATCAATGCATATATACAGCTTGTCAAGACCCTTTCTAGGCTTAGCACGAAAGCAGACGTCTCGCTGAGAGTCACCCAACTCGGCTATTCCTTAAACCACAGCATTGCGACGGATGGCTTTTCAGAGATATTGACCGCAGCAGAATCCAGCAATTGCAGGCTATGGCTTGAGCATGAGAGCGGCATAAAAACACCGGAGCTGATAGACTTTTACAAAGATTCGATGAGTAAGAAGACAGGGATCGAGATGCCCCTGGCATACGTCTTGGAGGACGGTCATCTCCCAAAGGATGCGAGATTGATCAGGGCGGTAAAGCTAACCGCTTACGGCTATGAGGCAAAAGAGAGCATGCTAAAGCTCAAGCATCAAAAGGATCTTTTTAGCACATACAACGATGCGATAAACAGGCTTATTCCCGCAAAGCCCGCCCTGACCGTGCTTTGCCAGGATGAGAAGCTTGCGGACAGGCTTGCCCTCGCAAACAAGGACTACAAAAGGAATTTAACGTTTGAGATACCACTAGGCTATAACAACAAAAGGATAAACATGCTTATGAAGAGGCACACCAACCTCAGCGTTTATGTCGCCTATGGCAAGGACTGGCTCCCTTATGCTATAAACAGGCTTACAGAAGGTAGGATAAGAGATATAGCGGTAGCGGTACTAGATAATGAAAGGGATGATTAGATGCCCCTAGCACCCAGAAAAGAGCGGGTAATAGATCTTGTTACCGGAGGCTCTACGGGATTGGGAGCGCAGCTTATAAGCAGGCTTCTGAAAAGGGGCCATGAGGTACGCGCCCTGCTTCTGCATCAGCCAAGCGCAAGTATAGGCGGGCACGAGTGGCGCAGCCTACCGGTGGGCACAATACCATATGTCGCAGATATAGCACAGCAGAACTCCTCAGATCAGAAGGTGCTTGACGCCGCATGCACCAGCGTCAACAATCTGTTTCATCTCGCTGCAGCAACCTACAACTACAACAACCCATACGATAAATTGGTAAATGTAAATGTTGTCGGCACTGAGAATATCCTGAACGCCTATAAAAGAGCGAACACCGGACTTGATACCCACATGCATTTCCTGTTTGCAAGCACGGTGTCTGTCTATGGCTATGGCAGGCCCAACGAGGTGCTTAGGGAGGAATCCGCACTCAAGCCGCAAAGCCCCTACGCCGAAAGCAAAGAGATGGCGGAAAAGGTGATACTCTCGTTCAGTGAGGCTTACCACAAAATACCTTACACGATATTCAGGCTTGGCAACATGTACGGCCCGGATTACAAGACATCCTTCTTCAAGGTTTTCAAACTCATAGAAGAAAAGAAGATGGTTTATATTGGCGGCAGCGGCACGAACCACCTCACATTCGTGCACGAAGAGGATGCTGCAGACGCAATGCTGGAAGCCGCATCCAACCCGAAGTGCTTTAACAAGATATACAACCTTACGGATGGTGTGCCTTATACTGTAAAGGAGCTTTACAATATTGTTGCCAAGAAGCTTAACGTCCAGCCGCCAAGAAGGAGCATACCAAAATTTGTTGGCAAAGTCGTAAGAAGAATAGTCCAGATGAATTTTGATGAGTTTGAGTTTATAGCAAGCGACAGGCACATAGACATAAGCGAACTGAGCAAAGACGTTGGCTTCAAGCCAAAGCGGAGCATAAACGTTGAGGGGGTTAGGCTTATTGAGGAGTTTGAGCGTGGGCATTCAAAGCATAAAAAAGTTACGTGATGGTTTACATGAAATATGGCAAAATTGAAAGATATATACACGAAACCTTGGAGAAAGAGGGGGCGATGTTGTTCTCATTGATAGACCCCGTGGATTACAAAAGCGAAGAGGATGCGGTAAAAACTGCGTTGGCTGCCGAGGATGCTGGATCGGATGTGATACTGCTTGGCGGCAGCACTGGAGCGCAGGGTGAGCTTCTCGATGATGTGGCGCGAAAAATCAGGGAGAAGGCGACGATACCAATAGTCCTTTTCCCGGGCAATATAGCAACGCTGACAAAGCATGCGAATGCGATATATTTCATGTCTCTGCTAAACGCGAGAAATCCATATTGGATAACTCAGGCGCAGATGCTTTCTGCACCACTCATAAAAAAATTCGGATTGGAGCCGTTGCCTGTTGGCTATATAGTCATACAGCCGGGCGGCACCGTGGGCTGGGTCGGAGACGTAAACGCAATACCGAGAGAGAAGCCAAAGCTGGCAGCGGCGCTCGCACTTGCAGGTGAATACCTAGGAAACAGGTTCATTGTAACGGATGTTGGTGCTAATCCTCGTCTACAGAACGGAGGCCCTGTGCCAGCTGAAATGATACGCGCCGTAAGAGAGGCGATTAGCGTGCCGTATATAGTTGCTGGCGGCATACTGACAGAAAGAGAGCTTAGGGTTGCATATTCGAGCGGAGCAGACATAGTGCAGATAGGAACCGCTTTTGAAAGGACTAACGATGCCCGCAGGCTCGCAACGCTGTTTGCAAGGGTGACCAAAGAGGAAGGGCGTAAAAAGCTTAAAAGCAAGAGATAGATGCGCGAGATAGCAACATTGGAGATTGCGGTCCTTGTTAAGGAGCTCAAGCGCATTGAGGGCTTTTACATTGACAGTTTTTATGAAATTGGCAAGAACGAATTTAGGATAAGGCTAAGCAAAGGCCAGGAAAAGCTGAATATAAAATGCTTGCTGAACCATACCTTCAATATCACCTCTTACATTGAGATTGTAGAGCATCCGACCAATTTTGCAATCGCAGTGAGAAAGCGCATAGAAAATTCCGTTATAGAAGAGGTCAACCAGTACAATCATGACAGGATAATAGAGCTTGTCATAAAAAACAGGGATTCATTAAGCCATATTTTATTCGAGATGTTTGGCAAAGGCAATCTCATACTTACAGACAATGACATGAAAATAACGCTCGCTTGCATGCAACGTGATTTCAGAGAAAGAAGCATAAGGTCGGGAAAGATTTATGTGCCTCCCTCAAATGCGGTTGTAAATTTAGGTAACATTGGCAAGGCAGATCAACTTCTCGAAGGGATTGTGAAAGAGGCAGATGCCAACGCATCAATTATGGTGTTTTTGAGTAAGAATGTAAATGTTGGGTCGGTGTACCTGGAGGACACGCTCATAAGATTGGGTGTTGGACCGAAAACAAAGTTTAAAGAATTAGACGGGGGGACGCTAGATAAGATAGGAAAATCTATTACAAAGTTAGGAAATTTTGTAACTGATCCGAAACCGGTTGCTTATACAGAAGGAGGTAGCGTTCTAGACTACGCCATAGCAGAAATACAAAAGTATGGCAAACTTTCCGTTCAAAATTATAACGACATGCAGAGCATGCTCGATGATATATACTACAGGGAGGCGAGCAAGGTGCTTGTAAAGGAGAACAAGCACATCAAAGAGCTTGAAGCGAGCATTGAGAAGCAGAGGGCCGCAATAAGCGATTTGCAGATAGAAATAGAGCACGGCAGAAATGCGGGCACAAAAATATTTGAAAGGCTTAATGAGATGAACCAGTTCGTAGAATTCATCAAAGCAAAAAGGAGGATTACGAGTGAGGAGTTGCAGACCGCATTTCCAGACATAAAAGTGCTGGGACTCGATTTAAAGGACAAGACGGTCGTTATAGAATTATAGTTTGGTTGCACTTTTTGATTTTGAACATTAGGGGAGTGCCAGAGGAAATTAATTTATAGTTAGGGATTAAAACTTGGATAACAATTGACTAAGTGCATGACATGATAAACATAACGATGCTCGGCACATCGGGCTCAGCACCGACTAAGAGCAGAGGCCTTCCATCAATGGCCGTAGAACACGATGGCAGCATATACTTATTTGACTGCGGGGAGGGTACACAGTTCCAGCTGCTGCGCTTCAATGTTAATTCATCAAAAATAAAGGCTATCTTTATAACGCACATACATGGCGACCATGTAATAGGATTTGCTGGGCTGATACGCTCCATGGCGCTCAATAGAAGAACTTCGCCGCTTTATGTGTTTATACCGGCAGGGTATGAGGATGGCATAAAAGCACTTATAGATTTTGACAGGGCTTTGATAGGCTACAAGATAGTAATAAAGAAGATAACTGGCGGGATGATTTATAAAGAAGATGAGTTTACAATCTCCGCGTTCCCATTAATACATACGGTAAAAATCTATGGATTTGCTATAAAAGAGGCAGACAGACTTCATTTCCTGAAAGAAAAGTGCGCAAAGCTGGGAATGCGCGGCATTATGTTCAAAAAAATTATGAAAGAAGGTTCAATAAAGTTGGGTAAGAGGAAGATAAGACTTAAGGACGTAACAACGCTTAAAAAAGGCGCAAGCGTTGTGTATGCTGTGGATACAAGACCTTCAAGAAACGCAATCAAGGCCGCAAGGGGTGCAGATGCGATAATACATGAAGCAACATATAACAATGACCTGAGAGATATGGCGATTGAAAGAAAGCACACAACAGCCATAGAAGCCGCAATGCTCGCAAAAAAGGCGCATGCAAAACTACTGATATTGACGCACATCAGTGCACGCTACAGGAACGCAAACATTCTTTTGAAAGAGGCAAGAAGCATATTCAAAAACACGATTTTAGCAAAAGACGGCCTTAAGCTAGTTATCAGGGGCCCGTAGTCGAATGGTAAGACGTTACCTTGACAAGGTAAAAATCCGGAGTTCGATTCTCCGCGGGCCCAGATGTAACCTAAATATAGAAAGCTATAAATATCTATAGTTATATATAGTTATTATGGAAACTACTACGATACAAATAAGGAAAGTGCTTAAGAAGAAGCTAGAAGAACTAAAAGTCTATCCTAATGAGACTATGGATCAGTTGATAGAACGACTTGCCGATAGCAAAATAGACTACGAGCCACTTTCTGCCGAGGAAATAAAAGGTATAGAAGAGGGATTGGCGGATATAAAGGCAGGCAGGGTGTATACAACAAAACAGCTCAAGAAAGAACTAGGGATTAAATGAGCTATCAAGTCACTTGGTCCCAAAGATCAAGAAGTGACCTTGAAGCGCTTGAGAATAAAATTCGTAGCAGGATAATTGCAAAAGTAGAAAGTATAAAGGAGCAACCATATAGCTACGTCAAACATTTAGTAGGCGTACCACTTTATAGTCTAAGAGTTGGCGATTATAGAGTTATCATGGACATTAAAAATAAGCAAATGCTAATATTCGTAGTTAGGATTGGGCATAAAAAAGCGTATATGGCGAGCTGTAGTAAGAGAACTGAACTTTAAATAAATTATTTACCAGCAAATTCCAGTGAAAATACATGGGCATTTAAGTTCTGTGTTCCGCGGGCCCATTTGATGTAGGGTGCAGCTAAATTAGTGCTTTAACCACCACTGATAGGCTGCGTATAATTTATTGATATGTTCGCCCATCTGTGCAGTGGGTATTGGTTCCAAAAAGTTTGGTACAGATAAACCCTTAAAATGCCACCGTTGCTCATTCCGAATACGTATGGCGTTGCTATTATGTTTCTGCTCGGATATAAGGATTTGTTGCTGTAGGTTATTCTGCCGTTTGTGGATATTGCAACTACGGCGTTTGCAACACCGAAGATACTTGGTATTGTTATATTTACAAGCCTTAATTCAACTGGCGGGCAAGAAAGTGTTTCATTTATATAGAGCGGCCCCACCTTTATACAGGGTGGCGAGTATTCTATTGTTGTGCTCATGGAGGTGGTTGAAGCAGAGGTTGTTACAGAAGTAGAAGCAGATGTGATTATTGAGGTCGTGGTGCCTGCGGTCGTGGTTGGATTAATCAAGGTTGTTGTAGAGATGGTGGTTGTTATAGATGTGGACGTTGTACTCGTGGTTTGTTGACCGAATATGGACGCTATGAGCGAACGCAGGAAATTTATTATGCTGTTTATGATATCTGAAATTCCGCCTTGCCCGCTGGTCTGGGCATAGCTTAAACCAACGAATAAACTAATAGTCAGCAAAACCGCAACAATTAGATTAAGACTGTTCATCTCAAAATAGATTGAAGGGTAATGTATTTAAATCACTAATATGGCAACCCGACAAGCCAAAAATAGAAAGGGATAAAAAACTGAGGTGTGTAAGGGCTTGTTGATGAAATGTGCCAAGCACCTGTAGGTAAAGTGGTAAAGGTTGATAAGAAGTCCATAGTTGTAGAGTATAATGGAAAGAAAAGAGAATTGAACTCCAAGCTGGTTAATGTCAAGGAGGGCGACTACGTTCTCTTTTCTCTTAATATTGCGATAGAAAAGGTTGACAAAGAAGAGGCGACTATGATTTTGGGAGATGTGAGATGAAAATAAAAGATAGGCTGCTGTTTTTGAAATATGCGCTACCCTGCGCAGGCACATTGGTTGGAAGGGGGGTCGTGCCTCAAAGTTATGTTGATCGCTTAGTGGCGATGGTATCTGAAAACAAAGTGCCACGGGATGATGCAGAAAGTGTATTTAAGGTAGCGAATATGATGTGTACTAGCATAGCCCAAAGGATGGGCAAAAAGTCAATAGATGCAGAAGTTATAAGAACGTACTTTTTGTTAGAGCATAATAAGGTTGTTGAAGATAGGTTTGAGATTATGGGCGACTTTAACCCGGTTGATTGTAAAACATATGTGGGGAGGATCGTCAAAGAAAATGATGGCTTGGCAGTAGTTGAGACAATTTTAGGAAAAAGAGGGTATAAGACTGTTTTTGCTAGAGATGTCAAGAAAAATGATAAGGTTGCGGTACATTTTGATTTTATTATAGAAAAGTTATCTGATGAAATGGCTGAAAAGATGAACGGGCGATGACCAAATGAAAAAGGAAATTAGAGGAACTGTTTTGGCTTTGTTGGCAGCAGTAGTTAGCGGTATCGCAATACCTGCAAATAAGCTTTTTATTGTAACTCTAGACCCTACAGTATTTACTGCGGTAAGGGCCATTATTATAGGAGCTATATTCTTTTTCATAGCATCCTACCAGTCCAAATTCAGCTATAAGAATTTTAAGAAGGTTTCTTGGAAATATCTTCTTGCAATAGCCATTGTTGGAGGCGCATTTGCGTTTATTTTGTTCTTTAATGGTTTAGCACTAACAACAGCAGGTAGAGCGGCCTTTCTTCAGAAAACATTGCCTTTGTATGTTGCCATACTGGCTTTTGTATTCTTAAAGGAAAAGATATCAAGAAAAATGGCGTACGCTCTGGGAGCAATGTTATTGGGAACTCTGATTCTGTACTATTCGCAGATGGGTCTAGCGACATTATCGAATCTTTCTTTAGGAGACCTTCTCGTAATAGCGGCAACCATACTTTGGGCGGCTGAAGCTATAATCGCCAGGAAGGCAATGCTAATTGGGGAAACAAACTGGGTTGTCTCCTTTGCTAGAATGTTTTTTGGTGGCCTGATACTTTTTGGTTTTGTATTGCTGTTTGGTAAAATGGGGCTGCTGTTAACGCTCTCTATGCAGCAGTGGATCAATATAATCGCTTCGACTGCAATACTCTTTGTGTATGTCTTCTTCTGGTATTGGAGTATTAGGTGCATTAATGTGACAAAGGCTACATCGCTGTTGCTTCTGGCTCCCATTGTATCATTGATCGTTGGTGTAGTATTCCTTAAGGAGTCGGTACCGTTTCTGCAGCTAATAGGCTCTGCCATGATTCTAATTGGAGCATATCTTGTCAGTGGTGTGAAGAGTGAATTCCGAGAAAAAATATAAGGTTCTAGTTTTTGGAAATCCGATGGTAAAACAGGACAGCATACCCCTGAAGCTTTTGGGTAGGCTGAGAAAGAAATTCCCACAGATAGAGTTCAGGGAATTCGATCCTAACGAGAACCTTGAAAATGAGGGCAAAGAGCTTAACATTATTGACGCTGTTGAAGGCATTGAAAAAGTAACTTTGATAACAGACATAGATTCGATAAAAACCTCCAGATTGTATTCAATGCATGATTTTGATCTAGGCTATAGTTTAAGGCTCCTCAAAAAGCTGAATTACCTGAATGGTGTTAAGATATTCGGAGTCCCAATGAAGATAACTGAACAGGAGGCTTTGAGGCAGCTAACCGCGCTTATCAGCGCCAGTTTATCCTGAGGAAGTGGCTGGCACAGCTCATGCATGGGTCATAGGCCCTTATGAGTTTCTCTATCTCGAATTCTAGCTGCTTCTTGCTTTTATTTAAATTATCTTCAATAAGCTGAACAATGCTCTTCTCCATGCCAATTTGGTTTTGCTGGGTGGGTACTATTATTCGCCCGTACTTGACCTTGCCTATTTTGTCTATAGAAAGCATGTAATACAATGTTCCCCTAGGGGCTTCTAAGAGTCCGATGCCTTCTCCCGCTTTTATCGTCACTGGTTCGTTATGCTCTTCTTTGAATTCAGTCGATTCTAGAAGTTCTATAGAGTGGTCTACACAGTGTAGGGTCTCTATTGCCTGGGCTAAATTGTTGTGATATATGTTCCTTGAAGGGAATGCGCTCAAGAATCTTGAAGTATCGTTTTTGGTTGAACTGTGCAGGTTGTCTTTGTTCAGATTCATTCTTGACAATGCACCGACCATGTATTCCCTGCCCTCAAAATTATAGCCTGTGGCTTCTGAATATGGAATGACCACATCATTTAGGTAGTCCCAGTACCTGTCTTCTGGGATGGATTCCCCCTTTGAGTCGATTATGGTGCCTTCCAAAAAGGAATAATCGCTTGTTTGCAGGGAAACGAAGTCCGTGTCCCTTTCAAGCTTGAAATCGCAGTTATAAAATATTTCTATGAAGTCTATTACGTAATCTCTGATGGATTTTAGTTCGGCGACTACCTTTTTAGTTTCCTCTTGTTTTGGGACGTGGGAAAATTTGCCCACCTCGGCAAACGTGGCATGTATTGCCCTGCCGGCTATAACCTTTGACAGATTGTTTCCGGCGCTTTTGATTGCAAATGCCCGTTTAATCATTTCATTTTGGGACTCATCAAAATCTAGTACCGAATCTTTTCCAAAAATATCTGGAAGGCAGAATAGATACAAATGTAAAGAGTGGTCTCTAATCGTCATACCGTACAGAGATAACTTTCTCAACAAAATAGTTTGATCAGTGGGCACGTATTGCAATGCCTTTTCAACCGCTTCCGAGCAGCATGATAGGTGTGCTATGCTGCAGGTACCACATATTCTAGAAGTCATTAATGGCAGGGAAAGAGCAGACTTACCTATGATAGCTTGGGTGTAGAATCTTTTGTTTTCAGTTATTTTTAGTTTGACGTACTTTACTTTATTATCCTTGATTTTGATGTCAAGACTGCCATGCCCTTCTATTTTGGTTATATTGTCTAGCTTGATCTCTTCTTTGCCGTTGTTCGTTGTAATAATACTAGAATCATCAATGTGCATTTATAACGCCAAATTCGTTTAGATACTTGTCAAGGATCTTGAGAAATACATCCTCTTCCATCGGGCAGCCCAGTACCTCGTCGTCTATGGAGACTATGTCTTTTACAGTACGGACCTTATCTGTTTGCTTAAACCTTTCTACAAGGAATTCTATTTCTTTTTTTTGTTCTTCATCAAACAAGTTCCTTTGTGCTGCGGGCATTCCATTTATCGCACATGATCCTATAGCTACCAATTTTTTAGAATTTTTTCTTATGCTTCTTAGCTTTCTTGCGTCGCTCTCAGTGGTTATGGCACCTTCAACAAAAGCCACATCAATATTTTCAAGCTTGTTAATTTTTCTAAGAACTCTTGCATGTCTGATGTCCAATAGGTCCTTCCACTTGAAAAAGTTCTCATTCATGAGCTCTATCCAGACCATTGTGCTGTCTTCGCAGCAAGTAAAAGAGAACCATCCAATCTTAAGTTTTTTCCCAGTCACAATTAAATACCAGTATATAAAACTATAAAGCTTTGTAATCTTCCTTGATGCTCTGTATAACACTTATAAATTATTAACCTACTCATAAAATATGGTGAAATAGTGGATACCGTAGACTTCGGCGAATGGAAAAAATTAAATTTAAAGGTGGGTAAAATTTTAAGTGTGGAGAGGGTGCCAAGAGCTGAAAAATTGTATAAATTGCAGGTGGATGTAGGGCTTGAAAGGCCGATTCAGATAGTAACCGGCTTGGTCCCGTACTATTCGCAAGCCGAATTAAAGGATCAAAAAATAATTGTTTTTACTAATTTGAAGCCTGTAAAATTTTCTGGAGAGATTTCAGAAGGCATGCTGCTTTGTGCCGAGAAGGAGGACGGTAGCAAATGCGTTCTCTTAACTGTCCAAAAAGATATAGAGGTAGGTACACCAGTTACTTAGAATTGGTCGTGTTTAAAGAACTTTGCTTAACAGCGCGTTTAAACCCTGTTTTTTGATTCGGAAGTCGATACGCCTCTTGCAATGATGTGCGCAAGTCTTATCAGCTTTGCAGCATCGCCCGCAAACAATTCAAGCTCGCTTTTGGTAAGCGGTGTTTGCATATAAAATCCATGCGTGCGATATTGTTTGAGTGTTTTGGCCCAAACAACTTTGCGCTCCTTTGTTTTTGTATCCACTTTATTCTGTGTTCCAAAACTTCTTATTGCTCCTATCAGTGCAGTGGGGTTGGGCTTCTTTCTTGTTATAGAGATAAACCTAATGTGAAGTTCTTTTTCCAACAGTGGCACATCAAGAACGTTCAGCCCGGCAATTGATATGCCATTGGATACGAGCAGTTTTACCTGGGTGGCAAAGCGCGATTTCTTTATCATCTTTATTATTGACGCGCTTGCATCATCGCCATCAACGACTATTTTTGTTGAGAGGACGCCCTCTATCTCGTCCTTTTTAGAAATTAGGCAAATTAATAAGGTACGCCTTTGCTTCAACACGCCGGTTGCTATCGTGGCAAGCCTGACGCCTGCTTTCAACATTATTTCTTTCCTATTTTTGATTTTATATCGGAAATGTTTTCTTCGATCTTTTCCAAAGCTTTTTCAAAAACCTTTGCCGCGTTTGTTTTTTCCGTTTTCAGGGTAAGCCTTGGATTTCCGGCTTCCGGATGCTCTTTTGTCACACCCGCGAATTCCACTCCGTTATAAGTGAGAAGCTCAGCCGTTATAAGGTCAGGGATTGTCAGGTCTTTTGTCTCAAACTCGATTACAAGCTCCTTGCTTTCGTTCTTTATAACTTTTATTTCCATGGAGTCACTATTGCTTATAAATGCTCTCTAAAAACTTATATATCTCCTTGAAATTATTATAGAGGGAGCTGACCCTTCTTTGCTCAACATGCTTGCATGACTCACATATTAGGGTGTTTGCCTCCTTCACGCGCAGCGTGCCATTGCACAGCTCACATATTGCATACACCACTCCCGTCTCTCTTTCCCGCATTTCGAGCGTGTATATGTCTGGATCATCATACGCTATTCTGGCGAGCAGCACATCCCCCTGCTTGTACTGGGTGAAATCTGGCTTGTCATCCCTGAAACCCCGCCTTGGTCTGCCAAACTTCAGCACTATTTTACCGTCCTTCATTGGCACGTAATGCACATTGCCGAACTCCATGCTGTCGAGTTCTACGAAAACAACCGAAGGCATCTCATTCACAACAGTTCCAGTGACAAACATGTCCTTCCTGAATTTTTTAATCGCCCTGACAACGCTCTTTACACCCATCTTTCCATTGAATATCAATGGCTTGCCTGGGACTGCGGCGTATATGTTGCCGTTTTCAGCATAGGCATTGCCGTTTGGAAGGTACTCCTCTTCTGCTGAGAGCCTGTCGCCGGGCATTACCAGTTTTTGCTGTTCCTGATCCATAAAATCATTTATTGTATAATTATACCCTTCTGCCCCTTTTGCCGCCGGGTTTCCTTGTTGTATCCGTAGGTATTGGGGTTACGTCTTCTATCTTGTTGATTCTCAGGCCGCTTCTTGCTAAGACTCTGACAACCGCTTGCGCCCCAGGGCCTGGAGTCTTTGAGCCATGGCCGCCAGGCGCTCTTATATCTATGTTCAGGTTTGTTATGCCCTTCTCTTTTGCCTCTGCTGCAACCTTGTATGCCGCCTGCATGGCTGCGTATGGCATGCCCTCCTGCGAGTCGGCACTGACCATCATGCCGCCGCTACCAACAGCAATAGTCTCTGCCCCGCTCAGGTCTGTAAGCGTTATTATGGTGTCGTTCTTGGATGAATAAACATGAGCCACTGCCCAGCGCTCTGGTTTGGGTTTTACCCTTGCAGCTTCCATCGCCTTTGCTTCGTATGACACCTCGGCCTTTGCCTTCTCCTTCTGCTGCTCGCCGGGCTTTACCTCTTTTGGTTTTGGTTGCTTGCTTCCCATCTACAATCACGCTTCCTGCTTTACTGCGCCCTCTGCCTCCTTTGCAGCCTCTGCGGGTGCGGGCGGCGCCTTTGGCTCTATGTTTATCGGCTTGTAGTAGCCTATCTTGTGCTCTTCATCGACCTTGACCATATAGCCTGGCGTGTTTACCTTAACACCGTTTATTGCGATGAATCCATGTGTTATGAGCTGCCTTGCCTGCTTCATGCTTCTTGCAAGCCCTTTCCTGAAAACAATCGATTGGAGCCTTCTTTCAAGCAGCACATTTGCCTTGAGCTCCAGAAGCGTTTCCGGCATGACATCGCCGCTCACAACCCCCAGCCTTTTAAGCCTGGATATTATTGCATTCTGCATTGTGCTTGTTGTTGATGTGCCTGAGAGCGTGCGTCTTACATTGCTTCTTAGCCTGCTGAGCTCAGTTTGCACCTTCCAGAGCTCTTTCATGTTCTTCAGGCTATAAGCATCTATAAGCTCGTTATCAGCCTTGATTCTGATAACGTTCCACATTGCTTTGGTCTTTTCATATTTACGTCTGTTTTTTCGTGGTGCTCCCATTTATTCACTCCGCTGCCTTTGGCTCTGCTGCTGCCTTTTTGGGCGCCTTGCCCTTTGCCTCCTCCTGCCTTTGCGCTATTAGCTGTTGCTTTACTGTCTTCTTCATGACTCCTACAGTAGCGCCAGTCCTGCCCGTAGAACGGGTGTGCTGGCCCCTGACCTTCTGGTTGTATTGGTGCCTGAAGCCGCGCCAGGTCTTTAGGGTTTGCTCGCGTTTTATGTCCTGGCTTATTGCAAAGACAAGATCGTTTCCCACAAAGTGTATGTCCTTGCCCGTTTCAAAATCCTTGCGCCTGTTTAGAAAATAACGAGGTATGCCATGCGTAAGCGGCTCCTTTATAGCGCCCTCTAGCTGTGAAAGCTGCGCCTCGCTTAGCGAGCCTATCGTGGAAGAGCTGGCAATATTGTACTGCTTCTCAATCACATGCGCTATCGCATGAGCCATGCTTGAGCCTATGCCCTTGACTTCATTAAGCGCCCTTTCGATTACCAGGCTGCCGTCGACGTCCCTTCCCGCAATCCTGACTATCGAGGCTGCTGCCTTCTTCTCTTCGACCTTTGGAATAGGTGCCTTTTTTTCTTCTGTTTTTGAACTTTTACCTTCAGCCAATTATACACCATTAAGCATAAACGCCAGGACTGGGATATTCAGCAATATGTTTGTGCATATCGCTTTTGAACCCAGAAGGCTCAGAGAGCCATGCGCTTGCAGGTATTATCTCCAGGCGCACGCGTTACCGGTTTCCGCCATCCTGGCATTCGAGATCAAATATTTTGTTTGTTCTATTAAACCGTGATGAGTATTTACCGATGCTCGACTATAAGTTTATTTATTAGACATATATAAATAGGTTATCTTTAGCTGTTGTTCTCGCAAAGTTTGATCCAAGGTCAGGTTACTGCATACTCCAATATCTCTTTTGATTTCGATACGCCCAATGCATAAATCAGCTTGCCGATCCTGGGTCCGTTCTCTTTTCCTATCAGAGCAGTATACAGGACCTTGAAGAACTCTTGGGTGTCGACGCCGTGCTCTTTCGCTATCTTGTATACAAGGTTATGTATGGCTACTGCGTCCATGTTGCTCTGCATGGTAGAGTTGAACGACTTAACAATCTCTTGCATTGACGAGACCTTTGTCGGTTTTATGGAGAAGTTATATCTGTCGGGCGCATAGCCCAGATTGAGCCATTCGTTTATGTAAGGCGATAGATACCTTACTCCTGCAGCATCGTTTAGGACATTGCCCACCTTTTTCCAGTCCTTATAAATCTGGTAGTTCATTAGCATGTCGATGAACTGCGCCTTCCATGCAAGCTTTTTCACAGAGATGCTATACGCTTGAAGCTTTTTCTGGTCTGCCCTGCTTTTTGGGTTTTCAAGCTTGGCTATCCTCTCTATTTCTTCGTATACGATTATCAGCTTGTCCCCGTTCGGATCCATGTCCTTGTTTTGTTCCAGATTTGGCACAACGAGCATGTAGACAAGCAATTCTGGGGGTATTAGCTTAAGCACGTCAAGCGCTGGCATGACATTGCCTTTTGACTTTGAAGCCTTTGCGCCGTGAAAGAGCACAAAGCCATATTTGTATGGTATTGGTGGTTCTGTATGCAGGATCTCTTTGTGTATAGCGTAAGCCGTATCCCAGCTGCCTCCTTTTGTCATATGGTCAACGCCTGAGCCTTCTATGCTGGACTTAAAAAATGCCTGCCAAGTGGGCCAGTGAAAGCGCCATTGCAGCTTGTATTTGTGGTCGCTTATTTTGTTCCTGCCTTTATAATTGCAGCCTTTGGTGTATTCCACATTTCTGTCGCAGACATATTCGTATTCATTGTCATTATGCCAGATGACTCTGGTAGTAGCTATCTTGCCACACTTTCCGCATATGGGCATTATCGGGCTCCAGTCAGCAAGCTCGCTAAGTTGCTTTCCTGAAGTTTTTGCAAAAATCTCTTTGGCCTTTTGCTCCTCGTGCAGGAAGAGTTTTGCATAGCTGTCGAAACCGCCGCTTTCGTAAAGGTCGTTCGCCTTCGCTACGTCTATTTTCAGCTTTAATTTTTTCATTATCTCCTCTGCTTGGGAGAGGTAATGAACACCATAAGATTCGTGGCAACCTAACGGATCTTTTACATGTGCCAATGGTTTGCCGAGCTCAGGAGTCAGCACAGCGCTATATTTTTGTAGTTCGGAAGGTATGCCGTCAAATGCATCCATTATGTCTCCAACAAAATGAAGCTCGGTCTTATGACTTAGGTTTGTAAGTACTTGCCTTATTATAGATGGGTATAGAAATTCGCACACTGTGCCGAGATGGGCGGGGCCACTCGTGGTCATTCCGCCTGTTATTATGAATGGTTCATCTTTCTCCTTTATGACGCGCTGAGCGAGTTTCTCAGACCAGTGCAGCATTGCACGCTCATCGATCTCTTTTTTTCTTTCTTGCATAATATCAGAAATCACTCTATTGATAAATAACTATCTACATAAATGTTAATAAAAACGTATTATATAAATAAGGTTGATAAACATGCGGGGCATACTTGCAAAAGATGGTAGCGTTTCGAAATGCGCATTCTGCGATATGATAAACAGCAAGCAGGAACATTACAGGGTATTCGAGGGCGAGATATCGTTGGCTTTTCTAGACCGAAAACCAGTATTTAGGGGGCATACGCTCGTTATTCCAAAGATGCATTGCGAGACGCTTGATAAACTGCCTGAAGAGAGTTTGGGAAGCCTCTTTTCCGATGTGAAGCTAATTTCAAAAGGCGTTGAAGCTGCGATGCATGCTGACGGAACCTTCATCGCCATAAACAACAAGGTAAGCCAGAGTGTTCCGCACCTGCACGTTCATGTGGTGCCGAGGAGATTCAAAGACGGTCTCCATGGATTCTTTTGGCCCAGAACTGCATACAGTAGCGAGGAGGAACTTATTGAAACCCAAAAGGCAATAGAGAGCGCAATAAAAAAACTAAAGCATTAACACTACTAGCCATAAGAAAACTGAAAATAAAAAATCAAGCCGTGTCTTTACATGTCAGCTACAGCTGCTCCTAGGTATGTTAGGACAAACCCTAGCAATACTGCGTAGAACCAAAAACTGCCTCCTGTCAGTATTAGCAAGCTCAAGGCTCCAAGCATTGTGAACTTCCATAGGGCGCGTGACATCATCTTCTTGTCTCCACGCATGTTCGCCATTGCTCCGATGCCCATGAAGAACAGAGATACCGACGCTACTACGGCAAAGGCAATCACGAATGGCCCTAAGAACTGTGCTGCACTTAGCCATGCGCTTGCGGTTGCGCCGTTCATATACCACGTAAAGACTACATACAGGTATACTAGTGATCCTAGAAACACTAGGATTCCTCCTACCGGTCCCATACTTTTTCTAGCCGCCATTCTTATCACTTCCTGTTTAGAACTACGACAGTAAGGTTTTTAAAGCCAACTGCGTTGTTAGTCGTTTAGGGCAAGTATTACGACAATTAACGTAATAACTCTCTTTCTAATACAGTTTTAGCATTGGGGTTTATCTCTGGACTTTGCGGGCCCGGCGGGATTTGAATCTGAAGGCTGGCCTTATTCGATTCTTATTTTGGGCTTTGCATAGGCAGTTCAATTTCTTCCCTTAGAACTTCGAAATGCTTTGCGTCTTTTGTCAGGATTATAGCTCCAACTGCCAATGCCTGGGCTGCTATCATTACATCGAATTCATCAACTTTTTTACCCTTTGCAGACAGCTTCGCCATTATAGCAGAGGCTTTTATGGAATCCTTATAGGTAAATGGTAATGTGGCAATCTCCTCGAAGAGCTGTTGGATCTTTCCAAGATAAGAATGCATTCCTTTTTCTTCTCTGTATTTTTCACCTAATAAAACTTCATATGCGCATATTGAGCTTGTATATACTTCACTTGCATTGGCTATGACATCTGTAACGCTTCGGTTATCCTTAAAAAGCTCTATTATTGCAGAGGAATCAAGAAACAGACTCATGCCCTCGCCTTTGCGCGCTTTCTTATTTCAGCGACTATTTTTTGTAGATCGTCTGCCTCTTCTTTGCTCATTATTCCGGCGAATTTCATTATCTCTTTTGTGTTTGTCTGCTTTAGACGGTCTACCAGTTCTGAAATGGTATCTGTAAAACTTTTCCCGTCTTTGATAGACGCTAGTTTCCTGTACGCTTCATCGCTTACCATTATTGTTTTCATAATAATATACAGACTGTATATATATTTATACCTTATGGTTAACCCAGGCAAGGAAGCCTAAATTCGCGACCAATTTCTTCAAAATGAGTCGGGCTTGGTAGGATTTGAACCAACTTCAGCTATTTTGCAAGTCTATCTCTTTCAATAATAAGTTTCCTGCCTAATCTTTCCTCTCCCAATACTTTAAGTGCATACCTCCATTCTTTTAATGTCTCGTTTAATATCCTCTTGAACGTTCCATTCATTCTACCAACCTTTTAAGCCACTTTTCAACTTCAGACTTGCTGATCTTGTTTTGTGCGATTTGATATAAAATACTTACTGCTTCATTCTCTAAATTCTTATAATGTCTGACCTTTAATCCACTTAGTTTAAGGAAGGTTATTGTGGCTGCTAAGGCGGTGCGTTTATTACCATCCACAAAAACGTGTAGACTTGTTAGATTGCAACATAGGACTGCGGCCTGTTTAAAAACACCATGCGTTATATGCAAAGTTTCTATAGTGTTTTCCAGTGCACCCTCATTAACAACCACACCGTTAGAGCCTACGCTCTTGTTTATCTCGATAACTTCTTCTTTAGTAGGGTAGTAGGACTTCAACAGAATCACTTTCTACTCTTATATTCTCAGCAAAACTTAAAATAGAAACAGTACGCGGGCCTGGTGGGATTTGAACCCACGACTTGCTGGTTAAAAGCCAGTCACTCTGCCAAACTGAGTTACAGGCCCTAGCATTAGCTACCAATTCAGATATTAAAACTTATCCAAAGGTAGAGTAACCATTAGCAACAGCAAGAAAAGAGGAATGCGCATTCGGCTGCAATGGCTGAATGATATCAGCCAAACAATCCCGCAAGACCTCCCGCTGCCTCTTCCTCAGTTTTTTTCTCTTCGACCTTTGGCTTCTTTTCTGCTAGCTTTTGAGCTGAAGCTGACGCTGCAGCCTGTGCCTGTGACGCTGCCTGAACCTGCATGCTCTGTGCGTTTTTGATTATGTCCTTGATGTTCACGCCCTTCAGAGACTCGATCATCGCCTTGGCCTTCGCCTCGTTTGGTGCGAAGCCCGCAGCCTTTACGACCTCAAGCAAGTTGTGTTCGCTTACCTCTTTGCCAGCTTCGTCGAGAAGCAATGCCGCATATACATATTCCATTATTTCACCTAAGCACTAGTTGTAAGAGAGCCGAGCGCATTAGCCTGCGCAGCAGCCCTTTCTATGAGCCTTTCGATTATGCCTTTCTCGTAAGCGTTGATGCTGGTGCCGAGTGTAATTGCGTTGTTGAATGCAATGCCAACAAGCTTTGGCAGGGTGTACCTTGTAATCATCTTAGCCTGCATGCTCAGCTCAATCGCATTGCTAAAGTGTTTTGCTAAATCTAATTTGGTTCTATCAGTGTCAATGTCAAGTATGTCCCTTGTATAAAGTATGCTCTCGTATCTTATCACAGATGGCTCTATGCGCGCAATGAATGGCATTACCCCAAGGGTATGAAGAGCCTTTGCGACCTGCAGGCTTATCGCGCTGCCCTGCCCTACAAGAGTTTTTGTTTTTGCTATCAGGACCTTGCCCTTGTCTATTCTGACATCTATGCCCGCTGACTTGAGCTCTGTGACCGCTTGGCCCGGCTGCAGCGAGGTCTCGCCCTCCTCTACAACTATGTCTGATGGCGCGAGCTGGCCTGGCTTTGCGGCAAGCTTTATTGTGCCTTCCTTGAATTTCTTGTAAAGCTCGAACGGGTTTGCGTTGCTGAGCAGGATTGCCGAAGTGGCATTCAGGTTTTCAATGAGCTGCTTGCCGCGCTCGTCGCTTTCAAGTATTTTTGTTAGCAGGGTCTTCCTTCCTATTATAAGCCTTACGTTTTCCTTGTTTGCGTTTTTTGTCTTTTGAAGAAGCCTGTCCGGTATCCTTTCGAGCGGTACTATGCCTATCAGCCTATATGACTTTAGGAGCGCCTTGCCGTTTTCGACGAACTTTGCCTTTTGGTCTTTTGTTTGCATCCTATAACCTAGATTAAGCGGATCGGCTTGCTCATCGTCAGCTTTACATACACGGATCTTACGTTCTGACGCCCAATCTTTTTTGAAACGTTATTTATAACCTCGTCTATATTTGCCGCAAGCTCCTGTGCCGGCATCTTTTCGGTGCCTACAACGCAGTGCACTGTCGGCAGGAACTTCCCCTTGCTTCTTATGTATATCGATTTTGTTATGGTATTTATGGTTGATTCAACGTCGCCCACGAGGGGCCTTGGCATCTTGCCTTTGGGCCCTAGGAACTGGCCGAGCGACCTTGCGATCTGGGGCATGAGGCTGGGTTGTGCGACAAGCTCGTAATCGAGCAGTTCGTTGAGACGTGCCTTGTCTGTAACTATGCTGCTGAGCTCGCTGCCTGAAATGGTCTTAACGCCGAGCTTGCTCGCCTTTTGTGAAAGATTGCTGTCATTGCTGAACGCGAGGATTTTGCTCTCCCTTCCCTTGCCAGAAGGCAATGCTATCTCAAGATTGAGCCTTTTGTCAGGTTTGGTAAAGTCAATGCCCCTGAAGTTTATGGCGAGCTCTACGCTTTGGGTGAACTTGCGCTTGTTCTTATTCTCTTCAATAAACGCATTGAATTTGTTGAATAGCTCTTGCTCCATAAAATCCCTCCTGCAGATTGCAGTGTTTACGGGAAAATCAGCAATATATTCTGTCAATGAACATTTATAAGCATTTAGGAGTTATTAGGATTAAAGCCTTATTCTCTCTATGCCTAACCTCTCATATATGTGGTCAGAACTTATTATCTTTCCGCCGCATAGTGCTGCATTTAATGCGTCGAAGACGCTAATTTTTTGCTCGTCTATGTAGTGCGCGGCCACAAGAATTGCTAAATTGCTTGCATCACTTACTTCTGCTATTGACAAAAGGTAACTAACCGTGGTTTCTGCTGATATTTCGAATCTTCGGGTTATAAGTAAGAGTTCTGCAACCACGGCCAAAGAGGTCTGTATATCCCCTTTGTATTGATTGTATATAGATCGTGCTGAAGAATTTAGTCTATCGTTTTTTCTCATCAGTGCTATAAAGAAGTCTGTATCAGCATATGGCAAATATTCACCCGTCTATTAGCAAAATAAACTAATATATGTAGTTTAGTAAAACATTATATACTTTACTATAACACAAGATGGCTAATGGATGTTAGAAAATGCCTCTTTTATGGCCTCTTCTTCTATGATCTTCTTTATCTGCTTTAAGGATAGTTTATCCAATCCTGCCTTTTTGCCTAATTCCGCTAATCCTTCTATCGGATCCTTGTCTAATACTGGGATTAATATTATCTCATTGTTCGCGGGCACGATTATAAATTTCCTCCCATATCTTTTTTCCAATTTCTTGCCAATGGTTATCCTGCTCCTTTCGTCTGTTAACGTTATCTGCATTATTACACCATCATTTATTACAGTGGGTAAATATTTATATTTATGGGTTGAAATCAAAAAAAGTGGGAAAATGTCTGAGCGCCTTTTGTGTCGGCGCTTGGGGATGAGGTGGGATTGTTTAAATAGTAATAAATACATTGTTTTTGTATTAGTTTTGATGGCCTTCAAATGGTGTTAGCATGATAAAGATTGTAGGGAATAAGGGTATCGCGGAGATAATCGGGATATTTATCATCGTGCTTGTTGCAGGTATGCTGATAACAATAGGAGCAGTAAGTACATCCTGTGCATCAGTTATTTATGAAACGTGCTCAAGTCAGGGGTTTACAGTATTCTCCTATGTTGTAGATGCGATTATTCTGCTCACTCTGGCGCTGCTTGTAATTAGAAGGCACAAGCATCATGGTAACACGCTGCTTTTTGAGGTGCTTGAAGGCACTGTCACCGCACTAACATCTTTTTTTGTATTTCTTATACTGCTAACGATGCTTAGCCCCAACATGTCTGGGCATAAGGCTACCAGCACTATTTATATTGCTTCTGCTGCACTAGCGATTTTCATAGTGTTATTGAAGGACAAGTGGCACAGGCTTAGGGATTTCAATACTGTTGTGTCGAGCATCGGGGTAGGGTTGGTGCTCGGCTTTAACTTGCAGTTTGAGTATGCGATTGTGCTGATTGCGATTTTTGCCATTTATGACTACATTGCGGTTTTTAAGACAAAGGAGATGATCTCCATGGCAAAAGCGTTTGCTTCAAACGACATATCTTTTCTTATGAGCGTATCAGACCTTGAGGCAGTCCCGAGATGGGGCTTGAGCCAGAAGGAAATAGACGAGTATATGAAATATTTGAGAGACGTTCACCTGCTTGACAATCCCAAGTTCAGAAAGATACTGCAGAAGGGCAAGCTTCCGGTCATATCGCAAATCTCACTGGGTGAAGGCGATCTGGGCCTGCCGTTAATGGCTGCCATAAGCGCTTATATGTATGTCAGCCAGTTCCTAAGCTACATGGTTATGCTGGGTTCTGTCATAGGCATTGCAGTAACGATGCTCATACTTAAGAAATACAAGCACCCGATTCCAGCGATTCCACCGCTTTTTGCATTCATAGGCATATTTGCAGGGATTGCGTTTATAATAACAGAAAGCGCAAGCATCTATTCTCTAGGAGTTACTTTAATCCTAATAGGCATCCTAGTAATGCTGATAGATATGCTAGCAATAGTAAGAAAGATGCACATAGCTATGAGGAAAGCGGTTGCCGCATAAAGGATTACTGGCCTTTTCTCCTTCTTCTAGCTCCAGCCCTTGCATATATGACGCCCGCTGCTATTGCAACCGCTATCGCCACTCCAACTCCTATCAAAGGTGCAATGTTTGGTGCTGGGGTTTGAGGTACTGTTGTTGTTGGTACTGTCGTGGTTGGTATTGTTGTTACAGTAGATGGTATTATGCTTGGTGGTGCAACTGGTATGGTTGTGGTAGCTGTTGAGGGTGGAGGTGCCGGTGGTGTTGGTGGTATTGTAGTTGTTGTTGGTGGAGGACCTCCTTCGCTACGTATGGTTGTTGGGTTGACTGTTATTATTGCGTTGTTTGAGTTCGCACTGCCGCCCACGCTGTCTGTTACTATCTCAGATATATCGTAGGTGCCCACACCTGAGAAGGTTATTGTATTGCCGCTCTGTGCGAAACTTCCGCCCAACACTATGTATGAATAAGTATATGGTGGTGTGCCGGGTGTTGTTGCATTCGTAAATGTTACACTTTGACCTGTGTTAATTGTTGCGCTTGATGGTACGATTGATATTGTTGGTAGTGGGTTGACTGTTACTGTGTCGGTGCCTTGTCCTGTGCCACCCAGTGAATCGGTTACCAGTACGCAGTAGTCTGATGTTGATGTCAGTGCAGGAGTTGTGTAAGTAGATGATGTTGCACCGCCTATTGAAGTGGTGCATGATAGGTCAGAGTACCACTGATATGATGAATATGAACCTGATCCGCCTGATGGGTTTGCCGTGAGTAATTGTGTCTGACCGTTGTCTATTGTTGGACTTGCGGGTGTAACTGAGACCGTTAATACCGGGTTGACTGTTACTGTTGCGGTACTTGATTGCACGGATGTTATTCCGTCATTTACTGTGGCCGTCAATACGCAGTCTGTTGAGGTGCCTGTTGGGGTGTATGTGAATGATGCAATACCAGGATCA
>Ga0315282_10001532_pt1 | contig 43247 bp, 39 predicted proteins | sample YL17G07_20_MG_FD_203693 | JGI IMG/M metagenome (GOLD analysis project Ga0315282, IMG submission 203693) | Sediment microbial communities from Yellowstone Lake, YNP, Wyoming, USA - YL17G07_20 | ecosystem: Environmental > Aquatic > Freshwater > Lake > Sediment | place: USA: Wyoming | collected... | reverse complement strand
TGGCCGGCGCGAGGAGGCCCTCAAGGCCGCGCAAGAGGCAGTCAACATTCGCCGTGAGCTTTCAAACGCCAATCCGGGCGCGTTCCTGCCGGATTTGGCAACAAGCCTCAACAACCTCGGCAACATGCTGAGCGACCTTGGCCGGCGCGAGGAGGCACTCAAGGCCGCGCAAGAGGCGCTCCCCATCTACCGTGAGCTTTCAAACGCCAATCCGGGCGCGTTCCTGCCGGACCTTGCCATGAGCCTCAACAACCTCGGCGCCATGTTGAGCGCCCTTGGCCGGCGCGAGGAGGCCCTGAAGGCCGCGCAAGAGGCAACCGACATCTACCGTGAGCTTTCAAACGCCAATCCGGGCGCGTTCCTGCCGGCCCTTGCCATGAGCCTCAACAACCTCGGCAATAGGTTGAGCGACCTTGGCCGGCGCGAGGAAGCTCTTAAGGCAGCAAGGGAGTCGGTGGAGATCAGGTGCGGGCTTGCCGAGACGCTGCCGGCGGCGTTTGCGGAAGGGTTGGAGCGGAGTACGAATAATCTGGTGGAAATCCTCGGGAAACTCGGGCGGGATGCGGAGGGGGATGAGATGGTGAGGAGGGCGAGGGGGATACTTCGCGCGGCTGGCCGCGCGGGAGCAGGGGAACAGGAGAGCAGGTGAGCAGGGGAGAAACCGAGGCATGATAATCGGCGCAGAAGGCGGTGCCGTAAGGTGGCAGACAGGAATGTCCGCCCCACCGGCTGCCAAGGGCCGCAAAGAGTGGAATAGGAGATCAGGAGAGCAGTAGACGGTCTGACAGGGGCGCGGTCCGGCGGCGAGGCCGACAGTTGCTCACAGGGCGTATCTTGGAGCGCTCCCTCACCCCTGCCCCTCTCCCAGAGGGCGAGGGGACTCACCGGCGCAAGGGACAGCGCCGTAAGGTCGATCCGCCGGAGGCCGATCATACTGAGGGCGCACGGCCGTGCGCCCCTACGATGGCGGGCGACGCGTGCGTCGCCCTACATATTGGATGAAACAGCGCCCCTACGATTATGGGCGCAGCGAGCGGCGCCCCTACGTGTGTTGATCGAGGTAATGGCGGAAGTCAGGCCGGTTTGGGCTTTTCGGGGTATTCGGGCTTGCGGGGTGAAGTATAGTTAAGTAACGGGCGATATACTTTCTTATGGGGGTCTTGGCGAACGGGCGGCATGCGGGCGAGAGCCTGTATGCGTGTGATGGGCTTTGCAGAGGCATCGGCAACGGCCGAAAGCGTCCGAGGCAACCATGGGAAAGGGTGAATCCGCGCACTCGCGCGGACAGAAGGGCGACCTGCCAAACAAGACACCGCTTGCTATCAAGGACACAGAGCGGTTTCTTCAACTCGTTTTCGACGGCATAAAGGACGGGATCTGCGTTCTCGATGCCGACTTCAACATTCAGCTCGTGAACGAGTTCATGGAGCGCTCGTACGCCAGCGAGATGCCGCTTGTCGGCAAGAAATGCTATGAGGCATACCACCGAAGCGACAAGCATTGCGAAGTATGCCCCAGCCTGCGCGCTCTCAAGACAGGGAAGTTCTGCACGGATGAAATCATTTACAGAACCGGCGGCAAGGACGAGGGATGGCTGGAGCTGTCCGCATTCCCGCTGACCGATGAGACAGGTCATGTTGTGGGCGTGGTCGAGTACGTCAAGAATGTCACAGACCGCAAGAAGGCTGAATGCGCGCTGCGCGCCAGCGAGGGGAAGTACAGGGAGATATTCAGTAGTGCGCTCGTGGGGCTTTTCAGGACACGCCTCAAAGACGGCCTCGTGATCGAGGCAAACGATTCGTTCGCACGCATGCACGGGTACTCAGGCCGGGAAGAGATTGTCGGCAAGGCGACGATGGCCAACAGTTATGTGGACCCGAGCGAGCGCGAGAAGCTTATCACAGCCTGCCTCAAGGCCAGCGGCCCTGTGAGCTACGAGAGCCAGCGCTACAGGGCGGACGGAAGCGTGTTCTGGATCAGGGGATCCGCGAGGATCAACACCAAAGAGGACTGCTTCGACGGGGTCGCAACCGACATCACGGCCCAGAAGACGGCGGAGGACACGCTCCGGCTGACGCAGTTTGCGGTGGACAACGCCGTGGACGCGGCGTACTGGCTCGACGCCCAAGGGCGCTTCGTGTACGTCAACAACGCGACGTGCAGGATATACGGCTACACGCGGTCGGAACTCCTGAACATGAAGGTGACCGACACGGACGTCGACCGGTCCGCGAAAGACACATGGGAAGCGGACTGGAGCGAGGGAAGGACGCGCGAAAGCACGACGCAGATCATGGAGAAGCGCAGGAAAGACGGGACCGCTTTTCCCGCGGAGCTTACGATAAAGCACGTGGTGTTCGGGAACGTGGAGTACCGGTGCGTGTTCGCGCGCGACGTGACCGACCGGCAGGCGCTGGAGGAGCAACTGCGCCAGGCGCAGAAGATGGAGGCAGTGGGAAGGCTTGCGGGCGGAGTGGCGCACGATTTCAACAATATCCTCCAGGGGATACTCGGCACGGCGGAGCTTGCGCTGGCCGACACGAGCGAGAAGGACAAACGCCACGCGGACCTCATGGAGATCCGGCGGGGCGCGCAGCGGGCAGCGGAACTCACGGGGCAACTCCTCGCGTTCAGCAGGCGCCAGATGCTTCAGTCCCACGAGGTGGACATCAACGGCATAGTCGAGGATACGGTCCGTCTCCTGCATCGCGTGCTGCCGGAGAGCATTGCGATAAACATGGTGCTTTCAAAGCCGCTTTTCCCCGTCAGCGCGGACCGCACCCAGATGCAGCAGGTGATCCTCAACCTGTGCCTCAACGCGCGCGACGCGATGCCAAGGGGCGGAACGCTCACTATCGAGACGGGCGTCATCGACATAACCGAAGCATATTGCCAGACCAACGTCTCGGCGCGCCCGGGGCGCTACGTGCGGGTGTGCGTATCGGATAACGGCATGGGGATGGACGAGAAGACGCTAAGCCACGTATTCGAACCGTTCTTCACGACCAAGGAAGTCGGCAGGGGCACGGGGCTGGGGCTCGCAACCGCGTACGGGATCGTCAAGCAGCACAACGGGATGATCACGGCGTACAGCGAGCCGGGCAACGGAACTGTAATCAAGGTGTATCTGCCCGCAGTCGAGCGGCAATCGCCTGTAAGCCTGGGGAAGTCGTCCGAGGTAGTGCCGGGGGGCACGGAGACGATTCTCATCGCCGAGGATCAGCAAACCAGCAAGGATCTCGCGAGGAAGGTGCTCGAGCGCAACGGCTACAGGGTCATAGCGGCATCCGACGGCAAGCAGGCGCTGCGGCTGTTTAGCGAGAACGCAAAGAGCGTAGACCTGGTGTTTCTGGACCTTGTGATGCCCGGCATGAGCGGGCACGAGGCGTTCATGAAGATGCGCGAGGTGAAGCCCAATCTCAGGGCGGTGTTCACTACCGGCTACAGCGTGAACGCCGTCGAGAGCAACGTCGCGGACTGCACGGGGCTTACGGTGATAGCGAAGCCGTATACGTCGAGCGACGTGCTGAGGGTGATACGGAAGGCGCTGGATGAATAGTAGGCGGCCTGTGGCCGCCTGTGCGAAAGGTGCGAAAAGTGGGAAAAGTGGGGAAGGTGCAGCAACCAAGAAGACAAGGATAGCCACCGATTCACACCGATACACACCGATGGAGAATCAGTCTGAAGTCCGAAGTCTGAAGTCCGAAGAGACATATGAAACGAGGCTGAAGGCTGAAGGAACTGCAAAACCTTCCTCACGCGGAGTCCAGGGTGCGGCCAAGGCCGCGATTAAAGAAGAGAAGATTATTATCCGCAGATTACGCCGATTACGCAGATTGAAGCAAGCCCATACTGTGGCGTAACCTTCTGCAGTACAGCAACTTGCCACTGCCAAGAAGCGAAATGGTTGTTGAAAAACAAGACATTTGCGACTTAGCAGTACAGGGTTCGCAGAGGACGGCGTACATCAACAAAGGCATTTCACCACCAAGTCACCAAGAGCACCAGGAAGAGCGGGCTTGAGACGGAAGGAAAGGCAAAGCCGACTATCCGCAGGTTAACAAGATTGCGCAGATTGTGGAGCGCTCCACCAAGCGCCGGGAATCGGTCAGACACAAGTGAAGCGGCGGGCTTCCGGGAGACCTGCGCGCGTTTCGGCTGAGGATGCAGGCAGCCGTGAGTTGAAGCGCGGCAACATCAGGAGTTCTGCACACGCCATAGGTGTCTTTCTCTGCATTTCACAGGCGTTTTTGCCCTTTTCCAAGGGTAAAGAGCCCCTACGTGGACCCAGTACAAAATCATGAATTAGGTTTGGGCACGAAGGCTGTTCTTATGATTGAAGCGTTGCGAAGGAACGATTGACAGGACAGAGACGCGGCAAGGCAGAACAGGCCAGTGGACCTATGAGAGGCCACGGAAGGCAAGGAAAGTCAGGGCAGGACAATGCATGGAAGGCACAGCACAGGCAACGTGAAGAGGATTGAGATGACACTGACGGCAACAAGAGAGACCGCGGCGCGACCGGCTGCGGCAGAGACGGTCAAGCTCACTCGCGGCAACTCCAAGACGAGGTTCTTCTGTCTCGCGGGCAGCGGCGGGCGCACCGTGGGAGGCGTGAAGGCGACTGCGTCGGCGGACAGGGTTCTGGTACTCGACGGGTGTCCTGTGGGATACGGAAAGAAAGCGGCCGATGCGGCAGGGATGACGGGGTACACGTATCTGGCTCTCAGGGCGCTCGGGATCGACCGCAAGGACGTTCTGGCGTGGCAGCCGGGAGACATGGACAACGCAATTGATGTATACATGAAGTTGGCGGAAATGCAGAGGGAAGCGGAGAACTGAGGAAGGACAGTCTGAAGTCCGAAGTCTGAAGTCCGAAGGGGAAACGAAGAGTCGATTGGCGCGGCCGGAAGTATCGGGCTAAAGTGATCATGGATTCCTCCCCAAGAACCGGTTCCCCATGGAGCCGGACGGAACGGGCGCAGTCTCATCAACTGCGCCCTTCTTGTTTCGTCCGGCGGCCGAAGGCCGCCCGTGCGAAAAGTGCGAAAGGTTCGAAAGGTGCGAAAGGAGCACCTGCCGCCCGGTATGCGTGCAGACTCAAATAAGGCAATGAGCTTTGGTCCGGGTCTCGGCGCTACGTGCACGGCCGCTTGTCCGCTACGCGACGAGCGGCAACCAGTTGTCGGGGCGGCCGTTTGCGGCGCGGGGGTGAGGTGTGTGACTAACTTCTCCGGCGCACGAAAGCGCTTTATCGGCAAGATGTCAGGTCGATCAACCGTAGGGGCGATCCGCCGACGGCGGACGTCGCCCGCAGAAGGCAGGACAGACCTGGGAACACACAACTCGGTCGTGCTGTGCCAATGACCGCGTATCAGGAACAGAGCGTCTTTGGCCTCTGGAGCGTCCTTTTCGGGCGACGCATGCGTCGCCCCTACGCCTCAATGCAGGCGTCCATACACGGTGCCAGAACCGCGGGTCACACACGGGGTGAGCAAACATATGGATTATGGTTGACAGCGCGGCAGTATTTGGCTATATTGCCAAGCAGACAAGTGTACATGGAGGATGTCATGAAGGCGGCGACAAGGGCAAGGTTTGAGGCGAGGGCGGAGATCATAGGGGCGCTGGCCCATCCGACGCGGCTTTTCATAGTGGATGAGCTGTCGCGCGGAGAGCGCTGCGTGTGCGAGCTGACGGCCATGATCGGCGCGGACATGTCCACGGTGTCGAAACATCTATCGATCCTGAGGCAGGCGGGCGTTATCGAGGATGAAAAGCGGGGGCTGCAAGTCTACTACTCGCTGACGTGCCCCTGCATGAACCGGTTCCTCCAGTGCGTGGAATCGGTGTTCATGAAAAGGGCGCGCAAGTATGCGCAGGCGGCGAAGCTGGTAGAACGCGCGCGCTGAAGCGCACCCTATGGACTGGCAAAATGGGAATCAGGGAGCGGAGGATATGAGAGCAAAGGCACAAGTGCAGGCGGGCGTGTGCGGGTTTCGGACTAACGTCTCTGCGTCTTGCGAAGACGGGCAGATGGTAACGATGGCGATGACAACCGACTGCGAGAAGATCGGGGAGTTTGCGAGGCAGCTGGCGGCCAGATGTCCCGTGGACGCGTTTCAGGAGATAAGCCCCGCGGGCGAGAGCGTCATACTCTCGGTCTGGCGCGCGACCAACAAGGGGTGCTGCGCGGCGTGCGCGGTACAGGTGGGCACGTTCAAGTGCATGCAGGTAGCGGCGGGGCTCGCGCTACCGCAGGAAGCGACAGTCAAGGTTTCGACAGAGTAGAGGGCTCCGACGGGGCATGCGCGGCGGAGAACCAGCGGAGCGGAGAAACAACGAGAAGAGAAGCTTTGCCGCGAACCGGGCTGGAGCGCTCGTCGGTTTTCGGCAACGTATGGAGCTATCGAAGCGGGGCGACTCGCCGAGTCGCCCCTGCGACTTACGGGGCAGCCGAAGAGGAATGGAGAGAGTTATGGTGAGGAGAGCAAGAAGGGTTGATACTGAATCGATCAGGCAAGCGGTGCGCGAAGGGTACGGGCGGGTCGCGCGCGAGGGGGGAAGCTGCGGCTGCACGTCGAGTTGCTGCAGCGGGTCGAAGGACACTACGGCAGCGGACGTCGCGAAGGCGGTAGGGTATGCCGACAGCGAGCTTGCAGGGCTCCCGGAGGGCGCGAATATGGGACTATCCTGCGGCAACCCCACGGGAACCGCGTCGCTGAAGAAGGGAGAGGTCGTGCTCGATCTTGGGAGCGGCGGCGGGTTTGACGTGTTCATCGCGGGACGCAAAGTGGGAGTCAAGGGGCGCGCGATAGGGGTGGACATGACGCCGGACATGATTTCCAAGGCACGCGCGAATGTCGCGGCGTATCGCAGGAGCTCGAAGCTCAATAACGCGGAGTTCCGGCTTGGAGAGATAGAGCACCTGCCGGTGGCGGACGCGTCGGTAGACGTGGTGATTTCCAACTGCGTCATCAACCTCTCGCCCGACAAGCCTCAGGTGTGGCGCGAGATAGCGCGGGTGCTCAAGCCGGGCGGGCGCGTGGCGGTGTCGGACCTGGCGCTGTACAAACCCTTGCCGGCGAAGGTCCGCGCAATGGTGGAAGCGCTGGTCGGCTGCATCGCGGGAGCGGTGCTTGTCGAGGACACGTACCGAATGGCGAAGGAGGCTTGGCTCGTTGACGTGGTGCTGACGCCAAACAGCCAGTATTTCGAGTCGAAGGTCATCGCTAACGATCCGCTATATCGAAAGGTGGCGAAAAACCTGCCGAAGGGAGCGAAGCCGGGGGACTATGTGACAAGCCTATTGGTTACGGCGCGGAAGCCGTAGGGGCCGGGGCAGATGGATTGCCGTTCTGAGGTGGGCATGGCGGCAACGTCTTCCGGGTACGCGCCTGTATTTCTTTGAGGGCGTTCTTTGCGGCAGTGCACACGTCTTTGTCCGAGTCGCTCGCCGCGGTGCAGAGCCCCTGCCAGGCGGATTCGTCACCGCACTCGCCAAGGGATTCGGCGGCCGCTTGCCTTACGCCCCAATTACGATCGCACAACGCGTTGGCGAACGCTGCGTTGACCTCGGGCGATGGGAAGTTTCTGAGGCCATAAATCGCTTCTGACCGCATCTGGGGGTCCGCGTCGCTGACCATCTTCATGAGATATGGAGCGGCGCGGGGATCGCGCAAGTCGCCAAGACCAATAGCCGCCCACTCCCAAGCCCCGAAGCTGTCCTGCTGCTTGACGATGTCAGCAAAGGTGTCGAGAGCCAGGGGGCTGTGCTGCCATGTAAGCGCCTGTACCGCGTAAGCCCTCTCCCGCCCCGAGGTGAGTGGGACATACGCGATGAGCGCTCGCGGCGCTTCAGGATCGCTGATCTGGCCAAGGATGCCGACGGCTTGCTGCTTCTGCCATTCGTCCCCCGACTGCAGCAACCGCGCAGCCGGGGCAATTGCGGGCTTGCCTATTGCGTGCAGCGCGGCATAAGCCGCCTGAATCGCCCCGAAGTTGCGCTTGTCTATTCGTTCACAAAGGTCGCCACACCACAAGCGCAGGGATTCCCTGGGAGTGTATGCGGGCGATTCGCGGGCGGCTTCGAGGAGCGGCTCAAAGGCGGGTTCTCCGATCCGCGCAACGACGCTGCAGATGCGGCCGCCGAGACCGTTGAGCCCCGGATCGGTCTCGCCGGCGTAGCGCACGAGCGCCTTGATTACTGACTTGTCGCGCAGCGCGAGAATCGCCTTTTCGGCCTTGGCTGACACGGCGGGGTCGGCGGAATTCAGTTGTGATGCGAGACGCTCGGCCTTCAGTCGGGACGGGGTCAGCGTGGCGATGCGGTGGATGAGCCAGTCGTTTCCGGTGTCCATGAGATAGTTGACGTAGAGGCCGACAGCGAGAAGCGTTGCAAGAAGAAGGATGACGCAGGTGCGCTTGGCGCGCTTTCCCGCACGCTTCCTGGGTGTCTGTGCAAGAGCGTCCATGTCGGAAGCCATTATACACCGTGTGACGTCACTCGCGCCAGTCATCCTTTCGGGGCTTCCGTCTGGCGAGGGCGTCCTTTGCGGAAGGGGTGCTGATCTTTTCGAGTGATGCAGCGGCCGCGTCGCTTACGGCCTTGTCGGGGTCGTCGAGCGCGGCGGCGAGGGCGGCCTCGACCTGGTTGCCGGAGTAGTTGGCGAGCAGAGCCGCGCATTGGGACCTATTATCGGCGTAGCCGGCGCTGCGCAGGATGACCATGAGAGCCCAAACAGCACGCGGGTCTTTGAGACGGCCGAGCACGACCGCGGCGCGTAGAAACGGGAGGTTCTTCCCCGGATGCGGATCATCCGTGTCAGAAAGAACTTTCGCGAAGAAGTCGGCAGCCGCGGGACAGGGATGGAGGGCAAGCGCAGAGGTAGCGGCTTCCTTTCCAGAGATCGTCGATTCCGCAAACGCAATAATCGCCGCTGTGGCATCGGGATTCTTTGTGCTGGCGAGGACTCGGAGCGCCAGTTGGCGCTCGTACGGGTCGGAGTCTGCAGTCAGGAATTGAGTGAGCGGCTTGACCGCCGGCCATCCCATACTGTAGAGCGCGTCCATACGCGCTGAATACAGCGCCTGTTCACGTTGGTACCTAACGCGCACGAAGAGCGACAGAACGGCGGAGAGAATACTGGAGCGCGCGGCAGAAGTCTTGTTGCCGCCAACACGTCCCGTGAACGCGTAGAAGACACTTGTACCGGACGTCGCTTTCATAAGCGGCACGACCGCTGGAGCGCCGATGCGCGCGAGAACGTCGATTGGCCGCCTGGAGCGATCATCGTTGAAGTCAAGCCTCGACGCAGCGCTGTAAATGAAGGCAGTAATGTCCGCGTCACTGCGAAGCGTTATCAGGACATCTTCGGCAGCGCGTGAGCGGGCGGGATCATTCGAGAGCAGCTTGTCGGCGAGGTGCGAAATGCGCCAGGACATCGGCGCGAGGTTCCAGAGCTGGTCGGCGGCCCAGTTGTCGCCGATGATGAGGAAACGGTAACCGAGCGCGGCCAGAATGAGAAGCGCGAGCGCAGGAGAAAGACGCTTGAAAAAGCGCTTACGCTTGGGTGCAGCGACCGTAGCTTCAGGTTCTGTCATCGCAAGTGTACCTCCCGGCCGAGTCAGAGCGGTCCGCGCTATGGCGAAGCCGCTCAGCCGCACCAACGCATCTTACACTCGTACACGAGGCCGTTAAGGCCGGTCGTTTTCCCTGGGTTTCCGCTTGGAGAGCGCATCCTTTGCGGAGGGAGTGCCGATTTTGCCGAGGGAGTCTGCCGCGGCGGCGCTCACGGCTTCGTCGGGGTCATCGAGCGCGGCGGTGAGGGCTGATTCGACGTCACTGCCCTGATAGTATCCCAGGAGATCCGCTGATCGCACCCTTAGAAACGGGCTGGGATCGCGCATGGCGGCGATGAGCCCCGGAATCGCACGTTGGTCCCTGAGCCGGCCAAGAGCGATTGAGGCGTCAGCCATGGCACTCGCATCTGATGCCGGACAGACGCCCGGCTGAGAGATCACGCGCGCAAAGAAGTCGGCCGCTGCAACCGTAGGGTGATTTGCAAGCGCAGTCAGCGCATGACTCCAGATCGGCTCCGGGGTCGCGGGGCGGTTCATGAACGCGACGATGATCCCGACAGCCCGGGGGTCTTCGGTAGCAGCGAGAACGGTGATCGCGGCTTCGCAATCGGAGCGGTCGGCTTTGTCGGTCACAAACTGTGAAAGGGGCTCTATCGCAGCCGTGCCCATCTGGTGGAGCGAGTCCATGGAGACATGCGACAAGGCGGCCAGACGCCGCATTTTCCGTTCGTTGAGGAGCGATCCAAGCCGGGACGGGAATATCGGCCACGCGAGAACGGCAGAACCTGGCGACGACATGGCTCTTTGCGCCCTGCCGGCCGCCTTGAGGAGGGGGACGGCGGCGGGAGCGCCGATACTCGCGAGGATATTACAACACGGGTCGGAGTATTGGTCAGCAGAAGGCTCGTAATGCGCAGCCGCGCACTTGATGAGCTTGCTGATGTCGGATTCATTGCGTAAGGCGGCCAGTTCGGACCTTGCAGCCACGGCGCGGGCGAGGTGGTTCGAGTAGAGCGTATCAGCGAGGCGGCCTATACGCCAGGAGAGCGGCGCGGCGGTCCAGATCTTGTCGGCTGCCCAGTTGTCGCCGGCTATGAGGAGGCGGTAACCGAGAGCGGCACTTGCGATGAGCGCTAAGGCCAGAAGGCGACGCCGGAAGCGTTTGGGCCGAGGCGTGATCGTTGTGCTGGTGTTGGGACCCACCATAATCGGCATCCGCCTGCAGCCATCGCGATAATGGCCGTCCGTTGAGTTCGAGAGAAGGGCGGGTACGGCGCCCGGCCCCTACAAGAATGGCGATTGACGATGTCGCGGACAATTCTTGCCTAAGATATGATGATTCATATACTCGGGTTTGTCTATAGAGCAGGCTTTCGCGAGTGAAGGACAGGAGACTGGGATGATGCAACAGGAGAGGCACGTATGAGAATAGGCACGGCGGTTATTCTTGCGTTGTTGCTGACGGCGGCTGCATGGGGCGAAGCGCCCGACATTTCGAAGGTCCCTCCCCACCCGCGGCTCTGGATCGGGGGCGTGAAGACGGCGCATGGGTATATCGATCCCAACAAGCTTGCGGAGAGGGCGAAGACGCACGCGGAGGATTTCGCGCTTTTGAAGCAGACAAAGCAGATCGATGCGAGAGCCCTTTACGCGATGGTCGCGGTGGACAAAGCGATGTTTGCCAAGGTAGTCGAGGACCTGAAGAGCTTCACATGTAACGACGGCCACACGCTGTACCCTTACACGCTCGCGTACGACTGGGTGGCACAGGATCTGCCGGAGGCGGATAGAAAGGCGATTGCGAAACACCTTGCGGACGTGGCGCTCGGGCCTGTGGCGGGGCACTTCAAAGGCACAGACGTATTCGACAACAACTCGCTTCGCCGCGCGATGGGGCTTGGGCTTGCGGGGCTTGCCGTGGCAGGCGATGACCCGCGCGCGGAGCAGATGTTCAAGGAATCGCACAAGCTCATGACCCAGTGGCTGGAGATAACCGGTGACGGCGCGAAGGCTAATGATATGGAGGGGCGTGGCGCGTACGGCGGCGGGTGGCCCGAGGGACAGGATTACGACAGGCACGGCTCCAGGTACGCGATGATATACTTCCTGGGGCTTCGAAGCGCGACGGGGATGGACGTCTTCACGAAGAGCCAATTCTGGAAGGACAAGATCTTCTACCAGATATACAGCGTTCTGCCCAACGGGCGCAACGTACTGCCCTTCCAGGATCACGATAACTGCGAGGTCCACCGGTTCGACCGCGAGGAGATACTGGTGCTGGCCCGGGAGTTCGACGAGCCGCACGCGCGGTATTACCTCAATCACGTGAACACGGAGAAGGTGTCGTCGAGCGCGACATTCGACTTCCTCTACGGCGAGCCGAAGGCTAAGGAGCACGACTACAGCGACCTTCCGAAGGCGCACTATGTGCCGGGCACGGGGATGGTGTATGCGCGGTCGGGATGGGGACCGAATGATACGTATCTGGGCTTCTGCGCAAGCGACTGGTACGTGTATCATCAGAACAACGCACAGAACGTGTTCGCGATATATCGTAACGCGCCCCTGGCGGTCAAGGACGGCGTGTACAACGGCGACATGCATCCACAGTACGTGAATTACTCCATACGCACGATTTCATACTGCGGGATAACCGTCTTTGACCCGAAGGAGTCGTTCCACGGGCCCGATGAGATACCAGTGGCGGCCAACGACGGCGGACAGATGATTCAGAACTGGACGGGGGATGCGCAGAACCTTGCCCAGTGGCGCGAGCAGGCGCACAGGACCGGCCGCCCGATGCGCGACATCGTCGACTGGAAGGGTTTCGAGACCAACGACAAGTACACATACATGGCGGCGGAGGCGGGGCGCGCGTACGCGCCGGGGAAGGTGCCGTTCTTCTCGCGGCAGATCGTGTTTGTGTTTCCGAACTGGATCGTGGTTTTCGACCGGGTAACGTCGAGCGAGGCGTCATTCACGAAGCAGTTCCACATGCACGCGCCTGACGAGATGACGGTGAAAGGCAATGAGGCGATCGTTACCACGAAGACGACACTGCGCGCGATGAAGAAAGAGGGCAAGGCGAAAGCAGATGACACGCCGGTGAAGGAACTCGTAACAACACCAGGGCGGCTCTTCGTAACGTCTCTGCTTCCGAAGAGCGCGAAGCTGGAGAAGGTCGAGGGCGTTGCCGTCTATGGCGGCAAGTCTTACAGGGGGCCGGACCCCTATAACGGACAGATGTACTGCCCGGTACACCTGCAGATAACCGCACCGGAGGAGAAGGACACATGCTTTCTCACGGCAATGTATGCCTGCGACGCGACGGTGAAGGACGCACCGGAGGCCAAGGTGCTCAGCGAGAGCAAGGACAGGGTCACTGTGGGGATCGAAGGGAAGTGGAAGATAGAGTTTAGCAAGACCGGCGAGGTTGGATGGAAAATGGTGAAATGAACTACCCCGCCCCGAGGGGCGGGGTTTCCTTATGACGGCACATCCTGCGCCGATGGGTACTCCGCAGGGATGCGCCTTGGCAAGCATGCAGAACTTGCTGGCCGATAATCGTGCCAGCAGCCGATTGCGGCACTGTCGTGCCTCAATCGACTTTGAAGCCTCGCTGTCGGCATCCTGCCTCCAGCGGGCTTCCAGGGGCCCTTATACCCCCGCCCCAAGGGGCGGGGCTCTACGGGCGCCTTGTAGAGAGCAGAAGGAACCCGAAACACCGCCCCTCTGTAACTATGCGAGGTGCACGAGTCTTGAGGTGTCTGAGGAGACGCAAGTCCAATAGGCTGTTTTCCAGATATGGACGCAAGACCTTATGTGGACGCGACTTGAAGAAAAAACGATAAATCCGGATTTTCCTTCCAAAGGTGAGCGAGTCTCACGGCGTCGAGGGGGTGCGAGGCACAAGATATAGGGGCGCGGCCGGGGCCGCAAGGGCAGGTAACGGGGGACCGTCTTGCCGCTATGTTTCGCGTGATTGCCGCCACGCCCCGCTTTGGTGATTGGTCAGTGCCTTGGTTGGGCCGGCGGCGCTGTCCCTCAGACCGGAAGGCGAAGCCGGGAACAAGGTGCTCTGCCGCTGTTTCTGACTATTCGTAGCAACCCGCGCCCGTGAAACCGCGAGATACGGTGAGCAGCCCGGAAGGCGAAGCAACTGCTGGGAGGTGAGGCATGGCGTCCCGGACCTTCATCTCCGCGTGCACCGCTGTCGCGCTTGTGCTCGCGCTGTGGGGCTGCCAGATGCCGGCGAAAGGGCGCCCGGGTACGCAGCAGGTCAGAGTCGGACCCGTCAGCGAGCAGTTGCTTCGGGCGGAGCTGAGGGATTTCTCAGCGCAGACGGCGGCGACCACAAGGGGCGCAGCCAATGAAATCATGGCCCAATCGACCGACAGCGTGGTCATCCGGCAAGCGATAATGTGGAAGATCACGTCTCTTCAGGCGACGAGACGCGTCATCGCCAAGAGCGACCCGCGGCAGGCGCTTCTCGACATGTGGGTGCTCAGCGAGCGCAGGTTGATCTACTTTTCCGAGGGCAACGGGCGTAGCGTGTTCGGGGCGCTGCAACCGATCGCCGTGGACGCATCAAAGGATATCGTTCGGGGGGTTGAGGGCATAGCGGCAAGGCTTCTGCCGAGCGACAGGTTCGAAGAGGTGCGCACCGCAGTCGAGAAATACGCGCGCGCCAATCCATTCCAGGGGATTGCCATGGAGGAAGTGCTCGAGGTCGCGGCGACACCGACGCCGAGTCTCGGGCCGCTTGGCGCCGTGGTGAGCATACCGCTTGCCCCGTTCACGGCGGCGCGCGGGATAAACCAGGGGGCGGCGGCGATACGGGACTTTACGGCGGTAGCCGACCGCCTTACAGACTTAGTGGCCGACCTGCCTGAGGAAACCCGCTGGCAGGCGGACCTCCTGCTTCTGGACATCGAGGAGCTGCGGCCGGCGATTGCAGCGCTGGAGAACTTCACCAAGGCAACCGCGGCGGTGAGCCAGCTTGCGGCAACGATACGGGAGATGCCCGCAGCGGTAGAAAAGAGCGTTGGGAGCGTGGTCAAGGAGGTCAGCGCAAACCAGGCCGTCGTCCAGAAGACCCTTGCCGACGCGCGCGGAGTCGTAGCGCAGGTCAACACCATGCTCGAGAGCACGTCGCCCGCGCTTCTCCAAGCGCGCGAGGCTTCGTCGAATGTCGCCGACGCGGGAGAGTCATGGCAAGGCGTGATCCAGGCCATCAACACGACGTTCGGGCCGTTCGGAGAAAAGGAGCCGCCGTCCGCCACACCGTCGAGGCCCTTCGACATAAGGGAGTACGGCGACGCGGCGCAACGGATCAATGACGCCGCCGCGCAGCTGACTACCCTTGTCGCCCAGGCGCGCATGACTATCGAGTCCACTCAACTCGACAGCCGGCTCAACGCCATCACCGCGCGCGTGGATGCAATAGCCAAGGACGCGTCGGCCAATGCGCGCGGTGTGGTCGACCGCGCGCTGTGGGGACTCGCGGCGCTCATATGCCTGGCGTTTGCGGCGGCCGTTGCTTACCGAGTTATTGCCGCGCGTATGACGCGGGTGCGGAAGACATCGTAGGGTCGAGAAGACAGGCGGCTGATACTCCTCCTCAGGTCGGCTCGCATGCGCCAACGGGTCTATTAGCCCAACGCCATACGTCGCGGACGGTAAGGACGTTGCAGGCGACGATGAGCAGGAATACCGGCACCGCCAGCACAAGACTTGTCCGCATCGCCAGATTGCCGTCATCGACCAGCGTGTCCATGAGCGCTGCCAGTCCGCCAATCAGCGCGGCGTTGAAGATAATGAGCGGATAGAACAGGGATACAACAACCGCGAGCGGCGCTCCCGTTAGAGCTCCCCTGGAGGCGCGGATTTTCGAAAGCCCGACGAGGCCGAGTCCTGTTGCGATAGCGGGCAGGATCAGGCCAATGCAGGCAACGCTTGCAAAGAGCATGGCGCTTGGTCCTTCAGAGTCATGGGAGTTGAGGCCCAGCGCGCGATGCTGGGCGGGGTAGTACATGGCCGCCGCCGTCGATGTCAGGATTGCGGCAGCGAGGAAGCTAAGGAGTATCAGAGCTCCGCCGACAATCGGAAGCCAGCACAGGCGAGGCTCTCTTGGAACGCAGGCGGTGGTCTGTGACGCCGGTACGGCCGCTGAGTCTCCTCGTCCGTATGTGCCGGGAGGAGCCATTTCCGCGAGGACGGCCTCGACGTCCTGGAGTGTAGCGTTTCCTCCGCGCTTCTCGAGCGCGGCGTATATGTGCGACTCGATCTCGCGAAGGATACTGTCTTTTTCGCCGGGTGAAACGCTGCCCAACTGCGCAGCTACCTTTTCGAGGTAATCGGCGATGGCGCGGTCAACCTCCCTGTTCTTACTCATTTGTCGTCTCCCTTCTCATTTCCGCGCAGCCTGTCAAGCGACGCGTTAAGCTCGTCCCAGTAGTCCCCCATCTCCCTGACGCGGTGCTTGCCAAAGACTGTCAGGGAGAAATATCGCCTCGGCGGCCCCTCGTTGGAGGGCACGACGCGAACTTTGAGAAAGCCGTCTTTGAGCAACCGCGCCAGGATCGGATACACCGTGCTTTCGGTCGTGGCCAGGGGCTCGATCTCCTGAAGGCGCTGGACGATGGTGTAGCCGTAGGCTTCGCCTCCCGAAAGGAGGCTCAGTATGGAGAATTCGAGAAGCCCCTTGCGGAGCTGGGTCACCCATTCGTTCATTGTCTCTCCTACGCATTACGTACTACGCGATACATAGTACACGACCCGGCGCCAGTCGTCAAAGGAAAAACCGGAAGACTCGGAGAAAAAGAGTGCGGCCAGCCGCGTCAGGCAGGGGGGATAGGATCGGCGTTCCGGCGAGGGCGGACAGGGACGTCCGCCCCTACACCCCCAACGTAAACGCGAATCCACGGGGGCACGAAAGTCTTGTTGGCTTGATGCGAACCATTGGCGTTATGCACTGCATTTGTACAATTGCCTCTCCGTAGACTGACGAAGGGTGCATGCCAAGAGGTGAAGCGCCTCTGAAGGGAGATCCTTGCGAAGATACATCATTGCCGGGGCAGCGGTTCTCATAGAGCTGCTGCTGGGCTTTCAATATACGTGGGCGATTTTCGATAACGCGCTCCAGGGGCGCCACGGATTCACCGCCACGCAGGCGCAGGCGGTATTTGCGGCGCAGATAGTCACGTTTGCGCTGACTTTTCCCGTGGCCGGCTGGGTGCTGCACACCATCGGGCCGAGGCTTACGACGATCATCGGCGGGACCATCTACGCGGTATCGCTTCTTCTGGGCGCGAAGTACGGACAGAATCCTTCAGCCCTCTTCTGGTCGACGGGCGTACTCTTCGGAGCGGGGCTTGCGCTTGCTTACATATGCCCGATCGTCACGATCCAGAAGTGGTTTCCGAAGTATAAGGGCGTCGCCACGGGCCTTGTGGTTGCGTGCTACAGTTCGTGTTCGTTTTTTCTGGCCTACATCACGAACGCGCTCTTGGCGAGGGGCATGACGGTTTTCGAGATCCTTCACATCTACGGAGTCGTTGCGCTGTGCGGGCTAATACCGCTTGCACTTGTGTTTGTCAATCCGCCCCGCGAGGCGGACGCGCCAAAGCGGGGCCGGTTCCCCGCCGGCGTCCTCAGGACGGGGCACTTCTGGGGGCTCACGGTGGCGTACTTCGCGGGCACGACGGCGGGGCTTTCAGTCGTCGGCAGCATCTCGAAGATCGGCGGCACGCTTCACGCTCCCGAGTGGTGGCTGGCGGGCGCCGTCATGGCGCTCGCCGCGGGAAACACGACCGGCAGGGTCGCGTGGGGCTTCATAAGCGAGTGGATTGGTACGCGCCGGGCGGTTTGCGCGGCGCTGGCGACGCTCGGCGGAAGTATATGCGCGATGACCTTTTTCGGCTCAAACGGTCCGGCCTTTATCGCGCTCGCGTTTGGGATTGGCTTCGGCTACGCGTCGAATTTCGTCCTCTATATATCCGACGTGTCCAGGACGTACGGGTCGGACAGGGTCGGCTCGGTTTACGGCCTCATCGCGCTCGCGTACATTGGCTCGGGGCTCTTCGGGCCGCCGTCCGCGGGGCGCAGCTATGACCTCTGGCACTCATACAATCCCTCGATGTACGGCGCGGCGGCGCTGACGCTTGTAGGACTCGTGCTCTTTCTCGTGATGCACGGAGACCCGGTCGAGGAGAGTCACGGCGAGAGCGTGATCCCGAGCGAGGTTCAAGGGTAAAGCAGACGCCGGTCGTACCGGGATACCAAAGCTATTCGCCCTGGATCGCCTTACCCGCCTCTTCAATGTCCTTGCCGGCCCCTTTGACGGTGTTGCAGCCCGAGACAAGGAGCGTCGCGGCCAATATGCAGAATGCAATTGCGAGCGCGAGAAACTTCCGTACTTTCATGGAAATCTCCTGAATGCCAGTCGGTTCTCCGGGCTTATATTGTAGCATGAGAGGATGCCCCATGAAATGGGGCGGGCGGACCCAGGCAGGCGCCGCCCTCAGTGGGTGAATGCCCGCGTTCATTCTATTCGAGCCGCTTGTTGAGTCTCTCGATGATGAAGTTGCTGCGGCCGACGTCGCCAAGCTTGCCTACGCGGATCTTGACGGTTGTGGCGTTCGAGCTGACCATTTCTACGGTGACCTTGAGGTTCTTGCCATCCGCGAATGTTGCCTCGATGCGTCCCCCTGTCGCGTCGACGCTCTTGGCGTAAGGCTCGATGCCGGCGTCTTTCAGGACTTCAAGGACGGCGTTGTAGGCCTTTAGCACAGTGGTCTGGTAGGTCTTTTCGGCCGTGCCCATGAAGTATGTGGTTCCGGCCGTCGCGCTGCCCGTAGGGGCCGTTGTTGCGCAACCCGCTACGAAAACCCCCAACTGTACCGCCAGAACAAGCAAAAGCATCTTCCTGAGCATGGAGTCTCCCTTCTTTCCCACGTTTACCCTCTGACCTCGCGGGCCATCCCGCGCGTGACTTTGTGCTCAGCCGCTCCCAAGTTTAGGGCAATCGCCTGCTGTGGGCAACCAGTGAAATCAAGAACAGCACGATAAAGAGGATAAAGAGTATCTTTGCAACGGTTGCTGCAACGCCCGCGATGGCCCAGAATCCCAGAAGTCCCGCAACAATTGCGACTATGAGGAATACAAGCGCGTAGTACAACATATTCACGTTCCTTTCACTGTTGTTCATCTCCAGTTGCTGAAACTCGCCAAAAGAGCGGCATACGTCTGCCTCCCGCTGTTCGCGAGGACAACCGAGGGAAAGAACGTGTTCCACAACGCACCTGAGCGCGTTCCCTTGCGATATAGCCCCAATCGCGGTAAACTCAGTAGCAATCAAGGCTTGAATCATAGAAGGGGCATCGAATGAGCACTGACGACACCAGGGCCGGGAGCGCTTCCGCGCCGACCGACTTCATCCGTGAGGCAGTCGCCGAGGACACGAAGGCCGGCAGGTTCGGCGGGCGCGTTTGGACGAGGTTTCCACCTGAACCGAATGCGTACCTCCATATAGGCCATGCCAAGGCGCTGCTCCTGAACTGGAACATATCGCAGGAATTCGGCGGGGGGTTCAACCTGCGCTTCGACGACACGAACCCCGCCAAAGAGGAGCAGGAATACGTCGACCAGATCAAGGAAGACCTCAAGTGGCTCGGCGCCGACTGGGAGACAAGAGAGTTTTACGCGAGCGATTACTTCGAGCAGCTCTATGAATGGGCGGTTGTGCTCATTAAGAAGGGCAAGACGTTTGTCTGCGACCTTTCCGCCGACGAGGTAAGCGCGACGCGCGGCACCCTCACGTCGCCTGGCAAGGAAAGCCCCTGGCGCAACCGCTCCGTGGAGGAAAACCTCGATCTCTTCACCCGGATGCGCACGGGGGAGTTTCCCGACGGCGCGAGGACGCTTCGGGCCAAGATCGACATGGCCAGCCCGAATATGAACATGCGCGACCCCGTCATGTACCGCATACTCCACACGCCACATCATCACGTCGGCGATAAGTGGTGCATCTATCCCATGTATGACTGGGCGCACGGGCAGTGCGACTCGATTGAGAGGATCACGCACTCGCTGTGCTCGCTCGAATACGAGAACCACAGGCCGCTGTACGATTGGTTCCTCGACGAGCTTGGCATCTGGCACCCGCGGCAGATGGAGTTCGCGCGGCTCAACCTGACGTATACGGTCCTCTCGAAGCGGCGGCTCCTCAAGATACACAACGAGCTTGGGATAGCATGGGATGATCCGCGCATGCCAACCCTGGCGGCCATCCGCCGGAGGGGCTACACGCGCGAGGCGATTGTGGCGTTTGTCAGGGCAATCGGTATCGACAAGAAGGAGTCGACCGCGGACATCCAGCTTCTCGAGCACTGCGTCCGCGAGGACCTCAACAAGCGCGCCCCTCGCGCGATGGCGGTGCTGAAGCCCCTGAAGCTTGTAATCGACAACTACGAAGAGGGGCGCTTTGAGTGGATGGAGGCGGTCAATAACCCGGAGGACGCTTCCGCCGGCACACGCAAGGTGCCGTTCTCGCGCGTCCTCTACATCGAGCAGGACGACTTCCGCGAGGTGCCGCCGCCGAAATACTATCGGCTCTACCCGGGGCAGGAAGTGCGTTTGCGGTATGCGTACTTCGTCAAGTGCACGGGCGTCGTCAAGGACGCCGCTGGCAACATCACCGAGGTCCACTGCACATACGACCCCGCGACGCGCGGCGGCGATTCGCCGGACGGACGGAGAGTGAAGTCGACGATTCACTGGGTATCGGCGGAGCACTCGGAGTCCGCCGAGGTGCGCCTCTACGACCGGCTCTTCACGAAGGAAAACCCGATCGACGTGCCGGAAGGCGTGGACTGGCTGACGAACGTCAATCCGAACTCGCTCGAAGTCGTTTCCGATGCGCGCGTCGAACCGGCGCTCGCTGAAGCGGCCATCGGCAGCCGTTGGCAGTTCGAGCGGCTGGGATACTTCAGTGTGGACGCGGACACGAAGGGCGAAAGGATCGTCTTCAACAGAATCGTGACGCTCAAGGATACGTGGGCGAAGATCGAGAAGGCGGAGAAGAGCAGGCTGAAGACTGAAGGCTGAAGAAGCACAGTCCGAAGTCTGAAGGACAAGCCTTCGGGATTCCTGATTTCAGGCTGTCCTTGCGTCAGATCGAATAATCCCCGAATACCTTCATGTTGCGAAGCTTGAGAAAGACCGTCTGGCCTGACTGGAGGTTTAGCTCGCCATAGCGGGGCCGGTCGAACTGGGCCTCGATAGGGTCGCCGGAGTAGCTGAGCTTCATGAGGACCCGCACCACGGGGCCGATGAATTGGACACGCTCCACGGAGGCTTCCAGGTCGGACGCGCCGGTGCGCTGCAAGCAGATATCCATATCGTGCGGACGCGCGTAGCCCACGGCAGGGGCATTGTCCGCGTCGGCGTAATCGGGCGCGTCGATCTCGACGGCGCCCATATGCGCGTGGCCCTGGTGAACCCTTCCGCGGAAGATATTGACGTGGCCGAGGAACGTGTAGACAAAGGGGCTCGCGGGATGGTCGTAGACTTCCTGCGGCGTGCCGATCTGCTCTATGCGCCCCTCATTCATGAGGACCACCCTGTCCGACACCTCGAGCGCTTCTTCCTGATCGTGCGTGACGAAAACGCTTGTCACGTGGAGCTCGTCATGGAGGCGGCGCAGCCACCGGCGGAGCTCCTGCCTTACCTTCGCGTCGAGGGCGCCGAACGGCTCGTCGAGGAGAAGCACCTTGGGCTCGACGGCAAGGGCCCTTGCGAGGGCGACGCGCTGGCGCTGGCCGCCGGAGAGTTGCGACGGGTAATGGCGCGCGAGGTGCTCCATCTGCACGAGGTGGAGGAGTGCGTTCACGCGGTCGGAGATCTCCGATTTCGACGGCCTGAACTTCTTGGGCCGCACGCGAAGGCCGAAGGCGACGTTTTCGAAAACCGACATGTGCCTGAAGAGCGCGTAATGCTGAAACACGAAACCCACGCGCCGCTCGCGGACGGTACGGTCGAGGACGTTCTGGCCGTCGAGAAGGATCGTGCCGCTCTCTGGATACTCCATCCCGGCGATGATGCGAAGGAGCGTCGTCTTGCCGCAGCCGGACGGCCCGAGGAGCGCCGTCAACTCGCCTGTGGGGATGGTGAGGTTAATATCCTTGAGGGCCGCGAAACGGCCGAAGGTCTTCGTGATGCTCTTGATCTCTATGCTCATGGCCGACCCTCCGAGCCTATTTCAGTAGGCATCGTGGCGGCGACGCCGCGAGATGCGAGCAGTGCGCGAAGCGAGGAGGAAGGCGTGTTCGATACACGCCGACGACGAGCGACAAAGCAATGCGAAGCGTATCGCTTTCGTCCCTTCGGGTTGCGGCGGCCGCGGGCCGGCTGCGGCGTCACTCCTCCTCGACTTATCTTTGGACAAGCCATCGTCGTCCTTCCTTGCATTCGGCCCGCGGGCGCTCGCAACGCCGCCCACGAGACCTGCTGAAATAGGCTCTTAGTACTCGTGTGCCCTGACTTCATCGTCAACTGCGGCGGCTTCTCTCGTCTTGCGCTCCAGTATCGCTTTGAGGACAAGCGTCACCACCGCGAGGAAGGTGAGAAGCGACGCCACCGCGAACGCGGCCTCGGTCTTGTATTCGTTGTAGAGGATCTCGACGTGAAGCGGCATGGTGTTGGTGAGCCCGCGGATATGGCCGCTCACGACCGACACGGCCCCGAACTCGCCCATCGCGCGCGCGTTGCAGAGGATGATACCGTAGAGGAGGCCCCACTTCACGTTCGGAAGCGTCACGCGCCAGAAGGTCTGCCAGCCGCTCGCGCCGAGGGCAAGCGCCGCTTCCTCATCGTCGCAGCCTTGCGCCTCCATGAGCGGGATGAGCTCGCGCGCGATGAACGGGAACGTCACAAATACCGTGGCAATGATGATCGCCGGCACGGCGAAGACGATCTTGATCCCATGGGCCATGAGCCAGGGGCCGAAGACGCCGGTTGCGCCGAAGAGAAGGATGAATAGAAGCCCCGATATCACCGGCGATATCGAAAATGGCAGGTCGATCAGGGCGAGAAGAACACTCCTGCCCGGAAAGTCGAACTTGGCAACCGCCCACGCGGCGCAGACTCCGAAGATGAGATTGGCCGGAACCGCAATCCCCGCCGTCATGAGCGTCAGCCTTATCGCGGACAGGGCGTCGGGCTCCTTGATCGCGTCGACATAAACTCGCAGCCCCTTGGCGAATGCCTGCGTGAACACCGCGGCGAGCGGCACGATGAGGAAAAGGCCCAGGAAAAGGATTGCGATGCTGATAAGCAGCCACTTCACGAAGGGGGATTCGGCGACGGCGCCTGAGCGAGCGTGCGAAGGAGACTTGCGCACTTTCACGATCTGCTCGACGCTTGCCACGGTCGTCATAGCCACAGTCCGCGTTTGCGGCCCCACCACTGAAGGATATTCGTGAGGAACAAGAGCACAAACGACGCGACGAGCATTACCACCGCCACGGCCGCCGCGCCGACGTAATCAAACTGTTCGAGCTTGGTCATAATGACAAGCGGCGTGATCTCCGTCTTCATCGGCATGTTGCCCGATATGAAGACGACCGAACCGTACTCGCCGAGCGCCCTCGCGAAGGCGAGAGAGAACCCCGTGAGCGTGGCGGGAAGCACGGTCGGCGCGATGACCTTGATGAACGTCTGCGCCCGGCCCGCGCCGAGGCTTGCCGCCGCTTCTTCCTGCTCGGCCTCCAGGTTCTGCAGGATCGGCTGCACGGTCCGCACGACAAACGGCAGCCCGATGAACGTGAGCGCGATCATCACGCCAAGAGGGCTGTACGCCGATTTTATCCCGAGGTGCATGAGCGGTCTTCCGAGCCATCCATTCTGCGCATAGACCGCCGTGAGCGATATGCCCGCGACCGCTGTAGGCAGCGCGAACGGCAGGTCAACCATGCCGTCGATGATGCGCTTGCCCGGAAACTCGTACCGCACGAGCACCCACGCGACGAGCACGCCGAAAACAGCATTGATCGATGCGCCGACAAACGATGCCAGGAAGCTCAGCTTGTAAGACGCAACCACCAGCGGCGACGTCACAATGCCGAGAAACTCCGTCCAGGTGAGGTGCGCGGTCTTGATGAAGAGCATGAGAAGCGGGATGAGCACGATGAGGCTCAGGTACAGGAGAGTGAACCCCATCGTCAGCCCGAAGCCTGGGAGGATGCTCTTCTTGCTTGTGACCAGCCTGCCTGCCAATGTCGTCATGCCTTCCTTCGATGCACCTGATATAGGGTGCGCTCTAAGCGCACACGTTCTGACGCCTGCCGCTCAGCCGATGCATTCCCGCGACACTCGAAACCTGTCTCGCCCTTCTGATACAGCAGGGGCGCACAATCGTGCGCCCCTCCCCAGAACCGCGCAATGACCGGCCGAATCTATTTCGTACCCGGCTGGTATATCTGGTCGAACGTCCCACCGTCGGAGAAATGCTCCTTCTGAGCCTTCTGCCAGCCGCCGAAAGCGCCGTCTATGGTCACAAGGTTGAGCTTGGGAAACTGCTTGGCGTATTTCTCGGCAACGGACTGGAGGCGCGGGCGATAGTAGTGCGTCGCGCATATGTCCTGCGCCTCGGGCGTATAGAGGAACTCGAGGTACGCCTTGGCGATCTCAGTGGTGCCGTGCTTCTCGGCGTTCTTGTCGACCACGGCGACGGACGGCTCCGCGAGGATGCTCAAGGACGGCGTCACGATCTCGTAGTCGCCCTTGGCCATGTCGTTAACCACCAACTGCGCTTCGTTCTCCCATGCGAGAAGGACGTCGCCCATGCCGCGCTGCACGAAGGTCATAGTCGAGCCGCGCGCGCCTGTGTCAAGCACGAGCACGTTCTTGAAAAGCGCCTTCACGAAATCCTTCGCCTTCGCGTCGTCGCCGCCGTTCTTTTCGCGCGCATAGGCCCATGCGGCGAGGTAATTCCACCGCGCCCCGCCGGAGGTCTTGGGGTTGGGGGTAATGATGCCGACGCCCGGCTTCACGAGGTCGTCCCAGTCCTTGATACCCTTGGGGTTGCCTTTGCGGACGAGAAAAACGATCGTGGAGGTGTAGGGGCAACTGTTGTCGGGCAGGCGCTTTTGCCAGTCAGCGGGCAACAACTGAGCCTTCTCGCTGATCACGTCGATGTCATACGCCAGAGCAAGCGTGACGACGTCGGCGTCCAGACCCTCGATTACCTTCGTCGCCTGGCTGCCCGAGCCGCCGTGCGACTGGTTGATCGTCACCTTCTGTCCCTTGGTCATGAACCAGTGCGCGCTGAAGACGCCGTTAATCACCTGGTAGAGCTCGCGCGTCGGGTCGTACGATACGTTGAGCATCGTGACTTCCTTCGGCGCTTCCTTCGCGGCCGGAGCCTTGGCCTCTTCGGCCGCCCGGACGTTCGTCGCGGCGAGTACCACGCCCGCCGTCACCAATGCAAGCACCAACAACCTTCTCACGTTCATCTCTCGTCCCCTTCCTTCAGAACCCAACCTTTTAGTATTTCAAACTTCATTGCCTCCGCCAACGGGAGGATTGGTCGCCACTTTCACCCTCTTGCATGCGTCGGCAAGAGTGATCGACTTGAGTATCTCTGCAATGGCGTCTCGCACGTCTGAAAGCACCGGCCGCAGGGCACAAACCGCTTCGCGGGGGCACTTTTCATAGGCCGTATGGCTGACACAGCGCGCCGGCGCCACGGGGCCGTCGATAGTGCGGACGATGTCGACAAGGTTTATCTCTGACGGCGTGCGCCGGAACTTGTACCCCCCCATCGGACCGGACTTGCTGGAAAGAATCCCAGCGTTCTTGAGGGCCAGAAATACCTGCTCAAGATACCGCAGGGGAATGTCTTCCTCCTTGGCAATCGTCGCGATATTGTGGTATCCGCCGTCGTCTCTCGACGCCATAAGTATAAGCGCCCTAAGGGCATAGTCGCATTTTCGGGACAGTCTCATCAGCGAATTCCCTCTATTGTCGAGTATTATTATCGGAAATATAGATAGTGGCGGGGTATCTGTCAAGAGAAAACCCTGGATTTTGCCGCAGGGCTGTCCGCTGGAGGCACCGTCAAGACGCTTGGCGGGCTATGAAGGGCCTTGGTAGGGGTGCTCCCGCATACGCTTTTGCGCGCCGAAGGCGCGCGCCTGTCGTCTCCAGCCGATGGAGCTGAGAAGCATATATAGCCACGCCGGGACGAACTTCTTTGACATCAGGGATACCGCTTCCGGCGGGATCACCTCCCCCCTTGAGAGCGCTTCCGCGGCGAGGTCGAGGGACGCCCGCACGTTCCTGAACATGCCCCCGGCGGTCGCAAGCGGCCTTCCGCCAATGCTTGCCCCTCCTCCGAGGCCAAGCCCGCCCGCCCAGTTCATGTGCGATCCGTCGCAGAACCGCTTGCATATGGCAAGCGCGGTATCGTTGTGTTGCGATTCGGGAAAGCCGGAGTTGACTATTGCGGCGAAGGCAGGTGCAGCTTGGTGCGCTGAAAGGCGGCCTTGCGAGATTGCCTCCAGTGCTTTCATTACGTCCGCAGGCAGACTGTCTATGTAGAGAGGCGAGGAGAGCACTACAACGTCGGCGGCGTCGATCTCTTCGAGCATCGCGCCATGGCCGCCTCGGGTCTTCAGGGCCTGCTGAATCCAGATGCTCTTTGACGCAACGCCGCGCTCATGCATCCTGTCGAGAAGGTAATTGCCGAGCGAGTCCGACGTGCTCTCTGGGCCTCTGGGGCTTCCGACGAGGAGCAGCGCGCTATGGACGGTCACTTGCGCACCCCCGCTTCGTCAAGCGCCGCCCTGACAGCTTCTTCAATCCGGCCGCGCTCCCATGCGGCGTCGATGACCACACTCGACGACCCCGGTGCTTCGAAGTTGATTGCATTGCGCGCTGCAAGTTGCCTGAAGATCCGCGCGCTTTCATCGTCCTTTACGCGCTGCGCCCCTATTGCAATGATCCGCGGGTACTTGTCATAGCGCATCTGGTGGTGCACTTCACCGTGGACCTTTCGGAAGAACGGCAGCAGGAGCGGTATGGAGCGGTCGAGCGCTTTCTTGAGATCGTATGAGTAGCCGCCAAAGACTACCGGCGTCAGGAACACCACGACGTCGCTTCGGACCATGACGGCCGCGATCGCGCGGCCGGGGTCGTTGATCACGCACACGCCCGGCGTGGCGACCCAGCAGCGAAAGCACCCGGCGCAGCCGGCGATCTCTATGTCGCGCAACCTCGCCTCGGAGGCGGTGCATCCGTAACCGGCGAGTTCCTTCGCCACAATGTCCGCGATAGCGTCGAGGTCGGAGCCGCCGCCGTTCAGTATGAGTCCAGTCACTGTGCCACCGTATCGCCCTTACGCGCTGACGCCAAACGCCCAATGACACCATATTCCCGCAAGTGTAAGCCCGGATTGGTTTATCGGTTTCCCCGCCTCAAGACATGAACTCCGCGGCAGCTTATGAGGATAGCTTCAGGCCAGCTTCTGGAAAAGGTGCACGCTGCGGGCGATTTCCGCAAACCCTTCAGACTCATAGAGATGTATCGCCCGCTCGTTCTGCACGAGGGCATCGATGCGCGCGTATTTGAGGCCGTCGAGGCGGAAGCGATCCAGCGCCGCTCGCAGCAGCCGCCGTCCGAGCCCCTTGTTCTGGAGGCCGCTCGCAACGCCGAGGTGGCCTACCGCGCCGACGCCGTACTTCCTATCGTAGAGCAGCGTGGCGAAACCGATGATTTCCCCGTTCCTATCCGCGATAAGGACGAGATCGGCCTTGTTCAACTCCGCGAGGATCTGGTCGGCCTTATGCTCAGCCCACGGATGCCCGTTCAGCGATCCGAAGCGATCGGTGATGTTCTTTGCGGTGCTCACGTCCGCCCATATGGCAACGGTTAGCGCCACGACGAACGCCTCCTCCCCCGGCCGCATCTCCCTGAAGATGACATCCGGCGATTCCTGCCCGCTCACTTCGACTCCTCCTTCATATACCTTGCCACGCCCGGCGATTGGACGCGCACCAGCCGGTTGTCTTCGACAAACAGCATAAGGTAATCAATCCCCGCCGCATCCGCGGCCTTTTGCCCCTCTCTGCCCGTCACCGAAAGCGCCGTCGACCAACCCGCGCCCTCTTCGGCCGTGCGGGCGACGACGGTTACCGATGCAGGGCCGTCCGCGGGGCGGCCGGTGCGCGCATCGATTATGTGGCTGTAGCGTTTGCCGCCAATTGTCGCAAACTGATTGTAGTTGCCGCTTGTGATGACGCCACAATCACTTACGTAAAGCGCCGTGACGCACTGGGACTCGTTTCGCGGATCGGCCACTCCGACGCGCCAGGGGCGCCCATCGGCGTTGGAGCCAATGAATGCGATGTCTCCGCCGCCGTTGACGTAGCCGGACGTAACTCCTCTCTCCCGCAGGGTTTGTGCAGCTTTGTGGACTATGTAGCTCTTCCCCACCGACGAAAGGTCCAGTTGCATCCCCGGCCGCGAGAGGGTCGCTTTAAGGTAGTTGAGAACAACATCCCTATATGATACGCGCACTTTCGCCGCCTCGATCTCCTCCGCGGTGGGAAGCGCACCCGACTTTCCCGCGGATGTCCACAGCGCCACCAGCGGCCCGACTGTAGGGTCAAATGCGCCTTGGGTCCGCTCGGCGATGTCGAGCGATCTCTTAAGACAGTTCGCGAGGTCCGGTGACACGCTTACAGGCGTCCCAGGCGGCGCTGCGTTGAGGCGCGAGACCTCGCTATCCGGATTGAAGCGCGAGATAACGGCTTCAAGCCGGGCGATTGTCTCGAATGCCGCGTCAATAGAGGCGTCCGCTGAGGACGCGCCGCTCGCGTAGACGCCGACGGTGACAAACGTCCCCATCGCCGTTCTGGTCTTCTCGTACAGTTGCGGCTGCCTGTGCCCGAATGACCTAATGAAGACCGCCGCGACGACAATCAGTGCCGCCGCGGCGGTTATTGCGATGCGCCTTGTGGTCAATACCGCCATCACTGGGTGAGGGGTGCTGCCGTCGACTCGAGCGCAGGAGCGCTCGCATCGGCCGGGACCTCCGCCTCGCGCGCCTCGGCCATCGGCCGCTCCACGGCCGCCGCCGGAGCGGCCTTCATAAGCTGCACGATGTAGGTGTCTTCCTGGGGGACAATCGCGTTATTGCAGCCGCTGGCCTTGGTGATAGCGGTAATTGCAGCGGAAAGCTGCATATCCCTGCCCGAAAGCGTAATCCGCGGCAGATCTTCGACGTCGCTCTTGAGGATTATCTTGACGCCGCTTTTTTCGGAGAGGACGGCAAATGCCTCCTGGACCGTGGTATCCTTGAAATCAAACGTCACGAGGTCGGCCCCTTTTCCGCGCGTGGAGAAGTCAAGCCCCGCCGCGCGTGCTATCCTGATCTCCTCCGTCGGGGCGAGATAGACCGCTTCGTCCATGACTGCATAGTCGATGTCGGCCTTGCGCGCGACCCAGGAAATGACGTTTTCGGCGCTCATTTTGGAGACAGCGACCGTAATCGGCTCGTCGGTTTCCACGCTCGGCGACAGAATGACGTTGACGCCCAGGAGCGCTTCCAGCGACGTCCGGCAGTCCGCAAGGCTCTTGGCGTTGAAGCTCACGGTGAGATTGCGGGCAAGCGTCTCTGCCATCGCCGGCGCCCAGGTCCTGGCCGCCTCGGCGCGCCGCTCGGCATTCCGCGTCTCGATCTGAAGCTTGGAGGCCTGGTCAAGCCGGTTGTACGAGGTAATGAATATCGCTTCGTCCTGGATGCACCACTGCAGACCGGCGCTTCTTGTCACCCAGGTAATTATGCTGCCTACGCTCATGTCTTTGTAGTGCAGCGTCAGCTTCTGCATGGGATCGATCCCGGCCAGGCGCGAATCGTCGAGGATTATGTTCACCTGCATATCCTGTGAGAGCGTCTGGATGACATCGGCCAGCGCCATGTCCTTGAAGTCGTACGAAGTCTTCTTGGCAAGCGCGCCGTCGATCTTCTCCCGCCACACCTGGGCCGACACCGGAGCGGCCGCAAGCACTGAAACGAGAACAATGAATGCTGCAAGTCGAAGTCTCATCACCATCTCCTCCGATTTTCCCACCCCAACCCCCCCACCCCGAAACGGCTGCAATTATGCCCCTTTTGAAAGCCACTGTCAACGAGAATGCGCGCCATCACAGGCGTGCGTAGTCGCCCACATATCAAGACGTTCGACGGCCCTGTTTGAAGCAGTGATTTCCAGAAATAAGGAGTGAAATCAGCACGGACTTGCTTACGGACGCGCGAAACACCGGCACATCAGAGCCGCACTATGCCCCCTCTTTGACCACAATCACGGCGCTTCCGGCGAATCGCCCCTCCCGCAGGTCGGTCAAAGCGTAGTTTGCGCGCTCCAAGGGGTACGTAGTCACTTCGGTGCGCACGCCGGCCCTCACGGCAAGCTTGAGGAACTCCTCGCCGTCCCGCCGGGTGAGGTTGGCAACGGACCTTACGACACGCTCCCCCCAGAGGATGTCATACGGAAAGGATGGGATATCGCTCATATGGATCCCCGCGCAGATGACTGTACCACCCTTGGCCGTCGCTCGAAGCGCCGCGGGCACAAGCACGCCGGCAGGGGCGAAAATGATCGCGGCGTCGAGCTTCTCAGGCGGCATCTCGTCGGAGCCGCCCGCCCACGCCGCGCCTATTTTGCGAGCGAAATCCGCGGTCCGCGTGTCGCCCGGCCGCACAAATGCGAACACCTTGCGCCCCTCGTACACCGCGACCTGCGCCAGCATGTGCGCTGCCGAGCCGAAGCCATAGAAGCCAAGGCGCTTCGCGTCACCGGCGAATCGGTATGCCCTGTAGCCTATGAGGCCTCCGCAGAGAAGCGGCGCGGCGTGCAGGTCGGCGTATCCCTCGGGCACCGGGAAGACGAACCGCTCGTCGGCAACGGTCAGCTCTGCGAACCCACCATCGATGTCGTAGCCTGTGTACTTGGCATTGTCGCAGAGGTTCTCGCGGCCGGTCGCGCAGTATTCGCACGTGCGATCGCTCCATCCGAGCCAGGCGACACCGACGCGATCGCCAATGCGAAACCGTTTCGCGCCCTCGCCGAGCGCTGCCACGGTTCCCACGATCTGGTGCCCGAGGACAAGCGGCAGCTTGGGCTTTTTGAGCTCGCCGTCGAGGATATGAAGGTCCGTCCTGCAAACGCCGCAGGCATGCACACTAATGAGAATCTGTCCCTTGCCGGGCGCGGGATCGGGCAGGTCGGTCATCTTTAGAGGTTCGCGCTGCCTGAAGAGCACCATCGCGCGCATAGCTTCCAGCCTCAGTTGCCCGCTACCGCTTCCCCTGCCCCTGCAAGACATCCACGAGGGCGAGTATGTTCTCCAGCGGCACGTCTTTGGTGATGTAGTGCGCGGGAGCCGCGATGTAGCCGCCGCCCGCGCCGATGCGCTTGAGGATATCCCTGACCTCGGTGCGCACCTGGTCGGGCGTGCCGTAAGGCAGCAGACGCTGGGTGGAAATCCCTCCCCAGAACGCAAGCCGCCCCTTGTACTGCTTCGCGAGCTCAAACGTAGCAAGCGCCTCCGGCTGGAAGGGGTTGAAGACGTTCAGGCCCGCATCCGCAAGCTCGTCGAAAAGCTCATCCACGTCGCCGCACGAGTGATGGAAGACAATGCGCCCCTTGTCGTGCGCGGCTGTATAGAGGCGCTTCACGCGCGGCAGGAGGAATTCGCGCCACAGCCGCGGCCCCATGATAAGCCCGCGCTGGCTGCCCCAGTCGTCGCCATAATAGACCGCGTCGAAGGGGTACTCGCACATGCCGTTCATGAGTTCGAGCGTCCAGTCGCAGATGGTGTCGAGGAATTTGTGGAGGAATTCGGGATTGGCGACCATATCGAGGAGGATATTCTCCATCCCGCGCATCATCCACGCGCGTTCGAAGAGCGAGAAGCTCACGCTCGCGACGCTGAACCGGTCGTCCGGCTTCTCGAACGCCTTCGCGGATGAGACGAATCGATGCTTGGCCCTCGGGTCCGGCCAGACGAAGTCCTTTAGTGTCGGCTCGGGCAGGACATATTCGCAGGGGTTTCCGATGTCCTCGTCGACCGTCTTGTCCCACAAAACGCCAAACTCGTCGCGCCAGAAGCCGGGCCGCTCCTCGGTCCAGATCGCGTCCCGACGGACGCTTACGATCATGAAGTGGTTTCCGATTGCGTTGTGGTAGTCCGTAACGCCGAGGTGGTTGGCGAGCATCTTGCCGGGCGCGGCGTTGAGGCCCACGTGGTAGGGGACGATGTCGGACTCCTGAAAGTTAATGGCCCTCAGGACTCTCTCGCGGCGGGTCATCGTTCGTACCTGTTCCCTTCTGTTACGCTCTGCAATTCCGTCTGCGTGACCATGTGGTCCATCTCGCGCCTAAGGCAAGTTCACGGGCCTGTGTAGACCTTCTTAACGCTCAGTTCCTTCACCTGTCTCCTGTCATCGAGGAGAATAGTAACAGAAGTATCCTCTATGACAAACCCGCCGGATGCCCCTGTCCCGCGAATTATCGCGTGGTATGCGTTGCCGTTTTGGTCGAAGCTGTATTCGGCCTTCACCTGTTTCAGGACAGCCTCAACCTTGTCTGCCGATGTCCCGACGGGAATCTTCGCTTTCAGCAGCACGGCATAGTCAGTGCGATTCTCCCGGCACCCGACAAGGGTCGCAAAGAGCAGGATAAGAGGAAAGACGCCGGCCAACTGTGCTTTCACGTCTGCCTCCAAGCAATCCTGCTTCAATCCCGCTTCATCTGCGCGGCTTCTGCTTCGTGATCGTGTCGATCATCGCCACGAGATTCTCGATTGGCACGTCCTTTGGCGTCGCGTGCGCCGGCGCGGCTATATAGCCGCCGCCCGCGCCGATGCGCTTGAGGATATCGGTGATTCCGGCCTTAACCTCCGCGGGAGTGCCGTAAGGCAAGAGCCGCTGAGTCGAAATCCCGCCCCAGAATGCGAGGCTCCCCTTGTATTTCTTCGCAAGGGCAAAGGTGTCCATGACCTCCGGCTGGAAGGGGTTGAAGACGTTGAGGCCGACTTCCACCAGTTCATCGAAAAGCTCATCCACGTCGCCGCACGAGTGGATGAATACCTTGCGGCCGGCCTTGCGCACTTCGCCGTAGAGCCGCGCGATGCGCGGCTTTATGAACCTCCGCCAGAGCGCCGGGCCCATGATGAGGCCGCGCTGGCTGCCCCAGTCGTCGCCGAACTCGATTGCATCGACGGGGAACTCGAGCATCCTTCGCACTGCCTGGAGGTTCCAATCCGTGATCGTGTCGAGGAACTCGTCGAGGAACTCCTCGTGCTCGATCATATCCATCAGTATCTTGTCCATCCCGCGCATCGTCCACGCGCGTTCGAAGAGCGAGAACCCAAAATCCGCCAGCACGAACTTGTCGGTACCCTTCTCGAAGAGCTCCTTGACGTGGATAAACCTCTGGGCGTCGGTCGGGTCGGGCCAGTCATACCCTTTGAGTGTCGGCTCGGGGATAAGGCATTCGCAGGGGTTGCCTATGTCTGTGTCTATCGTGCGATCCCACACGACGCCGAATTCATCGCGCCAGAACCCCGGTCTCACTTCCTGCCAACCATCGGGCAGCTCCGCCCCTGTCCCGGCGATGTGGTTACCGAGTATGGGATCGAGGTCGTTCGTGCCGTAATGCTCCCGCAGCTTCGCCTTGCACGGCTGCGTAAATCCAAGGTGCCACGGAACGATGTCCGTGTCTTCGAACCGAAGTGATTTCATAATCCTGTCGCGACGGGTCATGTCTTGCCTTCCTCACTGGTCAGCGGAGCAATATCCTCGCGGCCGCCGGACGGCTTGTCTCCGCTATCAAGCACGACTAACGGAGCGGTGCCCCTGGCCACGAGCGCCAGCTTCATCGACTCTCGGTCCAGTATAACAATCTGGTCGCCGAGTTGAAACACAACTTCGTCGCCGGGAAGCGCCGTGATACTTGAAACCCGCCATTCCAGCACCGGCGAGTCCATCTCTATGCGGATGCCGCCGCCCTTCTTGTAATAACCCACAAGGGGAGCCTGAAAACCATCATGGGTTTCAAACTCCCAGTCGCGTTCGTTTTTCGGACGCAGGTCCGCTGCGGGAATATGGTAACCCATGGGAAACGGAATGTCGTAATCCCCATAGTCCGGGGCGGCCGCCGCCGGGGCGAATGCTGGCATCAGGAGTTTCCTGTCGCCGTCGCCGGTCCCATTCCAGCGTGCGATGTAGAGATCGCTCATGACGGCACCCGCCTGCTTCGCTGCAAAGAGCCTCGCATCTTCCCCGCTCGAGTCAACGGTCATAATGGTCTCGGACGGCGACCCATCAAGCCGTACCCGCGCGAGCGCGTTGCCTTGCGGCACTATGTAGTACACGACTGCGCTCTTGTTCTTCACGAAGGCAAGGCTTCGCTCCACGTGCGCTTGTGTGAGGAGGTTGGCATCACTGGCCGTGACGTACCAGGGGACGAGAACCCCATAGGAAGCGGTCTGTACAATAACAGACGCAAGCAGAGCCTTGGCGATTCTTCGGGTCTTGCCTTTGAGGATGAGCCACGTGAACGGCCACTCAACCACTATCGTCGCTACAAATGACGCGGCGACGGCCCATACGATGAGAGGGCGCACATTGTAGATATCCGGCTGAACCATGGCAGTTGCGCCGCCGATAGCCATGAAGCCGACTATAGCTGATAGGTAGTTGGCTGCGATCATCCATAGTATCGAGCGGCGCAGCGGGGTCTTGAAGATAAGCCAAAGAAGCCCCCCCTCACCGGCCCCGATGAAGAGGTTGCCGAAAAGCACATGCCCAATCGTCGCGAACATGAGGGGCGTGGCCCCATCTGCATATGCCGCCGCCGGCGTCAGTATCGAAGCGAGCGCAAGGGCGAATGTCTTGCGTTTCCGCAATGTAGTCAAGTCCTGCCCCCCTTTTGGCTATGATCCATGTGTTGAAGTACGGCCTCTCGGGCGCTTTTCGGCATGGCCGCCCCGGCCTCTACAGCACTTCTTTGCCGATAGCATGCGGCAGTGGCAGCATCATTGCGGTTCATTTCCGGCTGAGGATTGCGGAAGGCAGGCTATGAGCTGCTGTTCTCGAATCTGTATCCGATCTCCCTGACGGTCTTTATATGCCTTGGCCTTTCCGGCTCAGGCTCGATTTTCGCCCTCAGCGTATTCACGCACCGGTCCACGCTCCGACCTGTTACAAAGACGTCATATCCCCAGACGGTCTTGAGGATCTCGTCGCGCGTGATTGCGCGGCCAGTCTTCCGCGCGAAAAGCTCAAGGAGAGCGAACTCCTTTGGCGTGAGCGCGACTTCCTTGCCTTTCCTCGTGAGTCGCCGCGACGCGAGATCGAGCCGGCAGTCGCCGAAGGCGTACACGGCCTCCCCGGCCTTTCTCGTCCGCCGGAGAAACGCGTTGGCCCGCGCGAGAAGCTCCCTTATGGAAAACGGCTTCGTGACGTAGTCGTCCGCGCCGAGGTTGAGGCCCAGCACCACGTCCTCTTCCTGCCCCTTGGCCGTAAGCATGACGATGGGCGTGTCGAGCTTTTCCGCGCGGATGAGCCGGCAGATCTCGTACCCGTTCACCCTGGGCAGCATGATATCGAGAATGATGAGCGCGGGCTTCTTTGAGAGCGCGAGCTCCAACCCTTTCTCGCCGTCCGCGGCCGTGAGGACGCTGTAGCCTTCGTACGAGAAGTTATCCTTGAGTCCTCGCAGCATGGCCGCATCGTCTTCGATGATGAGAACCGTCTCGCCCGCCATGGCACGCTACTCCTCAAGCCTGCGCCGCACCGCCGCGAGCCGCCGGCAGCCGCACAGCAAAAACGCTGCCTTTCCCCGGCTCGCTTGCGACATCAATGGTCCCGCCGTGGGCGTCGACAATGAACTTCACTATCGCAAGCCCCAGGCCGCATCCGCCGCCGGCGCGCGACAGGCTCTGGTCCGCCTGGTAGAACCGCTCGAATATCCTCTTGCGGTCGCGCCGGGATATGCCGACGCCGTTATCCGCGACCGAGAAACAGACCTTGCCCTCTTCGGCAAACACTCGAATCGCAATCTCCTTCTCGTCGCCGGAATACTTATACGCGTTGTCGAGGAGATTTACAAGCACCGTCACAAGCGCGCCTTTGTCGCCGATGATTCCCGGCAGGTCACGCGCCACGTCAATCGTCAGTTTGCACCCGGGGCGCTCGCAGCGCTCCTTTACCGATTCGCCCGCCGCGGCCACTATCTCGCCGGGCGCGATCTCCTCGCGCTCGAACGTTTGTTTGTTGCGCTCCATCCGCGAAAACGTGAGGAAATTGTCGATGAGCCGGCTCAGGCGCTCGTTTTCCTTCGCGATAAGTCCGAGATACTCCTTCGCCTGCGCCTCCCCCTCCACGCGGCCGTCAAGAAGCGTGTCCACGAAGACTCTCATCGACGCAAGCGGCGTCTTGAGCTCATGCGACACGGTCGCTACGAAGTCGTTCTTGAGCCTCGTGAGTCTCATCTGTCTCGACACGTACCGCGCCGCGACAAAGGAAAAAGCGCCGATGAGCACAATCCCAAGAAGTCCGCCCCATAGATACAGCGCGACCTGCCTGCGAGACGCTGCGTCAAAAAGATCTCCGGTCAACTTCGTACCCACGCGCCACCCGGGCACTCGAGCGCCTATGGGAACCGACACAAAGTATTCCCTCTGGTCGTCGCCGGCGTCCGTCGAGAACACATCCGCATACGCCCCTTCGCTGATCAGCATCCCCGCAGGATGCGGATTCATACCCTGGATCACGGCCGGAAAGAGCGGGGAGGACCTGCTCTCGTACAACGTGGGCTTGCCATCGCCGTTCAGTAACGCCAGAACTCTGCGATCACTTGACAGAAAGCCTTTCGTGGAGACCAGCCCTGTTATCCACCGTGATTGGAATGCTCCCTCCCTCGCATATGGGAGCGGCATGAAGCTCTCACAATAGGCGGCTTCCCGCTCGGCCCCGAGGGTAGGCAATGTTGCGTCGGGGACCAGCCTCGTCAGTTCCTCCATGAGAAAGAGCCTCTGCCCCGGCGCCATGTCCGCACCGCTATAGTCATCGAGGCGTTTGGCAAGGGTCGTCGCGTATTGGGCTGCGGCTTTCTTGTCGGACGAGCTCGTAAGCTCCAGCGCCAGGAGAAGCGCATTCGGCCCGATAGGCGCCCCCTGCGAGTCCCTCGCCTTGGCAAGGTCTGCAATCGATATGAGTACGTCAAGCGCCGCGATAGCCTCGCCGGTGCTCTCGGCCTCCACAAAGCATCGAGCCTCGGCCTGGATCGCTCTGGAGCGCGAATCCGCGCCCGTCGACTGCAGCGCGAGGGTAGCAAATGCATTCGCCGCTTCCTCCGGCCGCCCCTCTTCGTACTCAAGACGCAGCGCTTCGTCCCAGCCGGGGTCATCGGCGGTCTGTTCGCGTGAAGTTGCCTGAGGAGGCAAGGGGTACGCGACGTTTCCGCTGCTATCGAGGATGAGCACGGAATCGGCAAGGCCGTCGCGCACGATCTTGGCGAAGGCTTGCGCCGGCGGAAGGCCGGATGCCGCCTTCATTAGCGCGGTGTCCCTTTCAGCCCAGTGCCGGTCGATCTTCGCCGCAATCTCGGTCGCCCGCGCCGTATAGAAGTCCGCGAGGCGCTGGCGCACGGCGAGGCGTTCACTCGTCATCGCGGCATTCATGAACCAAACGAGAAACGCCGTCGGCACAAGCACGGCGCAGACCGTAACCGTGACAACCGGCCACGTTCGGCCTGCGCCGCCAAGCATGTTCCGCGCTGATACCATTCGATTCTACTTCCTTGCAGCGGACTTGGCTTTCTGCAATTCCGACTTGGCTTTGGCGTCCTTCGGGCTCGCCTTTACGAGCATCTCGTAATACTTCACGGCCTCGTCGTACTTTTTGAGTTCCATATATGTGCGCGCAAGGCCCGCAAGCGATGCTGTCGCTTTCGGCTCGACCTCGATAGCTTTTTTCCAGTACGTGATGGCGTCATCGGTCTTGCCTGCGTTTTTCGAGATATAACCCAGGCCGTTCCACGCGCCGGACACGTTCGGGTCGAGCTCGACGCACTTCTTGAACGACTTTGTCGCGTTAAGCGCCTTGCCCTGGTTGAACTGCGCCCAGCCGAGGCCGTTCCATGCGGCGACGTTGCCTGGATCGGCGGCGAGCGCCTTGTTGAACTGGGCTTCCGCTTCGTTGTACTGCTTCTTCATCCACAAACGCCAGCCGGCGGCGCTCGCCTGCATCGACTCCTGCTTCTTGTCGCCGCTTACCTCTTTGACCGGCTCGGCCGCCGTGGTGCTCTCCTCTTCGGACTCCGCAGGCGCGGCCTCCTCATCTGTCTTCTTTGATGACGTCGACTCCGCCGGTACCGACGGCTTCTTGCCCTGCGCTTCTTGAGCCTTTGCAAGGCCGGCCTTCGCGTCTTCGTTATCGCTTTCCTGCTCCAGCCACATCCTGTAATACTTCTCCGCCTCGGCCGGTTTCTTCAGCTCCATATATGCTTCCGCAAGACCCGATAGAGACGCCGTCGCGCTCGGCGACGCCTCGACGGCCTTCCTCCAGTAGCCTATCGCTTCATCGGTCTTGCCGTCGCCCTTTGCGATGTAGCCGAGGCCGTTCCATGCGCCCGACCAATTGGGATCAAGCTCGACGCACTTCTGGAATGCCTTTTCCGCGTTCATCGGCTTGCCCTGGTTGAACTGCGCCCAGCCGAGCCCGTTCCACGCAGCAGTATTCTTCGGATTGGCCGCGACGGCGCTCTTGAACTTGGCCTCCGCGTCCGGGTAATTCCCCTCTCGCCAAAGCCGCCACCCGTCGGCTGAATCGCTCTCCGAGGAGAGTTGCTGCTCTTCAGTGGGCTCGGTCGAAGCTTGAGCCGCGGCCGCCTTCGCCGCGTCGTTAATCCTCCTGGCTTCTCCGGCCATGTCGTCGGGGATCGGAATTGCTTTGCCGTCCGCCGTGGCAGTCGTGAACACGATTATGTACCACGGAGCAGGCATGTTCTTCGCGCTCACGAAATGTTTATGACTGGGGCTATTGATCCCCACCCAATACGCCTTGCCCGGTTCCAGCTTGACCGGCATCGTACAGGTAGTCCTTGGCGCGTCGTAGTGGATCGGCCCATTGCCCTTGGGATATGTCTCGCCCCCGCCTGTCCAGGACCAGGCCCCATCCGTCATGGGCTGGTCGAACGTCACAGTGATCTCTTTAGTATCGGCTGGCACGCCCGTCGCAAACGCCTCCGGGCTCGTCTTGACGACTACCGGCGCGGTTTCCTCGCCGGTCGTGGCCGCGCTCGCGGCGTTGATCTGTCTGGCATTTCTGGCCATATCTTCGGGAATGACGGTGGGCTTGCCATCCTCACCTTTCGTCGCGAAGAGTATCACGTAGCGCGCCGCGGGTACGCGCCCGGGCGTCTTGAAATTGCGATGCGAGGGGCTGTTGATGCCGACCCAGTAGACCTTGCCCGGCTCGAGCTTCACCGGCATCGTGCACGTGGTGATGCTCTCATCGTAGAAAGGCTTGCCGGTTGTCTTGGGATATGTTTCGCCGCCGCCCGTCCAGGACCAACTGTTGTTCATCATCTTCTGGTTGAAAGTTACCGTTATCTTGTCGAGGTCGCTCGAAACGTCGTTCGCGAGCGCGTCCGGCACGGTCCTTATCACCTTCGGCGCCCCCGGCGCGGGCGTTAGCTCGCCTAACTTCTTTTTGGCCTTCGCGGCGACGGCAAAGCGCCCCTCGTATTTTGCCGCGACCGACTTGAACGCGTCCACCGCGTCGCTCTTGCGCCCCTTCTTGAGATAACATTCGCCGAGGCGGTATTGTGCTTCAGCCACCGTTGCCTGATTGGCGTTGTCGAGGTCGATGATCTGCTTATAGACGTCAATAGCACCATCGATATTGCCGGCCGTTTCCTCCTGGTAGATCCCCTTCTGCAGCATCGCTGCTGCATCTTCAGCGTGCGCCGGCCGCGCGAATCCCGCCACTGCGACCGCCGCAATCGCCGCCACGATACACCACACCCATCCGCGCATACATGCCTCCTTTCGGGTCAAGTTGTCTGCGGGCATACGCCCGACGCCATGAAATATTACCTGAGGCATGTCACCATTGTGTCACCTCGCGTTCCTGTCTGTGTCCGATTTCAGGCGTGCATCGCCCGGGCTGTGGCACTTCCGGCATCCGGAGGTCGCGTCGCCTTCGCTCGTGGATTCGGCGCTGCAAGCCGCTTCCGTCGACTCCACATGGGCTCCCGGCCTCCTGATCGGCCCGATATACTCCGTCGCGATCACAAGATCGTCAAACCACACGCGCGTCACGTCGGGGTTGACTGTGATTCCGGGCCTCACTCTGAACTGCGCGTGCCCATCGAAGACCTGCTGCATGTAGTAGAGGAGCCAGAACGTATTGATCTTGAGGTCCGGCGCGGTCCGCCAGCGGAATCCCTCGAACGCCTTGCCCTTGTCGTCGATGACAAAGCTGTCCTTCACCCATATGCCGAACGGCGTATTCGGCGCCCAGCGCCCCGCAAGCTTCCCGTCGATCCAGAAGGCCTGCTCGCCGTCGTGCCGCTCCGGCGCGGAGTTCAATTTCACCATGAACTCGACACACTGCCACTTGCCGCGCGGCACCTGCTGCGGCTCCTTCGGCAGAAACGCGTTGCCGTAGAACGCCTTCCCCGCCGGCCCCTGGTAACTCTTCATGTCGGCCCAATACGTGTAGAGAAACCACGCGCCGGGAGGGGCATGGCGGCCCCATTGGCTCGTCGGCTCCAGACCCGTCTGGAAGCTTTTCGTGCCGTCATGCTTGTAGCCGGCCTCCCCGAGAGGGAACTCGCCCGCGTCGCGCCAGCCGCCGATCTTGACGAAGTGGTGCACGTAGGGGTGGTCCTCGGCGAACTTGACGTAAGCCCTCGCATACATCGCGTCCACGCCGGGCGTGAAGCGCTTCCAGAGATATCCGCCGTTATTCCTCCCCCGCGTCGCCGTCATCTCGAGTGAATGCCGCCCTTCGCTCACAAGCGGCGCGTCGTCGGAAAGGGAGAACACCTCCCCGCCCTCGTTCTTCGACGCCGTCCATCGAGGCGTGATAGCGTCTATCGCGCCTTCCTCGAAATCCTCCGTGAAGAGTACCGCCGGGTCGTCGCCGATTCCGGCATCGCCCGGGTGCTTCGACGCGATGCCTCCATCGCCTTCGGGAAGCGGCTTCACTCTCACCATCGGCTGTGTGCTCTCCATTTTCGACGCGTCGACCGTCGCCGAAATGAGCCCCTCTTGTCCTTCCCCGCCCAGCGTGCCATCAGCCAGGACCGCGCAAAGGAGTGCGAACAGGCAGGTCGCGATGAATGCCGGTTTCATACGGGATTTCCTCATGCCAACAGGCTCTTACAACAGCGACGGCGTCGCTTCGCCCCTGGTTTTGTCGGGATAGGGGCACAGCTTGATGACGGGGCACCGCGGACACAGCGGCTTGGGCGCTTTGCAGATATTGCGTCCGTGAAAGACCATCAGGTGCGAAAAGAGCGTCCAATTCCCTTCCGGGACGATCTTGGAGAGATCCTGCTCGATCTTGTCCGGGTCGGTGTTTTTCGTCAAACCCAGCCGCGCCGTTACGCGCTTGCAGTGCGTGTCCACGATTATCGCTGGTCTCCCGAACGCCGCGCCGCGGATGACGTTGGCGGTCTTTCGCCCGACCCCCGGCAGCGACGTGAGCGCGTCCATGTCCTCGGGCACATCGCCGCCAGACTCCTCGACGAGCTTCTTCGACGTCGCAATGATGCTCTTGGCCTTGTTGCGAAAGAACCCTGTGGACTTGATCATCTCCTGGAGTTCCGCCGCGTCCGCCTTTGCCGCGCGCTTCGCGTCGCCGTACTTTTTGAACAAGGCCGGAGTAACCATGTTCACCCGCTCGTCCGTGCATTGCGCCGCGAGTATCGTCGCCATGAGGAGCTGGTACGGCGTCTCGAAATCAAGCGTGCACCTTGCGTCCGGATACGCCTTCTTGAGTGTCTTGTATATCTCAGCCGCCCTCTCCCTCTTCGCCTCAAGCCCCTCCGCCATGCGCTATCTCCTGGGTTTGTTCACCCTTTCGCACTTTTCGCACCTTTCGCACTCATCGGCTACAAGCCGATGAGTTTTCGCATCTCCGCAAGCATCACAATCTGCGCGCTCACCGTAAACACTGCGATGCTCGCCGCAATCGCCACCCTCCGCCTCACAACCAGCATCAGTAGCGCCATGTGGGCGACGCCGAGAAAAAGCACCAGCCCCGCAGCGGCCAGATATGATTCTGCCTCGATAAGCCACTTCGCCGGATGAAGGTTCATCGCTGTCAGCGCGGCCGTTGCCAGAACAAGCACAATGGCATCCATCCTTCCCGCCATCGGAGCGTCATCCGCATCGTCAAGCGTCTTCGCGAAAAGAAGCGCAATATACGGCGCCAGGAAGAACCCGGCAAGCGCTCCCGTGGCGAGCCTGAGGTAATCAGGCGTGTTCACAAGCGCAATAAGCTCGAAGTTCGCCGCCCCGTCCGCGAGAAACACAAGCATCGCGACGATGCTCGCTGCGACAAACACCCTCCCCGGCGCCCCTGCCCTTTGCTTCGAGCGCGCAATGTACACCGGCAGCGCCGCAGCGAGCGCAACGTAAAGCCCCGCGCACCTCGCGCACACCGGCATGGTTACTCCACCCGCCGAGAGCGACCTCTCGGGTATCTGGTGGCACAAGCCCTGAAACAGGAAGTGCAGCAAATCCATGTAACGCTCCGCCTCGTCGCGCCGGCGTTCCCTGCCTCGCCGCCAACCACTCGAATATCTTGCAACTCCGGCGCGAATTCCCTTGACACATTTTAGCGTTCGGTCTATATATGCAAACGTTTTCCAACATGCGTTCCGGGGATGCTCTTTTCCGTGGGAGGGGGTGATTCATCTGAACAAAGGGGAGTTGGTAGATACCGTCGCCAAAGCGCTGGACCTGTCCAGGGCACAAGCCGATAAGGCCGTAAGCGCAACCTTCGATGCCGTCGAAAAGGGTCTCAAGAAGGACAGGAAAGTGACCATCGTCGGCTTCGGAACCTTCGAAGTCCGAAAACGAAAGGCGCGCATGGGTCGCAATCCGCGAAACGGCCAGGAAATCAAGATCGAGGCATCCAAAGGCGTAGGATTCAAGGCCGGCAAGGCCCTCAAGGACGCGCTTTAGGCCTCTTTGCTGCTATTATTGTTTTGCGCTAATACAACGGTCTATGTGCCACTGGCGGCTTGCCCGCCAGTGATAAACGCTCAGATTCGCCGTAGGCGGATCACCTTATGAGCGTTTCTTGCTCAGCAAAGATCCGTAGACAGAAGGGAGATGCGCCCCTGCGTATCTCCCTTTTTGCTGTCCTATTCTTCTATTATTCCTGACCGATGCGGCTATTTGCCTCTTCGATCTTCTTCTGCACCTGGGCGTCGCCAGGTTTGAGACTCTCAGTTCGAGTTTCGCAGTTTAGGCTGCCTTGGAACACAGTTCTACAAGTGCCTTTATGACTTTTGTCGACTTGCGGTCCCACTGCGGGGTGTTCAAAAAGGTCTCCCGCAGGCTTTGGCGTCTCAACG
>Ga0315282_10001531_pt1 | contig 43256 bp, 34 predicted proteins | sample YL17G07_20_MG_FD_203693 | JGI IMG/M metagenome (GOLD analysis project Ga0315282, IMG submission 203693) | Sediment microbial communities from Yellowstone Lake, YNP, Wyoming, USA - YL17G07_20 | ecosystem: Environmental > Aquatic > Freshwater > Lake > Sediment | place: USA: Wyoming | collected... | reverse complement strand
TCGTTTCGAGCAGCCTATGACTCCTCAGCCCCTCTCTGCTAGGGTAAGGTTTTTATATGGCAAGACGATACCCTCTAGAGTAAGGTTCTTAAATGGCTTGACAGGTCCCCTTCGCGGGATTCCACAGACGTGAGTCCGCGGAGGGAGAGCGAACCCCCATTCGGGGGCGGGCGCTCCAAAGCCTGCAAAAGTTGGATCCCACGGACGTAAGTCCGTGGAGCTTCAGCTTATCCGAAGAAAACCTTGGCCGTGGCGTAGAGGTCTTCGTCGACGGTTTTGGTCTTGGCCAGGGCCTCGGCCAGCGGGACAGAGACGATCTTGTTCCCTTGGAGCGCGGCCATCCGGCCGAATTCCTCTTTCTTGACCATGTCGATGGCCGCGATGCCGAGCCGCGTCGCGAGGACACGGTCGAAGGCCGTCGGGGTGCCGCCGCGCTGGGTGTGGCCGAGGACCGTCACCCGGGTCTCGATCCCCGTGAGCTTCTCGATCTCCTTGGCGAGGACATTGCCGATCCCGCCGAGCCGGACATGGCCGAAGGCGTCTTTCTCTTCCGTCTGCGTGATCAGGGTGGCATCCTTGGGCTGGGCGCCCTCCGCGACGACGACGATGCTGAAGAGCTTGCCCCGCTCCCGGCGCTTGAGGATCTGGGAGCAGATCTCCGGCATGTCGAAGGGGAATTCGGGGATGAGGATGATGTCGGCCCCGCCGGCGAGGCCGCCCTCGACGGCGATCCACCCGGCGTGCCGGCCCATGACCTCGACGACCATGACCCGGTGATGAGCCTCGGCCGTCGTGTGGAGCCGGTCCAAGGCCTCCGTGACCACGGTGATGGCCGTGTCGAAACCGAACGTGTAATCCGTGCCGGCGAGGTCGTTATCGATCGTTTTCGGGACGCCGACCAAGCGGAGCCCGCGCTCGTGGAGCTTAAGGGCGACGCCGAGCGTGTCCTCGCCGCCGACCGCGATGACGGCGTCCATTTCGAACTTCTCGACCTGGGAAAAGATCTTCCCGACCCCGTCCTCGATCTTGAAGGGGTTCGTCCGGGAGGTGCCGAGGATGGTCCCGCCGCGGGGCAGGATCCCCGAGATGGCGCCCAGATCCAGGGGAATGAGCTTGCCTTCGATGAGTCCCTGCCAGCCGTTCTTGATGCCGAGGACGTCGTAGCCGTGGACGGTGATGCCCTTGCGGACGACGGCGCGGATGACGGCGTTGAGGCCGGGGCAATCTCCGCCGCCGGTCAGGATTCCTACTCGCATGCCCTTCTCCTCCCGTGGGATGTGGCGGTTCTCCAGGAGAAAAACCGCGGCAATTATACTCTTCGTCCGGCCCCGTATCAAGCGCCAAGGCTGCCAAGATCATCAAGGACGCAAAAGGGTCAGTCCATTTGCGAGAGGACTGTCCCTCGTATCCGGGCCTCGGCATCACGGAGCTTGACCATCCCGGCGGAATCATCTATACCATAGGCGTTAGGCGTTCAGCCGCCATCAGGGGCCGGCGACCCGGCGGCGCTGGGCCAAGCCTCGAGTGGAGGAAAAGATGCCAGCCAAGATCATCAGCGGCAAGGATGTCTCCTGCCAGATCCGTGAAGAGCTCAAGGGCCGGGCAGCCCGGCTCAAGGTGAAGGGGGTCGTCCCGGGACTGGCGGTCGTCCTCGTCGGGGAAGACCCGGCCTCGGTCTCGTACGTGACGGCCAAGGCCAAGGCCGCCGAGGAGATCGGCATCTTCGAGACGACGATCCGGATGCCCGCCACCTCCTCCGAAGCGGAGATCCTGAAGACGGTCGACGAGCTGAACAGGGACGATCGTTACAACGGTTTTCTCGTCCAGCTCCCCCTGCCGAAGTATGTCAGCTCCGATCAGGTCATCAACCTGATCTCCCCGGAAAAGGACGTCGACGGTTTCCATCCGGTCAACGTCGGCAAGATGCTGCGCGGCGAGCCGTGCCCTCTGCCGTGCACTCCTTACGGCATCGTCCAGCTCCTCAACCGGAGCGGCTACAGCCCGGAAGGAAAGCACGTCGTCATCTGCGGCCGGAGCAACATCGTCGGCAAACCGCTGGCCGCTCTTCTTATCCAGAAAAGAAAGGGCGCCAACGCCACGGTCACGGTCTGCCACACGGGGACCCCGAACCTGCCGCGGTTCACCCTCCAGGCGGACATCCTCGTCGCGGCCATGGGCGCTCCGCGCGTGATCAAGGCCGACATGGTCCGCGACGGCGCGGTCGTCGTCGATGTCGGGGTCAACCGGGTGGCGGACCCGGCCGCGGCCAATGGTTTCCGGCTGGTCGGCGACTGCGATTTCGAGCCGATCAAAGAGAAGGCCGAGGCTATCACCCCCGTTCCGGGAGGCGTCGGCCCCATGACCGTGACCATGTTGATGATGAATACGATCGAGGCTGCGGAAAGGAAAGCCGGCCTCGTTCTTTAGGACTTCGGAGCTTCATGAAGATCGGGAAAATCGACGACGCGACCTTCCGCGCCCTCATCCTGCGGCGGCTCGGCAAGAAGGACCCGACGGTCATCGTCCCTCCGATGGCCGGCGTCGACGCGGGCGTCGTCGACCTGGGCGGGGGGAAGGTCCTGGTGGTCGCCGAGGACCCGATCTTCACCATGCCCCGGCTTCCCCTCGAGACCTTCGGCTGGTTCACCGTCCACATCGGGGCGAGCGACGTGGCCGTCATGGGGGTCAAGCCCAGGTACATGACCTACTCGCTGCTTCTGCCGCCCGAGACGGGACCTGGGGATTTCACGGTCATCGTCGATTCCATCCACAAAGCGGCTCTTGACCTTGGGATCGCCATCGTCGGGGGGCACACCGGGTTTTACCCGGGGTTCGCCGCGCCGACCATCGGGGGGATCACGGTCTTCGCCGTGGCCCGCAAGGGCGAATATGTCACGCCCGCCGGGGCAAAGCCCGGGGACGACGTCATCCTGACGAAGGGGCCGGCCATCGAGACGGCCGGGCTGCTCGCCGCCCTGCGCGAGGAGGAGCTCCTCGCGGCGCACCCGGCGGCGCTCGTGGAGAAGGCCAAGGACCTCTGTTTTCAGATGAGCGTCGTCTCGGACGCCCTGACGGCCAAGGCCGCCGGCGGGGTGACGGCCATGCATGACGCCACGGAAGGCGGGGTCATCGGCGGGCTCTTCGAGATCGCCGCGGCCAGCCGCGTCGGCATGGAGGTCGAGGAAGCGCTCTTCGTCTATCCCGACGAGGTCCGGATGGTCTGCGAAACGTTCGGGATCGACCCCGTGCGGGCCATCGCCGAGGGCAGCCTTCTCATCACCGCCCGGCCCGGCGCTTCCGGCAGGATCATCGCCCGCCTCAAAAGAAAAAAGATCGCGGCGTCGGTCATCGGGAAGGTCGTCGCCGACCCCCGGCGCCGGAAGCTCAAACGACAAGACGGCCGCGTCGTCCGCCTGGCCATCCCTGAGCAGGACCCTTTCTGGCCGGCCTTTTTCAAGGGACTCGAAAAAGCCTGAATCCGGAAACCGGCTGGCCCGGAAAAAAGAAACGTTTCCATATGGTTCCCTTTTGGGGTTGGGGCGGGACGAAAGGGGAGGACGGGCGGGGGGACGCGTCAGCGGGCTCTGGCTTTGGCCTTATCCCTGGGCTTTTTTTTCTTCTTCTCGGCCATCTCGACGATGTCTCGAAGGGTGATGTTGTTGAAGTAATTCTTCAGCATCTCCGAGGCCCCCTTCCAGATGTCGAAGGTCGGGCAGGTCTCGAGCCGGTCGCAGAAGTCGGCGTCCTCGATGCACTCGACCAGGCAGCAGCTTCCCTCGAGGGCGTGGAGGATCTCGCCGAGCTTGATCTCCTTGGGGTCGCGGGCGAGCGTGTAGCCGCCGCCGGCGCCCCGGATGCTCTTGACCAGGCGGTTGATCTTGAGGGGGATGATGATCTGCTCGAGGTAGCGGATGGAGATCTCCTCGTCGGTCGCGACGTCCTTGAGGATGACCGTCCGGCTGCCGTTCCCGTAGTGCTGGGCCAGGTTGAGCATCAGGCGGGTCCCGTAACGCCCCTTGGTCGAGAGCCTGATCATGATGGACTCCTTGGGGTCAGATCGGAAGTATCTATCATTCCGCTTTTATCTTAGTCCTTTGGCCCCTCGATTTCAACATGAATTTATAGGAATTATCTGTTTACTAATTCAGGGCCGCCATGGACGCGCCATCCCCTTCATGAGGCGCCGGGGTCACCCGCAGCCTCCGGATGCGGGGGGATCCGGACCCCGCGGCTTGACACTCCGTGGGGCGGATTGTATCCTAGTCCATCAACCCATGTTCGATGCGCCCGCTCTCTCCACGGCGGCCGGGGCCGTCCGGAATAATCTCAAAACGGGGGATGACCATGGCACGACAAGTTTTGCTCGGTGACGAAGCGGTGGCCCTGGGGGCCGTCCACGCCGGCCTGTCCGCCGGATACTCCTATCCGGGGACGCCGGCCTCGGAGATCATGGAATGCCTGATCGGCCTCGCCGGCAAGGGCGGGGGATTCAAGGCCGCCTGGTCCGTGAACGAGAAAGTGGCCTACGAGGAAGCCCTGGGGGCGTCCTACGCCGGCAAGCGGGCCCTGGTCTCCTTCAAGCACGTGGGGCTCAACGTGGCCGCGGACCCGTTCATGAACTCGGCCCTGACCGGGGCCAACGGCGGCCTGGTCGTCGTCAGCGCCGACGACCCCGGGATGCACAGCTCCCAGAACGAACAGGACAGCCGCTTCTACGCCCAGTTCGCCCAGATCTTCTGCTACGAGCCCTCGGACCACCAGGAATGCTACGACATGGCCCGGGAAGCCTTTGATGTCTCGGAAAAGCTGGGGCTTCCCGTTCTCCTCAGGCTCGTGACGCGGCTCTCCCACAGCCGGTCGTCGGTCGAGACCCGGGAGCCGAGGGCCCAGAACGGCCTCGGCATCGGGGACTGGAAGGACTGGACGCTCCTCCCGGCCAACGCCCGGAGGAGGTTCGATCTCCTCCTCAGCAGGCAGGCCGAGATCGCCCGCTTCGCGGAGGCCTCGCCCGCGAACGCCCTGACCTTGAACGACAAGGACCGTTCCCTCGGCGTCATCGCCTCGGGCATCGCCGCAAACTATTTCCGAGAGGCCGTCGCGAAAGGGGGAATCTCGCCTTCGTTCCTCAAGGTCTCGACATATCCTCTCCCGGATAAGCTCGTCCGAGAGCTCGTGGCCCACGTGGATGCGGTCCTGGTCCTAGAAGACGGATATCCCCTGATCGAAAAGGCGATCCGGGGGTTTTTCGGCATCCCCGGGAAGAGGGTCCTGGGCCGGACGAGCGGAGCACTCCCGGCCGCGGGCGAGCTCTCGCCGGACATCGTCCGCCGGGCCCTCGGTCTCGCGCCGCTCCCGGCTCAAGGCCTGAGCGACGTCACCCTGGCCGGCCGTCCGCCCCAGCTCTGCGTCGGCTGCCCCCACGCCGACACGTTCAAGGCCCTGAACAAGGCCCGGGAGGGCTACGCCCAGTCCAATGTCTTCAGCGATATCGGCTGCTACACGCTCGGCGCCCTGCCGCCGTATAACGCCATCCAAAGCTGCGTCTGCATGGGCGCGAGCATCGGCATGGCCCGGGGGGCCTCCGATGTCGGTCTCCATCCCGCCGTGGCCGTCATCGGCGATTCGACCTTCGCCCACTCCGGGATCACCTCTCTCCTCGGCGCGGCCGCCGCCGACGCGGACATGACCGTCATCATCCTCGACAACGGGACCGTGGCCATGACCGGCGGCCAGCCGAGCTACGGCTCGGGCGAGCGTCTCCTCAGGATCATCGAGGGCGTCGGGGTTCCGAAGGAACACATCCGAACGATCGAGCCTCTCCCCAAGAATCACGAGAAGAATGTCCGGGTCATCAAGGAGGAAATGGACCATCACGGCCTGTCCGTGATCGTGGCCGTCCGGGAGTGCATCCAGGAATTGAGGAAGAAAAGGAGCTAGGCCATGAAGCAGGACATCATTCTCGCGGGGGTGGGCGGCCAGGGGATCCTGTCCATCGCCTTCGTCATCGACAACGCGGCCCTGGCCGACGGCCTCCGGTTCAAGCAGGCCGAGGTCCACGGCATGGCCCAGCGGGGAGGGGCCGTCCAGTCCCATCTCCGGCTCTCGAGCGAGAGGATCTGGAGCGACCTCATCCCCAAGGGAGAGGCCGACCTGATCCTGAGCGTCGAGCCCCTCGAGGCCCTCCGCTATTTCGATTACCTCAAGCCCGGCGGGACCGTGGTGACGAGCTCGACACCCTATAAGAACATCCCCGACTATCCCGACCTGGACAAGGTCCTGGGGGCCGTGCGGAAGGCCGGGCGGAGCGTCATCGTCGATTCTGAGAAGATCGCCAAGGAGGCCGGGACGTCCAAGGCCCAGAACATCGTCATGCTCGGCGCCGCCTCGCCTTTCCTCGCCCTCAAGGAGGCGAGCCTCCGCTCCCTCATCGAAGCCTTGTTCAAGCCGCGCGGGCCGGTCATGGTCGAGGCCAACCTCAAGGCCTTCGAACTCGGCCGGGCCGCCGCCGGGCCGGCCTGAGCCGGGAGCCGCCCATGAAGATGAACATCCGCAGGATCGACCGCATTTTCGAGGCCGCGGAGAAAGAGGGGCGGAGCTTTCTCCTGGAGCCCGAAGTCTACGAAGTCCTCAGGCTGGCCGGGGTCGCCGGGCCCCGGTTCTTCTTCATCCCCGCGGGAACGAAAGCCGCCCGAAAAGACCTGGTTGCCCTCGGCTCGGGCTCGGCCGTCGTCAAGATCGTCTCTCCCCGGATCATCCACAAGTCGGACGTGGGCGGGGTGGAGTTCGTCAAGGCGGACGCGGCCGCTGTCAACCGGGCCTGCGCCCGGATGCTCCGGACCGTCCCGCCGCGCTATCTCCGGTGGGAGAAAAAGGCCCCCCAGGCCGGCTCCGGCGACTCCTCGGACCTTAAGTCGGTCAGGGCGTCTGTCCGCGGCTTCCTGGTCATGGAAAAGGTCAGGTTCGAGAATGTCGGCTTCGGCTCCGAGCTCCTCCTCGGCGCCCGGAACTCGCGCGATTTCGGCCCGATCCTCACGATGGGCGGCGGCGGTCTGGACGTCGAATACATGAACGAGCGCTTCCGCGAGGGGCGGGCGGCGGCCACGAGCTCCGTCCATCTCGTGGCGGACGACGCGGTCCCGGGCCTTCTCGAGCCCTTGACCTTCTTCGGCAAGCTGGCCTCTGAATTCCGAGGCCGCAAGCCCCTCGTTGCGCCCAGGACCCTGGCCGAAACGTTCCTCCGTTTCAGGGACCTGGCCGCGGCCTTCTCTCCGTATTCGGACCGTTCGCCCTTCGTCATCGAGGAAGCCGAGGTCAATCCGTTCGTCGTCCGGGGGAGGAAGCTCGTCCCGCTCGACGGTGTCTGCCGGTTTTCGCGCGAAAAAAGGGACGTGACGGGCCGCCCGGCGGCGGATATCCGGATGCTTCTGCGGCCGGCCTCGATCGGCATCATCGGCGTCTCGGAAAAGATGAACATCGGCCACATCATCCTCATCAACGTCCTGAAGAACGGCTTCCCCCGGGAGAGTGTCATTGTCGTCAAGCCCGGCCTTCTCGAGATCGAAGGCTGCCGCTGCGTCTCCTCGATCAAGGACATGCCCCAGACGGTCGATCTCTTCGTCCTGACCCTGGCCGCCGAGCAGTGTTCCGAAGTCATGAAGGAGCTCGTCGAGAACGGCCGGGCGCGCTCGGTCATCCTCATCGCCGGGGGAATGGGGGAGAAGGAGGGCGGGGGGTCGATCGAAGAGGAGATCCGCGGGCTCCTGGCCGGGGGCCGGGCCGGGGGCAAGACGACGCCCATCGTCAACGGTGGAAACTGCCTGGGCGTCTACTCGAAGCCGGGCCGCTACGACACGACGTTCATCCCCGACTACAAGCTTCCCCGGCCGCAAGGCCCGGCGTCGGGCCTGGCCGTGGTCAGCCAGAGCGGCGCCTTCATGATCTGCCGGATGAGCAAGCTGCCCATGATCGTGCCGGTCTACGCGATTTCTTTGGGCAACCAGCTCGACCTGACGGTTTCGGATTACATGAAGTATCTCCGGGACGACCCGGAGGTCAAAAGCCTCGCCGTCTACATGGAAGGCTTCAAGCCGGGGGACGGCCTCGCCTTTGCCCGGGCCGTCCGTGAGATCACCGCTAACGGCCACCGGACGGTCCTCGTCTACAAGGCGGGCCGGAGTCCCGAGGGGCGGGCCGCGACCTCGAGCCACACGGCCTCCGTCGCGGGCGATTACGCCATCTTCCGCTCGGTCCTCGAACAGGCGGGCGCGATCGTCGTCGCCGACCTTTTCGAGTTCGAGAGCTTCATGAAGGCCCTCGTTTTCCTCGAAGCAAAAAAGGTCCGGGGCCGCCGGGCGGGTCTCATCAGCAACGCCGGTTTCGAGTGCGTCGTCCTGGCCGACAACCTGAAGGACGGCGCCGGCCTCGAGCTGGCCGCGTTCGCGCCCGAAACTCGGCAAAAGATCATCTCGGTCCTCCACCCCCTCGGCATCGACCGGCTCCAGGACGTCCACAACCCCCTCGACGTCACGCCCGTCGCCGACGACGCCGTCTTCTCCGAATGCGCCCGGGCCATCATCGAGGACCCGGGGGTGGACTGCGTCGTCGTTTCCAACGTCCCCCTGACGCCGGCCGAGCAGACTCTCCCGGCCGGCGAGGGACATCGCGAAGACTTCTTGAGGCCGGAGAGCTTCGCCCGCCGGACCGTCGAGATCTTCCGGGCCACGGACAAGCCGATCGTCGCGTGCATCGACGCCGGCGAGCTCTACACTCCCCTGGCCGCCTTCCTCGAAAGCTCGGGAATTCCCGTGTTCCGGCGGGCCGACGAGACCGTCCGTTTCCTAAGGGCTTACGTGGGGCACAAGCTCGGGCCGGGGAAATAGGCTCAAGCCTTCCCGGCGGCCGCGGCGGACGTCCGGAACCGGATCGTGGAGGAGGTTCGCATGGACATTCGGTTCAAGACGACGTTTCTCGCCCTCTGGGAGAAATATTTCCCTCAGGCCGAGCTCCCGGTCGTGTTTTACTACACGGACGAAGAGACGGCGGGCCGGCGCGTTTCCGCCGATTCGTCCAACCGCTGTTTGGTCGCGAACCTGATGAGGGTCCGGGAAGGGGAAGCGCTCCGTTTCGATGAGGATTCCGTCGGCTGCCCGGGCGGGAAGAGGTACCTCGGGTTCTCGGACACGATCCGGCCCGGGTTCGAATATTTCCTGTCCTGCGGGATCCCCGGCAAGCTGGAGGGCGAGCGCTATAAAAAATCCCCCGAGCTCGTCCGCGAGGTCATGGCCGGGGCGCCCGCCTTTAAGGCGCCGGCAAGGTTCATCGTCTTCAAGCGCTGGGACCTCCTCGAGGAACCGGACGACCCGGACGCGGTCATCTTCTTCGCCCGGGCCGACGTCCTCTCGGGCCTGTTCACCCTGGCGAGCTTCGACGAGGCGGAAACGGGCGGGATCATCGCCCCGTTCTCGGCCGGCTGCGGCTCGGTCGTCGAATTCCCTTACCTCGAGAAAGCCTCGAAGGCGCCCCGCTGCGTCATCGGGATGTTCGACCCCTCCGCCCGCCCCTACGTCGAACCGGACCGCCTGTCTTTCGCCGCCCCGATGGAGAAGTTCGTGCGGATGATCTGGAACATGGACGAAAGCTTCCTCGCGACACCGACCTGGAGCAAGATCCGGGACCGGATCGCCCGGGCGAAATAGCCGCCCGAAACCCTCCGGCCGGGGCCGTCTTGCCTCCCGGCCGGGCGCGTGATACAATCGCTTCAATGAAACGGGCGTCCGTCCTCGTCGCGCTCGCGATCGTTGTCGCTGGAGGTGTCGGCTTGATGACCGCGCAGAGCCGCCCGGCCGCCGGGCGCATGGCCTCGTTCATCCCCAAAACGATCGGCCCCTGGCTCTCGGAGGCGGATCACGTTTATGACGCCGAGACGATCTTCCAGTACATCGACGGCGCCGGCGAGGTCTACCGTTCCTACAACATGAAGCTCCTCGTCTCGCGCCGCTTCCACAAGGACGGCCGGCCCGACATCGTCGTCGACCTCTTCGACATGGGCTCGTCCGGGGACGCCTTCGGCGTCTTCACCCACGATTTTGACGGGGAGGCCGCCGGCGTCGGCCAGGGATCCATCTACAAGGCGGGGCTCATGTCCTTCTGGAAAGACCGCTATTTCGGCTCCGTGTCCACCGAAGAAGAGAACCAAGACACCAAAGCCGCCGTCCTCGAGCTCGGCCGCCTGATCGCCTCGGCCATTCCGAAGGAAGGGCCGAAGCCGAAGCTGCTGTCCTATCTCCCGGCCGCCGGCCTCGATGCCGGCCGCGTCTCCTATTTTCACAATCATTCCGTCCTCAACTACCATTTCTTCGTCGCCGACGGCGACATCCTCCTCCTCGAGCAGACGGCCTCGGCGGTCCTGGCTCCGTACACCACGGCTGGAGGCAAGAGCTTCCTGCTCGTCGTCGGCTACCCGGACGAAGCCAAAGCCGCCCGGGCCTATGAGTCCTTCGCCAAGAACTACATGCCGGACGCCAAGAGAGCGGGAATCGTCCGGACCGAGGACAAGAAATATACCGCTTCCGCCCGGGCCGGAGATATCGTCATCGTCGTGTTCAACGCGGATTCGGATCCGTTCGCCATGAACCAGCTAGCCTCGGTTCAAGAGCTGATCGAGACCGCGAACAAAAAATAGGACGGCCCGAACCGGTCACCCGGCGGCCGGGCCGCCGAGCATCCTCAACAAGGAGGACTTTGAATCATGAGCCGGAACATGATCACCCGCAGGGATTTCCTGAAGGTCGCTTCGGTCGCCCCCCTGGCCGGGGCTCTCCTCCCGGCCTTGAGGGCCGGGAGGGCGGGGGCCGGGGAAAAGGTCAAGGTCGTCCTCGTCCGGGACCCGAACGCGCTCGACGCTTCGGGAGCGCCCGACGCCGAGGTCATCCAGCGGATGCTGGACGAGGCGGTCCGCGCCCTTTTCGGCGAAAAAGACACGGTCAAGGCTTGGAAAAAGATTATCAATCCGTCTGATGTCGTCGGCATCAAGACCAATGTCTGGAACCAGCTGCCCACGACATCCCAGGTGGAGCAGGCCATCAAGCGCCGGGTGCTGGACGCCGGCGTCCCGGAAGATAAGGTTTCCATCGACGATCGGGGCGTGCTCAGGAACCCGATCTTCCAAAATGCGACGGCCCTGATCAACGCCCGGCCGGCCCGGGTCCACCAATGGGCGGGCATGGGGAGCTGTCTCAAGAACTACATCCAGTTCGTGCCCAAGCCCTCCGACTACCACGCCGACTCGTGCGCGGACCTGGCCAAGATCTGGCTCCTGCCGAACGTCAAGGGGAAGACCAGGCTCAATATCCTGGTCATGCTCACCCCTCTTTTCTACGTGCCCGGCAGCAAGACCCAATACGATAAACAGTATGTCTGGCCCTACAAGGGGCTGATCGTCAGTCCGGACCCCGTGGCGGCGGACGCCACCGGACTCCGCGTGATCACGGCCAAGGGACGCGAGTTTTTCGGCCAGGACCAGCCCCCGCGGATGTCGCCTCACCACATCCAGCTGGCCGACACGCGGCATCACCTCGGGGTCAGCGACCCGGCCCGGATCGAGCTCGTCAAACTCGGCTGGAAAGAGGGGATCCTGATCTAGATGCCGATCTACGAATATCGCTGTTCCGATTGCGGCAAAAAGACGCAGGTCCTGACCCTGTCCCTCAAGTCGGCCGTGGAGCCGAAGTGCCGGCACTGCGGCGGCGCCAACTTGAAGAAGCTCGTTTCCCGGGTCGCCGTCCTGCGGTCCGAGGAGAGCCGCCTCGAGAGCCTGGCCGACCCCTCTTCGCTCTCCGGTCTGGACGAAAAAGATCCCAAGAGCGTGGCCCGCTGGATGAAGAAAATGGGAAAAGAGATGGGCGAGGAGGCCGGCGAGGATTTCGACCAAGAGGTCGAAAAAGCTATGGAAGAGACCGAAGGGAGCGAGGGGGAAGGCGCTGCCGGCGGGGGAGCGGGAGGCGATGACGATGCGTATTGAAAGGCTCGCCGCGGACGGGGGAGGCGGAAGATGACCGGGCTCACGGGTGTTTTTCTGTTCATCGGCGGAGGCGTCTTCGGTGCCGCGTTCGTCCTCATCATTCAGCTCGTGAAGAGGAAGGAGGCGAAAGAGATCGCGCGCGAGCTTGTCAGCGAGACGGAGAACGAGAAGGTCAAGGACCTCGAGGTCATCCTCGGCCGGGTCAAGGATTCGCTGGGGTCCATGTCCCTCGACGCGCTGAAGGCGAACTCGGAGGAGTTCATGAAGCTCGCCGGGTCCCTTCTCGGCCAGCAGACCCAGTCCGGCGAGAAGGACCTGGAAGGCAAGAAAAAGCTTATCGACCAGAGCCTCGAGTCCATGCGGGGGGACCTCCAGAAGATGCAGGACCTCGTCGCCGGTTTCGAGAAGGACCGGGTCCAGAAGTACGGCGAGCTGTCCGCCCACCTGAAGACGGCCGCCGAGCAGACGGCCAGGCTCCAGGACACGGCGAACCATCTCCGCCAGGCCCTGGTCAGCACCAAGGCCCGGGGCCTGTGGGGGGAGCGGATGGCCGAGGACGTCCTCCAGCTGGCCGGGTTCGTCGAGGGCGTCAACTACCTCAAACAAAAGGCCCTCGAGGGGGCGGGGTCACGGCCCGACTACACCTTCCAGCTTCCCCAGGGACGGAAGGTCAACATGGACGTCAAGTTCCCCATGAACAGCTACCTCCGCTACCTCGAGACCGAAAACGACATGGAACGGGAGGTCCAGAAGGGCCAGTTCCTGAGGGACGTCCGAAGCCGGATCAAAGAGGTCACGACCCGCGACTACATCAATCCCGAGGACGATACCCTGGACTACGTCCTCGTCTTCATCCCGAACGAGCAGGTCTACGCCTTCATCAACCAGAACGACCCCGTCATCATCGACGAGGCCCTCAGGAGCAAGGTCATCCTCTGTTCCCCGTTCACCCTGTTCGCCATCCTGGCCGTCATCCGCCAGGCTATGGACAATTTCAGCACCGCCAGGGCGGCCAACGACATGCTCCGGCTCATCGGCGGGTTCAACAAGGAGTGGGAGAAATTCCGGGAGTCCATGGACAAGATGGGCCGGAAGATCGATGACGCGCGGGACGAATTCCAGAAGCTGGCCACGACCCGCCGCAACAAGCTCGAGAGGCCCCTCCAGAAGATCGAAGATCTCCGGCGCCTGAAAGGGATCGAGCCCGAGCTGGCCATCGGCGAGGCCGAAGTCCTGGCCCTCGATGAGGCCGACGAGAAAGAGGGGACGAAGTAGAGTGCTTCTCCGGGCTTCAGGTCCGCGGGCCGAAGATGGCGGTCCCGATCCGGACCATGTTGGCACCCTCCACGACCGCGAGCCGCCAGGAATTGGTCATGCCCATGGACAAGTGCCGCATTTCGATGCCGGGGAGGGCCAGGGCCCGGAGGGCGTCCCAGACCCTCTTCGTTTCCTTGAAATAGGGCCGCGAGGCCTCCGGGTCGCCCTCGAACGGCCCCATGGTCATGAGCCCCGCCACCGTGACGTTCGCGAGAGCCGAGATCTCCCGGACAAGCTTCTCCACGTCCTCGGGGAGGACACCGAATTTCTGGGGCTCGCGGCCGCTGTTGACCTCGATCAGGACGGGCATGGTTTTACCGATCGCAGCCGAGCGCTTGCCGATCTCCCGGGCCAGGCCGGCGGAATCCACGGTCTCGATGAGGTCGAAGATTTCGACCGCCTTCTTGACCTTGTTCGTCTGGAGATGGCCGATGAAGTGCCAGCGGGCCCTGTCCCCGACGGCCCGGAACGCGTCGGCGCCCTCCCGGACATAATTCTCGCCGATGATCTTGACTCCGGCCTCGACGGCCTCCAGGATTTCGGGGGGAGTCCGGGTCTTGGCGGCGGCGACGAGCTCGACGCCGGGCGGAAGCTCCTTGAGGATCGCGGTGACGTTGTCTTTGATCATCGGACACTTCGTCATTCGAGGCCATTGTAGCATAGTGCCGATCTTTATCCATCCCTCTAATAAGCTCTTGACAGTAGCGGCCAATAACTGTAATTAATAAGCATACTATGATGCGTTTAAGGCAGGACTTTGCCTTGAGCCCGGAAAGGTGTGCCCATGGAAAAAAAAACAGCAGACGTTCTGACAATTGAAGAGTTAGCCGCCTACCTGAAGATACCGAAGTCAACGCTCTACAAGCTCGTTCGGGAAGGCAGGATACCTTCCCAAAAAATCGGCCGGCATTGGCGTTTCCTGAAAGGAGCCATCGATCGCTGGCTTGAGGATATGCGGGTTAGCGACCCAGGTTCCAAAGGAGAACAATAATGGCGTGGCTATTCGCCGATAGAGTCATTCGAAAAATCGGCCAAGCAGCCGAACTCCATGCGTGCCGTCCGATGCTGTTTGCTCCAACCGTTGACAGCAAGGTTTGTATACTTCTGGAGATAAAGTAGGCATGCGAAATCTCTCCGAAATTCGTTCCCTCCTTGATGACCTTGAGCTGGAGCCGGCTGATAGGGCGGACGCCCGCGAGACGATGAGCCGGATGGAGACCGATTTGGAATACATAGAGCGCGGCGGTACGGGCCGCGGCACCTATTGGACTTTGCGTTACGATTTGCACCGGCGGCTTTCCGGCCCCGGCCACCCCGAGCGCGACCGCCGTATTGACTGGGAAGCGGCCAAGACCCGGCTGCTGAGCGTGCTGCGTCAACGTGCCCAAAGGCAAGAATCGGGATTGAGCAACGCCGAAATCCGAAAAATAATGCATTTTGATCGTTCGCAGGTTAAGGCTACCATCTAATGGCTGAACTTGCACAGGAGAACGCCGCCCGCCGGGACGGGCGCGGTCGAGGCGCGAAATGGTTCTTTAAGGGAGAGAGAGAGATTGAATGGCTTAGATGAATGGAATGTGCCATTCTATGGGCCATTTCATGCGGGAAATGGAAAAATAATGGCTTCGAGCCATTTCTCGGACATAAAACGGCAGGCTATGCGTCCTTTATGTAAGGTATGTATTAGGAATGCGCATAGACAATTTTGCATAGAATGAACAATGGAGCAGCAATGAATAACGCCTTGACCAAGTTTCAAGATCTATTGCGCGAGCTCTTCCAGTTCGACTGCGCCGACCTGGACTTCGGCATATACCGCATCATGAACCATAAGCGGGACGTGATCGAGAAGTTCATCACACAAGCCCTTCCGCAAGCCGTCGCTGAAGAGCTTGATCGCGGGGCGCTGGCGGAGCAGTCACAAGCCGCCCGGGAATTGGAGGATGTCGCCGCGCAGATCAAAGGGACGCTCGGCCCGGACGCCCTCGACGCCGAAGGGAATCCAGCCGAGGCCTATCAAGGAACGCCGCTGGGCAAAAAATATCTTTTCCTCAAGGCCGAAGCCGCCGGCGCCCGCAGCCGCGACGGTCTCGAAGCGGCTGTTTACAACCACCTGTATGCTTTTTTCAGCCGCTACTACCAGGACGGCGACTTTATTTCCAAGCGCCGCTACTCCAAGCGCGAACGCTATGCCGTACCCTATAACGGCGAGGAGGTCTATCTTTACTGGGCCAACCATGACCAGTACTATGTCAAAACAGCTGAGTATTTCACCGATTATTCGTATGCCGCGCCCAACGGTGTGAGCGTGCATTTCAAGCTCCAGGCCGCCGATGTCGAGCAGAACAACGTTAAGGGCGAGAAGCGCTTCTTCCTGCCCCGCCCGGCGGAGATCGTTTGGGACGAAACCGCGCGCCGGCTAATCATCCCCTTCGAATTCCGTCCCCTCACGGAACAGGAAACAATCGCCTACGGCCAGAAGAACCAGCAGGAGGCTATGATCGCCAAGGCCCTGCAGGAGATTCCCAAACGGCTGTCTCCGAAAACCGCCGCGCCCGCGCTGACGGCCCTGACCTCTGAGCGGCGCAAGACGAGCGACGGGGAGCCGGTCAGTTTCCTTGAGCACCACCTGCGTCAATACACCCGCCGCAACACATCCGACTTTTTCATCCACAAGGACCTCAAGGGTTTTTTATCGCGCGAGCTGGACTTTTATCTGAAAAACGAAGTGCTGAACCTGGACGAGTTGGAGGCAGCCGGCGAGGAACGGACCGAGGGCTGGTTCCAGATGATGCGCTTGATCAAGAGCGTGGGCGGACGGATCGTCGATTTCCTCCACCAGATCGAAGAATTTCAAAAAATGCTCTGGGAAAAGCGCAAGTTCGTCATTGAGACTCATTATTGCATCACGATGAACAACATCCCGGAGGAATTTTTTACCGAAATCGCCGCTTGCGACGCACAGTGGGACGAGTGGAAGGATTTATTCCATATCGACGAGGACAAGGCCGACCTTTTCACTTCCGGCAAGAGGAAGAAAGAAAAACGCATCGCCTTCTTGAAGGCCCACCCGACGCTTGTGTTAGATACAAAACACTTTGCTTGCGAATTTGTAGATAGACTTCTGGGGAGCTTTAACGACCTGGACGCAATGACGGATGGGCTGCTGGTGCACAGCGAAAATTGGCAGGCGCTTAACCTGCTGCTGGAAAAGTACAGGGCAAAGGTGAACTGCGTCTACATTGATCCGCCGTATAACACAGGGAGCGACGAGTTTATCTACAAGGACAGTTATCAGCATTCCAGCTGGTTAAGCATGATGTATGAACGACTTACCGCCGCTAGAGCCTTGCTGCTCCTAGCTGGCATCACGTTCGTGCACGTGGACGAGAACGAGCAGCATCGGCTAAGATTACTGCTAAGTCACATCTTCGGTGACGACAATTACCTTGCCCCATTCGTCTGGATAGCTCGAGCCGGTAAAACGGTTACGGAGCGTCGAATCCAGATTGTACACGAGCATCTTGAGGCCTTCTGCAGGTCAGCGTTAGATATCAGCATTCGCCTTGTAGAAACGCAGGTCGACAACTGCACACACAGCGACGAGCGAGGACCGTATCGGCGAGAAATGTTAAGACAATGGGGAGGACAACACGACCGTCGCGAAGACCGGCCAACGCTTTACTTCCCGATTCCAACACCATTTGGCATTGACGTGTATCCGAAGAGGCCAGACGGTTCAGACGGGTGCTGGCGTGCGAGCCGGGATCGCGTGGAGCAGATGCGGCTTGCGGGAGACTTGGACTTTGTAACGGACCCAGTATCTGGCGAAATCACAGTCTATCGTAAGGTGCGCAAGGGTACCGCTACGCTCTCCGCTCAGTCGAACCTGTTGAAGGACTACGGCACTTCCGCCAGTGCTACTCGCGAGCTCCATGGACTCTTCGGAGACTCACCATTCAAAACGCCAAAGCCAGTCGCGCTGGCTATGCATTGCATTACTCTGCCGCATACAAATAGTGGTGAGTTCGTTCTCGACTTCTTCGCCGGCTCCGGCACGACCGGCCATGCGGTCATCAATTTGAACCGTGAGGATAGCGGGCGGCGCAAGTTCATCCTAGTCGAAATGGCCGATTACTTCGACACCGTTTTGCTGCCGCGCATCAAGAAAGTCACCTTCACGGCCGAATGGAAAGACGGCAAGCCCAAGCGCATGGCCACGGCGGAAGAGGCCCAGCGAAGCCCACGCATTGTCAAATACATCCGCTTGGAATCCTACGAAGACGCGCTGAATAACATCGCCTTTGATGATGCCTCCGGTCAGCAGGCGATGCAATTCGACGACTACCTGCTCCAGTACATGCTCAAGTGGGAGACGCGTAAGAGCGAAACGCTGCTCAACGTGGAGAAACTGGCCCGTCCGTTCCAGTATAAACTGCAAATTCACGTCGACGGCCGGACACAAGATAAGTTCGTGGACATTCCTGAAACGTTCAACTATCTGCTCGGCCTGCACGTCTCGACTCGGCGTGTCATTGACGACGGCGGGCGGCGCTACCTGGTGTATCGCGGCCGGACGCGAGACAATAGGCAGGTGGCGGTAGTCTGGCGGGAGACCGAGGGCTGGCAAAAAGCCGACTTTGAGTGTGATAAAAAGTTCGTGGCCGAGCAGAAGCTGACCGAAGGCGCGGACGAGGTCTTCGTCAACGGCGATTCGCTCGTCCCGGGCGCTCGGGCGCTTGAGCCGATTTTCAAGGTGCGTATGTTCGCCCCCGTGGAGGCTTGAAGATGAGAACGAGGATCGACGTCCCGAAAGAAAAAATCGCAGAGTTTTGCCGTCGCCATCACATTCGCAAGCTGGCGTTCTTCGGATCCGTGCTGCGAGATGACTTTGAGCCCGACAGTGACGTGGACGTTCTGGTGGAGTTCGAGCCCGGCTCGCGCGTGGGGTTGTTCGACCTGTATGACATGGAACAGGAACTTTCTCGGCTTCTCGGCGGGAGGAAAGTGGATATGAATACTCCCCGAAGCCTGAGCAAATACTTTCGTGAAGAAGTTCTGACACAGGCGGAGGTGTACTATGCCGCGACATGATCCGCGAGTCGGCTTGCTCCACATGCGCGACTATGCGCGCAAAGCGCTTGCGATGGTTCAAGGTCAGCGCCGCGAAGACCTGGATCACGATGAGAAACTGCGTTTTGCCCTTACTCATGTCGTCTCATTGATCGGTGAGGCAGCCGGCCGGGTGCCCCCGGATGTCCAAGGGCACCATCCGGAGATTCCATGGCCCAAAATAATCAGTATGCGGCACCGCTTGATTCATGGATATGACTTCGTGGATTGCGACATTCTGTGGGAAACGGTCATGAAGGACCTGCCTCCATTGATTGCGGCGCTGGAGAAGGTTGTGGGCAAGGAGGATTAGCCTGTGGCACGTGCAAAAAGGCGGCAGCCGCAGACCGGACCCGGAATCGGCATCCAGCAATATGTGAAACTCGAGGAGCGGCTGGTTCTGCTCGCGTGGCTGAACGACCTATTCGGATACCTGCGCAACCGCGACCTGCTGGCGGATATCAAAGAGGCCGCCGAGGGATTCGACGCCTCGGGACGGAGTTTCATTTATCACCGTCTGACGACGCACGGGGATAAGATCAAAATTCCGGCGAGGGATCTCGCCCGCTACGACGACAACATCCGCGAGCATCTGGCGGTGATGAATGTCCGCCGGCCGGAGACGATCACTCTGCGCTATTTTCAGTATCTGGCGGCGCTCTATACGGAAATATACCTCGACTACTATTTTCATCGCCGGGCCGAGATGTTATGTTCACTCAACGCCTTCGTCGCGGCGCGCAACCGGGGACGACTTCGCGGGGAAGCACAAGATCCGGCCTTTACGGAAGCCGACCTGCGAAAGCTGGCCTTCTGGATGGCCACCGGCAGCGGCAAAACGCTGATCATGCATCTCAACTACCGCCAATTCCTTCATTACAACGACCGGCCGCTCGACAACATCCTTCTTATTACGCCCAACGAGGGGATGACCGAACAGCATCTGGCGGAGCTTGCGGCTTCGGGTATCGCGGCCCGGCGATTCGACCTGAACGAAAGCGGACTGGGGCTGGCTACGAAGAACACAGTGCGCGTCATCGAAATAACCAAGTTGGTGGAAGAAAAGCGCGGCGGCGGCGAGAGCGTGCCCGTAGAGGCATTCGAGGGCAACAATCTGATTTTCGTGGACGAGGGCCACAAGGGTTCGGGCGGCGAGGCCTGGCGCAAGTACCGCGATGCGCTCGGCGAGACGGGATTTACTTTCGAATACAGCGCTACGTTCGGACAGGCCCTTACCGCGGCGCGCAACGACCGGCTTACCGCGGAATACGGCAAGGCCATCGCCTTCGATTACTCCTACCGCTATTTTCACGGCGACGGCTACGGCAAGGATTTTTACGTCCTGAATCTCAAGCAGGAAACGACCGAAGAGCAGACGGAAACGTTGCTTTTGGGCAACGTGCTGTCGTTCTATGAGCAGGTGCTATTGTTCGAGGAGAGGGCCGAATCCCTGCGGCCTTATAACCTGGACCGGCCGCTGTGGGTCTTTGTCGGCAGCACCGTGAACGCGGTTTACACCGAAAGCGGTCAAAAGCGAAGCGACGTGCTCACCGTGGTCCGCTTCCTGCATCACGTGCTGGAGAATAAGCGCGGCTGGGCGGTCGGAACGATAAAGAAACTCCTCCAGGGCAACAGCGGTCTTACGACTGATGGCCGAGACATATTCGAAGGCAAATTCGAATTCTTGCGTGCGGGCGGGTTCTCGCCTGAAGAACTATATCAGGAGCTCTTGCGCAAGGTGCTTCATGCGCCTGCCGCGGGCGGCCTGCATCTGTGCGATATTCGAGGGGGCACGGGGGAAATCGGCCTCAAGGCCGGAGGTGCGGCGGACTACTTCGGGCTTATCTACATCGGCGACACGAGCGCTTTCAAGAAACTCGTAGAAGACGACTCCTCCGGAATCACGCTGGAGGAGGACGCAATTACCAGCTCGCTGTTCGGCAGTATCGGCAATCCGGTCACCACGATCGAAATCCTTATCGGCGCCAAGAAGTTCATGGAAGGCTGGAATTCCTGGCGCGTCTCGGCCATGGGCCTGCTCAATATAGGCCGTCAGGAAGGCTCGCAGATCATCCAGCTGTTCGGGCGAGGGGTGCGTCTTCGCGGCAAAGGTTTCAGCCTCAAGAGAAGTTCGGCGCTGGGCGGCGTGCATCCGGAGCATATCAACCTGCTCGAGACGCTGAACGTTTTTGCCGTGCGGGCCGACTATATGGGCAGTTTCCGCAATTATCTGGAGAAAGAAGGCGTGGAGACCGAACCGGCGGTGGAGTTGCCGCTTTTCGTCTGCGCCAACAAGGAATTTCTGCGCAAAGGCCTTGTTGTGCCGCGTGTGCCGGAAGGCCGGAATTTTACGGAAGAGGCGGCGCTCGTGCTGGAGGCGGATCCGGCGGTGCAGGTGCGCGTGGACATGTCCCTTAGGGTCGAGACGATACAAAGCGGACCGGGAGGTGTCACGACAACGGCGGGACAAGCGGGCCGTGAACATCCTGTCCCCGAGGGAAGCCTGAATATTGTCGACTGGGAGCGCGCCTACCTCGATTTGCTCGAGTATAAAGAGCGAAAAGGATTGGCGAACCTTATTATCCCGCCTGATGCGCCCAGGAGAATTATGGCAACGACCACGCCGAATCGGCTTTACCGGCTGGTGGCCGAAGAGTCCGTGGTCAGGCCGACATGTTTCGGTGGAGCAAAACTTTTGCAGGAAGCCGTGATAAATATCCTGCGGAAATACACGGACGACTTTTACCGGGTCAGAAGAGAACAATGGGAATCGCATCACCTCGTTTACAGGACCCTTGATGAAGGCGACCCGAATTTCGGCTTGAACCGGCAGGTTGTGAAGGAAGGCCGGACCGGGGGATATGTGGTCAAGGTCCAGCGTTCCAAGCAAGGGTTGGTGTCCACCATCCAGAAACTCATCGCCGACGCTCCGAAGCTTCTGAAAGAAGAAAACAACAACCTGCCCCGCATCTACTTTGACAGGCACTTGTATCTGCCGTTGCTCCTTCAACCGCTGAACGAAAGCGGCATCATCGGCGCCGCGCCGCCGGGACTGAATAAGAGTGAAGCACAGTTCGTCCGCGATCTCAAAGCATACTGGGAGGAAGAGAAGGACAGGTCTCTGGACGGAATCCAGGTGTATCTCCTGCGCAACCTGAGCCGGGGCAGCGGCATCGGCTTCTTTGAGGAGCGGGGCTTTTATCCGGACTTTATCTTGTGGATTGTCGGGAAGAAGAGGCAGCACATCGTGTTCATCGAACCCCACGGGATGCTTCATGCGAACGCTTATGACCACGATGAGAAGGCACGACTGCACGAAGCCCTGCCGGGCCTGGCGAAGGAAATCGCTGTGCGAAGCAGGACGAACGCGCAGGTCACGCTTGATTCTTATATCATTTCCGCCACGCCGTACGACGATCTGCGCAAGAAATACGAAGGGACTTGGGACATGGAGAAGTTCGCCGATAAGCACATCTTGTTCCAGGAGCGCAATAGTGAGTACGATTATCTGGAAAGGATGTTCAAGGAGCAGATGCGCGAGCCCGGCGCATGCCCGCATCGAAACGGATTGAATAATCCGAAGTCGAGGGGAATGGAAAGGGGGTCTCCATGACTATCCGGGAAGAGCTGGAAAAAACCGAGCAGAAGATCCTCTCGCCGCGGGCCTGCCTGAGCTCGGAATCCAAAGGCCGCGTCCGCCCGGAAGCCCAGCACGTGCTCCGGACGGATTTCCAGCGGGATCGCGACCGGATCATCCACTCCAAGTCCTTCCGGCGCCTCAAGCACAAAACCCAGGTCTTTCTCTCCCCTTTCGGGGACCACTATCGGACCCGGCTGACCCACTGCCTCGAGGTCTCCCAGATCGCCCGGACGATCGCCAAGGCCCTCCGCCTCAACGAGGACCTGACCGAGGCCATCGCCCTCGGCCACGACCTGGGCCACACGCCGTTCGGCCACGCCGGCGAGGACACCCTCGGGAAGCTCCTGCCGGGCGGTTTCCACCACGCCGACCAGAGCCTCCGCGTCGTCGAGAAGCTCGAGTACGAAGGCAAGGGCCTCAACCTGACCTTCGAGGTCCGGGACGGCATCGTCAAGCACTCCAAGGGCCGGGGCGAGATCTTCGATTCCGACACCGGAGACATGCCCGCCACCCTGGAGGGCCAGATCGTCCGGGTCTCGGACGTCATCGCCTACGTCAACCACGACATCGACGACGCCCTCCGGGCCGAGATCATCCGGGAGGAGGACATCCCGCCGAACCTCATCCGGGTCCTGGGCAAGTGGCCGGCGACGCGGATCGACCGGATGGTCATGGACGTCGTCGAGGCCAGCCTGGGGACGGGGCTCGACCGGATCGCCATGAGCGAACGGATCATGAAGGCCGTCCTCGAGCTCCGCGAGTTCCTCTACCAGCGGGTCTATTACAACTCGACGGCCAGGGAAGAGCTCCGCAAGACCGAGAAGATCATCCGCGACCTGTTCGCCTACGTGACCGAACACCCGGAAGGCTACGTCAAGGATTATCCGGCGGGCGATCCGCTCATCGTCCGGGCCGGGGATTTCGTCGCCGGCATGACGGACCGCTACGCCATGGCCCTCTACGAGCAGCTCTTCCTGCCGCGGTCATGGCCGATCCTGTGAAGCGGCGCAGCCTCAGTCTCGCGGGTTCCCCGGGGATGAGATGATCCGGTCTGCTGATCCCAATATGCCGTTCGACAATTGAAGTCTCCTTTTTTTGGTCTCCGCGAACGTCTTCCAGCGCTGAATTGATAGTGGTATGATTGGCCCCCATAAGTTCTGTCCCCCAAGGAGCGTGAACCGATGGCGAAGAAAGACGACCTCAGGAAAATCGCGACCCGCCTGCGCATCCATTCGCTGCGGATGACGACGGCGGCAGGATCCGGCCATCCGACGACCTGCCTTTCCGCGGCCGACCTCGTCGCCTGCCTCTTCTTCAGCGAAATGCGTTTCAACCCGGAAAACCCGGTCGACCCGGCCAACGACGAGTTCGTCCTTTCCAAAGGCCACGCCGCGCCTCTCCTCTGGGCGGTCTACGCCGAGGCCGGAATCATCCCGATGAAGAGCCTGATGGACCTGCGGAAGATCACGAGCGACCTCGAAGGCCATCCTACGCCGCGCATGCCCTGGATCAAGGCCGCCACCGGTTCCCTGGGCCAGGGCCTCTCGGTCGGCGCCGGCATCGCCCTCGGCCAGCGGCTCGACGGTTCCCCGGCCCGGACCTTCGTCCTGATGGGGGACGGGGAGTGCGCCGAGGGCCAGGTCTGGGAGGCGGCGGGCTTCGCGGCCCACGCCGGGCTCAAGGGCCTCTGCGCCGTCGTCGACGTCAACCGGCTGGGCCAATCCGACCCGACCATGCACCAGCACGACCTCCGGGCCTACGGCCGAAAATTCCGGGCCTTCGGTTGGGATGTCCTGACGATCGACGGTCACAAGATCGACAAGATCCTCGAGGCGTTCAAGAAGATCGGCAAACAGGGCAAGCCTACGGCGATCCTGGCCAAAACGATCAAGGGCAAGGGAGTTTCCTTCATCGAGGACCGGAACGGCCGGCACGGCAAGCCCCTCAGGAGCGACGAGCTGGCCAGAGCCATCGGCGAGATCGGCTGCCTGCCGGATGTCGATGCCCGTAAGTTTGTCCGCCGGCCGAAGCCCTTCCGGAAGTCGAAGGCCGTGCCGGTTTTCGATTTCCCCCGGACGCCGTACAAGGACAAGGCGGCCACCCGGCTGGCTTATGGGAACGCGCTCCTCGCCCTGGGAAGGGTCAACCGGTCCGTCGTGGCCGTGGACGGCGACGTCAAAAACTCGACTTATGCGGACAAGTTCTTCGAGGCCTATCCGGAGAGGGCCTTCCAGGGCTATATCGCGGAGCAGAACATGGTCGGCATGGGCATCGGGCTGGCGGCCAAAGGCTACATCCCGTTCATCGCCACCTTCGCGGCCTTCCTGACCCGGGCCCACGACCAGGTCCGGATGGCCGCCTACTCGCTCTCCAACATCAAGCTCTGCGGGTCGCACGTCGGCGTGAGCATCGGCGAGGACGGCCCGTCGCAGATGGGGCTCGAGGACCTGGCGATGTTCAGGTCGGTTCCCGGCTGCGTCGTCCTCTATCCGAGCGACGCCGTTTCCGCCGAAGCGTGCGTGGCGGCCATGGCCGCCCACCGGGGCTTGGCCTATATCCGGACGACGCGGCCGGCGACGCCGTTGCTTTACGCGGCGGCCGAGCCCTTTCCCGTCGGGGGGTCGAAAGTCCTGAAAAAAGGGGAGAAGGACGCCGTGACGATCATCGCTGCCGGCATCACGGTCCACGAGGCCCTGAAGGCCCACGCGGAACTCATGAAAGAGGGCCTCGGGGTCCGGGTCATCGACGCCTATTCTGTCGAACCGCTGGACTCGGGCACGATCGGGCGGGAGGTCGCCGAAACGGGCGGCCGGGCCATCGTCGTCGAGGACCATTACCCGGGGGGAGGGCTGGGCGAAGCGGTGGCCGCGGCCCTGGCCGGGAAGGCCGTCCTGAAGCATCTCTGCATCCGCGAGCTGCCCCGGTCGGGAAAGGCGGAAGAGCTCCTGGAGAAGTACGGCATCAGCGCCGGGCACATCGTCCAAGCGGTCCGGGAGTTGACCGGGAGATGAGTTTATCCCTGTCGGGGGGCGATGGAATGGAGCGTCATCCCGGGAGCGGCTGGACGGCCGGGGGGTGCAGGGTTCGAGTGGTCGGGCCCTCGTCCTTCATCACCTTCGGCCTGGCCCTTTTCTTCGCCCTGAGCTTTTCGCCGCCGGCGGCCGCCCGCGAGTCCCCTCAGCCGGCGGACGTCCTGACGGGGATTGTCACCTATATTTACGACGGGGACACCATCAAAGTCCGGCTGGACGGCGGGGAAGAAAAGAAGGTCCGTCTCATCGGCGTGGACGCGCCCGAGTACGACGACCCGCGCGAGGATCTCAGGCTCTCCGCTTTTCTGGCCCGGCGCTTCGCCGCCTGGAAGCTCAACCAGAAACCCGTCAGGCTCGTCCGGGACAAGGAAAAAGAGGACGTCTACGGCCGGCTCCTCGCCTACGTCTGGACGGATGACCGGACGATGTTCAACGAGGTCCTTGTCCGGGAAGGCTACGCCTCCGCCTACCTCAAGTTCCCTTTTGACGAGGCGATCAAAAAGAGGCTCCGCGAGGCCGAGGCGGAGGCCCGGCAGGCTGAAAAAGGCCTTTGGCGCGTGAAGCCCTGGCCCGTCGTCGGCCCCACTGAGGCCCGCGGCCGGCTGGGGCAGGTCGTGACGGTGCGCTTCCGCTGCGTCCGGTCCTTCAAGCGCGGCCGGTTCAGGGTCCTGGTGCCGGACGAGGGGGAGTTCGAGGCGGTCATCCCGACGGACGTCTTTGTCGCCCTTCCCGGATCCATCGATTTCGAAAGACAGGTGCTGGAGGTCGCGGGGCTCATCGAAGAGTATAAGGCCCGTCCCCAGATCATGATCGGGCTTCCGGTCCAGGTCAAGATCGTGGACTCCGCCCGGAGAGACCCCGTCCCGCCGCCCGTCCATCAGCCCAGGAGATCTGCCCGTGTATGAAAAAATAACGTCCGAGGTGCGGGAAGCTATCGAGGCCATCATCGGCAAGGAGAATGTCCTCTCCGGCGCCGAAAAGACCGTCGACTACAGCCACGACGAATTCTCCCTGCGGGAGATCGCCCGCGAGCCGGAGCTCGTCGTCAAGCCGGAGACGGAATACCAGGTGGCCGAGATCCTCAAGCTGGCTTCGGGGCGGATGGTCCCGGTGACCCCCCGCGGCGGGGCGACGGGGCTCTGCGGCGGCTGCGTCCCCGTCTGCGGCGGGATCGTCCTGTCCCTCGAACGGATGAACAGGGTCCTCGAGATCGATACCGAGAACCAGTTGGCCGTGGCGGAAGCGGGCCTCCGGCTCTCGGACCTGGCGACGGCCGTCGAGTACGCCGGCCTCTATTTCCCGCCGCACCCGGGCGACGAGAGCGCCATGGTGGGTGGTCTCATCGCGACCAACGCGGGCGGCAGCCGGGCCGTCAAGTACGGCACGATCCGGAGCTACGTCCGGGGGCTCGAGGTCGTCTCCCCGACGGGGGATGTCCTCCAGCTCGGCGGGAAGTTCATCAAGTCGAGCACGGGCTACAGCCTCATGCACCTGTTCGTCGGCTCCGAGGGCACGCTCGGCGTCATCACCAAGGCCGTCATCCAGCTCATCGCCAAGCCGGCCCTGACCCGGTCGCTCGTCGTCCCCTTCGCCGAGCTCGAGCCGGCGATCGACACCGTGCCGCTCCTCCTGAAGAGGGGGATCGTGCCCATGGCCGTCGAATTCCTGGAAGTCGAGCCCATCGCCCTGGCCGAGGAATACCTCCGGCTGAAATGGCCGACGAAGATGGGGAAGACCCATCTTTTGATCATCCTCGACGCCAACTCCGAAGAGGAGATGGACCGGCTTTCCCAGGTCGTGGCGGACGTCTGCGTCGAGAAGGAGGCCATGAACATCTTCATCGCCGAAACGCCCAGCCGGCAGGAGGAAGTTTTATCCATCCGCTCTAAGATCTATGAGGCCATCAAGGCCGGAACCGTCGAGATCCTGGACATCTCGGTCCCCCGGGCCGAGATCGCCGGCCACGTGCGGAAGGTGGGCGAGATCGCCCGGAAGTACGACATCTGGCTGCCGACCTTCGGGCACGCCGCCGACGGCAACATCCACACCCACATCATGAAGGCCAGGTACATGAACGGTCAGATGGTCCCCGTCCCCGTGAGCGAATGGCGGGACAAGGTGGACAAGGTCCGGGAGGAGCTCTTCCGGGACTGCCGGGAGCGGGGGGGCGTCATCTCGGGCGAGCACGGCATCGGCCTGGTCAAGAAACCCTATCTCGCCCTGGTCCTGGACGAGAAGCAGATCGACCTCATGAGGGGCATCAAGAAGGTCTTCGACCCGGCCGGCATCATGAACCCCGGGAAGATCTTCGATTGAGCCCGGCCGTTCCGCGGGCGGCTTCCCTTGCGGGGCCGGCCCGTTCATGCTATAAGATGAAGCGGGGTTAAGCGAGACTCGAGAAAGGATGAATCAGCGCCGCCGTCGATGGACGGTCAATCTTCGGTAGGGGGTCAAGACATGATCGAACGGGTCACCGAGCTTTACGTCATCCTGGAAAACAAGCCGTCCGTCTTAGGCGACCTCTGCAGCTTCCTGGCCGAGAACGAGATCAATATCGACGCCATCGGCGTTTTCCATGACACCGCGAAGCTGTGTGTCCAGAACCTGAATAAGGCGGTCAAGCTTCTGGGCAAGCTCAATTACATCGTCGAACTCCGGGACGTGCTCCGGGTCGACCTCGAGAACCGGCCGGGGGCCCTGGCCGACGTGACGACCAAGCTCGGCGACGAGGGAATCAACATCGAATACTGCTACGGCACGCTCTCCCGCAAGGGCAACACCGTCTCGGTCATCATGGACGTCTCCAACATCGACAGGGCGACCCAGGTCCTGGGCGCTTGAGCTCCCGGGCAAGCGGCCGACTTCCCGGCTTTCCTTCGGCCCTGTTCCTCTCCTCTTGGTTCGCCTTGGCCGGGGGGCGGCTTCGGCACGGATCCCGTCCCGTCCGCCGCGCCGAGAGAATTCCGGTGACTTTTGCCTTGCCTTAAATTAAAATAGGCGGCAGATCGACGTCGGGAAAAATGGACGGAGGGGAAGCCCATGGAAAAGAACGCGAGGGGCCGGGTCGGAGAGGTTACGGGACTCATCCGGATCTTGCTGGTTCTCTGCCTGTGGAGCTCGACCGTCGGCGGGGCGGCGGCCCTGCCCCCGGACCGGCATGATCTCGCCTTCAAAGCCCTGGCCCGGAGCTGGGATGAGGGGATCCCGCTCGGCAACGGGCTCCTCGGGGCCCTGGTCTGGCAGAAGGACGGCTCTCTCCGCCTATCGCTCGACCGGGCCGACCTCTGGGACCTGAGGCCGGTCAAGGAGTTCGAGACGGGGACGTTCCGGCTCTCCTGGGTCCGGGGGCAGATCCTGAAGAACGATTACGAGCCCGTCCATGAACTCGGCGACCTCCCCTATGACCGCGACCCGGCGCCGACGAAGATCCCTGCCGGCGCCCTGGAGTTCGACATCGCGGCCCTCGGCGAGGTGGAATCGGTCCGGCTCACCCTGAAAGACGCCTTGTGCGAAGTCAGGTGGAAAAACGGGGCCACCCTGACGACCTACGTCCACGCGGTCGAGCCCGTCGGCTGGTTCAGGTTCGAGGGAGTGCCCGAGTCCCTGGCGCCGCGCCTCGTCCCGCCCGCCTATGCGCCGGCCGTCCCCGAGGGCGCCCCAAAGGACGGCGCCGCCCCCGGCAAGACGCTGGCCGGTCTGGGCTATCCGGGGCCGGAGATGACTCAAGAAGCCAACTCGGTCCGCTATCACCAGAAGGGCTGGGGCGGGATGAGCTACGATGTCGCGGTCGAATGGAAAAAGCCGGACCCCAATTTCATGATCGGCGTCTGGAGCGTGAGCGCCCGCGTTCCGGGAAGGGAAGGAGGCGGGGACGCCTCTGAATCCGTGACTGCAGCCTGGAAGCGGCTGGCCGTCATCGACCTCGATTCCCACAAGGCCTGGTGGAAAAGGTTCTGGTCTAAGTCGGCCATCGAGCTCCCCGACCCGGTAATCGAGAGACAGTGGTATCTCGAGACCTACAAGTTCGGGGCGGCATCCAGGCGGGGGGCACCGCCGATCACTCTCCAGGCCGTTTGGACGGCCGACGACGGCAACCTGCCGCCCTGGAAGGGGGATTTCCACAACGACCTCAACACCCAATTGAGCTACTGGCCGTGCTACAGCGGCAACCATCTCGAGGAGGGCCAGGCCTTCGTTGATTGGCTCTGGGCGATCAGGCCCGAGGCCAAGCGATATACCGAACGCTATTTCAATGCCGATGGTTTGAACGTGCCGGGAGTCTGTACTCTGACCGGCCAGCCCATGGGCGGCTGGATCCAGTATTCCCTCGGGCCGACGGTTTCCGCCTGGCTGGCCCAGCACTTCTATCTCCAGTGGCAGTTCAGCCGTGACCGCGCCTTCCTCGAGGACCGGGCCTACCCGTGGATCAAGGACGTCGCGACCTTCCTCGACGCCGTCGCGGTCCGCCGGGATGACGGGAAGAGGCAGCTGCCCCTCAGCTCGAGCCCGGAGATCAACGACAACCGGATCGACGCCTGGTTCATGGAGACGACCAACTTCGACCTGGCCCTCATCCGGTGGCTCTACGGAGCGGCCGCCGAGCTCGCGGGGGAGTTAAACCTCAAGAAGGACCGGGACCGCTGGCTCAGAACGCTCTCCGAATGGCCCGAGCTCGCCAGGTCGCAGGACGACGGCCGGCTCCTGGTCGCCCCCGGTTACCCGCTCAAGGAATCCCACAGGCATTTCTCGCACCTTATGGCCATCCATCCGCTGGGGCTCGTGGATTGGGCGAACGGGGAGGCCGACCGGAGGACGATCAAGAGCTCCCTGGCCGAGCTCGACCGCCTCGGGCCCGACGGGTGGTGCGGCTATTCTTACAGCTGGCTGGGCAATCTGGCCGCGCGCGCCGCGGACGGAGAAAAGGCGGCGGGGGCCCTGAGGACCTTTGCCGAGTGCTTCTGCCTGCCCAACAGCTTCCACGTGAACGGCGACCAGACGAAAAGCGGCAAGTCCAAGTTCACCTACAGGCCCTTCACCCTCGAGGGGAATTTCGCCTTCGCGGCCGCGGTCCAGGAGATGCTCCTCCAGAGCCACACGGGTGTCGTCCGCCTTTTCCCGGCCGTTCCGGACGCCTGGAAAGACGCCGCCTTCGACCTCCTGAGAACTTACGGGGCGTTCCTCGTCTCGGCCAGGAAAAAAGGCGGGTCGGTCGGGGAAGTCCGGGTGGTCTCGGAGAGCGGCGGCAAGCTCAGGCTTCAGAACCCGTTCAGCGTCGGAGTGACCCCTGAGGTCAGAGGGATCCCTGCCGACCGGGTCCGGAAAGCCGGAGACATCTTTGAGATAGAAATGAAGCCCGGCGAATCCGTCGTCCTCAGGGCCAAATAAAAGGGCGCCTCGTCCTAGCCGCTCCGAGGCCCCGCCCGGGCCCCCGCTCCTCCGGATTGCTTCGATTCGCTGCCGGCCCGTCCTTCGACGGCGGCCGGGGCCCCGGCCTTGCCAGGGGGTCCACTTCCGCCGTACTCGCCCGTGCATATAAGCCACGGGCGAGTGGCGAGCCGAAGGCTCGTCCCTTGACTGTCCCCTTATTGCCCAGGGTAAAGAAGCGCGTTCAGCAGGAACTTGTAGGTGCCGTGGGACTGAGCCCGGTTCTGGCACCGGATCCCGATGAGGATGATCCGGCCGTCCTTGTATTTCGTGTCCACGACGGCCGCCTTGCGGGTCAGGTACTCCTCGCCCAGCAGCCAGCCGCTCAGCAGGACGCTGTCCTCCGGATAGGTGGCCACGACCTTGCGGTCCCAATCGTAAGGCGGGGAGAATGTGTCCAGGGCCAAGCTGTTGACGAACATGGCCGCGGCCTCCTTGGGCATGCCGTAGCCGATCGGCGTCTCGTTGTCGACGAGGATGCGCAGGATCGACGTGGGACAGAAAAACTTGGTCCGGTCGATGCCCTGAAGGGTGTTGCGGGCCGGAGCGCCGAACTCGCTGATGGCGAACTCTGAAGCGCCGTTGAGGGCAACGAGGATCCCGCCCTTCTCGACGAACGCCTTGAGATTGTCGACGCCCTCCTGGCCGATGCCGCCTTCGTACTCGGGCGGTACGACGGCCATCATCCGGAACATCCGGGCCATCGGGGACTCGGCGCCGCCGGGCCCGCCGGGTCCGGCCCCTGGCCTGGTGCCCTTGATCGTGTTGGCGTTCTCGTCGGCGAAGACGATGACGTCGTAGTCGGCCCGCAGGTCGGCTTTCTTGTCCTTGGTCCCCTTGATGTCTTCGTTGTGAAGCGATTTGAAGGGGATGCCCATGTCGTCAAAGACGTAGCGCGTCCAGCCCTCATCCATGTTGGCGCGCCAGGACTGGAACAGGCCGATCCGCGGGTTCTTGATCGGCGCCTTATCGAGGCCGCCGATTTCGTCGAGATCGAGGACGGCCGTATGGTATTTTTCCGCGAGGACCGGCAGAGCCTTTTTCACCGCGGCCGAGTTCTTGATGATGAAGCTTCCTGCGGGGACGTCGATCCCCTTGAGGGACGCCTTTGTCTTCGTCCGCCAGACCTCCGCCTGTTCTTTCAGCAGGGCGAAGACCATGGCGTAGGACGCATTGGCCCGGGGATCGAGGGCAAAATAGGCCCGCCCGCCCTGCGCCGGGACCTTGGGGTAGGGGACCTTGTCGATCTTTTCGAGCTTGGCCTCGAAAGACTCGTCAACCTGGTCGCAGGCGACGCCCATCTGGAGGGGAAGCGTCCAAGCCGCATTGTCGTAAGGCGGGACAGGGGGGCCGCCCGGGAACTGGCGGATGTCGGGGTATTTCTGCTTTTCGAGGAGCGCCCAAGCATAGGCTTTATAAGGCTGGGCCATCTTGACGACGAACGATCCGGCGCCGTAAAGCCGGCCGCCGGCCGTGAAGTCGGCCTTGGCCTGGTGGATCTCGACGCCGCCCATCATCAGGACCTCGACCATCTTCCACATGGTCTGGTCGTCGCGCTGCTTCGCCGGGATGACGAAGGCGTAGGGCTGGCCCCGGTCCACGTTCTCGACGGAATCTTTATACATCTGGTAAAAATTGAAGAGCAGATCTTCCTTGTTGAGACCCGCCGTCTTGACCAGGCTCTTGGACAGGACGAGCTCGTAGTTGACGATGTCGCGGAGCCGCCACCAGCCGCCCGGCCAGGGGTCGATGAAATCCGTCCGCTTTTCGTAGAAGGAATCCGGGATCTCGCTCGGCTCGATGGAAATCGGACTTGCGACCCGGACCGAGGCGGCCTCGCTCAGAATGCCGACAATGTTATGGAGCCATGGCGTGTCATCGCAGGCCCCGATCCACCAGGCCGTGTAGGATCGGCCGTTGACGACCCCGCTCATGCCGTGCTTCTGGAGGTCGTAGGCCATGGCCGTGCCCATGAGGTTGACGGTCCTCCAGACCATCGGCTGGATGTTGGGAAGGGGAGGGTCCATGAAGGGAGGGATGAAGAGCCGGGCCCCGTTCGATCCCTGCTGATGTTCGTCGATATGGATCTGAGGCAGCCAGTCCTGGTAGTCGACCCGGCTCACCGCCCGGGTCTCCGGGAGGTTGAACATGAACCAGTCGCGGTTGTCGTCGTGGCCCGCGTAATAATGATAGAGCCAGGGCAGGTTGCCGCCCTCGTACTTCGTGCCGACGTATTTTTTGTACCAGTCGACGACCATCTGGTTGCCGTCTGGATTGCTGGTGGGAACGAGGAGGACGATGACGTCGCCGAGGATCTTGTTGGCGTCATAGAACGTTTTGCCGGTGACGAGGTCGTAGGCAAGCTCCATGGACATCTGGGAGGCGCCGATCTCCGTTGAGTGGACAGAACAGGTAATGAGGACGATGGCCTTGCCTTCGCGGGCGAGCTTGCGGGCCTCTTCGGCGGTCGTCAGGCGCGGGTCACGGAGCTTGTGGGTGATCTCCTTCCACCGGTCGAGCCTGGCCAGGTTCTCGGGCGTGGAGATCGCGGCCATGATCATCGGCCTCTTCTGGACCGACTCGCCGATCGTGAACAGCTTGATCCTCGGGGACTCCTGGGCCAGCTTCTGGAAATAGGCCGTGATCTGGGCATAATCGGCCAGCTTCCGGTCGGCGCCGACTTTGAAGCCGAGGAATTTCTCGGGCGGCGTCTGGGCCAGAAGGACGGGCCCGGCGAAAGAGACAATGGTCAGGAAGAGGGCGAAGCGTCCCGCGCGCGGGTGATTCATGAGGACCTCCTTCTCGAGATCGGAAAACCCTATTTATCACTCGGGGTGGGGGCTGTCAAGCGCGGGTCCCCCGGGATAAGGTCCCGGCCCGGGAGGGGGAGGCCCGGGCCGGGACGTAAGCAAGGAATAGGATCTTACTTGAGAGTGACCTCGACCTCTCCTGTGAGAGTGGGGTTGTTCTTGGCCGTGACCCGGATGATGAGCTTGTCGCCCTTTTGGAAGCCCGGGTTCTTGAAATAGCACTTGGTCCGGAAGCCGAGCTGAGCGGCCATCGACCCCTCGTCCGTCACGACCTGGGCGCGCATGGAAACGGGGGGGAAGAAATCGCCCTGGTCGGGGAATCTGTAGAGCCTGATCCACGCGGCGATCAGCCCTTCCTTGCCCAGGTGGCGATAAAAGCCGAGATCGTGGATCTCGCCCTTGTAGTCCTGCCGGAGAGCCTTGAGGGCCGGCATTTTATACTCCTGGCCCTTGTAGACCATGACGATGCCGTCCCGGCCCACGACGATGTTCTGGTTGGAATCCCTCGCCGCCATGTAGACGACGAACATCACGTAAGGTTCCTTCACCTGCAAGGAAACAAGGCTGGAGTCAACGGCCAGCAGGATGGGGCCCTTTTCGTTCGAGTAGGCCCCCATCCCCAGATCCTTCGTTTGGGCGAAAGCGGCCGAGAACAGGAAAAGGACCGCTAAAACGGCTGTTAGGGCTTTCATTTTGACCTCCTCACGTCGTCTTCCTAATATGCAAGCGGCGTGCCAAAATGGCGCAAAATGGAGAGAGGAGGCCTTTTCCCCTGCCTGACGTCATTCTTCAGGGGCCGGAGGGCGGCCGATCCGGCCGGGAGATTCTCCGCCGGCAGGACTCAGGCTCTTCAGGCAGTAAATAACATAATCCGATAGCATATGTAGGGATACAGATGTCCTGCTTTTTGGACGCCCGGAGGTCCCCGGCGGGCCCGTGGCCTTGGCCTCGCGGTCCGGACGTTGATGCAGGCCGCGAGCCTAGTCGCGGGATCGACGGAGGATAAGCATCCTCAGGAGCTGCATCGCAGCCATGGCCGTCGAAGCGACGTAGGTCAGGGCGGCGGCCTTGAGGACCTGCCGCGCGCCGGTCATCTCGTCCGGAGTCAGGAACCGCCGCTCCTCGAGTAGGACCAGGGCCCGTTTCGAAGCGTTGAACTCGACCGGCAACGTGATCACGGAGAAAGCGACCGCGCCGGTGAAGAGGAGGATCCCGATATCCATCAGGATGCTCGGGCCGCCGCGGCTGAAGATGAAGCCGATGAAGAACAGCGGGAAGGCCAGCGTCGAGCCGAGGCTCGCCACCGGATAGATCACGCTCCTCAGGTGGAGGGGCTGGTAGTGGGTCTGGTGCTGGATGGCGTGGCCCGTTTCATGGGCGGCGATCCCGAGGGCGGCGATGGACGAGCTCTCGTAGACGCCCTCGGAGAGTCGGAGGACGCGGGTCCGGGGATCGTAGTTGTCGGTGAGCTCTCCGGGCATCTTTTCGATCTTGACGTCGCCGGCCCCGCTCGCCTGGAGGAGCTCATGAGCGGCCTGGGCTCCCGAGATCCTCGACGAAGCGTATATCTGGCTGTATTTCCTGTAGGCCCCCTTGACCCTGGCCTGGGCGTAAAAAGCCAGGATCAGGGGAGGGATAAGAAGGAAAAACGTGTAATCCGCGAAGAACATGGCTTATCCTCCGGAAATGATAACCTTTCTATTTTACTCCAGGCCGGGGGAAAAGGGAATATCGGTTTGAACCCTTCCGGTGTATAATAAAGACTCGACCGTGCTAGACGGGGAGCCAGCGGTGCCCTGTGACCCACAATCCGCTCCAGTGGGGTTGAACCCCCTGCCGAGGCTTCTCTCTTTCTGGCCGGTGCCTTCGCCCGTGGCGTTGAGGGCCGGGGCCCTGTGCAAAGCGCCGCCCGTGAATCCCGTCAGGACCGGAAGGTAGCAGCGGCAGCGGGAGGGTGTCTTGTGCGGCAGTCAGCCTCGCCTGAGCCGGCGGCGGGGGACACGCAGGGAGGGAGCTGTCGGAGCAGGGTGCACGGTCGTTTTTTTGTCCCGCCGTCAGGCAGGAAATAGCCCGAGCTTCCCGAGGAGCGACTCGATCTCCCGCTTCGCTTTGTCCTCGACCGGGAGAAGGGGGAGCCGGGCGGGCCCGCCGTAAAAACCCCGGAGGTCCTGGGCGTATTTGAGTCCGGCGATCCCGTAAACGTCCACCACCGTTTTGTTGAGGGGGATGAGGTCGAGCTGGAGCTTCCGGGCCTCGTCCCTCTTTCCCGCCTTGAACAGCCTGTAGATCTCGGCGCTCATTTCGGGAGCGGCGTTGGCCACGGCCAGGATGGCGCCGCACGCCCCCATCTCGAGGCCCGGGTAGACGACGTGGCCGGAGCCGAGGAAATAGTGGAAGTCCGCGGGGACCTCACGGACGACCTCGCCCAGGAAGGCCAGGCTGCCCGAGCTTTCCTTGAGGCCGACGATGTTCGGGTGCCGGGCGAGGTCGACGATGAGCCGGGGCTCAAGGGAAATGCCCGTGTTCTGGGGCATGTTGTAAATGAGGATCGGAACCTTGCTCGCCTCGGCCACGGCCAGATAGTGCGCCTTGAGGGCTTCCCGCGTCATCTTCGATTTGAAGTAGGACGGCGGCCGGACAAGGGCGGCGGCGATCCCGCGACCCGCGAACCTGTTCGTGAACTCGATCGTTCCCCTGGTCGATTCGCGGGCCGTCCCGACCAGGACCTTTTTTCCCGGAGCGGCCGCGGCCAGGACGGCCTCGACCAGCTTCTCCGACTCCGCGTCCGTCAGGGAAACGCTTTCCCCGGTTGAGCCCAGGACCAGGTATCCCGCGAGGTCCGCCCGGTTGTATTTCCGGACGTTGTCCCGGACCTTGTCCGTCGAGACCTCGTCATCGAAGAAGGGGGTGGTCAGGGCGACGTAGACGCCTTCGAGGGGCTTGCTCATTTCTTTTCTCCCAACCGCGATCTCCTGACGGCTTTTTCGATCTCCCGGAGCTCGTCTTCCCCCATCCCGAAATAGTGGCCGACCTCGTGAAGGACGGTGTCCCGGACGTTGTCCTTGATCTCCTCGGGCCCGCGGGAGATCCTCTCGATCGGCCCCTGGTAAATGACGATGACGTCGGGAGGGATGTTCCCGTAATATCCGGGGCTGCGGTGCATGTACGGCACCCCGTGGTAGAGGCCCAGCAGGGGCCGGCCGGGCGGCGGCTCGTCCTCGACCATGACGGTCAGGTTCTCGATGAGCTTTTTGAAGCGCGACGGGATGCCGGCCAGGGCCTCCTCCACGAGGCGCTCGAACTCCGCCTTCTCCATCAGAGGGCGGAACGGGCTTTTCCCGAAGGGTTTCGGGATCCTCCTCATTTCTCGATGCCTTCCCTGGCCTTGACGCCCCGGTCGCCGTAATGCTTGAGCTCCCGCATCTCGGTCACCAGGTCGGCCCTCTCGATGATCGCCGGGGGCGCGTAGCGGCCCGTCAGGACGACCTCGACGTCCTTGGGCTTCCGGGCCAGGAAATCCAGGACGTCCTGTTCGGAGAGGATCTTGAAATGGACGGCCGTGTTGACCTCGTCGAGGACGATGATCCGGAATTCGCCCGAGAGCATGGCCTCGAGCGACTTCCGGAGACCCCGGCGGGCCCGGTCGACATCCGCGTCGTCGACGCTATCGGTGACGTGGATGAAGCCTTTGCGGCCGAACTGCTCGATCCGGACGAGCGGGGCCAGCTTTTCGGAGGCCTGGATCTCGCCGGTCGGTTGCCCCTTGAGGAACTGGCCGATATACGTCTTCATCCCGTGGCCCGCGGCCCGGAGGGCCAGGCCGAGAGCGGCCGTCGTCTTCCCTTTCCCGTTTCCCGTGTAGACCTGGATGAGTCCTTTGAAGGATCTTTCGCCCGGCTTTGTTTCCATCGCGTCTATTGTTGACCAATCGGGTCCCCGATGTCAAAAATCCGCAGAATTCCTTTTTTCGACGGCGGCGACCTGTGCTATAATCGGGGGCATGCTAGACCCGAAGTATGTTCTGGAACATCTTGATTTCGTTCAAAATAGGCTCGGGACGAGGGGCCAGCGGATCGACCTCGGGGACTTCGTCCGGGCCTCTCGCGAGAAGAAGGATGTCCTCCTCGCGGTCGAGGAACTCCGGGCGGCGAAGAACAAGGCTTCCGAGGAGATCTCCCGGATGAAAAGGGAGGGCGCGGACGCCTCTTCCCGGATCCTGGAGATGAGGAAGGTCGGCGACGAGATCTCCGGCCTCGACGAGCGTCTCAAGGCCGTCGAAGAAGAGATGCGGCAGACGCTGCTCAATATCCCGAACGTCCCCCACGAATCCGTTCCCGTCGGACGCGGCTCCGACGACAACCGGGAAATCCGGCGCTGGGGCGCTCAACCGGATTTCGGTTTCAAGCCCCAGGCCCATTGGGACATCGGCGAGCGCCTGGGGATCCTCGACTTCGAGCGGGCCGCCAAGATCACGGGCTCCCGTTTTGCCGTCTCCATGGGCGCGGGCGCCCGGCTGGAGCGGGCCCTCATCAGCTTCATGCTCGACCTCCACACCCGGGAACGGGGATTCACCGAGGTCCTGCCGCCGTTCATCGCCAATGCCGAGAGCCTGACCGGGACGGGAAACCTTCCCAAGTTCAAGGAGGACCTCTTCAAGCTCGAGGGCTTCGACTGGTACCTCATCCCCACGGCCGAGGTGCCGCTGACGAATCTCTACCGGAACGAGATCCTCGAAGGAAGCGTCCTGCCCCGGCGGTTTGCCGCCTACACGCCCTGCTTCCGGAGCGAGGCCGGCTCCTACGGCAAGGACGTCCGCGGCCTCATCCGCCAGCACCAGTTCAACAAGGTCGAGATGATGATCTTCAGCCTCCCGGAGAAGTCCTTCGACGAGCTCGAGTTCATGACCGCGTCGGCCGAGGAAGTCCTGAAGCGGCTGGGACTTCACCACCGGGTCGTCCTCCTGTGCACCGGGGACATGGGCTTCGCCAGCGCGAAGACGTACGACCTCGAGGTCTGGATGCCGAGCCGGAACGCCTTCATGGAGATCTCTTCGTGCTCGAATTGTCTCGATTTCCAGGCGCGCCGGGCCGGAATCCGCTTCAAACGGGAGCCCAAGGCCAAGGCCAAGACCGAGTTCGTCCATACCCTCAACGGGTCCGGCCTGGCGGTCGGCCGCACCGTGAGCGCCATCCTCGAGAACTTCCAGCAGAAGGACGGCTCGGTCGTCATCCCCGAGGCCCTGCGGCCGTATATGGACGGACTCGAACGGATCGTCAAATGAACGCGCGGAGGGATGGCCGAGTGGTTGAAGGCGGCGGTCTTGAAAACCGCTTTCCGGTCTCCGGAACGGGGGTTCGAATCCCTCTCCCTCCGCCATCCGATCTCTCATAAGCCAGAGAAGCGGGACGGCGAGGAGGTCACATGATGAGGCCCGTGAAGAAAGCGGACAAGCTGACCGACCTGCCGAATATCGGCAAGACGACGGCGGCGAAGCTCGAAAAGATCGGGATCAAGGGGAAAAAGGATTTTTTTCGGCGGGATCCCTACAAGGTCTATCAAAAGCTCCTCAAGGAAGTGGACCCGACCCTTTGCCGATGCGCCCTGGCCTCGATCGTCGGGGCCAAGACGGGAGAGCCCTGGCACAAAATCACGAAGAAAACCGCCGAGGAATACAAAAGACGCCACCCCGGCCACCAATGGGGCCGCTGCTGACGGCCGGACGATCCTCTTTTTTCGTCAGCTCGACCCGGAGGTTTTCATCTCCTCCGAAACATGCTAGAATAGCCCCACGTTCCGAAGGACCGCGGAGAGGTGCTGGAGTGGTCGATCAGGAACGCCTGCTAAGCGTTTGCCCTGGCTCAAACTGGGGCCGCGGGTTCGAATCCCGCCCTCTCCGCCACCCCACTCCATTCTCTTGACTTTGCCGTTCCGTTCCCTTAAATTTGGGCCGCATGTTTTCGCTCACCAACAATTCGCGGCCCGTCGGCCCATTCCCATTCGAGCATGAAGGCGACACTCCATGAAAAAAGACCGGTGGATTCCATTCCTTTGCGTCATGGTCATGGCCGCGGGCCTCACGGGCTGCGCCGGAAAACCGTCGGGCGACACCTATGACAGCGTGCTCAAGTCCTTCCGGAACCCGCCGGCCGAATTCCGGACGACGCCCCTCTGGGTCTGGAACGACCGGATGACGAAGGACAAGATCAGCCGGCAGCTGGCCGATTTCAAGGACCGGGGCATCGGCGGGGTCTTCATCCATCCCCGGCCCGGCCTGATCACGCCGTATCTCTCGGAGGAGTGGTTTTCTCTCTGCCGGCACGCCGTGGAGACCGGAAAGTCCCTCGGGCTGAAGGTCTGGATCTATGACGAGAATTCCTATCCGTCCGGGTTCGCCGGCGGCCACGTCCCCGCGGCGATGCCCGACGCCGCCCGGAGCGGGCTGCGGATGACCCGCGTCCAGGGCCCGCCCAAGACGTTCGCCGGCCCGTCCCTCGTCGTCCTCAGGCAAACCCTGGCCGGATTCGAGGACGTGACGGGCAAGGTGAAACCGGGCGCCGCCGACCGGGCGTCCTATTATGTTTTCGACATCGTCCGACAGGAGCCCTCCTCCTGGTTCGGCGGGTTCACCTACGTGGACCTCATGCGCAAGGACGTGACGGACAAGTTCCTGGACGTGACCCTCAACGCCTACAAGCGGGCCGTCGGGCCGGATTTCGGACAGACCGTGCCCGGCGTTTTCCAGGACGAGGCCGAGATCGGTCCCCCCGGCGGGGCCGACGTCATCAATTTCACGCCGGCCCTTTTCCAGTCCTTCCAGACGAAGTGGGGCTACGACCTCAGGCCCAACCTCGTTTCGCTCTTTGACGAGGTCGGCGAGTGGAGGCGGGTCCGCCACAACTATTATTCGACCCTGCTCGATCTCTTCATCGAGAACTGGGCCAAGCCCTATTATGCCTACTGCACCGACAATAATCTCATCTTCACCGGCCATTATTGGGACCACGAATGGCCCAGGCCGCGGGAATCCCCCGACAACCTGGCCATCGCCGCTTATGCCCACATGCCCGGGATCGATATCCTCATGAACGACTGGGAGACCGGGCCCCACGCCCAGTTCGGCAACGACCGGTCCGTCCGCGAGATCCGGAGCTCCGCCAACCAGCTCGGCCGGCGCCGGACGATGTCCGAGACCTACGGCGCCGGGGGCTGGGACATGACCTTCTTCGACCAGAAGAGGATCGGCGACTGGGAGTTCGCCCTCGGAGTGAACTTCCTCACCCAGCACCTGTCCTACGCGACGATCAAGGGCGCCCGCAAGCGCGACCATCCGCTCTCCTTCTCCGACCACGAGCCGTGGTGGAAATCCTACAACATCCTGGCCGATTACTTCGGCCGGCTGTCCGTCGTCATGAGCTCGGGCGAACAGGTCAACCGGATCCTGGCCATCGAGCCGACGACCACGGCCTGGATGCACTATTCGCCCGCGGCCGAATCGACCCGGCTGAAAGCGCTCGGCGAGGACTTCCAGAGCTTCGTCCACCTCCTCGAGGCCCATCACGTCGAATACGATCTTGTGAGCGAGAAGACCCTCGAGGAGTTCGGCTCGATCAAGAACCTCAAGCTGGCCGTCGGCCGCCGGTCCTACGACCTCGTCCTCCTGCCGCCGGGATTCGAGAACATCGACGACTCGACCCTCGTCCTCATCCGAGACTATGTCATGCGCGGCGGGAAGATCATCTCCTGGCCGGGGCCCCCGGATTACGTGGACGGGAAGGTCACGAACGACATCAGGACCCTGGCCGCCTCCTACGGCGACAGGTGGCTCGACGCCGGCCCCGGAGGGGGTTTCGACAAGGTCCGCGCGCTGAGCCCGCCGCGGATCGTCTTCAGCGAGCCTTCGACCCATTCCGGGCTCTATCACCAGCGCCGCGAATTCGACGGCGGACAGTTCGTCTTCCTGGCCAATACCGACCCCGCCCGGCCGGCGGAGGGAAAGATGAGCCTCGAGGGCGGGTCCGTCGAGGAGTGGGGCCTTTTCACGGGCGCCGTGAAGGCTTATCCTTTCACGAGACAAAGGAGGAATGTGGAGACGCGCTTTTCCCTGCCTCCGGGCGGGAGCCTCCTCCTTTGCGTCCTCTCAAAACGGGTCCGGCCGGCCCAAGCTCCCTCCTTTGTCTCCGAGGAGGTCCCTGCCCACGGCGAGGCCACCGTCGAACGGGGATCTCCGAACGTCCTGACGATCGATTACTGCGACCTCACCCTAGGGGGGAAGACGGAAAAGAACCTTTATTTCTATGACGCCCAGAAGAAGACCTTCCAGTTCCACGGCCTGCCCCGGAACCCTTGGGACAGCGCGGTCCAATACAAAATGAACATCCTGGACCTGGACAAGTTCCGCCCCGATTCGGGCTATGAGGCCGTCTTCTGGTTCACGGCCGTCAAGGGGGATGCCCTGGATTTCTCGACGCTGAAGGCGGTCGTCGAGAGGCCCGAGCTCTTCGCCGTCTCGGTCAACGGGCGCGAGGTCAAGTCCCTGGCCGGCGAATGGTGGCTGGACCGGGCCTTCGGCGTCTACCCGATCGGGCCGTACGTCGTCGCCGGAAAGAACAGGATCGCGGTCAAGGCCCGGCCGTTCACCATCCATTCCGAGCTCGAGCCGGTCTATATCCTGGGTGATTTCCGGCTGACGGCCGCACCCAGGGGCTTCGAGCTCAGGCCGCCGGCCCCGATGAAGTTCGGCTCCTGGGCGGGGCAGGGGCTGCCCCTCTACGGCGCCTCAGTCCGCTATCGGGAGACCTTCGATATTCCTGCCGCCGCTGGGCCAAATGCCCGATTCGTCGTCCGGCTCGGGGCCTGGCGCGGGGCCGTGGCCGAAGTGTTCGTCGGCGGCAAGGCCGTCGGGACCATCGCCTTCGCGCCTTTCGAGGTCGACGTCACGGACTCGCTCGTCCCCGGACCGAACGAGGTTTCCGTCGTCGTTTACGGGACGCTCAAGAACACCCTTGGGCCCTTCCACAACGACCCGCCGCTCGGGAGGGCCTGGCCCGGGTCCTTCCAGCAGGGGGCCAAAGGCGGCTATCCGCCCGGCTCGGAATATTCGGTCGTCGACTACGGCCTTTTCGAGGCTTTCAAGCTCATGAAGACGGTCGCCCGATGACCCCATTCCATCGAGAGGAACCACCAGGCTCATGACCCGCACGATTGGATTCGACAACGACCTCTACCTCCGCGAACAGGAGAAGGCCATCCTTGAACGGATGGCCCGCTTCGGGAACAAGCTCTACCTTGAATTCGGCGGCAAGTTCTTCTTCGATTATCATGCCGCGCGCGTCCTGCCGGGATACGACCCCAACGTCAAGATGAAGTTCCTCCGCGACCTCCGCAGCCAGGCCGACATCATCCTCTGCATTTACGCCGGCGACATCGAGCGGAAAAAGGTCCGGGCCGACATGAAGGAGAAGATCCTGGGGGCCAGGTCGGTCAGCCTCGACCTGTCGGAGGTCCTCATCTGCCTGAGCATCAACGCCGCGTCCAACCCCATGGCGCATCTGGCCATCGAGAAGCTGAAGGACCTCCAGGGATGCGAGGTCCACGGCACCCACATCCCGACGCCGGGCGACGAGGGGGGGTTGCGCCGGCTAGGGATCAACCTGACGAGCGACCCGAATTTCGCGACCAAGAGTCTTTTTGTGAGCTGAAAGGAATCCTCCGTTATGTCGACTTTCTTTTTTTACGCCGTCGCGACGGCCGCTTCGCCGGCCAAGAGCATGAAGCGGCTCCTGGCCGAACCGCGGCCGACCCGGCGGGCGGCCCTGGCCGTCGGCTTCGTCGGCGCCCTCTATGCCGCGGCCTCGTTCGCCCTGGCCGCCGTCGGAGCGGTCCCTCTGGCGACCGCCTTCCTG